>Ga0268299_1003558_pt1 | contig 13984 bp, 13 predicted proteins | sample NOBtaG_FD_193484 | JGI IMG/M metagenome (GOLD analysis project Ga0268299, IMG submission 193484) | Activated sludge microbial communities from bioreactor in Nijmegen, Gelderland, Netherland - NOB reactor | ecosystem: Engineered > Bioreactor > Aerobic > Activated sludge | place: Netherlands...
ATGACGTGGTAGCTGCGGCCGATCATCGAGGACGTGCTGGTGTCCATCACCCGACATGGCCGCGACGATGCCCAACCAGCCGCCCGTGCCTCTTGGCGAAGACTGTTGGTGCAGTCGGTCGATCCCGGCTCGTCCTGGCGACACGAAGGTGCTGATGCGCTCGGCCATCCTGGTCGGGTTGTCGAGCCACGGAAGATGGCCGGCCCCCGGGAGGTAGTCCGCCATGGTGTTCGGGAGCTGGTGGTCAGTCGTTCGATGACGTCGGGCCCACCGACGGGATCGTCGCCACCACCGAGAACCAGGGCGGGTATGACGACGGACGAGTATCCGGCAATCCCGATCGGGCCGGGCAAGCAACGACCCGTTGGTCCGACCCCGCTCGATAACGCTCGGCTCGGACTCCGATTGACCGCACCAGTGCGGCACCTTCCGGGCGCTCGACATCACTCACGGGTCGCGCTCCGAGCGGTTGATGCGAGTGTGTTGCGCACGTGGGCCGGGCACTCGACCGAGCTGGGTGTCAGCGCAGATCGAGGCGCATGACGACTCGGGGGAAGCCGTCCAGCACAGACGTCGAATCGGAGACCCGCGAGAAGCCGGCCTTCTCGAACAGGCCCACCGTGCCGACATAGGCCATCGTCAGATCCACCCGCTTCCCCTGGTTGTCCAGCGGGTAGCCCTCGATCGCCGGTGCCCCGTTCGCCCGGGCGAACGCCACGGCGCCGGCCAGCAGGTGATGGGAGATGCCCTGCTTGCGGTGCCCCGGCCTCACCCGGATGCACCAGACCGACCACACGGCGAGGTCATCGACATGCGGAATCTTCCGGTTGTGGGCGAAGCTCGTGTCCGCCCTCGGGTGAACCGCCGCCCAGCCGACCGGCTCCCCCTGCTCGTAGGCCAACACGCCCGGCGGCGGATCCTCCGCCACCAACTCGCGCACGCGCTGACCCCGCGCCGGCCCCACAAGGCTCCTGTTCTCCTTCGACGACATCAGCCGGTAGCTCAGGCACCAACACACGCTCGACTCGGGCTTCTTCGGCCCGAGCACCGCAGCGACGTCGTCGAAGACCGTTGCCGGTCGAACCTCAATCGTCACCGCTCCCACCGTACTCCGCTCCGGCCCGCCGCGCCGCAGAGCGTCAGCCGGCGCCGTGGCGGGCCCGGGCGTCGCCCCCCAGGTCGGCCGGTGGCATCGGGTGGATCTCGTCGGCAAGGTCGAGGTACCGGCCTTCGCACTGCTGATCGATGAACCGGTCGCCGTCGAGCGGGATGCGGTGCAGGACGTACCACTGGCACTCGGCGAACGCACGATCACCGTCGATCTCGATGATGGGGTTGGTGATCGAGTGCTGTGAGTTCGGGATCTCCCGCAGCAGCGGGATCACGTAGTCGGCGAACTCGTGGGCGTTGCCGTTCCAGAACCAGTGGCAGTCGGTGGCGTCCGGCCAGTAGCACGACTTGAACAGCTCGACGTCTGCCCGGTCGGCCCCCCGGGCGTACCGGTACATCACCTCCCGGATCGCCTCCCGGGCCTCGAGCTGCTCCAGCCGCGCCGTGAGGTTTGCGATGATCTCCGACGTTCCGTCCGGCGGTGTGGTCACGATGTCCCCCTAGCGTGCTGGACTGATCCTAAACGCCCCGACGGCTGACCGCCGGCCCCGGGCCGTCAGCCCGCCGCACCCACCCCGGTACCCTGGAGGGCATGGACACCGCGGCCGACCCCGAGCTGAACGACCAGGTGGATGGAGAGCTGACCGCGCTGCGCTCCGTGGTGCGGGAGCCGATGGATCACGTGGAGTGCTTCCCGGCCCCGCCGTCGTGCAAGCGGGTGACGTTCACCACCGACGAGGTCACCTCGATGTGCCCGGTCACCGGCCAGCCCGACTGGTCCACGGTGGCCATCACCTACGAACCCGACCAGCGCTGCGTCGAGTCGAAGTCGCTCAAGCTGTTCCTCTGGTCGTTCCGGGACCAGCAGATCTTCGCCGAGGCCCTGGCCGCCGCCATCGCCGCCGAGATCCACCGGGCCGCCGCCCCCCACCGCACCACGGTGGTCGTCACCCAGCACGTCCGGGGCGGCATCGTCACGGAGGCGACAGCCGAGCTGCCGTAGGCCGAGGCCCCTGATACAGCCGAGCTGCCGTAGGCCGAGGCCCCTGATACAGCCGAGCTGCCGTAGGCCGAGGCCCCTGATACAGCCGAGCTGCCGTAGGCCGAGGCCCCTGTTACAGCCGAGCTGCCGTACGCGGCGAGGCCCCTGACCTCTACCAGCGGCACTCGCCCTGGTAGGGGACCTGCACCACGGGGTGGCCGTGGCGCTCGATGAAGGTGGGCACCAGGCACGAGGTCATGGTGCCGTCGGGTTCGACGATCACCTGGGCCACGGCCGTGGTGGCCCCGGCGTCGCTCAGGCGGGGCCACACGAAGTTGCCGAGCCCCCACGCCACCGGCTTGCCGGCGATCGTCTCGAGCGGGTTGAGGCGGTGCGAATGGTGGCCGAATATCACGTCGGCCCCGGCGTCGATCATGGCCCGGGCCCGCTCCACGTCATCGGCCCGGGGCGTGGTGTCCAGCTCCACCCCCCAGTGGATGGCCACCACCACGAGGTCGGCCTGGGCCTCGGCCCGCTCGACCGCCGCCACCATGCGCTCGGTGGTGTCGCCGTCGGCCATGCCCGGACGGTTCGGCCCCGCCACCCACGACGGGTCGGGGATCACGCCCCCGAACCCGAGCACGGCGATCTTCCACCCTTTGACGTCGAACAGGGCCGGCGCCTCGGCCTCGGCGTCGTTGCGGCCCACGCCCACCGGGGCCAGGCCGGCGGCGGCCACGTTGGCCCGGGTGTCGACGAGGGCCGCCGGGCCGTAGTCGCCGCTGTGGTTGTTGGCCAGGTTGGCCACCTCCACCCCCGCCGCCTTCATCACCGGTAGCGCGGCGGGGTCGCAGTTGAAATTGAACTCCTTGGGCACCGCGGCCCCCAGCGCCGACGCCGCGCACTCCAGGTTGACCACGGTCAGATCGTCCTTGGCGAACAGGTCCTGCAGGCCGCTGAAGGCGTAGGCGTACCCCTCGGTGCGGAACGCCGGGATGTAGTTCGGGTCGAGGTTGGTGTCGCCGGCCCCGCTGATCACCAGCCGCTGCTTGGCCCTGAGCGCCTCTCCGCCGGTGACCGTGGGGGCCGGCGGTGGTGCCGGCGCTGCCGCCTGCTCGTCCTGCGACTGGATGCCGCCGAGCCCCTGGGGGCTCGGGGCCAGCCGACCGGCGCCGTCGTCGCCCGGTGCTGGTTGGGCGCGGCCGTCGTCCTCCGCGGCGGCAGCCAGCGCGGCGGCCTGGTTCCCGCTCGCCCCGGCCCAGGCGCAGATCAGACCCCCGCACAGCAGCAGCACCAGCAGGGCTCGTCTGTGCATCCGAGCGAGTATGCCCCGAGGCCTGCCCGATCCCGACGGGCTACAGGGGGTTGCCCTCGGCGTCGCGGTAGCCGTCGGCCAGGTGGCCCTCGGCAGCGAGGGCCGCCATGGCGGCGTCGTCCCGGCCCAGCACTGTGCGGTACACGTAGTCGTTGTCCCGCCCCATCATGTTGATCGGGCCCCACGCCATCGGCGGCCCGTCCCACCGCCACTGGTGGCCGGGGAACAGCACCTCGGGCACGTCGTCGCTCGAGTTGGGGCGGAAGTATCCCCGCTCGACGAAGTGGGGGTCGGCGCACAGGCCGGGCTCGTCGAGCACGGGGGCGGCGGCCACGCCGGCGTGCCGGCACGCGGCCAGCACCTCGTCGACCGAACACGACGACGTCCACGCCTCCAGGTGGCCGTCGAGCTCGTCGTGCCGCTCCCGGCGGCCGTCCTCGCCGGCCAGCGACGGGTCCGCCGCCCACCCCGGCCGGCCCAACCCCTCCACCAGCGCCGCCCACTGGCCGTCGTCGGCCACGCTGAGCGCCACCCAGGCGTCGTCACCGGCACACCGGTACACCCCCTGGGGCGCCCGGTGCGGATGGCGGTTGCCGTGGCACTCGTGGGGCTCGCCCGCCATCGAGGCGTCGATCAGGTACTCCCCGATGTACTGCAGCAGGTTCTCGGCCTGCGCCACCTCCACCAGCTCGCCCACCCCGGTGGCGGCCCGCCGGCGCAGGGCGGCCAGGGCGGCGAACGCCCCCACCACCCCGGTGGCGGGGTCCATGTAGTAGGTGGGGTCGAGCGACGTGGGATCGAGGTCCCGGTACCCCCGCAGCGACGAGTACCCGCACAGGGCCTCCATGTGGGCCCCGAACCCGACGTAGCCGGCGTAGGGTCCGTCGAGCCCCAGCAGCGGCAGGCGCAGCATCACCAGCTCCGGGTTGCGGGCATGGAGCACGTCCCATCCCAGACCGAGCGACGGCAGCACCCGGATCGAGTTGTTCTCCACCACCAGGTCGCTCTGGTCCACCAGATCCAGGAACGTCTCCCGGCCCAGATCGGTGCGCAGGTCCACCGTCATGCTCAGCTTCGTGCGGGCGTGCGACACGAACGCCGCCGGTTGGTTCCACGGCCGCTCCCCGGCCTGGCCGCCGGGGAAGCGGCCCCACAGCTGGCCCAGGTCGGCCTCATGGCCGGGCCGGGGCCGGGGCACGGCACCCCGGGTGGCGGTGGGGAACAGGTTGGGGTTGTCGAGCCGGATCACCTCGGCCCCCAGGTCGGCCAGGAGGGTGGTGGTGAGGGGCCCGGCCCACACCACGGTCAGGTCGATCACCCGGATGCCGGCCAGCGGTAGCCGGCGCGAGCCGACAAGGTTCGGCTCCTGGCGTGTGATGGCAGACAACTCGGCTGCGACCTCCGCCGTGTGCTGGCCCAGCAGGGGAGCGGGGCGGCGGGCCCGCCACCCCTCGGCCATGCGGATCTGGGGGCCCGGCGCCTCGTAGGTGCCGGCCGCCGGGTGGTCCCACCGCTGCCAGAAGCCCCGCTCCCGGAAGTGCCGGTCGGCCAGCACGTCGGTGGTGGAGTTCACCGGGGTGATGGCGAGGCGCTCCCGCTGGGCGTCCTCCATCGTCTCCTGTTTGGTCCGCTGCATGGTCCAGCCGAAGATGGCGGCGTTGAGCTGCTCGGGAAAGTCGTCGTCGTCGAACCAGTCGGGCTTCGACACGGTGCGGATCAAGTCCTCGTCGCCCAGCAGGTCCGCCACCCGGGGCATCCAGTTGGGGGTGAACACGATCTGGCAGTAGCCCTCGCCGGTCGGGTAGATCCCGGCCGGGATCGCCCCCATCCGCCCGCCACCGGCCCGGTAGCCGATGCGGCCGTCGAACTGCCAGCCCACGAACATGGCGGCCCGCCGGTCGATCGAGGCGGCCTGGGTCTCCACGTTGGCCACGTCCACATGGGTGCCCTGGCCCGACGCCTCGGCCATCGTCACCGCCGCCAGGGCGGCCAGCGCCCCCACCGCCCCGCAGTGGTACTCCACGATCCGGCCGGCCAGCTTCATCGGCTCCCGCCCGGGGTCGCCCGTGGCCAGCATCGGCCCGCCCACGGCGTAGGCCGTGAGGTCGTTGCCGGGCAGGCCGGCGTAGGGCCCGGTCTGCCCGTAGGGGGTGACGCTGGCCACCACCAGGCGGGGGTTGGCCGCCCGCAGGGTGTCGGGCCCCAGACCGAGCGCATCGAGGGCTCCGGGGGTGTGCGACTCGATCACCAGGTCGGCCCGGGCGGCCAGAGCCCGCACCAGCTCCGCCCCCTCCGGCGTGGCCAGGTCGGCCACCACCGAGCGCTTGTTCGCGTTGAGATGGAGGAACAGTGGGCTGCGCTCGGGGTCGGGCCGGGGGCCGGGGCGGGCGCCCTCCCGGCGGGCCGGGTCGCCCCCGGGCGGCTCGACCTTCACCACGTCGGCCCCGAAGTCGGCCAGGAGCTTGGCGGCGTAGGGGCCGGCCACGCCGGTGGCCAGCTCCACCACCCGCAGCCCGGCCAGGGGTTGGGGCGGCTGGGAGGACTTCTCATGGGGGGAGGGGCCGGTCATCCCGACACTGGATCACACGCTCCCCGGCGGCGCCAGATGGGTTCCGGCTCAGCTTCGGGGGCCCGGCGCCACCCCGAACAGCAGGGCCAGGTAGCGGCGGAGGTGGCCCAGGCTCTCGACGGCCACCGCCGGATCGTCGGCCGCCTTGGCCACCACGAACGCCCCCTGGACCACCGCCATCATGTGGCGGGCCAGCGACGGGGCGTCGACCCCCGGCGGGTTCCCGGCGTCGGCCAATGCGGCGGCCAGATCGGCCTCCAGCGTGCGGGCGTGTCCGAGGATCGCCGCCCCGCAGGCGTCGCGCACCGCCGGGCTCGACCCGTACGCCTCCTGCACCATGGTGCCGGCCAGGCAGGTGGAGCCGGCCAGCGGCCGGCCCCCGATCAGCTCGGCCCGCAGGTCCACGTAGGCCAGCACCCGGCCGGCCGCCGTGGTCTCCCGGTGGTAGGCAGCGTCGGCGAACACGGCGGCGGTGGTGGTGCCCCAGTGCTCGGCCGCCGCCACCGCCAGCGCCTCCTTCGACTCGAAGTGGTGGAAGAAGGCGCCCTTGGTGACGCCGGCCGCGGCGCACAGGTCGTCGACCGTGGTGGCGCTCAGGCCCTGGGCCCGGATCACGTCCACTGCGGCGTCGAGCAGCCGCCCCCGGGCTTCGCCCCGGGCCACCCGGACAGTGCGAGTGGTGGTGTCGCCCATGGCCGGATCAGGCCCCGTCGGCGACGGTGGCGGTGCCGTCGGCGGCCGCTTCGAGGGCGGCGACGTCGAGCTTGACCATGCCCAGCATGGCGTCCATCGTCCGCTGGACCCGGGCCGGGTCGGGGTCGCTGATCAGCTCGAAGAAGCGCTGGGGCACGATCTGCCAGGAGAAGCCCCAACGGTCCTTCAGCCAGCCGCACTGCACCTCGGCACCACCGTTCTCGGTCAGCATCGACCAGTAGCGGTCGACCTCGGCCTGGTCGGCGCACACCACGCTGAACGACACGGCGTCGTTGGGCGCGTCGTGGGGGCCGCCGTTGAGCGCCGTGAAGGGCTGGCCGTCGAGTGTGAAGTCGACGGTGATCACCGAGCCGTCCCCCAGGTGGTTCACGCTGGTGATCTCCGAGTTGGGGAAGACCTTGATGTAGAGCTCGGCCGCTTCCAGGCCGTCCTTGTTCTCGAACCACAGGTTCGGGGTGATGGTGGGCATCGGTGCCCCTCCTTCGCTCGTCGGCGTGTCCGTTTAACCTACCAACTGGTCGGTTTCTTGTCGAGGGGCGCCAGCCCCAACCCCGGGGCTACGGTGGGGTATGGACGCCGTCCTGCCTTTCACCGTCGACTATCCGCCGGGCACCACGTTCGGCGCCGTCGTCACCGGGATCGACCTGCGGGAACCCTCGCCGAGCCAGCTCATGGGCCTGCTCGACCTGTGGCACGAGCGGGCGGTGCTGGTGTTCCCCGGCCAGCACCTCACCGACGCCGAGCAGATCGCCTTCTCCTCCCACTTCGGCCGCTTCGAGCGCGGGCTGCGCCAGACGTCGGACTCAAAGCTCGCCGTGCTGTCCAACGTCGGGCGAGACGGCGAGGTGGTGGCGCCCACCGAGCTCCAGGCCCGCTTCCTCGTGGGCAACACGTACTGGCACGCCGACAGCTCCTACAAACGGGTGGGGGCCAAGGCCTCGATCCTGTCGGCCCGGGTGGTGCCCACCACCGGCGGCGAGACCGAGTGGGCCGACATGCGGGCCGCCTACGACGCCCTGGCCCCCGACATGAAGGAACGCCTGGAGGGAGCGGTGGCCGTGCACAGCTACGCCTTCAGCCACACCTGGCACGGGGGCCAGGAGATCCTGGGGGCCGACGATCTCGGCCACCTGGGCCCGGTGGAGCACCCGGTGGTGTTCACCCACCCCGCCACCGGGCGCCGCAGCCTGTACGTCGGGCGCCACGCCAGCCACCTGGTGGGCGAGGACCTGGAGGTCAGCCGTATCCTGCTGGCCCTGCTCACCGAGGAGGCGTGCCAGCCGCCCCGGACCTGGACCCATCGCTGGGAGCGGGGCGACCTGGCCATGTGGGACAACCGCTGTGTCCTGCACCGGGGCCACCGCTGGCCCGACGACCAGGCCCGCACCATGGTCCGAACCACCCTCGCCGGCGACGACCCCACCAACGAGTGGGCCCTCCCCGAGGAATAGGCGATGACGGAGCGGCTGGGGATCGTGCTGTCGACGGCCACCGCAGCACCACCAAAGGAGCTCGTGGAGCTGGGCCGGATGGCGGAAGACAACGGCTTCGAGGCGGTACTGGTCAACGAGGGGCGGGGCGACGCCCTGGCCTGCGCCGAGGCGATCGCGCTGGGCACCTCCACCATCAAGGTGGGCACGAACATCGCCAACATCTACTTCCGCCATCCGTTCCTGGCCGCCATGAGCGCCTGGACGATCTCCGAGCTGTCCGACGGTCGGCTGATCCTGGGTCTCGGCATCAGCCACCGGCGGATGGTCGAGTCGCTCGGCATCGACATGCACGAGGAGCCCCGGGAGTACCTGCGGTCCTACGTGCAGGCGGTGAAGCAGGGCCTGGCCGGCGAGTCGGGCGGCGGGTTGTTCCAGCCCCGCCGGGCCGCCCACGACGTGCCCGTGCTGGCCGCTGCGCTCACGGCCGAGTCGGCCCGGGTCGGGGGCGAGGTGGGCGACGGGATCATGCCGTTCCTGCCGTCGCGGTCCTACCTCACCGAGCTGGTGGGCGAGGCCCGGGATGCTGCGGCGGAGGTGGGCCGGGACCCCGAGGCGCTCGACTGCATCATCAGCATCCCCACCTTTGTGTCCGACGACGTCGACCAGGCCCGCTCCGCCGCCCGGTACAACATCGCCGCCTTCGCCCGCCTGCCCAACTACCGCCGCCAGTGGCGCCGCAGCGGGTTCACCGAGGAGGTCGACGCCATGCAGGAGGCCTGGCGAGGGAAGGACCGGCGGGCCGTGGCCGCCCTGGCCAGCGACCGCATGGTCGAGCAGGTGTGCGTGTTCGGCCCGCCCGGCCAGTGCCGGGAGCAGCTCGACGCCTTCCGGGAGGCCGGCGCCGGCATGCCGGTGCTGGCCGTCAGCCCGGTCAACGCCGAACGCCTCGACGCCACCCGTCAGGCCCTCACCGCCCTCGCCCCTCGCTGAGCCTGACGGTGTCGGCTGATCAGGTGTTGCTCTGGCGGAGCACGCCGGCTTCGGTGAGCTCGGCGATGCGCTCGGGTGACAGGCCGAGCCGGCCGGACAGGATCTCGCTGTTGTGCTGGCCCAGGGTGGGGGCCACGAGGTCGGGCAGCTGGGGCTGGTCGCCGAACTTGAACGGGTAGCCCGGGATCGGCACCTTGCCCGCCAGCGGGTCATCGACCCAGCGGACCATGTCCCGGGCCTCGTAGTGGGGGTGGCCGATGGCGTCGAGGGGCGACAGCACGGGCGAGCACGGCACCCGGTGGCTCTCCAGGTGGGCGATGAGGTCGGCGTCGGTGGCGAAGGTGGCCATCCACTGCTCGGTCAGCTCGATCAGCTCGTGGCGGCGGGCTGCCCGCTCCGGCATGGTCTTGTAGCGGGGGTCGTCGATCAGGTCGGGCCGGCCCAGGGCGTTGCAGAAGTTGGGCCACTGGAGGTCGAGGCACAGCACCACCACCCAGCCCTGCGGCCCCTTGAACGTGCCCACAGGGAACACCAGCTCGTGGTGGGCCCCCATCCGCTTGGGCTCGTAGTCGCCGAAGTGGGCGCACTGCATGTGGCCCTCGTGCATGTGGAACATGCAGTCGACCATGGCGATGTCGATGTGCTGGCCCCGGCCGGTGCGCTCCCGGTGGTAGAGGGCGTAGCCCAGCGAGGCGAAGGCGTGCACCGCGGTGCCGGTGTCGGCGATCGACGAGCCCACGAAGTAGGGCGGGCCGTCGGGGTCGCCCGTCATGTGCATGAGGCCGGAGAACGCCTGGACGATGAAGTCGTAGCCCGTCTTGTGGGCGTACGGGCTGGTGCGCCCGAAGGCCGACACCGAGGCCATGATCACGTTGGGATTGAGCTTGCGCAGGCTCTCGTAGTCGAGGCCCCGCTTGGCCAGGATCTCGGGGGTGCCGGTGTTCTCGGCCACCACGTCCACCTGCGGCACGAGGTCCTTGATGATCTGGAGGCCCTCGGGCGTGTTCCAGTCGACGCAGAGGCTCTTCTTGCCCCGGTTGTGCTGCACGAACCAGGCCGACCGGCCGTTGTCGAGCACCACGGGCAGGAAGCGGGCGCCGTCGCCGGTGTCGGGCAGCTCGATCTTGATGATGTCTGCCCCCAGCTCCGCCATCATGCGGGTGATCCCGGCACCGGCCAGGTACTGGGTCAGGTCGAGGACGGTGACCCCTTCGAGGATCAGGTCCCGCTCGGTCGACTCGGTCATGGCGATCCCCCTTGCCCGGGGTCCCGAACCCCGGCGTGCGTGCCTGCCGTCGCCGTTGACGTGTCCGGACGAGCTTAGGTGGGCCGGTCGGGCCGCCTCCACTTGGCGTGGGCGGTGCTCACCCCTGGAGGAAGGCGGCCACCGCGGCCAGGTAGGCCTCGGGCTCCTCCAGGTGGGCGGAATGCGAGCTGTCCTCGAACACGGCCAGCTCGGCCTGCGGGATCGCCGCCGCCAGGGGCTGGGCACAGGGCGGACCCATCTCGTCGTGGCGGCCGCAGGTGACGAGGGTGGGCACGTCGATCCGGGCCAGGTCGGCGGTGCGATCCCACGTGTGCAGGTTGCCGGTGATCACCAGCTCGTTGGGGCCCTGCATGACCTCGTAGCTCTGGTTGGCCTCCAGGTTGGCGATCGTGCGCAGCATGGGCTCCGGCCAGTCGGCCAGGCGGCACACGTGCCGGGCATAGAACTGCTCGGCCGCCCGCTGGTAGGCGTCGCTGGTGACGTCGCCCGCGTCCAGCGCGGCCTGCGCCTCGGCCGGCAGCAGGGAGCGGAGGCGGCGGGTCTCGGCCTCGAAGGCGGCCAGGCTGGCAGAGGTCGACGCCAGCACCGCCCGCCCGATCCCGGCCGCCGCCGGCCCGGCGGGGCGGGTGGTGAGGTACTCGATGGCCAGCCACCCGCCCCAGGAGTGACCGAGCAGGTGGACCCGACCGAGGCCGAGGGCGGCGCGCACCCGGTCGATCTCGGCCACGAACCGGCCGATCACCCAGCGGCCGGGATCGTCGGGCCGGTCCGAGCGGCCGCAGCCGAGCTGGTCGTAGAACACCACCGGCCGATGGGCGGCCAGGGCCGACAGCGGCTCCAGATAGTCGTGCCCGCAACCGGGCCCCCCGTGCAGCACCAGCAGCGGGGTCTCGTCTCGTCCCGGATCGTCGGGCCCGCCGCCCACCACCCGGCACCACACCGAGTGCCCGTCCTCGACCTCGACCCGCCGCTCCACCGCGCACCTCCGCGTCCGGCGCGAGCGTAGGCCACCGGAGCTGGACGTGATGATCTCCTCGCCGCCAGGCTGGGGTCGGCTCGCGAGGTTCGAAGGGGAGAAGACTGTGCTGCACGATCGCCTGGACATCGGGCTGATGTTCTCGTTCCGCAACCCGGCGCAGTGGCGCCGGCCGTTCGCCGAGGTCTACGCCGACGAGCTGGCCCTCATCCGCCACGCCGAGGCCATCGGGATCGACACCATCTGGCTGACCGAGCACCACTTCGTCGACGACGGCTACTCGCCCTCGGTGGTCACGATCGCGGCCGCCATCGCCGCGGTGACCGAGCGGGTGCGGATCGGGTTCAACCTGCTGCTCCTGCCGCTGCACAACGCGGTGCGGGTGGCGGAGGACATCGCCACGGCCGACGTGATCTCCGGTGGCCGCATCGACCCCGGCTTCGGCCAGGGCTACGCCCCCCACGAGTTCGCCGGCTACGGGATCCCGCTGTCGGAGCGGCTGTCACGGTTCGTGGAGGGGCTCGACGTCGTGCAGGGGCTGTGGTCGCAGGACACGTTCTCCTACGAGGGCCGTCATTACCCGATCGACAACGCCCGCCTCGTGCCCAAGCCGGTACAGGATCCGATGCCGCTGTGGATCGGGGCCACCACATCGCCCGCGGTGCGCCGGGCCGGGCGCCGGGGTGCCAACCTCCTCGTGGCCGGCGGCCGGAAGCTGATGGAGGAGTACGTGCAGGCCCGTGTCGAGGGCGGCTTCAGCGCCGAGGGTGCCAAGGTGCTCAACCTCCAGTGGGGGTACGTGGCCGACACGGTGGACCAGGCGTGGGACGAGGCCGGGCCCCACTTCCACCACCTGATGAGCGTGTACCAGGAGTTCGCCAACGCCTCAGGGGGTCAGGGCGGTCCCAAGCCGGGGCAGGTGCCGCCGATCGAGGAGCTGCGCGACCCCAAGGCCAAGCTCATGTTCCGCCCCGCCATCGGCGATCCGGCCACCGTGGCCGCGGCGCTGAACCGCTCGATGGACGGGACCGCCACCACCCACCTGGCCATGGGCCTGCTGGCCGGGATGCCGCCCCAGCTCACCCGGCGGTACATCGAGCGCCTCGCCCACGAGGTCGTGCCCCAGCTGAACTGACCCTGTTCTTGGACCGGCCGGTCCGGACCTTGTCCTCTGCCCCTGCGGCGCGCCCCGGGCCACGATCGAGGTGCGGGTGGGCGCTCGTAAGGAGGCAGGGACATGGCGATGCATCAACTCCTCGTGCGCTACACCGCCGCCGGCATGAAGGCGGCGCTGGGCGAAGGTTTCGTCGCCCGGCGGGCCGTGCTCGACAAGGTGGTAATGGCCCACGGTGGCGTGCTCCGCGACTACTTCCTGGTGGCCGACGGTGACTGGGACCTCGTGATCACCTACGAGCTGCCCGACGGCATGGACAACGCCGCCGCTGCCCGCATGATGGCGGCGTTCAAGGCCGGCGGCGCGGTGGAGGAGCTGCGGACCATGCGCCTGGCCACGGCCGAGGCCTTCGACGCCGCCTCCCGCACCACCGAGGAGACCTACAGCCCCCCGCCCCAGTCCTGAGCCGTCCGGGGCCCTGCCTCTACCTGCCAGTCCTCCCAGAACTGTGGGCCTGGGTAGGCGGTCAGATCGGGCGCCGAGGCGGGCCCGGTCAGCTGGCTTCGTCGAGGATCGCCCGCTTAGCCGCTATGCGATCCAGCGCCCGCAGCTTGTGGGCATGGCCGACGTCGGTATCGAGCCAGGCCCGGCACTGGTCCCGATACTCCTGAGGGGCGGCAGCGGGGCAGCTGCGTCACAGGTTGACGAGGAAGTCGTTGAGCTCCCGCATGAAGGGGGTGAGGGTGGGGGCGGCGTGGACGCTGTGGCTGGCGCCCGGCACCATCGCCATCTCGGCGTCGGGGTTGGCGGCCAGGAACGGTTCCACGTCGCCCGGCTCGAACACGGCGCCCACCTCGGGGTCGGCCCGCACCACCGTGACGGGGCACCCGAGGGGCACCGACGGGTCGTAGCCCCGCCACACGATGCCCTCGATGGCCGCCTCCATCGTGGTGGGGTCCCAGGCGTGCAGGGTTCGGCACCGGTCGTCGAGCTCGTCGGGCGGGGTCATGACCGAGGCCACCGGCCGGTAGTCCTCCCACGGGGCGTCGCCCGCCTGCAGGTCTCGCACCGCCGCCACCAGCTTGGGGAAGAACGCCGCCACCGGGCTGGCCTCCCGCCGGGTCCGGTCGCCCTCGTAGAGCGGCGGGTCCTCCAGGAACACGCCGAGCAGCAGCTCGGGCCGGGTGGCGGCCAGCTGGGCCGCCACCACCCCGCCCAGCGAGTGGCCGACCACGGCCGCCGGGCCGGCGCCGAGGAACTCGATCACGGCGGCCAGGTCGGCGGCGTAGCTGGGCGCGTCGTAGCCGTGCACCGATCCGGCCCGGCTCGACTCGCCGTGGCCCCGCATGTCCACCGCCAGCAGCTGGAGCTGGCCCGAGTCGACGTAGCGGGGCAGGAGGTGCTCCACCACCGGATCCCACGTCTGGCGGCGGCCCGACAGGCCGTGGAGCAGGATGAGGGGCGGGGCCGACTCGTCGCCGTGGTGCTCCACGGCCAGCGTCACGCCCGTGCCG
>Ga0268299_1003559_pt1 | contig 13984 bp, 9 predicted proteins | sample NOBtaG_FD_193484 | JGI IMG/M metagenome (GOLD analysis project Ga0268299, IMG submission 193484) | Activated sludge microbial communities from bioreactor in Nijmegen, Gelderland, Netherland - NOB reactor | ecosystem: Engineered > Bioreactor > Aerobic > Activated sludge | place: Netherlands...
GAGGTCGCGGCAGCGCTTCATCTCCTTGACCGCCGCGTCAACGCCGAGGTTCGGGATCTGTCCCTGGCCGACGAAGTGCTTCGGCGCCTTGCCGACGAAGCCCTTGGCGAGCCAGTCATTGTACGCCTGGATGCCGGCGAGGTGGAACTCGCGATCCTCGTCGTGCATGAAGTGCCGCATCGTCCGCTGCGGCGGATAGATGACCTCGAGCTGGACGCCGTCCTCTAGCATCTCCTCCACCCGCGCCTCGGCCAGGAAGCAGCCCTGGTTGATCGTGTCGTAGGAGGAGCCGCCCCAACGAAGCTGGTCGTAGCTCTTACCGCGCGTCTTGGTGACCAGGCCGATGGTGGCCGGCTTGCCGCCGTCGCCGAAGTCCCAGGCGTCGCCGCCCTCGTCGTCCTTCACCAGCCTCGGGGCGCGCTTGCGGAACTCGGGCGCGAGCCACTTCTCCCACAGGTCCGGCGGCTCGATGATGTGAGAGTCCGCCGAGACGATCTCGTACTGGTGCATGCGACTGCCTCCCCAAGGTTAACGTTTGTTAGTCTGTGCCTAACAGACGATCCGCGCGGCGGTCAAGAGGGCACGCGACAGAGGCGGGGGCGTGGCGTGGTTCAGCGCGCCTTCCACTCCGGACGGCGCTTCTCGACGAAGGAGCGGGGTCCTTCGCCGTGGTCCTCCGACTGCTCGACGATCTCGAGATAGCCGGCCGCGATCTCCTCCGCCTGCGGGATCGGGAGGCCCAAGCCCTGCAGGATTCCCATCTTCGTGCCCCAGACCGCCAAGGGCGAGTTGGAGAGGATCATGCCGGCGAGCTCGCGGGCACGGGCCATGAGAGCGTCCGGCGCCACGACCTCGGTCACGAGTCCGACCTCGTAGGCGCGCTGCGCGCTCATGCGCTCCCGACTGCCGAGCAGCGCCATCCGCAGGCAGACCGACACGGGCACCCGCCGCGCCATGTTGACCATCTCGTGCGAGGACACGTAGCCGATCGAGACGTGCGGATCCACGAAGGTGGCGCGTTCCGACGCGATCGGGATGTCCGACTCGGTCACCAGATCGAGGGAGAAGCCGGCCACGACGCCGTTGACGGCGGCGATGACGGGCTTGTGGACGCGCTGCCGGCGGGGGGTCGGAAGATCGACGATCCCCTCGATCATCGCCAGCTCGCGCCAGCGGTCCGGCCGCGCGAATCCGCCGGAGGCGAGGGACTCGACGTCGGCGCCGCTCGAGAAGGCGTCGCCCGCGCCGGTGATGATGGCCACCCACACGTCCGGGTCCGACTTCACCGCGCGCCAGCACTCGCGCAACTCGTCCTTGAGCTTCTGGTTCATCGCGTTCTTTCGCTCCGGGCGGTTCAGCGTGATGGTGGCGACGCGATTCTCGACGTCGTAGAGAACGGTTTCGTACTGCGGCATCGGAGTCTCCTCGTGTGGCGCGCTGATCGCTGCTGCTGTTGGTCGGACTGGGCTAACACACGGCCTCGATCGTGAGCAACACGCGTCGCCGCGCCGCCTGGCGAGCGAAGGCGGTGGCGCACGCCGGCCTCACTCGGCCGGCCGAACGCCGAGGACCTGGATGACGTCCGCCGCCGTCGTGACGGTGGCGAGCAGCGGCATGATGTTGTCGATCGAGAAGCGGTGCCACTCGTCCGGATAGCTGGCGCAGCAGTCCTCGACCACGACCATGTCGAAACCGCGATTGACGCTGGCGCGGACGATGCCCTCGACGGCGAGATTGGTCGACACCCCCGTCACGATCATCGTCGAACGCCCCAACTGCCGCAGGACCGGATAGAGCTGTGTGCCGTAGGAGCCGTCGACCCCGACGGTGCGCTCGAGCACGAAGTCCTCCGGCTGGGGCGCCAGGGCGTCGTGCACGCGCACGCCCCAGGTGCCCTCGATCAGCAGCGGTGTGCGCTGGGAGCGTTGGTGCAGCCGCGTACGCGGTCGCGGAAAGCCGGGTTTGAGGCAGAAGTTGATGTAGAGGATCGGCACCGCGCGGGCACGAGCGGCCGTGATCAGCCCCTGCAGCCGAGGGATTACGCCGCGCTTCTCCACCTGCATCGCCAGGACTCCGCCGATGCCGCGTTCGCCGATCCTCGACTCGTGGACGACGTCGTTCTGCATCTCCACCAGACAGAGTGCGGCGCGCTCGACGTCGAGCGTCAGGCTCACCGGAAGACTCCGTCCGCACGCAGCGTCTCGTACTCTTCGCTGCTCATGCCCAGCATCTCCTGCATCACCTGGAGCGTGTGCTCGCCGAGGCAGGGCGCGGGCGTACGGATGTCGCCGGGAGAGGCGCTCAGCCGGAGTCCCATCATCTCGCAGACATGACTGCCGACGACGCGGTGTTCGACGTCGCGAAAATGGCCGCGGTGCGCCAGTTGCGGATCGCGGTGGAGGTCCTCGAAGTTCTGCACCACGGCGGCCGTGACGCCCGCCGCCTGCAGCAGCGCCATCACGTCGCCGGCGAGGCGCGGCCGCGTCCACTCCTCGACGTACCTCTCGAGTGCCGCGACGTTTTGCAGACGCTCGCTCGAGGTCGCAAAGCGACCGTCCATCGCCCACGGCGGGTCGCCGATGGCGGAGCGGAAGCGTTGCCATTCGACCTCGTCCTGCACCGCGATCGCGACCCAGCGATCGTCGTCGTCGCCCTCGGCGGCACAGCGAAAGACGCCGTGGGGGGCAGCATGGCGCGAGCGGTTGCCGGCGCGCGTCAGCACCTCGCCGGCGCCGGTCCAGGTCAGGATGCTCTCACTCAGGCAGACGATGCCCCCTTCGACCTGCGAGAGGTCGATGTACTGGCCCTCGCCGGTGCGGGCGCGGTGCAGCAACGCCGAGGCGAGTAGCAGTCCGACGAAGCGCGGCGAGAGCGAGTCGGTGATCGTGCCGTAGGGACCGAGCGGCTCCCGGTCGGGCCAGCCGGTCAGGTGATTGAAGCCCGACAGGGCCGAGCCCTGGCCGCCGAAGCCGGGGTAGTCGCGTTCCGGTCCGGTCTGGCCGTTGAGGCAGGTACTGATCATCACCAGATCGGGCTTGAGGCGGCGCAGACTGTCCCAGTCGAGGCCCCACTTCGCCATCGCCCGCGGGGCGAAGTTCTCCGCCACGACGTCGGCCCACTGCACCAGTCGGCGCGCGATGTCGGGACCCTTCGGGTGGCTCATGTCGAGCGCGACGCCGAGCTTGTTGCAGTTGAGGATCGCGAACATCTGGCTGGCGTCGAGTCCGCCTTCGGCCCCCGGCGTGTAGCGCAGTAGTCGTATGAAGTCGGGGTGTCGCTGCGACTCGATGCGCACCACCGTGGCCCCGTGGTCGGCGAAGTACCGCATCCCGAGCGGGCCGGCGGCGCCGCCGCCGAACTCGAGGATCTTCAGCCCGGCGAAGAGAGACGGGGGAGCGCCGCCGCCGCGCCGGCGCGGAGCGGGACGCGCCGACCCAAGGATCTCGTCGTTGTGCTCGCCCAGCAGGGGCGCCGGACGGCGGATGCCGATCCCGCCGAGACTCGAGCGCGCGAACGGGCCGGGCAAACGCAGCGTTCCGGCCACCGCGTGCTCGACGTCGACGAAGAAGTCGCGCGAGGCGAGCTGGCGCGATGCCGTGATCTCGCGCGCGGTGCTCGCCGGTGCCAGCATCAGACGGCGCTCGCAGGCCGCGTCGTACAGCTCCTGCATCGTGCGTGTGGCGAAGAAGGCGGCGAGGGCGGCTTCGATGCGGTCGACCTCGGGCTGCTCGATGACGTTGTGGTTGTACGCCTTCCAGTCGCGGCTCTTCAGCTCCTCGGGCGCCATGCCGCTCTCGTCCATGTACTGCACCAGGGCGATGATCCCCGGCACGCGCGCCGGACCGCTCCGCAGTGCGAACGAGACGAATCCGTCGGCACACGGCCACAGCTCGCGGAACTGCGCCTTGGCGCCGCGGAAGCCCCCGCCGATGCGTCCCCCCTTGAAGCCGGTGAGCGGGAATTGCGCGGGCACGGTCATGTTGGGCATCACCATGACTTCCTGCAGCGACACGTCGATCACCTGTCCGGCCATGCCCTGCTCGCGCCCCCAGAGAGCGAACGCGACTCCGAGCGCGGCTTCGATACCGCCGTGGTAGTGGGCGATGGGTAGGGAGCAGCGCACCGGCGGCCGATCCGGGTTGCCGGTCGGATAGAGGTTGCCACCCATGGCCGCAGCGATCAGATCGGCGCCGCGATGCCGCGCCAGCGGACCGTCCTGGCCGAACGGGCTGATGCGGCAGAGCACGAGATCCGAGTTGCGGGCGCGCAGGATGTCCCACCCGAGACCGCGGGCTTCGAGCAGTCCCGGGCCCGACGATTCGATCACCGCATCGGCGCCTTCGACCAGGGCGAGCAGCGCCTCGCGCTCGCGACTGTCCTCCAGATCGAGCGTGATGCCGCGCTTGCCGCCGTTGAGGGCGAGCCAGAGAACCGAGCGCTCCGGTCCCTCGATGCCCCCGACGAATGGGCCTCTGCGGCGGGCCGGATCGCCGCCCGGCGGCTCGACCTTGATCACGTCGGCGCCGAGGTCGGCGAGCAGCTTGCCGGCGAGAAAGCCCGCCTCGGTGGTCAGGTCGAGAACGCGGAAGCCGGCGAGGTTTCCCGGATGCGACATCGCCCGATCCTACTTCGAGTCTCGCGCCGGAAACTGCTCCAGGATCTTCGCGACACCCGACTCGATGCGATCGAGGCGGCGTTGCGGGCCGATGTCGGGGTCGACCTGGCGCTCGCCGACGCCGCGCCAGATCAGGTTCTTCGTCTTCGCATCGACCACGTCGATCACCATCGTGCCTTCCTGCACCTCGGAGGCATAGAACCCGATTCCCCCCCAGGCGATGGGGAAGTAGCCGAAGTAGTCCGGAATCTGGTTGTCGCCGGCGATGTCCTTGGTGGTGATGCGAAACACCACCAGAAAGTCGGCGTCGTCGCCGGCGGCGAGGGTGTAACCCTTCTTCGCCAGCACCTCGTTGCCGCTACGGCGCACGCGCGCGCTGACCACGTCGTTGTCGAAGCGGGGGTCCTGTGGCGCGGTGGCCTTCTTGTGCAACCAGGCATAGGTGCGCAGCCCGGCGAGATCGGCATGGGGATCGAGCTTGGAGTGCACCTGCTCGCTGAAGCAGGCTGCGGCGAGCAGGAGGGGGAGCAGCGAGGGGACGAATCGGAAGCGGAAATGCATGCGCGCCCCTCCACCACAGCGCGCTCCCGGGCGCAAGCCAGGGGCCGGCCTTGACGGGCGAGACTAACGGGTGTTAACCGACCGCGGATGGCGGCGAGTTGGCCCCCGGGCGAAGGGGAATTCGAGCGACTGCTCGAGACGCTGGCGTGGGTGGAGGGCAACTCGCCCTATTACCGCCGGCGGTTCGCCGAGGCCGGCGCGCGGGTGGGCGACCTGCGCAGCTACGCCGACGTCCGGCGCCTGATTCCCCGCACCGCGAAGGCGGACCTGGTGGCGAACCAGCAGCAGCATCCGCCCTTCGGAGAGTTTCTCGCCGTGCCGCGCGAGCGGTTCGGTTCGCTGCACACCTCGCCGGGGCCGATCTTCATCCCGCGCCTGCCGGAGGAGCGGGGCGGCACGCCGGTGTTGAAGGAGGCGATCCGCGCGATGGGGGTGCGGCCGGGCGAGGTCGCGCACGTCACGCTGTCGTACCACGTCATGCCCGGAGGGCTGCGCTTGCATCGCGCCTTCGAGGAAGCCGGCTGCCTGGTGATCAACGGCGGCACGGGGGCGAGCCGGCTCCAGGTCGAGGTCGCGCGTGGCTGGGGCGCGACGGTCTACGCCGGCACGCCGAGCTTTCTCGCCAACCTCGGCGAGACGGCGGTCGAGATGGGGCTCGACCCACGCCGCGATCTGGCCTACCGGGTCGGCTTCTCGACCGCCGAGGCGCTCACGCCGGCGCTGCGCGCCAAGCTGCACGACACCTTCGGCATCGAGCTCTTCGACCATTGCGGCGAGGCGCAGATCGGGCCGCTGGCGGGGGAGTGCCGGGTGCACGAGGGGATGCACCTGCACGCGACCGATCTCTTCTGCGAGTTTCTCGACCCGGAGAGCGGCGAACCCGCCGAGCCCGGCGGCATCGGAGAGATCGTGGCGACGCAGCTCGGGCCGCGCGCGCTGCCGCTGGTGCGCTACGCGCCGGGCGACGCCTTTCGCCTGCTCGCCGAGCCGTGTCCCTGCGGCGACCGCTCGCTGCGCATCGCCTTCGTCGGGCAGGTGGGCGCGATCCGCAAGATCAAGGGTGTCCTGATCCACCCGGCGCAGGTGCAGAGGGTGCTCGCGGGCTTTCCCGAGGTCGGCCGCTTCCAGATCGTGGTCGAGCAGCGGCCGGGAGAGCGCTATGAGAGCGCGGTGCTGCGCGCCGGCGTGGTCGGCCCGATCGCGCCGGACCTCGCCGAGCGGCTGGCGGCGCGCCTGAAGGCGACGGTGCTGATCGGCTTCGAGGTGCAGGTGGTGGGCGAAGGCGAGGTGCCGGAGACGGCGGCCGGGCCGAGATTCGCCGAGGCGATCGTGGACCGGAGGTCGCATGGCTGAGGCGCGCCGCGACGAGGATCGCTATTTCGACGCGGAGATCCAGACGATGCCACTCGAGCGGCTACGCGCTCTGCAGGAGGAGCGTCTGATGCGGCAGCTCGACCGCGTCTGGTCGGCACCCGTCCCCTTCTTTCGCCGCAAGCTCGAGGCGTCCGGGCTGAAGCGCGCCGACCTGCGTCGCTTGGACGACCTGGCGCACGTGCCCACCACCCTCAAGGCCGAGCTGCGTCGCAGTGAGGAGGAGTTCCCGCCGTTCGGCGATTACCGCGGGGCGCCCGTCTCGCAGTGCGTGCGCCTCGGCGCTTCGACCGGAACCAGCGGCCGGCCGACGTTGATCCTGTGGACGCGCAAGGACCTCGCGGTCGACTACGCGGCTTCGAGCCGCGGTCGGTGGCGTTGGGGCCTACGCCCCGGGATGAGCCTGGCCAACGCGCACCCGTTCGGCATGAACGCCGGCGGCTGGCACTTCAGCCACGGCATCGAAGGCCTCGGCTGTCTCAACATCCCGTCGGGGCCGCCGGTGGGCGAGGCGCACGTGGCCGACGTGGTGGAGGTGTGGCGCCGGCTCCGCCCCGACATGTACCGCCTGTTCGGAAACGTGTCTCGCACCTACTCGGACGCCGCCCGCGCGCGCGGGCTCGATCCCGAGCGGGACCTCAATCTCACCATCGCAGGCGACCATCCGTCCGAGCAGTATCTGATGGCCAGCTCGGGTCTCGAGGCTCTGCCGCTGCTCGGCAGCGCCTGTGACGAGCGCGACGGCGCCCACCTCGCCGAGGATCTGGCGGTGGTCGAGGTGATCGACCGCCACACCGGACGAGCCCTGGGGCACGGCGAGCGCGGCAACCTCGTCGTCAGCGTGCTGGAGAAGGACAACTTCCTTCTGCGCTACGACCTCGAGGACATCGTACGCCTGAACACCAGCGTATGTCCGTGCGGCGAGACGCATCGGCGCCTCTTCTACGAAGGGCGGGTGCGCGACGTCGTCGCGGTCGACGGACGCGAGATCCTGCCGATCGACGTGGCCCTGGTGCTGTACGACGTTCCGGAGGTCTCGACGCCATCGGCGGAGTATCAGGTGGTCCGCACCAAGGGGACGATGACGGCGGTGCACGTTCGGGTCGAGTACGACCCGACGCAGGGCGTTGCGCCGGCCGACCTGACGCGCCGGATCGAAGTCCGCTTCCGCGAGCGCCTGCAGGTGCCCGCCCGCATCGAGCTGGTGGAACGGGGCGCCGCCGGCCGTTTCGCCTACAAGGCTGCGCGCGTCGTCGACGAGTAGCCGGAGGCGCGTCTCTCGGCGGTCACCGCAGCGCGTTGCACAGCGCCTCCGCCATGTCGGCGGCGGCGGCGCGCGCCGCCTCGGCGAACTTCGCTTCGCCGAAGCGAGAGGCATAGGGCTCCTCGCGGTAGGCGAAGATCAGCCCACGCGACGAATTGACGACTCCGCCCAGGCCGTCGGCGCGGAAGCCCGCGACCGCATCCGTCGCGCCGGCCCCCTGCGCTCCGTAGCCCGGCACCAGGAAGAGCGTGTCGGGCATGATCTCCCGCAGGCGGCGCGCCTGCTGTGGGTAGGTCGCGCCCACCACCGCACCGACGTCGTTGAAGCCGGTTGGACCGGCCGGGCCGCCGAGATCGCGCACCATCTCGGCGACGCGCTCGTAGACGGGACGCCCCTCGCTGGCGAGGTCCTGCAGGTCGCCGGCGCCGGGATTGGAGGTGCGAACCAGAATGAACACCCCACGGCCACGGTCGCGACAGAGGGCGAGGAAAGGGGCGAGGGAGTCGCGCCCGAGGTAGGGATTGACGGTCACCGCGTCGGCGTCGAAGCCGCGCCCGACCACCTCGTCGCGGTCGTCGCACAGATGCGCCCGCGCATAGGCCTCGGCGGTGCTGCCGATGTCGCCGCGCTTGGCGTCCGAGATGACGAGGAGACCGCGCGCGTGGGCGTAGCGCACCGTCTCGTCGAAGGCCCGTACACCCTCGGCGCCGAACTCCTCGTAGAACGCGATCTGCGGCTTGCAGACCGGCACGAGATCCGCGACGGCGTCGATGATGGCGCGATTGAACTCGAGGAAGGCGGCCGCGACCGCGCGTGCCGAGGCGCCGTGCGTCCGCAGGCAGTGCTGGCGGATCCGGCTCGGCAGAAGGTCGAAGCGCGGATCCAGCCCGACGCACACGGGGTTCCCCTTGGCGCGTACCGCGGCGACGAGGCGATCGGCGAAGTTGGACATCACGCACTGGTTAGCGCCCGGCGCGCGCCGCATCAACCGGCGGCCGGCGGCGGCGGCAGGAATGCGCTCGGCGGGATCGGCCGGGCCGGTGCGCCGCGCGCGCCCCACTGCAGCACCAGCATGGGCGCACCCTGCAACTCGTCGAGCCGCAGGTCGATGTCGTGATCGCCGGCGGGCAGAGGGTCGCTGCGACGCCAGGGCTGGCCGTCGACCATCACCGTCATCGCGCCGCGGCTGCGGATCTCGAGCCAGCGGCCTTCCTGTGGAACCCGAAGGCGGCCGCGCCAGCGGGCCGCGGTCGCGCCTTCGACCGGAGCGCTGAGGAACTGATACCAGGGGAAGGGGTCGAGGCGTCGCACGATGCCGCGCGGCGTCGTCCACTCCACCAGCCAGCCGCGCGGCTCGCCCTGGCGGTACAGGGCCGTCGGCGGGATCGGGTGGAGCGGACGCCCCGTCGTCTTCCAGAGGACGCGGAACCCCTCGGTCGCATCGACGTGGACCAGCGCCGCGAGCGAATGCAGGCCCTCGACCAGGTCGAGCGAGCCGGTGTCGGCATCCGGTGCGAGAACTTGCTGTCCGTCCAGGGAGAGCGACAGACGACTCCCTCCCTGGGCCTGGAAGCGGTGAACTCCGGACGCCGGCACCGCCAGGCTGCCGGTGAGGACAACGCGAGTGGTGCCGGGCGGAAGGGCGCGCGCCTGGCCGGCGGGGGGCAGGGTGAGATCGTTCCACCGCGCCGTCCCGAGAGGTGCGCCGGCGGCGTCGAGATACAGCGCGTCGAGGCCGCGCGCGCTGGCGATCGCGCCGGCCGCCAGCGGCATGTAGGAGGTCATGGTACGCCCCTGCTGCGGCGCTCCGGCGAACCAGCCGTCGAAGAACCATCGCTTCTCGGGCGGCTGATGGTGGGCCAAGGCGTAGGCGCCCGGGTACCAGGCCTGCACCGCTTCGACGCCCGCTTGCGCCCCCGGGTCGAACACCAGCAGCGCGGGCGCTTCGTCCTGCCTGGGCATGAACGCCCCGATCGCGGTCGCATCGACGATGTCGATGCCCCACATGCGCTTCAGCAGCGCGAGGCTCTCGTGCGAGGCGTTGAAGGTGGTCGAGACGAGATAGGCCTTCCAGTCCTTGCCGAAGTCGCGCACGGTGCGCGCGATGTCGACCATGCGCGACCCTTGCAGCCAGAGGTAGTTGGAGTGGCTGTAGGTTCGCACGAAGTAGTCGTTGAAGGAGACGAGCGAAGCCGCTGCGAGTAAGGTGAATCCGGCGAGGGCGAACGAGCGTGCGCGGCGGGGCTCGGCCGCTCCGCCGGCGAACAGGCGTTCGATCGGCAGGGCCGCCCAGACGAACAGCGGCGGCATCGCCAGGATGATGCGGTAGGCGCGGGGCGCGTCGCTCGAGAGGAGGCCGGGGACCAGACCCACGAGGAACCACGCGAGCAGCAGGCGATGGCGCGACTCGCGCCAGCCCGCAACGCTCTGCGCCAGGCCGTGCAGGACCAGCCCGGCGGCGACGACGTCGAGGGCCGGGTCGGTGCCGATGCCGAACCAGTGGTAGCTCACCGGACCCTGTTGATGGTGAAAGGTCGCGAGCGTGCGCCAGACCGACTCCCAGAGCGGCCAGAGGTTGCCCTGCTGCTCGATCGTTCGCAGCACCGACGTGCCCGAGATCCGACCGGTCAGCGCCAGTGGGTCGGCGGCGTAGCCGGCGATGCCCGGCAGGGCGGCGAGGGCAAAGGTCGCGGCGCCGGCCAGGAGCCACGGTGCCAGGGCGCGGGATCGATCGCGGCGGGTCGCGAGGGTATCGAGGCCGTAGGCGACGGCCACCAGGGGGGCCAGCTTGAAGGAGTGGTAGGTGCAGAGCGCCAGCCCGAGCGGCACCCCGGAGGCGGCGATGAGCCAGCGGCGCGTGCCGTGGATGCCGCGCACCAGGAGGCACATCGCGAGGAGATGGAAGAACTCCCCTGCGCCCAACTGGACGAGGATCTTGGCATAGGAGAGCTGCTGCGGAGCGATCGCGAAGAGCAGCGCCGCGATCAGCGCCACCCGCGCTCGGAAGAGCGGCGCAAAGGTGCCGTAGACGAGCAGCACGCAGAGGAAGTTGAGGATGACTCCGGGGAGGCGGAGGGTCGCCAGGTTGGCACCGAACGCCGCGAAGCTGGCGGCGATGAGATAGTTGCTGAGGGCGTGGAAGCGACTGGCCGAGTGCGACACCAGTTGGAAGGGCGAGGTGATCTTGCCGTCGAGGATGTCGTACGCGAGCAGGCCGTTGATCGCGTCGTCGCCCCACAGCCCGGGCGGGACCATGCGGTAGCCGCGATAGAAGGCGGCGACGGCGGCGATCGCGAGTAGCAGTAGCCGCCGCGTCGTCGCCGGCAGCTCGGCGGGATCGGCGATCGACCAGAACGACCCCGGCAAGCGCAGCGCGAGGACGCTGCCGAGCAGGAGCGCCGCGCCCGAGAGCGCGCTTCCTCGGGCGACGAGGGCGGCGCCGGCGATGCCGGCGAGCAGGGCGCCGGCGGCGAGGGCGGGATGGAGAGGGCGCGTCGCGAGGCCTGCCACGGCAGGCGTATGGAACGGCGGGTGGGTGCGATGCAACCGGTGGGGCGCAGGCGGGCTCGCGCGACAGCCTCGTCGAGCGGGCCCGCCGATGCCGCCCTGGATCAGACCAACTGGTACAGCCTGGCCGCGTTGAGCGCACACATCTTGAGGCGCTCGTCGGCGGGCACGTCGCGGAACATGTCGTCAACCACGCGTCGGGTCTCCGGCCAGTCGCAGCCATGGTGCGGGTAGTCCGACGACCACATGATGTTGTCGACTCCGAGCACGTGGCGATTCCGCACCGCGTAGTTGTCGATCATGAACGACGATCGCCAGTTGCGCCGGTAATAGAAGCTCGGTTCGTGCTCCAGCTTGACCGGCAGCCAGGAGCGATTGCGCCACCAGCGATCGTCCATCTGCTCGAGGATGTACGGGATCCAGCCGGAGCCGGTCTCGACCGAAACCCAGGTCAGCTCGGGAAAGCGGTCGTGCACGCCGGAGGCGATGATCTCGGGGAGGTCGACGATCATGCTGCTCGCGCCCACCGTCGCCAACCCGACGAGATCGTCGCCGCGCACCCCCTTGGGCTTGGGCTTCTGCACCTGGCGCATCACCCGCACGTGAAAGTGGATCGGCATGCCGAGATCCTGGGCCGCGGCCCAGAAGGGGTCGTCCTCCGGCCGGATGCCACCGCCGACGCTCGGCATGGTGTTCAGCCAGACGCCGCGCATCCCGAGTTTGGCGCAGCGCTTCATCTCCGCGATCGCCGAGTCGACGCCGAGCGCCGGGATGCAGGTGAGCCCGACGAAGCGGTCGGGCGCCACCTTGACGAACTCCTCCGCCAGCCAGTTGTTGTAGGCCTGCACGCCGGCGAGGTGGAACTCCGGGTCGTCGTCCGAGAAGAAGTGGCTCATCATGCGGGCCGAGCCGAAGAGAACCTCGGCGTCGACGCCGTCGACGTCCTGCTCCTGCTTGCGCGGCTCGGCCTTGAAGTTGCCCTGGTTGGCGGCGGCGAAGGTCACCCCCGTCCAGCGCACGTCCTCGTGCTTCCGCCCGGCCGAGGCGTAGATGCCGATCGGTGCCGGCGGGATGCCGGGCGCGAACTGCCACGCCTCGCCGCCGTCGCCGTCGGGCACGACGCGCGGAACCTTGTCGTGGAACTTCTTCGCCATGTACTCGACCCAGAGATGGGGTGGCTCGAGGATGTGCGAATCGGCCGAGATCAGACGGTACTCACGTGGCATGAACGAAACCTCCCTTCGCGAACTGGTTAACAACCGTTAGTCAAACTCGTGGAGCCCTGCAAGGGGGCGGACGGATCGGTTGACTTGCGCCGCGGCAGAGCCGAGAGTCGGCGGCTTCGATGACCCGGCGAGGAGCGACCGCGCGGCGAGCGGATCCGGAGGAGATTCCGCTGGCAGAGGCGGGGTTGGCGCATCGGCCGCGCTGGCGCCGGCTCCTCGGCGTGCTCGGCCGGCCGCAGCTCGAGCCCGGCCAGAGACGAATGGTCGGCGTTCTGGGCGCCGCCAATCTGGTCGACAACTACGACGTCGCGATCCTCGGGCTGGCGCTGCCGCAGATTCAGGCGAGTCTCGCCATCCCCGACGGCGAGCTCGGCGGGGTGAGCGCCCTGATCCGGCTGGGCGTGATTCCGGCGGTCGTGCTGGCCGCCCTGGCGGACGGCTTCGGTCGCCGGCTGCTGTTGCTGGCGACCATTCTCGGCTTCACCCTGCTGACGGCGCTGACCGCCCTGGCGGACACCACGGCGCAGTTCGTCACGGCGCAGTTCCTGGCGCGCGTCTTCATCGCCGCGGAGGGCATCCTGGCGGTGGTGGTGATCGCCGAGGAGCTGGGTGCGCGCTCGCGCGGCTGGGGCATCGGCGTCATCGGCGCGCTCGGCGCGCTCGGCCACGGCGTCGCCGCGATCGTCTTCGCGATGGTCAACGTACTGCCCTTCGGCTGGCGCGCGATGTACCTGCTGGGCGTCGCGCCGCTGTTGCTGCTGGCCTGGTTCCGGCGCTCGCTGCGCGAGACGGAGCGCTTCGAGACGCACCGTCGCACTCGCGGCAGCGGCGGGCTGTCGGCGTCCCTGCGCTCGTTCCGCAGCCTGCTGACGATGTATCCCGGACGTCTGCTGGCGATGTGCGCCACCCTCATCCCGGTCGCCTTCGTGTTCGAGAGCTCCGGCTTCTTCGCCTCCAAGACGCTGCAGAGCGTGCATGGCTACACGCCGGCCGACGTGACTCTGCTCTACCTCACGGCGGGCATCGCGGCGCCGGTCGGCAACGTCATCGCCGGCGCACTGGGGGACCGCTTCGGGCGGAAATGGATCATGATCGCCGGCCTCTTCGCCAACGCGGCTGCGGTGGCGGTGTTCTACAACGCCTCGGGGTGGTGGATACCGGTCGCCTGGAGCTCCGCCATCTTCTCCTCGACCCTGGTGATGGTACTGTTCGCGGCGCTCGGCGCCGAGCTCTTCCCGACCTCGTACCGGTCCACCGCCTCGGGCGTGCGGGCGGTGGTGGCGACCCTCGCGGCCTCGCTCGGGCTCTGGGTCGAAGGCCGGCTGTTCGATCTCTACGGCAGCCACGGCGCCGCGATCACCGCGATGCTCGTGGTCACCCCGATCGCCCCGCTGGTGGGCGCGCTCTTCCTGCCCGAGACGGCGAGCCGCGAGCTGGAGG
>Ga0268299_1003560_pt1 | contig 13975 bp, 12 predicted proteins | sample NOBtaG_FD_193484 | JGI IMG/M metagenome (GOLD analysis project Ga0268299, IMG submission 193484) | Activated sludge microbial communities from bioreactor in Nijmegen, Gelderland, Netherland - NOB reactor | ecosystem: Engineered > Bioreactor > Aerobic > Activated sludge | place: Netherlands...
CCGCCTGGCGCAGCTTGTTGATCACCTCTTCCGCCGAATGCCGCTTCTTCGCCATGACCAGTTCCTCCTGTGGCCGCCCGGAGACTATCGCTCCGGGTGGACCGGGTTCAGGGGGAAAGGTCAGTGCTCGAACTCTTCGGCCGGATGAAGGTCGAAGACCCGGAGGTCCGGGACTGGTTCCGCATGGTCCTGGCCTCACAGACGCGGGACGCCCAGAAAGACTCCCGCGCCCAGCGGGAGGAATTGACCCGGCAGGCGTCGCTCCTGGTCGCCCAGCAGGACCGGCTGCTCAACCTGCGGATCGCCGACGACGTGGACCAGGAGACCTTCGCCCGCAAGCACACCGAGCTACGGGACCGGCTCTCGTCCATCAAGCTGCAATTGGACGTGCTGGACCGCTCGCACGACGAAACGGCGGAGCTGGCGGCGAAGGTGTTTGAACTCTCGCAAACCCTGCAAAACACGTGGGTTTCTGCGGATTACGCCACGAAGCGGCGAATCCTCGAAATCGTCTGTTTGAACTGCACCCTCGAAGGCGCAACCCTTTGTCCCACAACGAGAAAGCCCTTCGACGTGCTGGTCGAAGGGCTTGATCTCTCGAAAAGTCGGGGCGAGAGGATTTGAACCTCCGACCTTTTGGTCCCGAACCAAACGCGCTACCAAGCTGCGCTACGCCCCGGTCATGCGATGATAGCCCGGCCCATCTAGGGCTGCCACGCGCTCGTTCGGCGAATCCACCCGCGAGGCGACGGGTCTACGTCGCCCTCCCCACCGCCCCCACGCCGCCGCCGCGCCCCACGTAGGGCGCCATCAGCCCGACGCCGCGCAGCCCTCCGCGCCTCGCCGTACATGGGGCGATCACGCCAGTCCGGCAGGGCCGCTCCGGGCCGGGGGAATGGGCCGGCCGTGCGGATCCGCGACGGGGTCACCCACCTCCGCTCGCACCTGCGCCTCGAGGTCGGCAGGGATGAAGTGCTCCGCGCGGTGCGAGGCCGCGTGCAGGTGGTCCAGCGGCAGGCCGAGGTGCCGCGCCAAGTACGCCTCCCACAAGCGGTGCGTCCGCACGACACTCGCGCCGGACGCCCGGCCGGCCTCTGTGGGCCGGATCGTGCCGTCAGGGGCCCGCTCGATCATCCCTCGGCGGTGGAGCCCCCACAGCGCCAGCCGAGCGGTCCACGGCGAACCGATCGCCGCGGTCACGTCAGCGGCCCGCAACGGCGGAACCGCTCGCCCAGCCATTCCCCCCGCATCGGATCGCCGCTCATCCCAGCGAAAGAGCATGCCGAGGATGTCCTCCCGCGTGATCCGCAACGCGAGGCCCAATCGCGTCACGGCCCGGGCCGCCATCCCGTGGCTCGGCGCCATCACCGCGGCCAGCGCGAACTGGACCCCCGCGACCACACTGATCATCCCCGCGACCGGCGCGTCCATTGCCGCCGCGACCGCGTAGCCCACGCCCGCCGCGCTCGCGGCCAGGAGCCCGGAGAGCCCGTACGTCCAGCCCAGCCGGTCCGTGATCAGCCTTGCCGTGGCGCACGGCGCGATGAGCATCGCGACGACCAGCACTGATCCAACGGCCTCGAACGACACGACCGTCGCCGCGGCCACCAGCGCCAGCATCGCCGCATGAATCACCCCCGCCGGGATGCCCATGCTCCGCGCCAGCGCGGGGTCAAAGGCGACGATCCCCAGTTCCTTGAACCCGACTGCCACGGCTCCCGCGACCACCACCAGCACCGCGCCCAGCGGCACCAACACCCGAGGCGCATCCACGCCCAACACGCGCACGGTGTCCAGCGCCACGAACTCCAGATTGCCGTAGAGCACGCATGAAGCGTCAAGGTGCAGGTCTGAAGGGAGGAACGACAGGAGGATCACTCCGAGCGCAAAGAGCACGGTGAAGACCACGCCTAGGGCGGCGTCCTCCGCGATCCGGCCCACCCGCGACAGACCCGCCGACAATCCCGCCGTCGCCACGCCGGCCCCCGCCGCCCCGGCCAGCATTGCCAAGGGGTCGCGCGTGCCCGTCAGGATGAACGCCACGCCCAGCCCCGGCAGCACTGCGTGCGAGATCGCATCACCCAGCAATGACATTCGCCGAAGGACCAGATAGCACCCCGCCACCCCGCACGCGACCGCGCAGACAACGCCCGTCAATAGCGTCCACCAGTCGGCTGCGCTCAACGCACCCAGCATCGCTGGGGAAGCAGTGAGTTCGGGGAGCCTCATGGCGTGCCCTCCCCTCCCCCCCCCCGGCCGGCCGCCGCGCCGCTCCCGGGGCTGGCTGGTTCTCCCTCGTGTCGCAAGCCGGCCCACGCGCCGGGCACGGTCGCGTCGAGGGGCCCGTGGAGGCGATCGGCCGCGACCATTCGACGCACCGCTCGCCGGCGGGCCAGCGCCGCCAGCACGCCTCGCTCCGGCGCCAGAAGCAATGACATCCCGAGCGCCACGCCCGCGCTGAGCACGATCATCGGCCCCGTCGGCCACGCGCCGGCGCGCTCCGGCACCGGCAGGTGCGCGCTCAGCCCAACACCGACGACCCCCGACATCCCCCCCACCGCCCCGGCGACCACCAGCATCCAGCCGAGCCCCGAGGCCCACAAGCGTGCCGTTACCGCGGGGATCACCAGGAGCGCCGAAACCAGCACCACCCCCGCCGCGGGGAGCCCGGCCACAGTGCTCACGCACACCAGGCTCATCAGCAGGCCATCGAGTACCGACACGGGCCACCCTTGCACGCTGGCGTACTCACGGTCAAAGCACAGCCCCCGAAACTCCTTAAGCAGCAGCGCCACCAGCCCGCAGCCGACCACGGCCGAGACCCCGATCACCCATGCATCCTGCCGGATCATCGCCGCCGCCTGACCGAAGAGAAACCGGTCGAGCCCCGCTCGATTGCCCCCGCCGTACCGACTTGCCAGGCTCAGAAGCACCAGCCCGAGCCCAAAGAACGAGGCGAGGGCGATCCCGATCGCGGCATCTTCGCGCACGCGGGTCCACGCTCGGACAGCAGCGATGAAGGCCACCGCCAGCAACCCAGTCGCCGCCGCCCCCACCAGAAGGACCGGCAAGAACCTGCCTCCCGTCAGCATGAACGCCAGGCACACACCGGGCAGCGCCGCGTGGGCGACGCAATCGCCCAGGAGCGCCCGCCTTCGCAGCACCGCCAGGGACCCGACCACGCCGCAGCACACGCCCAGCAAGCCGGCACCGAGCACGACGACCCGCGTCGTGGGCTCGAGCAGCAGCACCGTGCGCAGAAACTCACCCACGCGGCCCCCCGCTGTCGTTGGCCCCATCACCGCGACCGAGCCGCGAGGCGCCATCCGTCCCCGCCCCCCCCCCTCCCGGTGCCCGTCCGAGTCGCACTGATTCCGCCGCGGCGTCGAGGATCGCGAGCCGACCGCCGTAGGTCGCGTGGAGGTTGGCGGAGGTGAAGACCTCCGTCGTCGGTCCCGCGGCGACGAGGCGCATGTTGAGCATGACGACGTGATCGAAGTACGCGGGCACGGTCTGAAGATCATGGTGGACCGCCACGACCGTGCGCCCCCGCGCCCTGAGCCCGCGCAGCACATCGATGATCGTCCGCTCGGTCGCCGCGTCAACCCCCGCGAAGGGCTCGTCCATCAGGCACACGTCGGCGTCCTGCACCAGCGCCCGCGCCAGGAACACGCGTTGCTGCTGCCCGCCGCTCAACTGGCTGATCTGCCGGCGGGCGTACGCGCCCATCTCCACCGCGTCCAGCGCCGCCATCGCGGCCTCGCGCTCGGCTCGCCTTGGTCTCCGGAACCATCCAAGCCTGCCGTATCGGCCCATGAGCACGACGCCCAGCGCGTCGATAGGGAAATCCCAGTCCACGCTCTCCCGTTGCGGGACGTACGCGACCCGCTGCCGAACCTCCGTCAGCGCCCGCCCGAGCACGCTCACCTCTCCGCTGGCGATGGGCACCAGCCCGAGTATCGCCTTGAGCAGCGTGGACTTGCCCGCCCCGTTGGGGCCCACGATCGCCACCAGCCGCCCCGCCGGGATCTCCACGTCCACGTCCCACAGCACGGGCCGCCGCCCGTACGCCACGGTCACGTCGTGCACCTCGATGGCGACGCCCTCCGACGCGGCACCGGGGGCGCCCTGGCTCGCGGTCGCGGGCTCGCTCATCGCAGCGCCTCCACGATGGTTTTCACATTGTGCCGAACCATGCCCGGGTACGTCCCCTCGGGCGTGCCCTCGGGGCCCATCGCGTCGCTGAACAACTCACCGCCGATCTTCACCGTGTGCCCCCGCGCCGCTGCGCCTTCGACGAGGGCCTCGATCGTCTTGCGCGGCACGCTGCTCTCCACGAACACCGCCCGCACCCCGCGCGCCGCGATCAACTCCACGAGCCGGCGAACCTCCGCCAGGGAGGCCTCGCTGTCGGTGCTCACGCCTTGGAGTCCGTGCACCTCCACCCCGTACGCGCGGCCGAAGTACCCGAAGGCGTCGTGAGCGGTGATGAGCACCCGCCGCGACTCGGGCACCGCCCGCAGTTCCGCTCGGCACCACGCATCAAGTTCAGCCAACTCCACCGCGTAGTCGCGGGCCCGGCGCTCGTACTCGTCGCGCCCCGCCGGGTCGCGGGCCGAGAGCGCCTCCTTCACGCGGTCGAGCGCCCTCGCCCAGCGCGCCACATCGAACCACACGTGCGGGTCGAGGTGGTGGTCACCAAGGCCGCTCCCTTCCCCCGGTTCGGAGTGCCCCAGCCCCTCGGCGACCGCGACGACGCTCTTCTTCGCACCCAGCCGCTCGAGCACCTCGACCATCCGGCCTTCGAGGAGCAGGCCGTTGTAGAGCACGACGTCTGCCGCCTCCAGCACTCGCAGGTCGCCGGGCGTCGGCCGGTAGAGGTGTGGATCCACGCCCGGGCCCATCAGGGTGCGCACGTCGACCCGATCTCCGCCGACACGCGTGGCCAGGTCCGCCACCATGCCTGTCGTGGCGACGACTCGGAGTCTGCCCGACTCGACGCCCTTGGCTCGCGTGTCGCACGAGGCGAGGCTCAGCGCCAAAGCCGCCGTGAGGGTCGCCGTGAGCCCAGCCATGGCTGCCGCCCCCCACCCACACCACTCCCCCAACCCTCGCACCGATCCGCGTGAGCCGCTCATGGGGCCTCCGATTGTAGTTGTGCCTACAGTAGCAACGCCTACATCGGCTGTCAAGCCCGCCGCGCTCGCTGCCGCCCGCCGAAGGTTCGCACTTGCCGCGCGCTGCCACCCCGCGCCGACTGACCGTGCCAACCTTTCGCGACGCCGAATCGAGTTAGCCCCGTCCGAGAATGGCGGTCGCCCGCACCAGCCCCGTCAGGGTCGCCGGGCTCACATGGTGTTCGATCCCCTCCGCATCGCTCTCGGCCACGGCCCTGGGCACTCCGAGCGCCAGCAGGAACGCCAGCACCACCTCGTGCCGCCGCTTCGCTTCCGCCGCCAGAGCCTCGCCTTCCGGGGTCAGGAAGATTGACCTGTACGGCTCGCTCCGCACCAGCCCCGCACGCTTCAGCCGGGCGACGCTCTGCACCACCGTCACGTGCGTCACGCCCAGCAGGCGCGCCAGATCCACCACCCGCGCCTCGCCGCGGGCCGACAGCAGGTCGGCGATCGCCTCCACGTAGTCCTGCGCCTTCTCCCGCAGGTGCGCCTCGCGCGTCCGTTTGTGGCTGTGGGCGGTCCGTTCAGAATCACCGCTCGGCCCGCCCCCGGTCCTCCCCGACGCCTGTTTGCTCGCACGTGCCATGACAGAGCGTAGGAAGTCCTACACAGTGTTCCCACCTGGCTTAACCGAACCGCCGCCCGCTTACCGCCGCAGGTTGCCCACCTGGCGCAGGGTTTCGTCGGCCGCCCGGATCGTATTCGAGTTCATTTCGAACGCCCGCTGGACCTTGATGAGTTCGATCAACTCCCGTGTCGGATCCACGTTGGAACCCTCCAGGAACCCCGCCAGCAGCGTCCCTCTCTGATCCGTCCCGGGCTCGCCCTGAATCGGCGGCCCCGACGCCGGCGTCTCCACGTACAGGTTCTCGCCCACCGTCCGCAGGCCCTGCGGGTTGATGAACGCCGCGATCTCGATGTTCGCCACCACCTGCGGCTCGGTCTCCCCGGGCAACAGCGCGTACACCTCGCCGTTGGGTCGAATCGAGATCGGCGGAATCGCATCCGCCGGGATGGTCACCGGCGGATCAAGCCGACGCCCCTGGTCGGACGCTATCACCAGTTCCCCATCGGCGTTGAGTGCCAGTTGCCCCGCGCGGGTATACGCGAACCCGCCCCCGAGGCTCTGCTCCACCACGACCCGGAAGAACCCCGAGCCGTCGATGGTCACGTCCGTCTCTTGTCCGGTCGGCAGTGCCGTCCCCGGGGCGAAGTTCAGTTGCGTGCCCGACACGCGGGTGCCAAGGCCGACGTAGAGCCCGATGGGGGCCTGGTCGCCCACGCCGTTCTCCACCCCGGGCTGGGACCGCTGCACGTAGAGCAGATCCTGGAAGTTGGCCCGGCTGCTCTTGAAGGCTGGGGTGTTGATGTTGGCCAGGTTGTTCGAGACCACGTCCAGCGCGGTGTTGAGCGCCGAGAGCCCCGTCGCCGCCGAGTGCAACGCGATGATCGCCATGCGTCCTCCGTGCGGGCCGTGCGGGCCCCGCGTCTACGCCGTCCTCTTCCCGCGCTAGGCCACCCGGCCTAGCGTGTTCACCGCCCGCTCGAGCAACTGATCGTGCAACTGGATCATCCGCGCGTTGGACCCGACCGCCCGCTCCGCGGAGGCGATATCCACCATTGTCTTGACCGGGTCCACCGCCGAGCGCTCGATGGCCTTGTGCCGAACCACGCCCGTGGCGCGACGCCGCGCGTCGATCTGCTGGGCCGGGGCGCTGAACGTGCCCTCGCCGGCAGGCCTGAGCCGCGACGGATCGGGCACCTGCGTCACCTGGATCTGCGCGACCGCCACGCCCCGCTGGCGGATGAGCCCGGACGAGTCGATCTCAACCTCAGCATCCCCGCGCAGCACGATCGGCTTGTCCGACCGGTCCAGCACCGGGAGCCCCGACGCCGCCTGCACCAACTGCCCGCCGGGGGCGAGCGTCAGCCGCCCGTCGCGCGTCAGCCGGAGCGTCGGCTCACCCGGTCCGGCACCCCGATCGCCGGCCGGTGCCTGCACCACCAGATATCCCTCGCCCTCGATCGCCAGGTCCAACGCCCGCCCGGTGATCTCCGGCGCACCCTGCGCCCGCGAAACCTGCGCGGGCATCAGCATCAATCCGCCGCCGAGGCGCTCCAGCATGGCATTCGATGGCAGGTACTCCAGCCCGTCCTCCTCGCGTGCCGAGAGGCGCTGGCGGAACGCGGTGCTGATGGGCTTGTACCCGGGCGTTTCCGCGTTGGCGAGGTTGCCCGACAGCACGTCCATGCGGTGCATGTTCGCCGTCACGCCCGAGGCCGACAGGTACAGCCCGTAGTTCACGCCCGCTCCTTCCGCGACGCGAGCCCCTCACCCCCGACCAGCCTGAGCGTCGGTCGGGGCGGCGTCTGGGCCCTGTGGTAGTTCGCGGCCAACTCCGCCAGCCGCAACACCGCATCCCCCACGCGCGAGTAGTCCGCGGGTGCCACCGGGGGACGCACCAACCTCAGCATTGTCCGAGCAGGATCCATAGCCAGGCGATATCAAGCCGCGTGCCAAGCCTTCAAGGCCGATTCGGCGCAGTACTTGCGCGAATATCGGTTTTCTTTGATTGGATTTTGTTTGGTATACTTGAGCGTGCCCGCGCGGATCAATCCCAAGTCGGTGCCGCATCCGTTCACCCGCGCCGGCCGCCCCAGCGAGCCCGGAGCGGTTGCTCCCGACCCTTCTCTGCCCGCGTACGCCGAGTTGGCCGTCACGACCAACTACACCTTCCTCACCGGGGCGAGCCATCCGGAGGAGATGGTCGAGGCGGCGGCGGCGCTGGGGCACAGGGCCGTCGCCATCGCGGACGTGAACACGCTCGCGGGGATCGTGCGGGCCCACGTGGCGGCGAAGGACGCGGGCATCCCGCTGGCGGTCGGGTGCCGAGTGCGGATCCAGCACAGCGGCGTCGCGTCGACCACGGACGCATCGGCGGGGACCATCGACCTGCTGGTCTATCCGACCTCTCGCCCCGGCTATGCCCGCCTGTGCGGGCTGCTGACGCTGGGCAAACGCCGAGCCCCCAAGGGCGAGTGCCACCTTCGGCTCGACGATCTGCGCGCGCACGCCGACGCGGGCTGGCTGGGCGTGCTCATCCCGCCCGGCGACCTTGCCGACCCGGGCTTCCTGGGTGCCGCCGACCGGCTCCGCGGCCTATTTGACGGCGAACGGCTCTGGCTCGCGGCCCGGCGCGACTTCGGGCCCGACGACGCGGGGCGTCTACGCGACGTGCACGCCATCGCGCGGCGCGCGGGGATCCCGCTGGCGGCGATCAACGACGCGCACTACCACGCGCCGTCGCGCCGGAGGCTGCACGATGTGCTGGGGGCGATCCGCCTGGGGTGCACCGTCGATGAGGCCGCCGATCGCCTGGAGCCTCACGCCGAGCGGTGCCTCAAGCCACCGGCGGAGATGGCGCGTCTGTTCGCCGGGCACGAGGACGCGCTGGCGGCCTGCGTCGAGATCGCCCTGCGTGCGTCGGCGGGGTTCAACCTCGACCACCTCCGCTACGAGTACCCCGCGGAGCCGGTGCCCCAGGGGCTCGACCCGGCGGCGCACCTGCGGGCACTGGCGTACGCGGGCGCGCAGTCGCGCTACGCCGGGCCGCCGCCGGCGAAGGTGACCGAGCAGATCGAGCAGGAACTGGCGTTGATCGCCGAACTGCGGTACGAGCCGTACTTCCTGACGTGCCACGACATCGTCGCGTTCGCGCGGGGGCGGGGGATCCTGTGCCAGGGTCGGGGTGGCGCGGCCAACTCGGCGGTGTGCTACTGCCTGGGGATCACCGAGGTGGACCCGGCAAGGTTCCAGTTGCTCTTCGCGCGGTTCGTGAGCCGGGCGCGGAAGGAGCCGCCCGACATCGACATCGACTTCGAGCACGAGCGCCGCGAGGAGGTGATCCAGTACCTCTACGCCAAGTACGGGCGGGACCGGGCGGCCCTGACGGCGGAGGTCATCACCTACCGCGGGCGCAGCGCCGTGCGCGACGTGGGCAAGGCCCTGGGCCTGAGCCTCGACGCGGTGGACGCGCTGGCGCGGCAGGTGGGGCACTTCGACGGCGCGCCGGGCGCCCAGCGCGTCGCCGCCGCCGGGTTCGACCCTGCCGACCCCACCATCGCGCTGGTGATGGCCCTTTCGGCGGAGATCCAGGGGTTCCCGCGGCACCTGTCGCAGCACGTGGGCGGGTTCGTGATCACGCGCACGCCGCTGCACGAACTGGTGCCCATCGAGAACGCCGCGATGGAGGACCGGACGGTGATCGAGTGGGACAAGGACGACATCGACGCGCTGGGGATGCTCAAGATCGACGTGCTGGGGCTGGGCATGCTCACGTGCGTCCGGAAGGCGATGGGGATGGTGGTAGAGTGTCAGAGTGGCGGAGTGGCGGAGTGGCCGAGTGCGCCGGCGGGAGCACGCGACGCGGATCAAGACGTTCCGAGACATGCTAGTCTGGCAGAAGGGCATGCAGATCGCCGTCGCGATCATCACGGCCACTCGACAGATGCCCCGCTCGGAACTCTTCGGCCTCACGAGCCAGATGCGCCGCGCCGCGTCCTCGATCCCGATGAACATCGCCGAGGGATTCGGCCAGCACACCCGCCCGAAGTTCATCCACGGGCTGCGAACGGCGATGGGGTCACTCTGCGAGTTGATGACGGCATACGAGATCGCGATCAAGGCGGGATACCTTCGCGAGAACGCCGATCTCCTCGAAGCCCTGGCAGAAGAGGATCGCATGCTGCAATCGCTGATCCGAGAACTCGACGCCAAGGAGCGAGCAACGGACACGCCAGGCCCGGCTCGGACACGATCTCAGAAGCCTCCCCGGTAGCGCCCGCGACCGCCAGCAACGGAGCGGCCAATCCGTTCGCCACTCAGCCACTCTGCCACTCCGCCACTCCGTCACTCCGTTCGCCCCCCCGCCTCTCCGACATCCCCCCCGAGGACCCGGCGGTCTACGACATGATCTGCGCCGCCGACACCGTCGGGGTCTTCCAGATCGAGTCCCGCGCGCAGATGTCGATGCTCCCCCGCCTCCGCCCGCGGTGCTTCTACGACCTGGTGATCGAGGTCGCCATCGTCCGCCCCGGGCCGATCCAGGGAAAGATGGTCCACCCGTACCTGCGGCGGCGCAACGGCGAGGAAGCCGTCATCTTCCCGAGCCCCGAGATCGAGCACGTGCTGGGGCGGACGCTGGGCGTGCCGCTCTTCCAGGAGCAGGCGATGCGCCTGGCGATCGTCGCCGCGGGCTTCAGCGAGGACGAGGCGGACCAACTCCGCCGGACCATGGCCGCGTGGCGGCGCAAGGGGGACAAACTCGCCCGGTTCGGCGCGAGGCTGATCGAGGGGATGCTCGCCCGCGGGTACCCGCGCGACTTCGCCCACCGCTGCTTCGAGCAGATCAAGGGCTTCAGCGAGTACGGGTTCCCCGAGAGCCACGCGGCGAGTTTCGCGCTGCTGGTGTACGCCTCGGCATGGCTCAAGTGCCACCACCCCGCCGCCTTCGCCGCCGCGCTGATCAACAGCCAGCCCATGGGCTTCTACGCGCCCGCTCAGATCATCCGCGATGCGCGCGAGCACAACGTCGAGGTCCGCCCCATCGACATCAACCACAGCGATTGGGATTGCACGCTGGAACACAGTGGCGAGGTGGCAAAGTGGCAAAGTGGTGGAGTGCCGAGTCCTGCCGCGGGCTTGCCGGCGTGTGAGTGTTCACGCTTGACCACTCCGCCACTTGGCCACTCGACCACTTCTCCCCACCTTGCCCCCCCCACTCTCCGCCTGGGCATGCGCCTGGTGAAGGGTCTGGGGGAGGCCGACGCCCGCGCGATCCGCGAGGCCGTGGTGCGCGAGGGCCCGTTCCGCACCGTCGCGGGCCTGCGCCGCGCCAGCGGCGTGCCGGCGGGGGCGCTGCGTGCCCTGGCGCGGGCCGACGCCTTCGGCTCCATGAGCCTGACCCGCCAGCAGGCGCTGTGGGCCATCCGCCCGCTGCGCGACGAACACGCCCCGCTCTTCGAGGGACTTGCGCCGCTGGAGACCGACGGGCTCGAGGCCCTGCCGGCGATCAAGCCCGGACGACGTGTGCTGCACGACTATCAGGCCACGGGCCTCTCGCTGAAGGCCCACCCTGTCTCGTTCCTGCGCGACCACCTCGACGAACGAGGAGTCACGCCCTGCGCGGACCTGCGGTCGGCGAAACTCTGTCCCCAGGGCCGGCGGCTCGGCGTCGCGGGCCTTGTGCTCGTCCGCCAGCGACCCGCCACCGCCTCGGGCGTGGTCTTCATCACCCTCGAGGATGAGACGGGCATCGCCAACCTCATCCTGTGGTCCAAGGTGTACGAGGCGTTCAGGGCCGAGGCGCGCCTGAGCACGCTCCTCCTGGTCCGCGGGCACGTGGAGCGCCAGGGCGAGGTCGTCCATGTGCACGCGCGCGAACTGGAGCGCCTCGACGTCCTCGCGCCGGGCCTCGACCAGCACTCACGAGACTTCCATTGAGCCCGAGCCACGCCGGCGCCGCCGCGGCGCTCGCCGGCCGGCTCATTCGCTCTCGGGCGTGCCCAGGGCCGCGACGGCCTCGCGCCAGCGGGCGTCCGCCTCGGCGAAGGTCGCGCCTGTCGCGTGCTTGGTCGCGTCTTCCAGGCTCGCGCCGCGGGCCATCTCGCGGAGCCAGGCGGTACGGACCTCGCCGCCGTGCTTGGAGGTGAACCACCGCACAAAGTGCTCACCCTGGCGGTAGACGTTCCGCGTGAGTTCGGGCTTGATGTTCCGGAAGTCGGCGAGGTCGGCCCACGCCGCCAGGGCCCCGGAGTCGCGCCACTGGGCGATGGTGCGGTCGGCACCCTTGCCGTCGCCGCCGACGACCTCCCCGCCGCAGAAGTCCGCGACGCCTTCGAGGACCCACCAGGGCATGCTCGACGACTTGGGCCCGAGTTCGAACGTCGCCACGTGCCCGTACTCGTGGCCCAGCAGCACCTTCAGGTTTCGCTCTCGCGGCTTGCCGCGGCTGAGGATCTTCACCGACTCGCCCGGCTCGTTCCACCCGCCCAGCCCGTCCTTGTACGACAGGTAGATAGAGTGCTGCAGGTGCCGCATCGACGAGTACAACTTCACCTCCTGCACGCGGTCGATCTTGGCGCCGAAGAGGGCATCAACCTTCGACCGCACCTCGGGCATCACCGCGGCGACCATCGCGGCGTGGTCCTCCAGCCCGGGTTCGTGCATCACCAGCACACCGGCGAAGCCAGTCTCCTTGTCGGCAGGCCGCGCCACGCTCAGCCAGTGCTCGCCGCGATACCGCCAGACGCCGTCGTCCTCGCGCGCGAAGACGACCGGGAACGACACATCGCGGGGCTTGGCGGCGGCGCCGCCCACGTCCTCGCCCATCGTCCAGCGGGTCTTGAGGGTGAAGACCGCGCGGTCCGGCCCGAACTCCCTCGCGGGCCGCGACGGCTTCTCGCCCGACGCCGGCTGGCCGTCCTTCGCGGGCTCGTCGGCCGCTTCGGCGGCCGGCTCGACGATCGTCAACTCGAACTCCACCGGCTTGTGGAGTTTCAGGTCCGCCGCCCAGTTCTCCTGCTCCTTGCGGAAGACCGGGTCGCTCGCCGACACGTGCTTGAGGTACGCGTCCACGTCCGCCGCGAGCACGGCACGTTGCATCTCACCGAGCACGATCTGCACAGCGGCCTGATCCGCCCGAGCCGTCGCGCCCCACCCCACCAACCCCAACCCCGCCCCCCCACCGACCACTGCCCAAAGGCCCAGGCACGCCGCCAGTCCGAGACGCCAGTTCCGGGTGATTCGCATGGCGGAGCATACCGGGCCGCCCAACGCGGGCGGCAGGTTCCGGCACGGGGCGTCCAGCCGCCCGGATCCGCACGGGAACCGAATCTGCGGCGGCGCGCCCGACGAAGCCGAAAACGAAGATCGGATCGCTTACCATTTCCATTCGCGCGCGGCCGGGACGGCTCCACCGACCCCCCGCCCCAGCCAACCCGACGGAGAACCAGCCATGACCCGAACCACGCTCGCCCTCGCCCTCTCGGCCACGCTCGGCCTCCTCTGCGGCACCACGCTCGCGCAGACCAAGGAAACGCCCAAGGCCGAACCTGCCAGGGCCCCTGCCGCCGACACGAAGTCCACACCGGAGGCCGCCAAGGTCGTCCTGGTCAAGATGTCCACCACCGAGGGCGACATCGTCATCGAACTCAACGAGACCGCGGCGCCCATCACCGTCAAGAACTTCCTGGCGTACGTGGACAAGGGCTTCTACAGCGGCACCATCTTCCACCGCGTCATCCCCACCTTCATGATCCAGGGCGGCGGGTTCACCGCCGACTGGAAGCAGAAGCCCACCGACCCGCCCATCAAGAACGAGTGGCGCAACGGCCTGAAGAACAAACGCGGCACCATCGCCATGGCCCGCACCAACGTCGCCGACTCCGCCACCAGCCAGTTCTTCATCAACGTCAAGGACAACGACATGCTCGACCAGGCCCGCGACGGTGCGGCCTACTGCGTCTTCGGGCGCGTCGTCTCCGGCATGGACGTCGTCGACAAAATCAAGGACGGCGAAACCACCCGCCAGCCCGTCAACGGCGAGAACAGCAAGCCCGTCAAGCCCGTCGAGATCAAGGGCGTCGCACGAGTCTCCGACAAGGACGCCACCAAGCCCACCCCTGCCCCCACCCCCGCCCCCAAGCACGACGAACCCAAGAAAGACGACGCCAAGAAGGACGACAAGAAGGGCAAGTGAGCCTCTCCGTCCCCCACCGTCCCCCACCGTCCCCCACCG
>Ga0268299_1003561_pt1 | contig 13972 bp, 8 predicted proteins | sample NOBtaG_FD_193484 | JGI IMG/M metagenome (GOLD analysis project Ga0268299, IMG submission 193484) | Activated sludge microbial communities from bioreactor in Nijmegen, Gelderland, Netherland - NOB reactor | ecosystem: Engineered > Bioreactor > Aerobic > Activated sludge | place: Netherlands...
CCCTCGCGCCGGAAAAAATTTACGTCGTCAACTGGGTGCTTAAAACGTTTGGAAAACTTTGGGCGAGCGAAACAGATGTCGCTATCAGCAACCGCCCGGTGTCGTGCTTCATCGCCGTCGAAAATGAGAAAATTATCGGCTTTGGCTGCTATGACACGACGAAAAAAGGATTTTTTGGGCCAACCGGAGTTGACGAAACGCTGCGCAAACGCGGCACAGGCAAAGCCCTGCTTCTGGCCTGCCTCCACGCCATGCGCGAACAAGGTTATGGCTACGCGATTATCGGCGCGGCGGGGCCAACCGATTTTTATACAAAATGTGTCGGCGCGACCATTATCGAAAATTCGTCGCCGGGTATTTATCGTGGAATGCTAAGGGGAGAATAATTATTATGAGTGGTGATTTGGCAAAACGTCAGGCTTATCTGGATCAACTGCGCCGCATCCTCGCGCCGAGTGCGCCCTGGGAAGCATGGCTGGAAAAAAGTGGCGAACTCCCGCCGGATTTCGACGCCATGCCCTCACATTTCGACCTGCCCGACCCACTGGAAGGGGTCGAGACGCCGGAACAGTGGCCTGCCCGCCGTGAAGAACTCAAAAATTTATTTAAGCAATGGATCATCGGCAGCGTACCCCCTCCGCCAGACAATCTGCATGTGGCAAGCCTCGAAGAAAAAGCCGATGCGAACGCGACAGTCCGCAATCTGGTTTTAACCTTTGGCCCGGAAGATAAAGCGGCGCTGCGTGTCGAACTCATCATCCCGCCCGGAGAAGGGCCATTTCCGGTATTTTTGACGCAAAGTTTTCATCGCGAGTGGTCGTTGATCGCCGTGCGCCGGGGTTATATCGCCTGCGTTTATGCTGGCTCGGATGATGCCGACGACACCGACACTTTCGCAGCCGCCTATCCCGAATATGACTGGTCGCGCATTACACAGCGGGCATGGGCAGCGAGCCGCTGCATCGATTATTTGCAGACCGTTCCGCAGGCCGATGTGTCGAAAATCGCGATCACCGGACATTCGCGCAACGGTAAATTATCGCTCATCGCCTCGGCATTGGACGAACGCATCGCGATTGTGATTGAGAGCAGCAGCGGCGCAGGCGGCGTTTTGACCACGCGCTATTCCTCCGAGCAGCAGGCCAGTGAAGGTATCGAGTTGATGACGCGGAATTTTCCGTCATGGTTTCATCCTCGCTGGCGCTTTTTCGTCGGACGGGAGCAAAAACTGCCGATTGATTTGCACGAATTGGTCGCCCTGAGCGCGCCACGTCCCTGCTTATTTACGACAGCACTCAACGATAACGTCGAAAGTACCTGGTCGCTTCAGCAAACCTATCTGGCGGCGCAGCGCGTCTATCGTTTTCTCGATGCTGAGCCAAATCTGCGCATCATCTATCGCCCCGGCAGGCACGAAACCTGGCCTCTGATTCTGGAGCAGTATCTCGATTGGTGCGACACGCATTTTGGGCGCGGCACCTATCATTTCCCCGAACGGCTGATTCACCCGCAAAATTGGAACGACTGGCAGGCGAAAAGTGGCATCACCATTAACCCCGTCGATTGGTCGCAGCATAACGAAGTACCGTCGGGGAGCGTGAGCGATTGGGAGAAACGCCGCACGGGTGTACGCGAAAATATCCAGTGGATGCTGGGCGAAAACCCGCCGGAAGGCCGTAATATCCCCAAAAGATATTCGTATGATATTCGGCATATCGCGACGACATTGGAGCAAGAAGCGCCGAATGGTGTCGAAAAAATGACGATTGAGTTTGGCGAACATCTTTATGCGGATGTCTACAGGCAAGCAGGATCATCCGGCGTAAAGCAGCCCGCTGTCCTGTGGCTGCATCCATTTTCGTTTTCCAACGGCTACGTCCCGGCTTATAAACGTGGGATGCCTGCCTACATCAGCCTCGCCCGCGCTGGATTCGCCGTTTTCTGCTTCGACCAAATCGGTCATGGGCTGCGCATCGAAGAAGTCGAGCATTTTTATCAGCGTCACCCGCGCTGGTCGCTGCTGGGCAAGATGGTGCGCGACACACGCGCCGCACTGGACGCCATCGAACAATATTCATTAGCCGATTCAAACCGTATTTACGCCGTTGGTTACAGCATGGGCAGCATGGTCGGCCTGCACACGGCAGCGCTGGACGAACGCCTGAGTGGGATGGCGGTTGCGGGCATCCCGCCGCTGTTCCGGCTGGACACGGACGCAAATGAAACGGGCGGAATCCAGCGCTGGTCGCATCTGCACATGCTGATTCCGCAGCTTGGTGCGTTCATCGGCTCAGAAAATCGCGTCCCCTATGACGTTGATGATTTGCTATCGGCTTTTGCGCCTCGCCCGCTGCTCGTGGTCAGCCCGCAGCTTGACCGTGAAGCGCCTTTAGAGGTGGTTACGGAATCGGTCAACAGCGCGCGTTCGATTTATTCGCTTTATGGCGCGGCGGATCGCATTGAGCAGCAAGCGCCGGAAGCCTATAATCATTTTGACGAAGGCGCGCAAAAGCCGGTGATCGCGTGGCTCAAAGGTTTGGCCGGGTTGGGCAGTTCACGTTTCGGCGAGTGAGATTTTAGCATCTCAGTTTGTCAGCTAAAACCTGAAATGCTGACTGGCTGACTGAATAAGCTGGAATTACGTCTAAAATTACGTCAGTTTGGCGTAGGACAACCGTCATGTAACCATGATGGTAGGATACCCCGATTCCCCTCATACTCAGAGTAAGTTGTGTTTATGAGGGGATTCCCATGCGCGCGAAAATCGGCCTGCTCGTTTTCATTGTTGCCACCTTAATCGGCATTAGTACCGTTCAGGCCGACGATGGCATCCCCGATAACTGCGAATACGCAGGCGCACCCCACTACCGCGCCAATATTTTTCCCCGCTACGAACCTCAAAATCGCCGTCTGCTGCTGGTGGATTGGACAACTGGCGCGGACATGCAGGTTATCGCCACCGATTTAGGCGAAACGCGCATTATGGGCTGGTCGGCGGACTGTCGTTATCTGGCGGGTGCGGTTGGCTCGTCGGAAAGCATGGCGACGGTGGTGTGGGATACCGTCGAAAATCGATATATCGGCGAAGTGCTGGACGCGCACAAACAGCCGCATCCGATCACCTGGGGGCCGGGTAATTATCTGGTGGTTGAAACTCGCAACGGCGCGATTTTATGGAATGTCCCCGCCAACACGCAAATCACACTCACGACTTCATTTAACACCTTCACGGCGCGCAATTTCAGCCGTTTGCGGTGGGATGCTGCCCACAATCAGTTGATCGCCAATCTCGCTGTCGGCGGGCGCGTGGTCTATGACCTCACCACCGGGCAGGAAGTGCCGGAGGCGGCAGCGACATTCAATGCGCCCGCTGAACAAACAAGTATTGTGATCGCTGGTCAGGCTTATGAGTGTCAATCGAGGATCGGTATCAACGATGAAAGAACACAAACATCTTATGTAGTTTCGCCCAAATACGATATTACAACCCGAACAATTTCCCTGGTCATCAGTGATTACTACACGACGACATCGGATGAAGTCATTTTAGTTCTTGAAGACAATCTTATTGCCCGTAACGTGCATTTTCGCGGGTATTCTGCGAATTGTCGCTATCTTGCAGCTTCGCTCTATTTCGCAGGCGGAAATTCCAGCGACACAGTTGTATGGGATGTTATTGAACGGCGGCGTGTCGGCACATTTGAAGACGCGCGCTTGATTGAGCATCCTATACATTGGGACAAATCTGGCGATTCGCTTATGATTGAGACACGCAATGGCGCGTATTTGTGGCATTTACCGACTGATACGCGAACACTTCTCACATCAGTTGTCCAAACCGCGTTAAGTGGTAGCTCATCCATCCGAACCTTTTATTCTCTGGAGTGGCTGCCAGCACGTGGGGAACTTTTAATGATTACGGTTGAGAATCCCTATGCTGTTACAATCTATAATGCTCAAAATGGCGCTCAGGTCGGAGTATATCCTTCGGCGCTAGGCGAAAGTCCAATCAAATATCGGCTTTCACCGGATGCTAGTCAAATCTTAATTTACGTTGAGAAAAACGATATCATAAATATATGGGATCGTTCGACAGGAAGCCAAATTCTGTTAACTGGGGCATCTTCTGGTCGATATGGTCGAACTTTTGCTATTTCCCCTGATAATCGCTATCTGGCATCCAGCAACAGTAACAGCATAACTGTTTGGGATTTACATAATTTACAGGTAGATAATAGCCCCAATTGGACATATCCCACTCAATATGGGTATCCCATCGTTTTTCTGGATAACACCACGCTGCGTTTGAGTGAAAGCAACAACCTACGCCTTAACGTCTCAACGGGGGAGATTAATCAAGACGAACCATCTGCTTTATCCCCTGTAGCACCAACTCCAGTGGAGGGCACTTCAGGAGGTAGAAGTTTACAAGGATATTTCTCAACGAACGGTGTATGTAATAATCTGACTGCTCGCTACAGTACATCAGAAGGTCGCCTCACAGTATATGACTTCCAAAGTCAGGAAATACGTGTTGTCGCTGAGAATTTAAATCGTGGGCGTATATTGGGTTGGTCGCAGAATTGCCGTTACCTGATTGGCGAAATAAGTTTTGTCAACCGCACTTTGCCTTATGACACAGCCCCAATTGACGACACGAGAGCATACAGTCGAGGTGAGATATTAGTGTTTTGGGATGTGATAACTGGAGGAGAGATTGCTGCCTTCCCCAATCCTCGGCGTTCCTGGACGAGACAGCCGACAGTCTGGTGGAGTCCCGATGGGAATAGTGTGATGATCCGTGTCACATCAGGACAATATTTACTCCATTTAAATTCCAGGCAATCGACTTTGCTAACGTTTAACAACGATGGAAGAACCTATCTCAATATTTCTCCTTCCCCGAATGTCTACTGGGATTATGCACGTGGGCAGATTTATTTGAACACTTCTAAAGGCGTAACAGCCTTTGATATGCTTACGGGAAATGAGCGCTATAGTTTGTCCGGCAGGCGATCATTCATTGTAGCCCCCGATAATTTAACCTTAATACAGGGATGGTTAACCATCTGGAATCTGGATACGCTCGAAAATATTCAGTTTGATAATGAGGGATTTGGAGATAAGAACGCTCGAGTTGCTCTCAGCCCGGATCGCCGTTATCTAGTTATTACTGATGACATGATTGGTGTATGGGATCTCACACATTTGGCAGCGGATATTGAAATGCGTGATCCAATCTATACTTACGCTGGCCCAAACGCCCTTATCCAAAGCGTCCGCTTCATCGACAACGTGACGATAGAGACGACCAGCGCCGAAGGGGTTCAGCGCTGGAACGTCGAAACAGGCGAATTGGTGAGCGAAACGCCTTAGTAAGCGGCTAGAACCTGGTCGATGGCGTTCGGTTTTGTTTCATGATAGAGCAGCGGTGACTGGGTATCATCGTCGATCACGTCGCCAACCTTAAGCCGTTTGAAAATTTCATCAGACAGCACATTCTGGATGCCGTTAAACGTGCTGCCGTCCGGCATAAAGCCAGCGGTCATCGCACGGCGGAAACGGGGTGTCATATTCGCACCCGCGCCGTGCGCCAGCAGAGCGTTGTGGAACGAACACGATCCCGCTTTCATCGGCACGGGAACGGCCTCCAAATCCTTCCATTCGGGATACGCGCGGAACAGGTCGCCGATATTTGCGCCGATGCCGGGATTCTCCCATCGCGCCGTTTTGTGCGTGCCGGGGATGAAGTACAAACAGCCATTTTGTAATGTCGCATCGTCCAGCGCAAGCCAGATGCTGGTCGATTGCCGCGAGGAAAATGACCAGTAGGGGTTATCCAGATGCCAGCCTGTCGGGTTGCCCCAGGGCTGCTTGATGAGCGCCTGATCGTGCCACAGCCGCATCCCCTCGACGCCGGAGAGTTCGGCAGCGATTTTGCCCAAACGTTGATCCAGAATCAGCTTGCGAACTTTTTCGTTGTCCTGCCACAAATTGATGCGCTGAATGAACACATTATCGTAGTACGAGTCGCTGCCTGCTTCTTTTTTACTATTTGCCAGTAAGCGATTCGCGCGTCCCGCGACGGCCTCATCCACCGCCTCGCGCCAGGTTTCCAATTCTTCCGGCGTCAAAAAATTGTCGATGACGATGTAGCCGTTTTCCTGGTAAAAGGCAATCTGTTCAGGGGTTAAATCAGTTTTCATGATATTTCAACCTCATGAGGTAATTTTTGTTTTTATTATTCCTGATTCAGGATGAAATGACAAAGACCATTGCCGATTGGAAAACGACGTGGCAGATAACATCATCTACCCGCCGCCGTCTTCCGCGCGTATAATGATCGTTTAGACAATCATCTCCGGTCAGGCAGCGAGGCACGGCATGTTAGACAAATTAGTGGGTATTGAAGAACGTTATAACGAGTTGGAACGGCTGATGAGCGACCCGGCAGCGCTGGCTGATTATTCCAAAGTCGCCGAGTATATGAAAGAACGTTCCGGGCTGACCGAGATTGTCGAACATTACCGCGACTATAAAAATCAAAAGCAGCAGCTTGACGATGCGCGTTTGCTGCTCGAAGAAGAATCGGATGCCGAACTGCGCGCGATGGCCGAGGAAGAAATCGAATCGCTCAAAAGCAGCACAGCCGACCTCGAAGAAAAGCTCAAGGTTATGCTTTTGCCCAAAGACCCACGTGACGACAAAAACGTTATTACGGAAATTCGCGCTGGTGCAGGTGGTGACGAGGCTGGTTTATTCGTGGCTGACCTGTTCCGTATGTACAGCTATTATGCTGAGGGGCGTGGCTGGAAAGTCGAAGTCATCGACCAGCACGAAACGGGCGTCGGCGGTTTTAAGAACATCGTTTTCGAAGTGCGTGGCAAGGGTGCGTTTAGCCGTTTGAAATTTGAAAGCGGCGTCCATCGTGTCCAGCGTGTCCCCGAAACTGAAAGCCAGGGGCGCATCCACACCAGCACCGTGACCGTCGCGGTTCTGGCAGAGATGGATGAAGTCGATGTCAATCTTAATATGAACGACGTGCGCGTGGATGTGTATCGCAGCCAGGGTGCGGGTGGTCAGTCAGTCAATACGACGGACTCGGCGGTGCGCATGACCCATATCCCCACCGGAATCGTCGTCGAAGTGCAGGATGAACGCAGCCAGTTGCAGAACCGCCTGCGCGCCAAGCAAATCCTCCTTGCTCGCATTTACGAACAGGAAATGGAAAAGCAGCGGCTTGAGCAGGAAAGCGAACGGCGCAGTCAGGTCGGCAGCGCAGATCGTTCCGAGAAAATTCGCACCTATAACTATCCGCAAAATCGCGTCACCGATCATCGCATCAACGTCAGCAGTTATAATCTGCCCACTGTCATGGAAGGCGATATTGACCTGTTTATCGATGAACTGGCAACCCGTGAACAGGCCGAAAAGCTGGCTGTCCGCGAAGGATAGCCCTTAATAAAAACTCAACCCAAAGGCGCAAAGTTGCAAAGCCGCAAAGAAACAATTTTTTCCTCTGCGCCTGTCTGGCTCAACAAAAACTGGTCGCTTCTTGCGCTTCTAATCCTGACGCTCATTTTTTTCCACAAGCTGGCGTTTACCAATCTGATTCTGGCGCGTGGTGACACGTTCGCCTATTTTTATCCTTATTGGGCAGCCCGTAATACTGCTTTTGTGCAGGGGCATTTACCGCTGTGGACACCGGATTTGTTTATGGGTGTGCCGCTGCTGGCAAATTCGCAGTTGGGGACATTTTATCCCCTCAACTGGCTGGTGACACCATTTTCCCCGCTGGATGGCATTCGCCTGAGTATCTTATTTCATATTTACTGGGGCTTGCTCGGCGCATATTTCCTCGCTCGGCGCATGTTGGATTATCCCATTGCAGCGTTGGTGGCGGCAGCGATCTTTGGGCTGGGCGGCTATGTCGGCGCGCACGTCGAGCAGATCAACCAATTGCAGGGGATCACCTGGATGCCCTGGATATTTTTAGCCTACAGCGTCTCGTTGGAAAAATCGCGTTTTGTGCCACTTCTGGCAATCGGGATTGCGCTGCAATTTCTCTCTGGTCATACGCAGACGGTGTTTATCACGGCGGTGGGGTTGGGGATGTACGGAATCGTACAGATGTGGGCGCAGTATGACCGAAGGGAAGCCCTACGGCCTACCGCATTCCTACGAAATATCGTGCGCGCGATTTTGATTCTTATTTTTGCCGCGCTCATGGTCTTGCCATTAATCGTGCCGCAGCTTATCCCGACGCTCGAAATTACCAGCGTTTCTAACCGCAGCGGCGGCCTCAATCCGAATCAAGCGATGGCGTTTTCGTTTAATCCGCTGGTCATCGGGCGCGGCCTGCTGCCAAGCTATGATGGCCTGATTTTCGGCGAGTATGTGGCTTATGGCGGCGTCATCGGCCTGGGATTGGCGATGATTGGCCTGTTGATTCCGCGCTCAAATCCCCTTTCGCGCAGCCGTTTCCTCTGGTTAACGATTTTCCTCGTTGGCTTGCTGCTGGCGCTGGGCGAATTTAATCCGCTCTACTGGACGCTGGCGTCGCTGCCGGGATTCAATTGGTTTCGCGTTCCGGCGCGTTGGCTGGCGTTATTTTCGCTGGCATTGGCGATGCTGGCGGGAATCGGCCTTCAATCGCTTGTGGATATTACACGGCGGATTGGCTGGCAGGTCTACGCCGTCATTTTGGCGTCCCTCGGCGCATTAGCGTTTGCCAGTACGTTTATTGCGCGCACGCCGGAGGATGTGATTGGCTCGGCGACGCCAACGCTGCCAACCTGGATCGGCTGGGGTGTGGCGTTGGTCGGGTTGATAATTTTTTTGATGTTGCGAAAACGGACAAGATATATCTTGTCCCTACTTTTTGGCGGGCTAATTTTGGAATTATTTTTCGCTGCCGGGGTGCTGCCCTATAACCACCTCGCCACGCCAGATACCTACAGTGCCGAACGTTTTACGATTAGCCAACTGCGCGCTTATGCTGCCGAACAGACCCCACCAGGGCGCGTCTTGAGCATCAGCGATTTGTTGTTTGATCCTGGGGATCGCGCGGTACTCGAAGCGCGTTATTACCGCTCCGGCCTCTCGGATTTGTCGGTGCGCCTGGGGCTGGTCGATACGAAAATGAAAGAGGTTTTAGCTGCCAACCTGCCGCTGATCTGGAATATCCCAACTATTGACGGTTTTGACGGCGGAGTCCTGCCGACTAAATATTACACGGCCTTCACATCGCTCATGATCCCACCCGGCGAACTGCGCACACTCGATGGTCGTCTGCGCGAAATTTTGGCGCGTGAAGATTGTCGCGGCGCTTGCCTCCCCGACCAGCGCTGGCTGAATTTGACCAATACACGCTACCTCATCACCGATAAAATTTATGATCTGTGGCAAGATGATGTGGCTTACGACACGCAGTTCGAACTCAGCTTATCGCCTGGGGAAAGCGCGTCGATTTTTTCGACACCCCTTTTTGAAGCCAACGCTTTGTCTGTTTTGTGTCGAGACTCGCAGGCCTGTTCGCCCCAAATCACATTTGTTTATGAGGATGGTTCAACCGAAATCTTGGAATCTGTCCTTGATTCCACCGCTTCCGGTTATGTGCTGAAGCAATTTGAAGCCCCGGTAGCGGCTGCACCTATCAGCATTCAAATCGATGCCTCTGAGCCGTTAACCATCCAGGCACTCACACTGGTCGATACCCGCACGGGCGATTTTTCGCAGTTGACGTTCGCGCCCTGGCAAAAGCGCCTCTCCAGCGACATCAAATTGTATGAAAATAGTACGGTTTTGCCGCGCGCGTTTGTGGTGCATGAAGCTAAATTTGTGCCGGATAATGAGCTTGGCACGGAAAATGCCTTGCAGATTATGCGTGTGCCAGAATTTGACCCCACGCAAACCGTTGTCATTTCGAGTGATAGTGATGTAGGGGCGCAGCGTGACCGAAAGGAACCCCTGGAGGAGGCTGCGCCCTTACAAACGAATATTTCCCAATCCACTGCTACAATCACCACGTATACCCCAGAACGCATCGAAATTCAGGTCAGCGCCGACACAGAAGGCTACCTCGTCCTCACAGACGCTTACTACCCGGGCTGGAAGGCCAGCGTAAACGGGCAATCGCAAGCCATTTACCGCGCTGACGCCATGTTCCGCGCGATCCAAATCCCGGCTGGCGAGAGCGATGTCACCTTCACCTATTCACCTGCATGGATGCCCTGGACGATGATAGTCGGTATCCTCGCGTGGCTGATCGTGGTTGCGGTTGTCGCGTGGCAGTTCATCAGAAATCGATAAGACTTCTCAGACACCAGCAGCAGGAATGGCAAGCTTGCCTAAAGCCGTGTTCGCCAAAGCTTGGTAAATTATTGCTTGGGTAGCTTGCAAGAGTTACCTATTCCATCCCGTAAAATTTCTCAGATAAGGGTGATTATGAATCGGGAATCGAATTTTCTAAAATCAAGTTGGCTGGAAGGTCTGGCGCTCTACGTCCTGTGTTTTGCTGTTCTGAGCGTTATCATTTTTGCGACCCCTGCCTTTTTAGGGACAGACGATTACTATCACGCGCGGCTGGCGACCCAGATCATCGACCAGGGGCGGCTGGCTGTCGATTTTCCCTGGCTGCCGATGACGATTCTCAATCCGCAGCAGTTTGTCGATCACCATCTGCTGTATCACCTCTACATTGCTCCCTGGACATGGCTTGGGGGCATTAACGGGGCAAAATTGGCGACGGTCAGTATCGCGGCGGGGGTTTTTCTGGCAAGTTGGGCGCTGATGCGGCAAATAGGGGTTCGTTATCCTGTTTTCTGGACATTAGCGCTGTTTGGGATGTCCGTTCCATTTTTATTTCGAATGCTGATGATTCGTACCCAGGGCGCGTCGCTCCTGGTGCTGATTCTGGCACTGATGCTGCTTTTTCAGCGGCGCTATCGTTGGCTGATCGTGATCGGTTTCGCTTACGCATGGCTTTACAACGGCTTTGTGCTGCTGTTGGGCTTTGCTGCGCTCTATACGGCTGCACAATGGATCGCCGAACGCCGTTTCGAGTGGCAGCCTGTGTTTTATTGCGCGCTTGGTATCGGCCTCGGCTTGGTCGTTAATCCCTATTTTCCGCATAATTTTGAGTTTATTTTTGACCATTTGATCGCAAAAGTTGACCTGGGGAGCAGCATTCGCGTTGGCAACGAATGGTATCCCTACACAACAGATATGCTGATGCAGAATTCTGCCGGGGCGCTGCTGGTACTGGCGCTGGCCTTTCTCCGTTCCAGCTTTGGCGGACGCAAGCGTGATACCGTTGAAAACACACTGCTGTTCGTGGCGCTGCTGACGTTATTTATGGTCTTGCGTTCGCGGCGTTTTATCGAATATTTTCCGGCTTTTTCGCTGCTCCTGTGCGCCGCTGCCTGGGGGCGCGATGCGATTATTTTGCCCCGTCTACGCTGGTTGATGCCCGTTAGCGGAGTAGCTGCATTGGTGCTGCTCGGTGGGCTGACCCTAAGCAGCACGATCAGCGATGCCCGTGCTGCCCGCGATGTGGATACCTTTGCTGGAGCATCGGCGTGGCTGCAAGCCAACACCCCATCTGGCTCGATGGTTTTCCAGACGGATTGGGACGATTTCACGCGGCTGTTTTATTACAACACGCAAAATATTTATCTCATTGGCCTGGACCCCACCTATCTGCAAATCGAGAATCAGGCTTTGTGGGATGAGTGGGTCGCGATCACACAGGGCAGAGTTGAGCAGCCTTCGGACATCATTCAGTCAACGTTTGGTGCAGAATATATCGTCAGTGACCGGAATCACGCCGATTTTGAACGAGTGGTGTATGATGACCCCAATATCGAGCGCGTTTATCAGGATGATTTCAGCATCATATGGCGCATTATCCCTGCACGGGTCGAAAGCATGACGACCCCTTAAAACTGAATTTTCGGTTATGAATGCTGGACGCCCACCCCGCTTTTCATTACACTATGAAAAGATAAAAAGGGGTGGGATGCAGATGGCTGTTCGTGTCTATTGGGAAGATGAACTTCAGACGATTGTCCGTTACGACTTTGAAGGCAAATGGACGTGGGAGGAGCTATATCCGGTTTACGACCAGGCCATCGCGATGGAAACCTCTGCGCCGCATCGCGTGGACATCATTCTGGATATGCGCCGCAGCCTCGGTGTCCCCAGCAACGCGCTTTCGCATCTCAAAAATATTTCCGATAAGCAGCCTGCCAATGTTGGCGCATCCATCTTCGTGACGGAGAGCAAATTTCTGCTGGCTTTATACAACGTGGGCTGCAAGTTCTATTACAAGATTCCGCACTATTTCCAGGTGGTGCCGACGATTGAAGCGGCGCATGAGATGATCGCCAAGCTGCGAATGGAGCTGAAAAAAGTCCCCTCGGAATCACGTTAGGGTTTTCACCCGATACCAGTATTGATAAATTTCGCGGAAGCCGATTTTGGCGTAGAGGCGCTGGGCAGCGGTATTTGTTGACACCACTTGCAAATAGGCATTTTGCGCCCCACATGACCTCCCCCAGGTCAGCAAATTCGTGACGATCCGATGCCCTAGTCCCTGGTTACGCAGCCGCTCATCAACCACAATATCAAACAGACCGATATAACCGCGATCCGCCACGCCGAGGCCTGTCGCGACAATTTCGCCATCCTGCTCAATCGAGCTGTAAGCTGTTTCCGGGAGGATATGGCCTAACATCTCTTTCATCAGCGCGATCCGGTGCGGCTCAACGCCGTTCAAACGGCAGTAGGCGCTTAACCACGAATCGCTCAATTTCTCTGCTATCGTCACGGGCAGCATGTTCGAAAAATTGAGCGTTTCTAAATTGGCGATCTGGATGCTGGTGCGTCCATCCTCCTTATAGCCAGACTGTGCCAACACCGAATCCAGATCACCGGGGAAAACAGCCGAGGTGAGCTTAAAAACGGTGTTGAGTCCTTGAGATCGATAGACTGCTTCACAGCGCGCGATTTTTTCTGCTAAGGGCTGAGTCGATAGATAGAGCGGGTTTACCGAATTGGCGCGGCGAGTATAGCCCTCGGCAAAACGCAGCACCCAACCGTCGTCATAAAGGGTTTGCAACGACGGCAGGGCGCTCATGGAGAGTTCTTCAATGAAACGAATCGAGGTCATCGCGTCACGGGTATAGTGGACAGATCGCCTCGAAGAATATCGACGTAAGATGCAAAGACCCAGCCTGTTGTTCCCCGAAAAACGACCTGATACCAGGTGTTGTCGTAGGTACGCCCGATGACAGGCAGTAGATCACCCCAGGGGATACGCCCGATTTGAGCCGAATTAATCGTTGGCTCGGCGCGCAGTTTCATCCCGGCGTGGGTTTGTGCGACGACTCCGGTATCGCTGGCAGGCGGCCCGGATGTGATGAATGAGCCAACCACAGGCGCATTAAATTCGTTCCCATTGACCGCCAGATAATAGCCCCACGCCCAGGCTTGCTTGTCGCTGAGTTGCAGCAAGAACCAGAAAGCGCGCTCATCACGTCCGATCACCTGGAAGGTTTGACCCCGTAAAATGCGACCCACACGCGGCGCACCCAGGAACGGCCCAGAACGCACATTCAGCACCGCCGCCCGGATCACCGTCGCGCTGAGTGCGCCAGATGGGATGGACGGCAGGCCAGTGGGCGCGGGGGTGCTGGTTGGGCCAGGGGTCGGGCTGGGGCCAGCCGTTGCCGCTGGGCCGCCTTGATTCCATTGGAACTGAAGTACCGCTTCTGCCGAGACTTCGACATATTCGACGGTAATCGCGTGTGCGCCAACAGTCAGGTCGCGATTAAAAGTGCGCGTTTTGACCGGGCCGCCTGAAAAATCTTCAAAGGCAACCGTGCCATCGATAATTACGCGAACATTGTCGTCATAAGCAACGGTAAAAGTGTAACTGGCCTGCGCTGCGAAATTCTGCGTCGAGGTGAAG
>Ga0268299_1003562_pt1 | contig 13967 bp, 16 predicted proteins | sample NOBtaG_FD_193484 | JGI IMG/M metagenome (GOLD analysis project Ga0268299, IMG submission 193484) | Activated sludge microbial communities from bioreactor in Nijmegen, Gelderland, Netherland - NOB reactor | ecosystem: Engineered > Bioreactor > Aerobic > Activated sludge | place: Netherlands...
AGCGCGCATGCGACAATTATCGCGTGCATCTCACGCAGGCGATCCGCATCCGTCCCGGCCAAGAGAAGCAGGTGCTCCATCGCGACAAGCTCGCCTGGGGCGGCTTCGTGGAAAGCTATGAGCCGCAGCTCAACACGATCTGGGCGATGACGGATTTCACAGTCGCGAACGGCGCAACGCAAGTCGTGCCGGGCAGCCCGTCCTGGCCGAAGGAGCGGCGCGCCGAGCCACATGAGGTTTGCTACGCCGAGATGAAGCGCGGCGACGTGCTCGTCTATTCCGGCTCTGTGATCCACGGCGGCGGCGCGAACGTGAGCGAGGAAGACCGCATCGGCCTCAACCTCACTTATGCGCTCGGCTGGCTGCGGCAGGAGGAGAACCAATATCTCTCCTGCCCGCCGCACATCGCACGCACGCTCGATCCCAAACTGCAGGCGCTGCTCGGGTACGCGATGGGCGGCTATGCGCTTGGCTATTTCACGCCGCCGCTGCCGCCCGGAGAAGGGCCGGAAGCCTGCCCGCCGAACGTCGCGCTCGGCGATAGCGCGCTGGGTTGGGGCGGCGAAGAGCTGCGCAACGCCGTCGTTTCGCGCGTGACGGCGAAGACCTAAGCGCGCGCGAGTTCGCTGCGGATGAGGCGCTCGACGGCGGCGTCTTCACCCTCGCCTTCAAAACGCATCACGACATGGCCGCGCTGGTCGATCAGCACGCGCGTCGGCCAGGCGCGCACGCCATAGGCCGCCCACGTTCGCGCCTCGGGATCGAGCGCGACGGGGTACGTCACGCGCCAGCGGCGCATCGCGGCTTCGACGTTGGCGCGGATGCGCTCGCGCGGAAATTCCGGCGTGTGCACGCCAACGATCCTGAGGCCGCGCGGGCCATACGCTTCATGGAGTGCGCGTAAATGCGGGATCGTGCGGATGCAATTGCCGCACGCGAACGCCCAGAACTCCAGCAGCACCACATCGCCGCGCAGCGCGGCGAGCGTCGTCGGCTGCGTGTTGAGCCACGCTTCGACGCCTGCGAACTCGGGCGCCGGGCCTTGGTCCCTCCGGCGCACGCGTTGCGGCGCATCGCCGAAGGGCGAGCCAAACGGCGCGAAGCGAAACGCGCCGATGGCGAGCGCGCCCGCGCCGATGCCGAGACCCGCGAGCAGCGCGCGCCGCTTGATCATGGCGCCGCCGGCGCCGCGCGCCGCCACGTTTGCGATTGGCCGATGAACTCGAGCACGACATAGCCGCGCACTTCGAGCGCGCCAGCGCGCGGCGTGACCACGCAATCGTAGGTGCGCCCGTTTTCGCGGTTGTAGAGCTTGCCGCGCCAGCGCCCGTCGCTCGCGGGCCGCAGATCGCTGAGGAGCCGAAGGCCTACGCGCGCGGGCGCGGCGCTCTCCTGCTCGGGCGCGGCCATCGAGCGATTGGCGTGGACGGCAACGACATCGCCGCAAAGCGCATTGCCGCTCGTCCCGCCGCACGGTGCGATCGCCACGTCGAAATTGCCGCTTTCGGTTGTCCAGACACCGCGCGGGGGTGCTTCCTGCGCTAGCGCCGCACCGCTGAGCAACGACAATCCGGCCAAAGCCCCAAATATCCGCCTCATCGCTTCCTCCATACCTCAAGTAAGCATCGCTTACATCTTTCGCGAAAACGTGATCGCGTGTAGCGTGGCGCCATGCCCAAGGCTCAACGCGCCTACCATCACGGATCGCTGCGCGAGGCGATGATCGCGGCCGCCGTTGAGATCGTGGAGGAAGACGGCGCCGAAGCCGTCACCATCCGGGAGGCGGCGCGGCGCGCCGGCGTCTCCTCCGGCGCGCCGTTCCGGCACTTTGCTTCCAAGCGCGCGCTGATGACGGCTGTGGCCGAAGCGGGCATGGCGCGGCTCCGGGACAGCGTAGCGCAAAGGCTGAAACGCTGCGCGTCGCCTCATCCGCTCGCGCGCCTGATGGCGATCGCGGACGCGTATGCGCACTGGGCGGTGAACTACCCGACGCATTACCGCGTCGTTGGCGACCGGGTGCAGATCGACTTTGCGGAGTCCGAGGTTCTGAGCGGCGGCAGCGCCTTCATCCGGGCCGAGATGACGCGCCTATTCGAATCCGCGCGCGATCAAGGCTTGCTGCGCAACAATGACATCGAGCGCCAGCACTTTGAGTGCCGTGCGTTTGCGTATGGTCTCGCGCGCATGTGCGTCGACGGGCATCTGCATGAATGGGGCATCGCGAAATCGAAAGCGCTGCCCGCGATGCGCGCCGCGTTCCGGAGCTATCTCCTCTCGCTTTCGGCCGATCCCGCCGCCACGGCGCGCGCGCTCGACGCCTGACACGAAGAGGCCGCCCTCGCCGTAGGGTGCGAGGGCGGCCGTCTCACCGTCGCGTCGCGGGGACGCTACTCGGCTGCGATACGCGCGGCGGCGAGATTCTCTTTGGTCGGCAGCGGCTTTTCGAGATTGGCCCAATCGATCATCCCGTCATGGGCCAAGTTCTCGTAGTGCAGCACGCCGAGCGCCTCGAACTTCGGGCGCACCGCGTCGGTCAAGAGACCGACGCGCTTCAAGTTCGGAATCATCCGTTCGAACAGGAAATTGCGGAACGCCTTGCCGCCATCGCTGTCGATCGAAATTTGCCGCGCCTCTTCCTGCGTGAAGCCGAATTCTTCGGCGACGTCCGTCGAGAACAGACGCTCGCGCATGATCACGCAGGCCTCGTACGCGAACTGGGCGCGCTCCTCGATCTCCGCTTGCGGGAGCGCCTTGATCCAGTCTTCGAGATAGTTGACGCCGAACGCCACGTGCCGGCCCTCGTCGCGCATCACGAGCGAGACGATCTGCCGGAGCAGCGGATCGCGCGTCGTTTGGTGGATCGATTGGAACGCGGCGAGCGCGAGCCCTTCGATCAGGATCTGCATGCCGATGAACTTCAGATCCCAACGCGAGTCGGTCAGCACCTTGTCGAGCAGGAGTTTGAGGTTCGGGTTGATCGGGTAGATCATCTTGCACCGCTCTTTGAGGTAGCGGTGGAACACTTCGACGTGGCGCGCCTCGTCGAACGTCTGCGACGCCGCGTAGAGCTTTGCGTCATAGGTCGGCGCGCAGGAAACGAGCTGGGAGGCCACTAGAAGCGCGCCCTGCTCGCCGTGCATGAACTGAGACATCGTCTGCGCCTGGGAGCGCCAAGCGAACTCGACCTTCTGTTCGGGCGTCAGCGCCTGATACTTCGGGTGCGCGGCAAAGCCGTTGACCGCGTCCTGCATGCCGCCGTCCGGGCTTTCGGTGCGCGGGAACGGCGCGGACCAATCGACGTCAAACTCGGTGTTCCAGTTGAACTTCTTGCCGAGCTCGTAGAGCCGGCGGATTTTTGCGTTCGCGGCTTCGTAGTCCCAGTTGAACGAGCCGGTGAGCGGCGTGTTGAAGATCTCGCGCACGACTTCGACATCGTCGGACGACATCCGGTCCGCGAGCTCATCGTCGAATTTTTGGACTTCCCGCGGCGGGCCTTGGACGAGCGTGACGCGCATGAGTGTCTCCCTGGCGGCGCCGGCTGCGCATCTGCGAGCGCTTCTCAAAACCTGACGCTGGCGTCATTTTTGCGCGGGGAGGGCGGCCGCGCTTGATCTGGCGCAAACGCCGCTAGGGCCGCAGCCCATTTTGGGCGCCTTCGGCTTCGAGCGCGCCGAGATAGGCGATCAGCGCGTCGATCTCCTGCACGCTGAGATCGAACGCGGGCATGCGCGCATCGCCGACGTGAATGCCGGCGCGCAGCTCTTCGGCCAGCACATCGAACCGGTAGCGCGCGCGCAGGTGGCGGAACGCGGGCGCATCCGGCAGCGGGCTCGCGCCCGCTTCGCCAACGGCGTGGCACGACCCGCATTCGGACTGCGCGATCGCCTGCCCGGAGACGACCTGATCGCGCGCGGCGGCGTGCGGCGCTTCCGCCTGAGTTTGCGCGCACGCTGCGAGCGCCAGCGCACACGCTGCCGCGAAGAGATGCTTGTCAGAAAAGAGCCGCACGTGCATCGCAGTGACAAAGCCCGGCGCAAGACCGGGCGCCTTGATACGCATCAACCGGAGGCACGCGATGGCGATCGACGAAGAGCGGTTCCGCTTCAAGGGCGCGGACGGCGTGGAGATCGCCGGCTATCGCTGGCGCGCTTCCGGCAAGGCGCCGAAAGCGGCGATGGTGGTCGCGCACGGCGCGGCGGAACACGCGCTTCGGTACAAAGAACCGCTCACGCCGCTGATCGAAGCGGGCTACGCGATCTACGCAGAGGATCATCGCGGCCACGGGCTCACCGCGAGCGAGGCCGAGCGCGGCAAACTCGATGCGCAAACGGTGATCGGCGATCTTGCGCGGCTGACCGAGCGCGCGCGCGGCGAGAACGCGGGCAAGCCGGTGATCTTCATGGGCCACTCGCTCGGCTCGATGATGGGGCAAGGCTACGTGCTCGATCATCACGGCCTCATCGATGCGTTCGTGCTCTCCGGCACGCTCGATATGATCACCGCGTTCTCTAACCCGCGCCCGCCAGCGGCGGCGTTTGGCGACAAATCGCGGGAGAAGTTCGCTTGGCTTTCGCGCGACGTGGCGGAGGTCGATAAATACGTCGCCGATCCGCTGTGCGGCTTTGCGCTGGCGCCCGAGACGCTGGCGAGTTTCGCGCCGGTCGCGCAGCGCGCGGGCGACATCGAAGAGATCAAGAAGCTACCGAAGCGCCTGCCGGTCTATCTCTTCGTCGGCGACGAAGACCCGATCAACCGCGAACTCGCCTTCTTCACGCCGCTTGTGGATCGCTACAAAGCGGCCGGCATGAGCGACGTGACAGCCAAGGTTTACAAAGGCGGGCGGCACGAGATGCTGAACGAAACCAACCGCGCCGAGGTCGTGGCCGATCTCCTGGCGTGGTGCGACCGCGCGATCGCGCGCTAACGGAGCGAGCACATGGCGGACTACGATCTCATCATCATCGGCGGCGGCATCGGCGGCTCGGCGCTCGGCGCCGTGATGGCGCGTGCCGGCAAAAGCGTGCTCGTGCTCGAAAAGAGCGAGCGCTTCGAGGATCGCGTGCGCGGCGAATGGATTGCGCCGTGGGGCGTGACCGAGACCAAGCGCGTCGGGCTCTACGACACGCTGATGGCGGCGGGCGGCCACCACCTCGCGACGCATGTGTCGTTCGACGAACATCGCTCACCCGAACAATCGCGCGAACGCACGCTGCCGCTCTCCATCTTCGCGCCGGACGTGCCCGGCCCGCTCTGCATCGGCCACCCGCATCATTGCCAGACGCTCTATGACGAAGCCGGCAAAGCGGGCGCGGAGATGCTGCGCCCCGTCGTCGTCGAGAAGATCGATCCCGCCGCGCGCGCCGTGACGTTCACGCACAACGGCCAAAAGCGCACCGCGAGCGCCAAGCTCCTCGTTGGCGCCGATGGGCGCCAGAGCGAAACGCGCGAAGCGTGCAAGATCACGCTGCACCAAGACACGCCGCACCACATGTTCGCGGGCCTCCTCATCGAAGGCGCGCACGATTGGAATCCGACCGAGCAAGCGATCGGCACCGAAGGCGATTTCGCGTTCCTCGCCTTCCCGCAAGGCAATGGCCGCGTGCGCATCTACGGTTCGTTCGCGCTCGATCAGCGCCGGCGCTTTGCGGGCGAAGATGGCGCGCGCGCGTTTCTCGACGCGTTCCGCATGAAAAGCGCGCCCGATAACGACAAGCTCGCGAACGGCGCGCCCGCCGGCCCGTTGCTCGCCTATCTCAATTCGGATTCGTGGACCGATGAGCCCTTCATCGAAGGTTGCGTGCTGATCGGCGACGCCGCGGGCTGGAACGATCCGATCATCGGCCTCGGGCTCTCGATCACGTATCGCGACGTGCGCATCGTGAGCGACATCCTGAAAGCGAGTGACGATTGGAGCGCGGCCGCGTTCGCGCCCTACGCCGAAGAACGCGCCGAACGCATGCGGCGCCTACGCTTCGCCGCCAGCATCACCAGCGCCCTCGACGCCGAGTTCACGCCGGAAGCATCAGCGCGCCGCGCGCGGCATCACGAGCGCAGCGCGGCCGATCCAAGCTTAGGCGCGCACGCGATCGCGGTGATGGCGGGACCGGAGGCGGCGCCGCCGGAAGCGTTTACGGAGGAGCACCGGCAGAGGGTGTTGGGTTAGGCACGCCGAGGTAGCCCGCGACGTCGACAAACTCTACCCTTGAACATTGCCAGGATGTGATGTCACCCTTTCGTAGGGGGAAGACAAATGTCGCGCTATTCGGCGTTCCTAAGTTACTCGCGAAGCGACGAGCACTTAGTCGAAGAGGTCCGCAATGCTCTGCATCGTCGAGAGTTGGAGTTTTGGCTCGACACCGCAGAGATCAAGGGTGGCGACGTTTGGGAAGCGGTGATCAGGCGCGCACTCACCCAATCTGACACGCTACTCGTCTTCGTAACCAAGAACATACTGGGGAGTTTCGCCGAAACGGAAATCCGTATGGCAGAAGATCTTCGGAAACCGATGATCCCCCTTGTGTTCGACGACACGATCGAAGGCGACGCTGACGTAATTCGCAGCCTTCGGCGATTTCAGTACATCGATTTTCGTAAGAAACGCGACATCGCCATAGAAGACACTGTTAGCGCTGTTTCGCGAGCATACTTGGCACCAGTGCTATCAACATACAACGTAAAGGGCGGCGTCGGCAAAACTACGATCACGATGAACCTTGGCGCCTACTATTTTCAGCGCGAACAAAAACGAATCCTGCTGGTTGACCTCGACCCTCAAACGAACCTGTCGACTGCTCTTGTCATGCCGCGGATTGAGCGGGGCAATCGCACGCTTTTTGGAACGCGTTCGAAGCAAATTCGCATCGACATTCTACCAACGCTTCAACAGACCAAGCGGAGCGTGCTTGGAGTGCTCGAAGACTCGATGCGGATCGCCGACACGCAAGAGGACTTCGATATCACTAAGTACGTTCACACCGTTGATGGTGCCAATCCTGGAGCTGTGCTCGACATTGTCGTTGGCGACGCTGGAATTCGAAAGCTGGCGACAGACGCTAGCGTGGCGATGGCAAACAAGGCCGCTCGCGGATTCGCGCGTTTTGTCGGGCAGTGTAGAAAGGCCTACGACTGTGTGCTGATCGATATGAACCCGTCCATCAGCACACTTTCAAAATGCTCACTGGCGGCGACAACTCACATATTGTCCCCGGTAAAGCCCGACATGTATTCCATGCAAGGGCTCAACTTGTTGGAAGAAATATCTGCCGACAATGACGTTGCGGCGCGTGGGTGCGGTCAATTGATAGTAATCAACGATCCGCGCGAGGATCGAGAGGGAGTTGTTCGGAAGCGGATCGCGCAAAGCGTGTTTCAGGACAGACTGCTAGCGTCCGAGTTTGTCTACAGCCGCAACTTCCTTGCGAAACCGACACTAACTGTGAACTCTTCGTTAACGTTCCTACCAGCGTATGGCACTTGGGGCGAGTCACCTAGCTCCGCTCGGCAAGCGCTCAGGAACGTTGCGCGCGAAGTGGCTGACAGAGTTGGGCTTCACCTATGAACAAGGAAGCCCTCAGCCTCTTGCAACGACTCCAAAGAACGCGGCCGCGACCAAGCGAGGCAGCGCTGAAGGAGTTGCTAGTGGCGATTAAAACAACACCACTCGAAGAAATCCTCGGACTGCTGTTTGGAAACACATCCGGCAATGCTGCGTCTTCCAGCATTGAAGCATCTCTTAAGCAGCGAATTCGGAAGGTTGGCGGCAAGGCGGCTGACTTCGTCCCCTATCTCATCGAGGAAATCAGCATCCGCGCCACAGGATCGGCAAAACTTGAACTACCGCGAAAGCCAACTCTTGCAGCAGCCGTTGCTGCCGCCGAGCAAATTCTTGGCCAAAGCGCCAAGGCCGCGACGGACAAGGCATTCGAGAAGTATGTCGAAGAGAACGACGTGAGCTACCAGCTCAAGAGCGCGTAGCGGCTCGACAAAATGGAGCGGGCGAGGCGATTCGAACGCCCGACCCCAACCTTGGCAAGGTTGTGCTCTACCCCTGAGCTACGCCCGCATCCGTGGGGTTCAGGGACGGTCGCCCGTCCCTAGAGGGGCGGTGATATCGCAGAGCGGCCGGGCGGGCGCAAGGGGCTGCCCGCTCCCCATCAACATCCCTCATTCCGGCCGGAGCCGCGTTGCGGCAGAGAGCCGGAACCCAGGGCAAACGTCATGGCCTTGGCCCCTGGGTTCCGGATCGCGCTTCGCGCGCCCGGAATGAGGGCGCAAAAGCTCTTGGGTCAGTCGCGCGAGAGGCCCGCGGCGGCGAGGCGCTCCAGGTACTCGCGCTGGCGGGCGTCGCGGTTGCGGCCGAGGTCGCGGAGGAAATCCCAGCTGAAGAGGCCGCTGTTGTGCCCATCGTCGAACGCGATGCGCACGGCGTAGCGGCCGACCGGCTCGGCGCCCGCGACGCCGACGCCGCGCTTGCCGCCGACGACGCGCTTTTCCGGGCCGTGGCCGCGCTCCTCCGCCGAGGGGCTTTCCACGCGCAACAGCTCGAATGGCAGTTCGTAGCGCTCGCCATTGTCGAACGTGACGAGCAGCGCGCGCTTGGCGCGGTCGAACAAGAGATCCTGCGGCCAGGGCCGCGCCGCGGCTTGGCTCATTCGTCGGGCGCCAGTTCGCGCGCTTCGTCCGCGATCAGGATCGCGACGCCATCGCGCACCGGGTACGCAAGCCGCGCGGTAACGCTCACCAGCTCGCGCTTGTCGCGATCGTAGCGGAGCGGCGCGCGCGATTGCGGGCACACCAGCACTTCAAGGAGCTTGGGATCGACCTCCTCGCCTGCGGGCGCTTCACTCATTGCAAGCGGCCGTCTGGCGCGGCGCCCATTTCCAGAAGCGCGATCAGCGCGGCGCAGCGATCGGACAGCGTCTCCGCTTCCAGCAGCGCCTGCTTGGCGGGCGCATCGAACGGGCAGAGCGTCGAGACCGCGTTGACCAGCGCCTCGGTCGGCGCGCCATCGACGGCGCTCCAATCGGCCTGATAGCCGTGCGTATCGACGTAACGCTGCAGCGCATTGCGCAGCTTTTCGCGATCGATGCGCACGCGCTTGGGGCTCGTGAGATCGCTCGCGAATTCGTCGTAGCTCACCAGCGCTTGGCGATAGGGCGTGGCGGCCGGCGCTTCCTGCGTGATGCGGAAGCGGCACACGCCCGTGAGCGTGATGAGGTAACGCCCGTCATCGGTCTCGGCGAACGACGTGATGCGCCCGACCGTGCCGACTTCCGTCAACGGCGGCGCCAACGCGGCCATATCGCCAGCAGGCTGGATCATGCCGATCAGCCGCTCATCGGCGAGCGCATCGTCAATCATGTTGAGATAGCGCGGCTCGAAGATGTTGAGCTGCAGCTGGCCGCGCGGAAACACGATCGCGCCTGTCAGCGGAAAGATTGGGATGGCCGCTGGCAAATCCGAAGGCTTGCGATAGCCGAACGCGCTCATAGCGGACGCCTTTCAAACAAAGGAAGCGTTCTGCGTCACGAACGAAGGTGTTTTACGAAAACACCAGAGACGATAGCCGCCGCCTGCCCCGCTTGGCGATGTCGGAGTTGAAGCCGGCGGCGTCGAAAATCTTCAGCAGCTGCTTGCGCGCGGCGTCGTCATTCCAGGCGCGCTCTTTACTCATGATCGTGATCAGATGATCGACGGCGCCTTCGAGATCGCCGCGCGCCGCAAGCGCGTTGGCGAGATCGAAACGCGCCTGGTGATCGGCGGCGTTGGCCTCGACCGCCTTTTGCAGCGCGCTCACCTCATCGGCGCCGGGCGCGCCGGCGGCGAGTTCGAGCGCGGCTTTTACGCCCTGAATTTCCGCTTCGTTCTGCTTCTCGGCCGGCGCCATCTCGATGATCTGGCGCGCCTGATCGGGCTCGCCGCCCTGCAGATAGGCGCGCGCGAGGCCGGCGATGGCTTTGATGTTTTCCGGATCGATCTGCAGCGCGCTGGCGTAGCCTTGCGCCGCGCCGCCAATATCGCCGAGCTTCAGGCTTTCGGCCGCTTCCGCGAGCAGCGCATCGACGTCTTCATTGGCGCCCGCGCCACTCAAGCGGTCGATGAAGAGCTTGATCTGGCTTTCCGGCACCACGCCCATGAAGCCATCGACCGGCCGGCCGCGATCGAACGCGAACACGGCGGGGATGGACCGCACGCCGAGCTGGCCGGCGATGCCCGGGTTCTCATCGATGTTGATCTTGACCAGGCGCACCTTGCCCTTGGCGGCGCGCACGGCCTTCTCAAGCATCGGCTGGAGCTGCTTGCACGGCCCGCACCACGGCGCCCAGAAATCGACAATCACCGGCGTCGTCTTCGACGGCTCGACCACATCGGCCATGAACGCCTGATCGGAGCTGTCTTTGATGGTCGGTTCGGAGGGCGCTGCGCCGTCGAGGTAGGTCATGTTCGGTCCGTTGTGCGGGTCCTACATGGACGCTTCGCCCCTATCGTTCAATGCGAACCGGCTGGCCGCCTTGATCGAACGCAACGCGGATCGGGGGATGGCCGGTCCATGCCAAAAACGCCAGGAGCCCAGCAGGGCTGACGGCCGTGGTGGCGGCGTTGGTGAGCGGGTGGAAGTTCACGGGATCGTGCGCGAGGAGCGCCTCGTCCAGCACGAACGTGACGCGCTTTTGTGCGTCGTTCATCAGTGCGAACGCCGTAACCGAGCCGGGGGTGACGCCGAGCACCTCCTCCATCAGCGCCGCGTTGCCGAAGCTGAACCGGGCCGCGCCGAGCGCCTTCGAGAGCGCGTTGAGATCGATCGCCGTCTCCCCCAGCGCCGAGACGAGCCAGAGCGCGCCCTTCTTGTCCTTGAGGAAGAGGTTCTTGGAGTGCCCGCCCGGCAGCGCGGCTTTGAGGTCCGCGCCTTCCTCGACCGTGAAGATCGGGCGGTGCTCGGTCGTTTGGTGTGCGATGCCGAGCGCATCGAGGCGGGCGAAAAGATCGGCGGGCGTTGCAGGCATCGGCAGAGCGCACTTGGCCGAGGGCGCGCGGCTCGTCTAGTCCTCTGGCGATGAAGCTGACTTGCTACACCGTCGATCCCGATCCCTCGCCGATGATCCCCGGCCGCCCAGAGCGGGACTGGATGGACGCGTTCGCCGAGCGCCACCCGTATCGCTGCCTGCCGCTGGTGGTGGCGAACACGTCAGGCTGGGAGCTGCTCTCACCCGTGTCGTTCACGGCGTCCTGGAACGGCGGCAAGCTCGCCAAGGACATTCGCATCGATCCCGATGGCGACACGACCGCGGAGAAACTCGCGCGCCACGCCGTCTCGCACTTTTCCGGCGGCGTCATCACGTTCCACACCGGCTATCTCTTCCGCACCGAGCCTGGCTGGGATTTGTGGTGCGGCGGGCCGCCGAACGTCATCAAGGATGGCGTGACGCCGCTCACCGGCGTCGTCGAAACCGACTGGCTGCCGTTTCCCTTCACAATGAACTGGCGCTTCACGCGGCCTGGCATGGTCTCGTTCAAAAAAGGCGAGCCCTATTGCTACGTGATGCCGATCTCGCACACGGCCGTCGATGAAGTGCAGCCGATCGTCAAACGCATCGAAGACGATCCCGAGCTCAACAAGGCCTACCAAGATTGGGGCAAGAGCCGGATGAGCTTCCTCGACAAGCTCCATGCGCATGACGAAGAGACCAAGCGCAAAGGCTGGCAGCGCCACTACTTCAAAGGCCAAACGCCCGAAGGCGAAACGCTAACCGACACGCACATCCATCGCCGCCGGCTCGCCCCGCCGCGCAAAGCGGAGAAGGGCGAGTAACGACTACGCCGCGAGCTTCTCGCCGCGCAGTAGCTTCGGCATGCCGGGTTGCTCGGCGCCCGCAAAGCGCATGAAGAAGCGGCGCGCTGGGCCGATTTGATTGACGAGCGCGAGACCGATGCCGCGCGCGCGCCGGATCGGCGCGATGTCGTTCGAGAACAGCCGATCGAAGAAATCCATCGCGCCGGCCATCGTCACGTTGTCGAAGCGCCGCCAGCGTTGATAGCGTTCAAGTATCGTCACGTCGCCCGCATCGAGCCCAAGCGCCATGCCATCGGCGATGCATTCGGCAAGCGCCGCGACATCCTTCAGGCCGAGATTCAAACCCTGCCCCGCGATCGGATGAATCGCGTGCGCGCTATCGCCCGCGAGCGCGAGACGCGCATCGATCATGCGCTCTGCGATGCGCATCGAGAGCGGATAGGAAAAGCGCGGGCCTTCTAAGCGCACATCGCCAAGAAAATCACCGAAGCGCAATTTCAGTTCTGCGAGAAAATCTTCTTCCGGCATCGCGAGCAGTGCTTTCGCTGCGAGATGCGGCTCGGCCCAAACAATGTTCGCGCGTTCGCCTTTCAGCGGCAAAATCGCGAACGGTCCGTTCGGCAAGAAAAACTCATGCGCGACGCCGCCATGCGGCTTGTCATGCGCGACCGTTGCGACGATCGCGGTCGACGGATAATCGCGCCCGATCGTTTTGATACCTGCATGCTTACGCACGAATGAGCCGCGCCCATCGGCGCCGATGATGAGGCTCGCGCGCACGCGCCGCCCATCCGCGAGGTCTGCTTCGATGTGCGACGGATGGCGCGTGAACCCCGTCACCGCGGCCGGCGCGATCAGCTGCACGCCGCGCGCCTTCACTGCTTTATCGAGCGCGACGCGCAGATAACGGTTCTCGACCATGTAGCCGAGCGGCTCTTCCGCATTCAGCTCGCCAAAGTCGAAATGCAGAAACGTATTCGACGGGCCCTCAAGCGGGCGGCCGTCCGTCACCAGGATCTGCTCGATCTGTTGCACGACCGGATCGAGATCGTCCGTCAGCCCGAGCGCGCGCCACATCCGGTAGTTCGCGTAGGCGATCGCGAAGGCGCGGCCATCGAAATTCGGCTGCAGCGCCGTCGTCGGCGGCGCTGCGTCCACCACCGCAACGGAAACGCCGGCCTGATCGAGCGCCAACGCAAGCGTTTGGCCGACGAGACCGCCTCCGGCGATCAAGACATCGGCTGAAATGGCGTCTGCGCGCGTGCTCATGGGGCAAACTTAAGGGGTGCGACATGCCGCCGTCGATGCGGCGCCCTGTTGCGCAGCGCCACGGGATAACGGCGCCTCTTTTTTAGGCGTTGGTGCGCCCCCCGGCCCCAGGCGTCCGCCACAATCTTGCCCCTGATGGCCCGCGCCCGGCCAATCCGCCCCGAGGGGTCTCGCGCGCAACGGCGCGGATCTGGCGCAGACGGGAGCTTGGCATGTTGAGTTTGAGGAAAGCAGCGGGGCGCGGGTGGTCCGCGCTGCGCATCGGAGGGGCGGCGCTCGCAGCAGCCCTTCTCCTTGGGGCCGTCGCTCCAGAACTGGCGTTCGCGCAGGACATCGCGCCCGCAGCGGCCCCGGCTACCGCAGTCGCCGCCGAAGCGGTGACCACGGAAGCAGCGCCGGTCGAAGCGGCCGCTGTGGTTGAGACGGTGGCGGCCGAAGAGCCTGCCGCCGAACCGACCCAAGATAAGGGCGACGTGGCCTGGATGATGACCTCCACCGTGCTAGTGCTGGCGATGATCATCCCGGGCCTGGCGCTGTTCTACGGCGGCTTGGTGCGCGCCAAGAACATGCTCTCGGTGCTGATGCAGGTCTCCATCACCGCCATCATCGGCATGCTGTGCTGGGCGCTCTGGGGCTACTCCCTCGCGTTCACGGACGGCCCGGCTGGTCTTGCGCAGTTTATCGGCGGCACATCGCGGCTCTTCCTATCCGGCGTAACGACGGACAGTACGGTCGCGACCTTCAGCGATGGCATTGTGATCCCGGAACTCGTGTTCATCGCGTTCCAAGCCACCTTCGCGGCGATCACCGCGGCGCTGGTCATCGGCTCGGTCGCGGAACGCATCAAGTTCTCGGCGGTCGTGATCTTCGCGGTCCTGTGGCCGCTGCTCTCGTACTACCCGATCGC
>Ga0268299_1003563_pt1 | contig 13962 bp, 11 predicted proteins | sample NOBtaG_FD_193484 | JGI IMG/M metagenome (GOLD analysis project Ga0268299, IMG submission 193484) | Activated sludge microbial communities from bioreactor in Nijmegen, Gelderland, Netherland - NOB reactor | ecosystem: Engineered > Bioreactor > Aerobic > Activated sludge | place: Netherlands...
CTGCCGTGCATCGACGGTGCACGGCGAGCGGCGGTCAATACCTGTACGTCAGCTCGAGATAGCCGTAGTTCGCGTGCGTGCCCGCGTACGTCGCGTCGATCACGCTCTGCCCGAAGGCGTGCGCGTAGAACGCGGACGCCGTGAGCCGCGCCGCGAGCGCTACGCTCACGCTCAGCTCCGCCACGTGGGCGAGCTCGCGACGGCCGCCGCTCGGCGTGCCCGAGAAGCCGAACACGTCGTCGTTCGTGGCGCCGCCGCCGGCGTACCAGAGGTCGCGGGCCTCCGTCAGCCGCAACCAGTGATAGTCGGCACGGATCGTCACGCGCGGGTCGGGTCGGAGGATCAGCTGCGCGAACGCGTCCCCGCCGTTCATCAGGTTGTAGAACGGGAACTGCGCGTAGATGCGCGGGGTCGGGATCACCTGAAAGAACGTCCGATGAGCGGCGTCGGCCGGATCGTCGTCGCCGGAACTGCGGTCGTAACCCATCCGGAGCCATGGCGACCACGGCAGCGTCGGAAGCTGATACCCGCCCTCGACCGCGAACGCCCAGGCACCGTGGTCGAGCGCCCCCCACTCCCCCGCCTGCACCGCCATCCAAAGGAGACCGTCGACGATACCGGGACCCGCCGGCGCGGCGACGGCCGCGTGCCCGCCCCACGTGTGAATCCGGATCGCGCCGTCGTCGGCCGTGCGCGCGGCGACCGGGCGGTTGTCCGCCTTCAGCGGGCCGCGGCGCTCGTCCTCGTAGAACAGATAGAAGAGCCGGACGTCGGCGGGCGGCAGACCAGGCACACGCTTCGCGGTGAACGCCAGGAGCGCGAGCCCGACGTCCTCGATCTGGCGATTCGCGCTCACCTCGAACCCGCCGTGCGTGGGCCGGCTCGCGAAGGCGGTCACGTTGAAGAGCGGCTCGTCGTAGGCGAGGCGCAGGCCGTCGAAGCTCCGCGTCACGTGGGTGTAGGCGAACGGACCGATCAGCCGTTCCGCCACGCGGGAGCGCTTCACCCAGGCGAGCGTCGGGTCGGCTGGTACGGTCTCGAGACCGTCGGCGTACTCGAAGCGTCCGCCGGTGATCGCGAACCCGCTCCGGCGGAGCGTCAGGTGGGCTTGCTTGAGAAACGTCTCGCCCTGGAATCGATCGCGGCTGTGCGCGTAGTAGATCGCACCGGGGCCGAGGTTTCCGAACGGGGCGGCGAGACTCGCGTCCCCGGGGACGTTCGCGAGCCGCGTGTCCTGGGCTTCGGCGACGAGCTGCGCGTACGGCAGGGTCAGCCGGAGACCCGCGCGCATTTGACTCGCGAAGAAGCCGTAGCGGTGCGCGCGGTCGGGGGCCGCATCGCCCGGAGGCCGGAAGTAGTCGACCCACTCTCCGCGCAGACGCTCGCTGAACGTCGGCACCAGCGCGTCTCGCCATTCGAGAGCCGCCGCCGGGGCCGCGACGGCGCCGAGCCATACGAACCCGATCGCGAGCAGTCGGCGCATGGCGTCCCGGCGCGACGTCAGAACAAGAAGCGCCGCATGTTCACGTTGATCATCAAGCCCACGGCGATCATCATCGTCGTCAACGACGACCCGCCGTAGCTGAAGAACGGCAACGTGATGCCGACGACCGGCAAGATGCCCGACGTCATGCCGACGTTGATCACGACCTGCCAGAACACGATCGACACCACGCCGAACGCGAGCAGCGCCCCGAAGCGATCCTTCGCGCGGTAGGCGACCATGAGTCCGCGCACGACGAGCGCGGCATAGAGGCCGATCAGCACGACCGCGCCGACGTATCCCCACTCTTCGGCGAAGACCGAGAAGATGAAGTCGGTGTGCTGCTCGGGAATGAAGTTCAGCTTGTTCTGGGTGCCATGCAGAAAGCCCTTGCCCCAGAACTGCCCGGAGCCGATCGCGATCTTCGACTGGATGACGTGGTAGCCGGCGCCGAGCGGGTCCATCTCGGGCGAGAGGAACGTCAGCACCCGCTGCTGCTGGTAGGTCTTGAGGTGTCCCCAGAGGAGCGGCACGGCCGCGGCGGCGATCGCGCCGAGCACCAGGAACACGCGAATCCGGAGGCCCGCGCAGAACAGGACGCTGAACGCGACGATCGTGATGACCCCGACCGTGCCGAGATCGGGCTGGGCGAGCACGAAGGCGCCCGGGAGGGCGAGGAGGAGGAACGCCGGGATGGCGTCGACGAAGCGCACGTCCCCGGTCGACTGCGCGCGATGAAAGTAGCGCGCGAACGCGATCACGACCGCGACCTTCACCATCTCGGAGGGCTGGATCGAAACCGGTCCGAGGCTGATCCACCGCCGCGCGCCCCCACCGACCGTGCCGATGACCGGCACCGCCAGCACCAGCAGCACGACCGCCGCGTAGACGACGTACGCGTACCGTTCGAGGCGCCGGTAATCGATGAGGATCACCACGATCATCCCGACGAAACCGGCGGCCGCGTAGAGCGCCTGCCGGACGACCAAGGGATTGTTGAAGAACCCCGTGTGCGCCCGGGCCTCGGTCGCGCTGAAGATGGTGGCGAGGCCCCATCCGAGAATCGCGAGCGTCAGGACGAGGAGCGACCAATCGAAATGATAGGCGAGGCGGCGGTCGAACTGGCGCATGGTCGTTCAGTCGTGCGTGTGATCGTGCACGGCGGGGTCGAGTGGCTCCCGCAACGCGGAGAGCCGGATCGCCGCGCCGGGTTGATCGTGCTCCGGGACGAATCCGGCGACGCGCTTGAGCGCGGCCGGATCTTCTTCCGGCACACCGAAGAAGTGCGCCAGCACCTTGCGGGCGATCGGCGCCGCCGCCGTTCCGCCGTGTTGTCCCGAGTGCTCCGCGAGCACGGCGATCGCGATCTCGGGGTTGTCGACGGGCGCGAACGCAATGAACCACGCGTGATCGCGCTTCTCGCGCGCCCAGCCGCGTTGGCTGGTCTTGTCGCCGCCGGCCCGGCTCGCCTGCGCGGTGCCGGTCTTGCCGCCGACCTCGATGCCGGGGAGCTTCGCGTTCGAGCCCGTGCCACGCTTGCTGTTCACGGTGTCCGACATCGCCTCGCGGATCTGGAGGAGCGTGCTCTTCTTGAAGCCGACGTCACGCACGGCCTCGGGTTCCTCTTCGAGGAGCGTCGTGCCGTCGGTCCCCTCGACCCGCTTCACGAACTTCGGCCGATAGACGACGCCGCCGTTCGCGATCGTCGCCATCACGCTCGCCATCTGGAGCGGCGTGGTCGTGACGTAGCCTTGCCCGATCGCGATCGAGAGCGTCTCGCCCGGGTACCACGGCTCGCCGAAGCGCTGCCGCTTCCACGCGCTCGACGGGATGATGCCGCCGCTCTCGTGCTCGAGGGTGATGCCGGTCGGCGCGCCGAGCCCGAAGCGGTGCGAGTACTCGGCGATCGTGTCGACGCCGAGACGCTGGCCGATCTGATAGAAGAAGACGTCGCACGACCGGACGAGGGCTTCGTGGACGTTCACCGATCCGTGGCCCGACGCCCGCCAGCAGCGGAACGTGCGATTCCCGAAGTAGAGCCCGCCGCCGCAGAAGATCGACGTGAAGGGTGTGATCACGCCCTCTTCCAACGCGGCCGCCGCCATCACGACCTTGTAGGTCGATCCCGGCGGATAGGTGCCCTGGACGCTCTTGCTGTTGAGCGGACGCTTCTTGTCGTCGACGAGCGCCTTCCACTCGGCGAGCCGGATGCCGCGCGCGAAGACATTCGGATCGAACGAGGGGCGGCTCACCATGGCGAGGATCTCGCCGGTCCGGGGATCGAGCGCGACGACCGAGCCGTCGTGCCCTTCCATGGCCTGCTCCGCGACCTGCTGGAGGTCGCGGTCGATCGTGAGCACGAGGCTGTTGCCCGGCGTCTCGTCGACCTCCGAGAGCACGCGAAGCTTCCGGCCGACGGAATCCACCTCGACCTGCTGGCCGCCGTCGACGCCGCGGAGGTAGTTCTCCCAGTAGCGCTCCGCGCCCGCTTTGCCGATCAGATCGCCGAGATGGTACCCGCGGCGTGCCTCGCGCTCCTGCTGGTTCACCTCGCCGACGTAGCCGAGGAGGTGCGCCGCCATCTGGCCGAACGGATACGTGCGGCGCGGACCGACCTGCACCGACACGCCGGGAAGCTCGAACTGGTGGGTCTCGATCTTGACGATGCGCTCCCAATCGAGGTCGCGCACGAGCACGACGTCCTCGAAGGGCGGCCGGTTCCGCGCCGCGGCGACGATCGCGGAGAGATCGCCGACCTCGGGACCGAGAAGCCGGCTGAGCGACGCGATGGTCGCGGGGACGTCGTGCGCGTCCTCGGGGACGAGCACGAGATCGAACGACGGCCGATTGTCGACGACGATGTTGTGGTTGCGGTCGAGGATCGTGCCGCGCGTCGCGCGCACGCGCTTCAAGCGGATCCGATTGTGCTCGGAGAGCGACCGGTACTCTTCGCCCGCGCTCACCTGAAGATGCCAGAGCCGCGCGAACGTGAGCGCGAAGAGCGCGACCACCAGTGCGAGCGCAAACCCGAGACGGCGCCGGAACTCGCTCGGGATCTCCCGCCGGCTGGTCACGAGCGTCGACGCCATCTCAGTTCCCGCCGGCCGCCCGTTTCGCCCACCCGAGCCCGCCGAACAGAATCGGCGTCAGCGCGGCGGCCAGAAGGGCCTCGGCGAAAACGGTCTGCGCGACCCCGAACGACATCCGGTCGATCGAGAGATAGGCCGCGAGCGCCACCATGATCGCGAGTCCCTTGAGCAAGCTCCCGAGAAACACCATCGCCACCCCGGACAAGGCGTTGTCCATCCACAGCCGCCGCGAGACAAGGTACACCACCAGATACACCGTCGTCATGGCAAAAGCGTGCAGTCCGACGAGGCTACCGGAGAAGCTGTCGAGCAGATAGCCGAGCAGGAAGGCGCCCGTCGCGCCGCCGAGGTTGTGCTCGTGGAGGCCGAGGTAGACGCAGAGGATCAGCACCAGATCGGGAATGATCCGACCCCCGGTCAACCCGTGCAGCACCGTGGTTTGCAGCAGAAGCGCGGCGGTGCCGGTGAGCACGTAGATCCCGGCGGCGCGGAGCTCGGCGCCGATGCTCGGGGCCGGCGCGTGGGTCGATTGCAGGAGGCTCACCCGCGCGGTCTCCGCTCGCCCTTCGGCGCGGGGGCCGGCGGCCCGTGCAACCCGAGCGACGCCGGGTCGGGCGGGCCGGCGTCGGCCGCAGTCGCGAGACCGGCGGGGCGCCGGAGCTCCTCGCCGTTCGGCAGCGCGACCAGCACCTCTTCGAGCCGGCTCGCATCCGCCTCCGGTTGCACCTCGGCGTAGAGGAAGAGCCCGCGGTCCTTCCGCGACACCTTCGTCACGCGGCCGACCGGAAGGCCCTTCGGGAACACGCCGTCGAGCCCGGACGCGACGACCCGGTCGCCGACTTGCACGTCGTCGCTCCGCTTCACGTACTTGAGCGTCGTTCCCTGCTCGAGGAGTCCGCTCAGGATGCCGCGGACGCGCGTCCGCTGCACCAGGACGTCGATCCCGATGTTCGGGTCGGTGAGGAGCAGGACGCGCGAGGCGTGGAGACTCGTGCTGGCGATGAGCCCGACGACGCCTTCGGGCGCGAGCACGGGCATGCCGATCTGGATCCCGTCGAGCTCCCCCTTGTTGAGGGTGAGACTCTGGAACCACACGCTGGCGTCGCGCGCGATGACGGCGGCGGACACGGCCTTCGTCGGCAGCTCGCGCTCGAGGGCGAGGAGCCGCTTCAGGCGGCGGTTCATGAGCTCCATCTCGCCGAGGTGCGTGCTCCGCCGTTCCAGGTCACGGATCCGAGCCTGGAGCTGCTCGTTCTCGGCCTGGGTGCCGACCAGCATCACGTAGCGGTCGAACACCCCGCGCACGGTCCCGCCGACGCCCGCCGTGAGGCGCTGCAACGGCGCCATCACCTCGAGGAAGAGGTGGCCGAGCGGATCGATGCGTCCGGGCTGCCGCGCGTTGGCCGAGAGGAGCCCGAGCGAGCACAGGAGAAAGAAGCCGGAGCTCAGGAGGACGCGGTTTCTCCGAACGAACTCGAGCATGGCCTACCCGGCCGTGGTTCCGGCGGCGCTAATTGATCGAGATGTCCCGGAGGAGGTTGATCTCGTCGAGGGCTCGCCCCGCACCCATCACCACCGCCGTCAGCGGATCGTCGGCCAACATGATGGGAAGTCCCGTCTCCTCTCGCAGCAGCACGTCGAGGTTCCGCAGCAGCGCACCGCCGCCGGCGAGCACGATGCCCTTGTCGACGATGTCGGAAGCCAGCTCGGGCGGCGTTCGTTCGAGCGCGATCCGCACCGCCTCGACGATCTGGTTGATCGGCTCGAGCAGCGAATCGCGAATCTCCTCGTCGGAGATCTCGACCGTCTTGGGCACGCCCGCGACGAGGTCGCGGCCCTTGATCTCCATGGTCTGGATCTCCTGCGCCGGGTAGGCCGAGCCGATCGTGATCTTGATGAGCTCTGCCGTCCGCTCACCGACGAGCAGGTTGTACTTGCGCTTGATGTACTGGCTGATCGCCTCGTCCATCTTGTCGCCGCCGACGCGCACCGACTTCGAGAAGACGACGCCCGCGAGCGAGATGACCGCGACTTCCGTCGTCCCGCCGCCGATGTCGACGATCATGTTGCCGGTCGGCTCCGTGATCGGGAGGCCGGCACCGATCGCAGCCGCCATCGGCTCCTCGATCAGGTAGACCTCGCGCGCGCCGGCCGACTCGGCCGACTCTTTCACGGCGCGCTTCTCCACTTCCGTGATGCCGAACGGCACGCAGATGATGATGCGCGGCCGGACGAGCGTCTTCCGGTTGTGAATCTTCTGGATGAAGTAGCGCAGCATCGCTTCGGTGATCTCGAAGTCGGCGATGACGCCGTCCTTCAGCGGACGGATGGCGACGATGTTGCCCGGCGTCCGTCCGAGCATCTTCTTCGCCTCGGCACCGACGGCGAGCACCTTGCGTCCGCCGCGCGCTTCCTTCTGCACCGCCACCACGGAGGGCTCGTTGCACACGATGCCCTGGCCCTTCACGTAGATCAGCGTGTTGGCTGTGCCGAGATCGATGGCGAGGTCGTTGGAGAACATGCCCCAGAACGAGTTGAGAACCATACGACCCCTTCGAATTGCTTAGAGTGTTGCAGGCAGAACGACGGATAGGAATGCGACCCCCGCCCCTCCCAACTGCGCCGAGTTTGATAGCCGAAACGACCCATCAGCACAAGAATCCACGGCGACTTCGCGTTGCGTTCATGGGGGCTCTTCACTAGAGTCGCGCGCCATGCTCGGGTTCATGCGGAAGCATCAACGGTCGCTGTTCATCAAGATCATCTTCTGGGTCCTCATCGTCATTTTCGTCGGATGGGGTGTCGGTGTCATGGTGAGTGGCGGCGACCGGGTGAACGTCGCCGCGACCGTCGACGGCGAGCCGATCAGCGCCCAGACCTACGCGCTCGCGCACGAGCGCATGCAGCGGGTCTACCGCGAGCTCTATCGCGAGAACATGAACCCGCAGATCCTCGCCCAGCTGAACCTCGGCCAGCGCGCCATGGATGACCTCGTGACCGAGATGCTGTTGAAGCGCGAGGCGCAACGGCTCGGGCTCCAGGTGACCGACGACGAGGTGCGGGAAGCCATCCTCGACATCCCGACGTTCCAGGATGGGGCACGTTTCGATCGCACCCGTTACCTGAACGCGCTCCGCGCGTCGCGCCTCACCCCGGCCGAGTTCGAGGAATCCCAGCGCGAGACGCTCCTCGTCACCAAGCTCGAGGGTCTCCTCACCGACGGCCTCACCGCGAGCGACCAGGAGGTGAAGGACCTCTACGCCCTCGAGAGCGAAAAGGTGGACGTCACCTTCGTGAAGGTGCCGTTCAGCCAGTTCAAAGAGGCCGCCGCGGTCGGGGACACCGAGGTCGCCGAGTACTACGAGAAGAACCAGGAGCGGTTCCGGAAGCCGGACACCGTCTCGTTCGCGTACATCACCTATGATCCCGCGCACTTCGGCGAGAGGCTGCCGGTCGAAGATCAGGCGATCCAGGACTACTACGAGGCCCACAAGTCCGACTACGAGCAGCCCGAGCGCCGTCACCTGCAACACATCCTTTTCATGATTCCGCCCGACGCCGACGCCGCCAAGAAGGACGAGATCCGGGCCAAGGCGACGGCCGTGCTGACGGAAGCCCGCGCCGGCGACAAGGACAAGTTCATCGAGCTCGCGAAGAAGAACTCCGAGGATCAGCTTTCGGTGGAGAACGGCGGCGACCTCGGCGTCGTGGCGCGGGGCGCGCTGGAGGCTCCGCTGGAAACGGCAGCGTTCGCGCTCGCGGCGCCCGGGGACATCTCCGACGCCGTCGAGAGCTCGCGCGGCCTGCACCTGATCCGCCTCGACGAGATCGTCCCCGGCGGGCCGAAGCCCCTCGCGGACGTCCGCGACGAGATCGCGAAGGAGCTCCGCGCGCGCGGCGCCGACGACGCTGCCCGGAACGCGCTCACCGCGGATCTCGAGAAGGCCAAGGGCGGGACGTCGCTCGACGACCTCGCCACGGCGCACGGCCTCACGGTGACCAACAGCCCGCACATGGCCCGCGGCCAGATGCTCCCGGGCGTGAAGGGCACGACCATCGTCACCAACGCGCTCACGATGGAGCCGAACGCCGTCGATCAGGTCGTGGACGCCGAGCCCCCCTACCTGCTCTTCAAGGTGACCGAGAAGACCCCGAGCGCGATCCCGCCGCTCGACGAGGTGAAGGAAGGCATCGTCGAGCTCCTGACGCGCGAGAAGACGAAGGACGCCGCCCGCGCCGCGGCCGACGCCCTCCTCGAGTCGGCCCGCAAGAGCGGGGGCGCGACGGCGCTCGTCGACGAGGCCAAGGCCAAGGGCTACGAGGTCGACACGACGGGCGCGTTCGGCCGGAACGACGCGATTCCGAAGCTCTCCCCCGCGCCGATCAAGAACGAGGTGTTCGCGCTCACCACGGCCGCCCCCCTGGCGCCGAAAACGTTCGTGAGCGCCGATGCGGCGGTCGTCTACGCGCTCAAGGAGCGGATCGCCGCCGACACCACCGGGCTCACCGACGAGAAGAAGCAGAGCCTCCGCGACCAGGCGGTGGCACGGAAGCGTCAGGACGTTCTGGAGAACTACCGGAACGAGTTGAAGGATCGAGCCGAGATCACGATCAATCCCGACGTGATCGCCCGAGCCGGCTGATCGCGAACGCGAGTTCTCGCCGCCGCCCACCGCGGTGTAGGATTCGCGTGTGACTCTCCCCGTCGACGAGGTCGTTCCCGGCAGCGGCGACCTCGGAGTCCTACTCCTGCACGGGCTCACGGGAACCTCGGCGGAGATGGCGCCCGTCGCCGAGGCGCTGGCCGGGCGACATCCGCTGTACCTCACGCGGATCGCGGGCCACGAGACGTCGGTCGCGGATCTCGCGCGGACGTCGTGGAGCGATTGGTACGCGTCGGCAGTCGCCGGCGCCGATGCGTTGCTGAAGGTGACGCCGCGGATCGCGGTCGTCGGGCTCTCGATGGGGGCGATGCTGACGGTGCGGCTCGCCGTGGAGCGCCGGGCGCAGGTCGCCGGCATCGCGCTCCTGTCGCCGGCGATCGCACTCGGGCGGCCGTGGCTCCGCCGGCTCGGCGGCGGCTTCAAAGCGCTCGCGGCGCTCGATGCGCATGTCCCGGCCCTGCAGCGCGGGCTCGCGCGCATCGCGATGACGAAGGGCGGGAGCGACATTGCCGACCCCGAGGTGCGCAGCCGGCATCCCGGCTATCGGCAGGTACCGCTGCGGGCGCTTCTGAACCTCATGCATCTCCAGCGTTTCGCGTGGACCGCCGCTCCGGCGCTCAGGCAACCCGCGCTCGTGATGCACGCCGCGAACGACCACACCTGCCCGCTCGAGGGCACGCGCGCGCTCTTCGCGCGGCTCGGCAGCGGCGCCAAGCGGCTCGTCGTGCTCGAGCATTGCTTCCACGTGGTCACGGTCGACTGCGAGCGTGACCGCGTGCTCGCCGAGCTCGACGGATTCCTCGGCGACCTCGCACGCGGCCACTCGTCAACCACGACCACGACCGTCGGTTGACAGGACGGGGCGGCTCTCCTAGAGCCGCGCGCATGACCGAGCCGCGCCGCGCCTTCGCCTCCCCGGACCCGACGACGGACGTCGTCGCGGCCGACCGCGCCCATCTCTGGCATCCGTTCACCCAGATGCAGGAGTGGCTCGCGGCCGATCCGCTCGTGATCGCGGAAGCCGAGGGCAACTACCTGATCGACGCCGACGGCCGGCGCTATCTCGACGGCGTGTCGTCGCTCTGGTGCAACGTCCACGGCCATCGCCACCCGACGATCGACGGGGCGATCCGCGCGCAGCTGGATCGCGTCGCGCACACGACGCTGCTCGGGCTCGCGAGCCCGCCGGCGGCGTTGCTCGCGGCGCGCCTCGCCGGGATCGCGCCTCGGGGTCTGACGCGAACCTTCTACTCCGACGCCGGCGCGACCGCGGTCGAGATCGCCCTCAAACTGGCGCTCCAATATTGGCGGCTCCGCGGCGAGGACCGGCCCACCTTCGTCGCGCTCGTCGAGGCGTACCATGGCGACACGCTCGGCGCGATGAGCGTCGGCTTCTCGGAGACCTTCCACCGTTTCTACCGACCGCTCCTGCCCGTCGAGCGCGTGCCGGCGCCGTACGCGCTCGAGCGCAGCGAGAGACGGACGCCGGCGGACGCGCTCGCGATCGCCCTGGAACGGCTCGAGGACACGCTGCGGCGAGCGCGCGGCACGATCGCCGCCGTGGTCGTGGAGCCGCTCATGCAGGGCGCCGCCGGGATGTGGCCGCAACCGGTCGAGTACCTCCGCGAGGTACGCGCCCTCACCCGCCGCTACGACACGCTCCTCGTGTGCGACGAGGTCGCGACCGGCTTCGGCCGCACGGGCCGCCTGTTCGCATGCGACCACACCGCGACCACGCCCGACCTGCTCGTCCTCGGCAAGGGCCTGACCGGCGGCTACCTCCCGCTCGCGGCGACCCTCGCGACCGAGGAGATCTTCACGGCGTTCTTGGCGCCGTACGACGCCTACGCGGCGTTTTTCCACGGCCACACGTTCACCGGGAACGCGCTCGCCTGCGCCGCGGCGCTCGCGAGCCTCGACCTCTTCACCCCGAGCCTGCTCGCGAGCCTCCCGAAGAAGGCGGAGGCGCTCGCCGCCGCGCTCGAGTCGGAGATCCGACCCCTCGCGTCCGTGTTCGAGATCCGCCAACGCGGCCTCATGGTCGGCATCGAGCTCATGCGTCATCCCAGCCGGCGCGAAGGGTACGCGCCCGCCGAACGCGTCGGCCATCGCGTGATCCTGGCGGCGCGGAAGCGCGGCGTCATCCTGCGGCCGCTCGGCGACGTCCTGGTCTTGATGCCGCCACTCAGCGTCACGGCCGACGAGATCGAGATGCTCGTCCGGGTCGCCGCCGAGTCGATCGCGGAAGTCACGGCCTAGGTGGCCGTGCTCCTCGTCACCGGAACGGACACCGGCATCGGCAAGACCGTCGTGTCCTCGGCGATCGCCGCCGCGCTCGCCGCGCGCGGCGCGCGCGTCGCGGTCGCGAAGCCCGCGGAGACCGGCTGCACACCGGACCCGGAGGACGCGCTCGCACTCCGCGCGGCCGCCGGCGATCCCTCGCCGATCGAGGCCGTCTGCCCGTGGACCCTGCCCGATCCGCTCGCGCCGGCGCTCGCGGCCGAACGGGCCGGCGTCCGCATCGACGTCGACGGCCTCGTCGAGCACCTACGCACGCGCGCCGCCGCAGCCGACGTCCTCCTGATCGAAGGGGCCGGCGGCCTCCTCGTCCCGCTCGACGGCCCGACGACCTTCGCGGACCTCGCCGCGCGTCTCCCGGCGCGGGTCGTGGTCGTGGTCGGGTCGCGGCTCGGCGCGATCAATCACGCGCTCCTCACGCTCGAAGTCCTGGAGCGGCGCGGCATCGCGATCGCCGGCTACGTCGTGAACGAGCTCGGGCCTCCCGAGGACCTGGCGGTCGCGACCAACGACACCCTTCTGCGCCGTTCGACCTCGGCGCGGCACCTCGGCACCGTCCCCTGGACGCCCGACGCGGCAGCACTGCTCGCGGCGCTCCGCGGCGCGGAGTCGACCGTCGCCGTCGCCGCCCGGGCGCGACTCGCCGCGCTCGGGGCCGCCCTCGATCTCGACGCCCTCGCGCACTAAAGGATCGGCCACCATGGTCGACGTCGACCTGACCGATCTCGATCGCTTCGCGCGGGGCTTCCCGCACGACGTGTTCACGCGCCTCCGTCGCGAAGCCCCCGTCTGGTTCCATCCGCCGACGGCGCACACGCCCGGTGGCGAGGGATTCTGGGTGATCTCGCGGCACGCCGACGTGCTCGCGGTCGCGACCGACGCCCGCACCTACTCCTCGGAACGCGGCGGCGCCCGCGAAGGCGGCGGCACGTTGATCGAGGACCTGCCGGCCGGCTTCGCGACCGGCGTCCTCCTCAACATGATGGACGACCCCCGCCACCAGAAGCTCCGCCGCCTCGCGACGAGCACGGTGTCGCCGCGCGCGCTCGCCGTCCTCGAGGACGAGCTCCGCGCCCGGACGGCCGCGATCGTCGACGCGGCGGTCGCCCGCGGGCAATGCGACTTCCTCCTCGACGTCGCCGCCGAGCTGCCGCTCCAGGCGGTCGCGCGCCTCCTCGGCGTCCCGCAGGAGGACCGGCATCGGCTCTTCGCGTGGGCGAACGCCACCCTCGACTACGACGGCCGCGACCTCGGCGAGTTCGACGAGCGCACCCGCGCCGCGCAGGCCTCGATGTTCGAGTACGGCTCGTGGCTGATCGGCGAGAAACGCCGCGCGCCGGGCGACGACATGCTGTCGGCCGTCCTGCACGGCACGATCGACGACGCGCCGCCGACCGAGCTCGAGTCGCTCATGTTCTTCAATCTGTTGATCGCAGCGGGCAGCGAGACGACGCGGAACTCCCTCGCGGTCGGGCTGCTCGCGCTCATCGAGCACCCGTCGGCCTGGGACGCGCTCCGCGACGACCCGGCGATCATGCCGACGGCCGTCGAGGAGATCCTCCGCTGGGCGTCGAGCACCGCGTACAACCGTCGCACCGCAACGCGCGAGGCGACGCTCGCCGGTCAGACGATCGCCGCCGGCGACAAAGTGACGCTCTGGTGGTCGTCCGCCAATCGCGACGAGACCGTCTTCGCGGAGCCCTTCCGCTTCGACGTCCGCCGCCAGCCGAACCGCCATCTCGCGTTCGGCCACGGCAACCACTTCTGTCTCGGCGCGATCCTGGCGCGGCTCGAGATGCGCCTGGTACTGGAGGCGATGTTGAATCGCGTGGAACGGTGCTCGCTAGCGGGAGAGGTCGAGTGGACGCGGAGTAACAAGCACACGGGCATTCGCCACATGCCCATCACGCTGTCGCGGCGCTGAGCGCGCGCCTCCATGCACGCGCTGAGGACCTTCGTCTGATCGATACGCTCCGGCTCGTGCTGTCCTTGGCCGCGTTGATGAGCACGGCGTTCCTCTTCGCGTGGATGCGCCCTGCCGTGATCGTCCGGCACCGCCGGATCGTGCTCGCGGCGCTGGCGGTCGTCACGGTCGCAGCGCTCGTGGCGGTGGCGCGGCCGCATGCGCCGGGAGCGGGCATCCGGCTCGACCCCTCCGAGGAGCCGTTGCTGCCGGCGGTCGATTCGGCGCGCGACGTGTACGCCGACGCGATCGCCAACTTCGGGGATGACGACGTGATGGTGATCGGCATGGAGACGACCGACGTCTTCACGGCGGAGCACCTCGAGACGCTTCGGCGGATCAGCGAGGCGATTCGCCGGCTGCCGGGCGTGCGGTCGGTCGAGAGCCTGATCGACGCGACGGCGTTCCGCTACGACCGAGCGGAGGACGTGCTCAGGGTCGAGCCCTTCATCGACACGGTGCCGC
>Ga0268299_1003564_pt1 | contig 13959 bp, 12 predicted proteins | sample NOBtaG_FD_193484 | JGI IMG/M metagenome (GOLD analysis project Ga0268299, IMG submission 193484) | Activated sludge microbial communities from bioreactor in Nijmegen, Gelderland, Netherland - NOB reactor | ecosystem: Engineered > Bioreactor > Aerobic > Activated sludge | place: Netherlands...
CTGGTCGAACGGGTTTAAGAGCAGGACGTCATGTTGCTTCCCGTGCGAGAAGTGAATGCCGGAACTGACCAGGTAGGCTGGGCGATGGCGTTGAAAGAAGTCGATGTTGTAACTGAAGAGAGTCGTATGCCGCTGCCCGCGGAGGTGAGTCGTCTCGGTCCGCTGCTCGATAAGTGGAGGAGGGTAAATTGGTTGGGAGGTCGGGTCGACTTGGCAACCCGAAACAGCGCCCAAGACCGCCAGGGTCACAGAACCCCAGATACGCATGCGGCCATGCATGAGCAAACCATGGACCACCAGTTCCATAGAGAGCTTGTGACTCAGGCGATAAATCTTTCTGGGTTTTCGGCGTGGGGCGCTCAAACCGTGACGAAAGAGGCACGTGGACAGGACAAAGTGTCACGTAGAGGACATTTTCTCCCAAGATAAGGGCGCCAGTACTCGCTCGCGAGCGCCATCTACAATCTCAGATCGACGCCGCAGGACGGTCTCCCGCCACTGTCTGCCATCAATTCTGTACCAACTCGTGATGAACACCAGTGGGATGGTTTCAATATTGAATCAGCCAGGGTCACCGGTGAAGACGTCGACCTCGGAATTCTGGTGTGTCGAAGGTCGAGCGGGCCAGCATCGAACAGTAAACTGGAAGGCTCACAAGCTTATGACAGATATGAAACGACAGGTCGTGGTGATTACGGGAGCTTCTGCAGGTGTTGGGAGAGCCACGGCTCGTGCGTTCGCACGAACCGGCAGTTGCCTTGGTCTCCTTGCCCGCGGTCGGGAGGGTTTGGACGGGGCTCGACGGGAAGTGGAAGCTGTAGGCGGAATGGCATTGGTCATACAGACGGATGTAGCCGATCCGGCGCAAGTCGAAGCGGCTGCAGCAGCCGTCGAGGAGCAGTTTGGACCCATCGATGTTTGGGTCAATAACGCAATGGTCTCCGTCTTGTCACCGGTTAAAGACATGACCCCAGAAGATTTCCGGCGGGTTACCGAAGTGACGTATTTAGGATATGTGCACGGCACTCTGACGGCCTTGCGTCGGATGCTTCCTCGGGACAAGGGGGTCATCATCCAGGTGGGTTCTGCGCTTGCATACCGGTCAATCCCCTTGCAGTCGGCCTATTGTGCCGCCAAGCACGCCGTTCAAGGGTTCACCGAAGCGTTGTGGTCAGAGCTGATCCACGACGGCAGCCGCGTCCAGGTGACCGTGGTGCAGTTACCGGCGGTCAATACCCCCCAGTTCGAGTGGATCAAGACACGCATGCCGCGACATCCGCAACCCGTCCCTCCGATCTTTCAGCCCGAGGTCATCGCGGATGCGATCATGTGGGCCTCCCGTCACAAGCGCCGAGAAGTCACCGTGGGATGGCCGGCCGTCAAGGCGATTCTCGGAGACAAAGTCATTCCGAAGCTGCTGGATTACTATTTAGCCGTAGTCGGCTATGACGCACAGCAGACGGACGAACGGGTGTCGCCCGATCGTCCGCACAACCTCTGGAATCCGGTTTCCCGGGATCATGGCGCACATGGCACATTTGATAGCAGGGCACGAAGCTTTAGCGTCCAATGGTGGCTGAACAAACACCGGGAGTCGCTCCTCCTGGCAGCGATTACGCTCCTCACAGGTAGTCTGTGGGCCAAGCGGGTGATGCGGGCGGCCCATAGATCATCCCACTCGTCCCTGGGCAACCCGGGTTCCCTCGTGCTCACCAGGCAGCGACATAGACGTAGAGAGTCGACATTGTACTGCGGGACCACATCGTCATAGCCGCCACCACTATGGCGCCTAAAATCAATACCGTATGAGACTGCCGACGCCCTCCAGAAGGTCCGATTTCATCCGCGCCATTGTGGCGGCAGACCGAGCAGCCGGCAAGTACGGCAGCCGAGTAGTCACGCGATTTCCCCCTGAGCCCAACGGCTATCTGCATATCGGTCACGCAAAATCGATTGTCCTGAATTTCGGCATTGCCCAAGAGCATCCCGGCGGCATGTGCCACTTGCGGTTGGACGACACGAATCCTACCACCGAACATCCGCAGTACGTTGAGGCGATACAAGAAGACGTGCGGTGGCTCGGATTTAATTGGCAGCATCTCTTCTTCGCCTCTGACTATTTCGAGCAACTGTACCGATGTGCGGTGCTCCTTATTGAGAAGGAAAAGGCATATGTGGACAGCCTCACGCCTGACCAGATGCGTGAGTACAGGGGCGCCCTCACGGAGGCTGGGCACGATAGTCCTTATCGAGCCCGCTCCGTGAAGGAGAACCTAGATTTATTGTCCCGTATGCGGATGGGCGAATTCCCAAACGGGGCGTACGTGCTGCGCGCCAAGATCGACATGGCCTCAGAGAATGTCAATATGCGTGATCCGGTGTTGTACCGTATCCGGCACGTCCCTCATTATCGGACCGGCACGACCTGGTGTATCTATCCCACGTACGATTACGCCCATCCGTTATCGGATGCTTTCGAAGGTATCACCCATTCGCTTGCTACCTTGGAGTTTGAGGACCACCGTCCGCTGTACGAATGGGTCATCGCTGAAACGGAGATGTCTCATCGTCCGCGACAAATCGAATTCGCCAGATTACAGATGGCAACCACGATACTCAGTAAACGCAAGCTGGTGACCTTAGTGGAGAAGAGATTGGTGCAGGGCTGGGACGATCCTCGGTTGCCTACACTGAAAGGCCTTCGCCGGCGCGGCTTCACCCCAGAATCTATTCGCGCCTTTTGCGAACATCTTGGCGTCGCGAAACGCGATAGTGTGGTGGAACTACAGCTGCTAGAGCACTTTGTCCGTGAGGATTGAATAAGCGTGTTCCGCGTGCCATGGTGGTCCTAAGGCCCTTGAAGGTCGTTCTTCAGAATTACATCGAGAGCCCATTGAAGAGGTCGAGGCGGTGAACAACCCGGAAGACGCATCGGCCGGAACGCGAAGGGTACCTTTTTCAAGGGCGCTCTATATCGAGCGCGATGACTTCAGTGAAGACCCGCCGGCACGGTACTTCCGTCTGGCCCTAGGGCGCGAGGTACGACTGCGATACGCCTGCATTATCAAATGTGTCGGGGTAACGAAGGATTCCCGCACGGGCATCGTGACGGAATTACAGTGCACCCACGATCCCGCCAGGAGGGCCCGGCACAGGAGCGACGAAATGTGAGGGCGACCATCCACTGGGTTTCGGCCGCACATGCGGTGGAAGCCGAGGTCCGTCTGTACAATCCTCTCCTGATGGCGGACCGCGCAGAAGTTCTGCGCGACGTTGACTGGGCACTGCATCTGAATCCCGACTCGCTCGAGCGCCTCACCGGATGCCTCGCCGAGCCGGGCTTGCGTCATGCGCCAGCCGGCGCCCGCTTTCACTTCGAGCGCCAGGGATATTTTTGTGTTGATCCCGACTCCAGCTCAGACCAGCTTATTTTCAACCGCACCGCATCGCTCAAAGACACCTGGTCCAAAATCCAAAAGTTCCGGCCCTGATGTTCGAGGGAGTCGCTATCATGATTTAAGGGAGGTAGCCAATAGAGCAAAGAGTGTGAAGCCACTGACAAGCACGATTGCTGCCAGCCTCGATTCACCGTTCCGATGCGCTTCTGGGACCATTTCTTCCACGACTACTGTGGTAAGGAGCCCTGCCGTGAACCCAAGTACAATCAGCTTGGCTAGATTTGAAGCAGTACGGAGGCCCCAGAATCCGATTGTGGCCCCCAGCACAATTGGGAGCGTGAAGGCTCCCGCGAGCCAGAGCCGGGAACGGAGCGAGAGCCCTTGCCGCCGGAATGTGGCGATTGTAGCAAACCCTTCTGGGATGTCCGCCGGCACTTGCCCTAAGGCGAGGAGCAGACCCAGTTCGAACTCGATCGTGGAGCCTGTTCCAATCATCACCCCGTCGCTAAAGAGGTCGATGCAGACACCCCCAAAAACCATCCATGCCGTGGCGGAGCCCTTTGTCCGGCTAAAGCGGGATTGCACGTATTCAATCGACCGATCCAATACTATGAAGATCAGGCCTCCGCAAAAAAACGCTAGGATCACTACCCATGGGACTTCGGTCTCAAGCGCGGTCGGTATGAGTTCCACCGCCACCACGCCGATGACGACGCCGACTGCAGCATGTAAGGCGAGGCTGAGGAGGCGGCCGGAAATTGGGACGATCTCAGCGAGTAAACCACCAACAAAATTTCCCATCGCGGGCAGAGCAACAAACCCAAGAATCGTTAAATACTCTCGCCAAGCTGAGTCTTGCATGGGTGATATCCTGGCACCGGTTACTTGGCGATCGTAATACCAGGGACGGGAGCTTGGATGGGTTTCACCGTCATTTGAAACAGCTGGTAGAGGAGACGAAAGACTTCCAGATCCCAGGTTTTCTTCGCAACTGCATAGAGCTGTCCTTGATAGCGAGCTGTCACAGCTCCGTTAGGTGGTGACACGACTTTCTGGATAGTGAGAAGCGTTGAAGGATTCGTACCCCCCTCATCAGCTTGAGAGGGGTCTTGGCCAGTATTGGGGATCCCAAGTCCGAGAAATCGGAGTATCGAATCGAAACTCCGCAGCTGAATCGTCCCCTGAATCGGATACTCGCCGCCTGGAAATCCCGGCCTTATATCGACAAGGATTTCGTTCGGCGGCCATTCCTTGGCTCGGGCACCAAGCCGGTCTAATTGTTCAGGGTCGAGGGCTCCTGCTGGATAGTTACTGACAAGCAGACGAGACCGCGTGAGCCGGTAGGCGCCTGACTGAGGCAGCGATTGCCATTTATAGTCCTTTTCAATTCCCGCTAAGATATCCTGTGGTTCGAGCGCCCCACGCATTGGTCCTTCCCATACCGTTTGCGCCATGATCCGTTGGATGTGCACGTGTTCTTTGCGGTTGAGGGCCGCCAAATGCCCGACTAAGCGGCGAAACTCCTGATACTCTGCGAGTCTGGCCGGATCATTGCTGACCCGGCGTTCATCCCCTCTCTCGAACAGTCGCACGCTTGCTGCCGTGAGCCGCAGCAGCATATTGAGATCGGTTCCCATACTGACCAGGGAAAGCAGGCGCGATTCCTCGATCGGGGTCAGCAGCCGCTGTGTAAATTCTTCGCCTTCAATAGGAATGATGGTAATTGTCGGGTTCTCCGCCACCGTGGCGTTGATCAACGGCGCAACGAGGCCGCGGGCGTCGCCTTCGGGCGGAGTGATGCCGGCACTGGCCTGAAAGTGGAACGTGGCGGCCACACTCGGGACTAAGGTGAAGTGAATCGGATGCGAGTCGCTCGCTCGGACAATATTGAGCAACAGTTGTTCTCGAGTAACCCGCGCGACTTGTTCATCGTACGCCAACACTGCGCGATGCAGCGCGACAGGCGATACACAACCGGGCCACAAAATGAGGCTGTTCCATGCAATCAACCAAGGGAGCATGTGTGAGGTGGGCAGCTCGGTTGGACCGGATGATTTCATCGCGCAAAATAGGCGCCGTATTGGACAACTTGTCCCAGCCTAGTAGCTAAGACCAACCCCTAGATTCCTACGCCTCATATAGAACTGAGAGTCAGCTTTTAGATATGCCCAAAGGTTCTGAGCTGTTACGCGCTCCGGTCGTATGACGCTCCCGGCTGATGTTCGAACATCATCCTGCCGAGAGTGGCCACAGTGGCGAACGCTCTATGCATCGTGCGTTCCCATCCAGAAAGCCGTTCAGCGCAGTAGAGTTATGGCTCAATATTTGTGCTATATTGGCGAAGAAGCTTGCTAAAGACTGATGTTACAACCGCGAAACTCACAACTGCTCCTCATCGGGCTGATCCTCCTCCTCGGAATCCAGCTCACCGGTCTTACTTGTCTTGGGGAGTGGGAACTCGTACCTGGCTCCATCCTATCGGAAACGATGGATCATGCTCCGTCCCCCAATGGCGGCGTGACGGATGATGGGTGTCCATGCCATTTCGTGTTCCAGTCTGTGCCGCTTAGTGGTCCTGACATCCTGTCCCTCCTTGCACAGGCTGTGCGTGTAAGTCCTACCTTGTCCGTGCCGACCTTCGTCGTGTTCCTGTTCCATCCTCCCCTCAGCATCTGACGCTTCACGACTAGCCGTTCACAGAACCCAAACGCAAGCGAAGCGTTGCCTAGTCATGCGGGCAATGAGGAGGAGGTTCCCATGCAATACAGAACCATGTGTGTGGTTCGCATTACCTTGCTTCTAGGAGGCATCTTGTGCGTGGAGGCGGCGTTCGCCAAAACGGATTCGGGTGTGTTCAAGCTCGAGGAAGTCATTGAGCTGGCGATGGAACGAAATCCGGTAGTTGCAGGGGCGGCGGCTACGGTCAAGCAGGCACGCGGAGAACGTGTCATCGCCGGGGCATACCCCAATCCCTCGATCACCGGAGGACTGGGCCCTGGGAGAACTCGCGAGGCCCTTGGAGACGTCCGCTTCCTAGATCGCGACGTTTCGATCGATCAGCCCCTTGAATGGCCAGGTATGCGCAAGGCTCGACAACAAGCCGCCGAGGCAGGACTTGCCGGGGCCGCGGCCGCCTTAGATGAGGCTCGGCTCATCGTCCTGGCAGACGTCAAGGTGGCGTTCTATCAGCTGCTCCTGGCTCAGCGCGATCTTGAGCTCACCATGCAAACTCTCACCCTCGCGCAAGACCTGTATCGCAGCATCCAAGCTCGGGTCGATGCCGGTCAGGCAAGGCCGTTTGAAGCTATCAAAGCCAACGTAGAGGTCCAAAAGATGAGCAAGGATCTGAGCCGCGCCGAGAACACGTTAGTTGCTGCCCGCGTCAAGCTCGATCGGTTAACGTCGGGGGGACTTGGTGCAGACTTTACCATTCAAGGTGACTTCGAATCCTCTCGACGGCCATTGAACCGGCAGGACTTGATTACATATGCGCTGGAACAACATCCGACCCTGCGGCGGCTGGGGAAGCTCAGCGAAAGAGCCGAACACAGCATCACGCAGGAACGTCAGTCCGTCATTCCTTCCGTCACGGTCTCAGGCCTGTTTCGACAGGAGGCCGCCGAGACCGCGTACTTGGGTCAATTGAGTGTGCCTCTCCCACTATGGTACCGACGACAGGGGCACATCGCGGCGGCCATAGCTGCCAAGGAGCGGACCGAGGCCGACCGAGTGCGGGCTCAAAATGAGCTCGTGACAGCGATTACTGAACACGCTCAAGAAGTCCGAACGGCGAGCCAGCAGATCGACGTCTTTGAAAAAGGTCTGCTCAAACAGGCCGAAGAGGCGCTCCGAATTGCAAGAATTAGTTTCCAGCAGGGGGCGGCTGGCATCCTGGATCTCATCGATGCGCAACGGGTGTATCGCCAAATGCTCCTCGAGTACGCCGAGGCGCGCGCGGCCCTTTCGATTGCGCTGGCGCGGCTGGAACGCTGGACAGGAGCACTTCGATGAGGTGGTGCCCTATCGTTCCAGCTGTGTCTTTGCTCTTCTCTCTGGCAGTCGGTTGTAGCGACAGCAAGGTCGAGCCACCGCCGCTGAAAGCAACGGCTGAGCAAGAGCAAGGCAAGGCTGCGCAGGAGAAAGGGGAGACTTCATCGCAAGATGAGACCGGTGGACCCCATCAATTGACCCTTCCGACTCAGGCACTTGAAGGGCAAGTGTTTCAGACGGCCATTGTTGAACGCCGGCTTTTCCGTGACGAAATCTCGGCGACGGCTACCATCAAGCCTAACGAATACCGCTTGGTACATTTGAGTCCTCGCATTGAAGGTCGGGTCATCGAGGTCAAGGCAGAGTTAGGCCAACAAGTTAAGTCCGGTCAGGTGTTGGCCCTCCTCGACAGCATCGAACTGGGTCAAAAGAAATCCGACTTCCTTCAGGCCAAGACGAACTACGATGTCGATGAGCGGAACTATGTCCGCGAAGAAGGATTGTACAAACAGCAAATCACCTCGGAAAAGGAATTCCTGGATGCCAAGGGACGCTATGAAAAGAGCCTGACGGCCTACCGCGCCGCCCATGAAGCGTTACGACTGATCGGGCTCTCAGACGAGGACATCAAGACCATCGATTGGAATAAAAAAGGGCAACCCCTCTCCTATTTTCCGCTGGTCTCCTCCTTGAACGGGACCGTCATCGAACGAACGATTACGTTAGGGGAATTAATCAGTCCAAAAGATAAGGCGTTCACGATTGCCGACCTGTCCATGGTGTGGATCATCCTGGATGTGTATGAGCAGAACCTGGCGGCCGTACACGTGGGGACGAATGTAGAGATGACGGTGGACGCCTTTCCCCGCGAGACCTTCAAGGGGACAATTGTGTACCTGAGCGACCTCCTGAACCCGGCGACCCGCACGATCGATGCACGAGTCGAAATCCCCAATCCGGACCGTCGCCTCCGGCCTGGGATGTTTGCTCGGGCGACCCTGTTGCTCCCTAATCCACAAGAAGATCAGCAGGTCTTGATCGTCCCGCAGGACGCTATTCAACAAGTCGGCGAAAAGCCCGTGGTTTTTGTACAGGATCGTCCTGGGACTTATACGGTCCGATCAATTCTCGTCGGTCGCAGGTCGGGAGCCGATGCGGAAGTGCGTTCCGGCTTAACGGAAGGGCAGCGGGTCGTCACCCAGGGTTCGTTCTACCTCAAGTCCATTCTCTTGAAAGAACAGATCGCAGGAGAATAGCAGGAGAGTTGTCCGAGGGAGCCAGTCATGTTGAACGCACTCTTTGAATTTTCGCTGCGGAATCGATTTCTCGTGCTGGTCTTTGTCGGCCTCATTATCACTGCCGGCGTCTATGCCATGCGGAAGTTGCCCATCGACGCCGTGCCCGATGTGACGCCGAATCAGGTGCAGATCCTCACCAATTCACCCGGCTTGGGCCCCGTGGAGGTCGAGCAATTCATCACCTTCCCGGTCGAAACAGCGCTTTCGGGGCTGCCGGGCATCACGCTGATCCGCTCCGTGTCCCGGTTTGGGCTGTCCGCCGTGACCGTGTACTTCGAGGAAGGCATGGATATCTATTTTTGCCGGCGGCTCGTGATGGAACGGCTGCCGCGGGCGCAGCAAGCCATCCCGCCGGGATTCGGCAATCCAGAGATGGGACCCATTTCGACGGGGTTGGGGGAAGTCTTCCAGTTCGAGGTCAAGGGGCAAGGCTACTCCCTCATGCAACTACGGACGATTCTGGATTGGGACATTGCCTTCAAGCTGCGGTCGGTGCCTGGCGTTGTCGAGGTCAATAGCTATGGAGGAGAGCTGCAAACGTACGAGGTGGTCCTCGATGCCGCCAAGTTGGTGGCCTACAACATTCCGATCGGCCAGGTCTTCGAGGCCATCGAGCGCAATAATGCCAATGCTGGCGGCGGGTACATCGTGCACGCGCAAGAGCAGTATTTGGTGCGCGGGGAAGGGCTCGTCCAGACGTTGGAGGACCTCAACAATATCGTGGTGGCGACCAGGCACGATGGGACGCCGATCACCATCCGCAACATTGCGCAGACGCGTTTTGAACCACTGATACGCCAGGGAGCGGTCACTCGTGATGAGGCCGGTGAAGTCGTCACGGGGGTGGTCCTCATGCTCATCGGCGAGAACTCCCGGGTCGTCGTCAACCGTATCAAAGCAAAGCTAGAGGAGATCAAGAAATCCCTGCCTCCCGGCGTCACCGTGGACCCCTATTATGACCGAACCGACCTGGTGCGGAACACGATCAAGACGGTCACGACCAATCTAACTGAAGGCGCCCTGCTCGTGATCGCGGTGCTATTTTTCCTGCTCGGCAACCTTCGGGCTGGCCTCATTGTGGCGTCGGTGATCCCATTGTCGATGTTGGTCGCGCTCACCGGCATGTTGGCCGCCGGCATTTCCGGCAATCTCATGAGTCTGGGAGCGATCGATTTCGGCCTCATCGTCGATGGGTCGGTCGTCATGATCGAGAATATCATGCGCCATTTGGCGGAGCGACGAAAGGAGCTACGGGGAGGACCGGGGCCTGAAGAGATCCGGCAAGTGATTCTGCGATCCGGCCACGAAGTGCTCCGTCCGATCTTCTTTGCCATCGGGATCATTATCATCGTCTATCTTCCAATTTTGACGCTGCAAGGCGTGGAGGGAAAGATGTTCCGGCCGATGGCGTTGACCGTCATCTTTGCGCTCGTTGCCGCGCTGATCCTCGCCTTCACGGTTGCGCCGGTGTTCGTCAGCCTATTCCTTCGTCGAGAAGTCCGGGAAGAAGACACGGCGATCGTACGGTGGGCCAAACGCCTCTATCAGCCGATTTTGTTCAAGACCTTGCAGCATCCAGCGATCACCGCCGTTTCGGCTGCCGTGATTTGTGCAGCCAGCCTGGGGCTTGCCTCTCTCTTGGGGGCGGAATTCATTCCCAAGTTGGATGAGGGTGCGATCGCGCTGCAAGCCTGGCGGTTTCCCAGTGTGGCGTTAGAGGAATCGGTCAAGAGCACGACCCGGATCGGACAAATTTTGGGGCAGTTTCCGGAGGTTGCCACCGTGGTCCCACGAACTGGTCGTCCAGAGATTGCCACCGATCCAATGGGCGTGGAGGTCAGCGATGTGTATATCATTTTGAAACCCAAATCGGAATGGAAGACGGCTCACACGAAAGCTGATCTGATTCAAGCCTTCGATCGGGCCCTCAAGGCGGCGGTACCCGGCACCATCTTCAGTTATTCTCAGCCTATCGAATTGCGCGTCCAGGAGCTGATCGCTGGGGTACGCTCCGATATTGCCATCACAATTTTCGGCGACGACATGGAGACACTCAAACGCCTGGGCGACCAGGTCGTGCAAGTGGTCTCCGACGTCAAGGGGGCTGCCGATACCAAGGCCGAGCAAGTCGCGGGAATGCCCTACCTGCGGGTCATCATTAACCGTGATGCAATCGCACGCTATGGCATCAACGCCTCAGAGATCCTGGGGAGCGTCGAAGCCATCGGCGGGCGTGTCGCCGGGCAGGTGGTCAAGGGCAACCAGCGGTTTTTCATCCAGGTCCGCTTCAGGCCTGAAGACCGAAGCAGTTTTGACCGGATCAAGGACATTCGGGTCGCTGATCCTTCAGGCCGACAGATTCCACTTAGTCAGCTGGCGGACATTCGGACGGAGACCGGATTGGCGCAGATCAGTCGGGAGAATATTCACCGTCGCTTGGCAGTGGAAACGAATGTGCGCGGCCGCGACTTGGCGAGCTTCGTGGCCGAGGCTCAACGAACCGTGGAAGCTCAGATCACCTTACCAAAGGGGTATTGGATCGAGTGGGGGGGGCAGTTCCAACAACTACAGGAGGCGTCCACACGGCTGGCGATTGTCGTTCCGATCGCCTTGTTTCTCATCTTCGTCCTCCTTTACACGACCTTTAACGCGGTCGGGCCGGCAATCTTGATCTTTTTGAATGTGCCGCTTGCGGCCACGGGTGGCGTGATCGCGCTCGCGCTCCGCGGTATGCCGTTTTCTATTTCGGCCGCCGTCGGATTCATCGCCTTGTTCGGCGTCGCGGTGCTCAACGGCGTGGTGCTCATGTCGTACATCCTCGATCTGCAGAAACAGGGTCTGTCGCGCGAGGACGCGGCGTCGCAAGGCGCTATGATTCGATTACGGCCGGTATTGATGACGGCCTTGGTGGCCAGTCTCGGGTTCGTGCCGATGGCTCTTTCGACGTCCGCCGGCGCGGAAGTGCAACAGCCGCTTGCGACCGTCGTCATCGGTGGGCTTGTGACGTCCACGGCCCTGACCCTACTCGTGCTGCCAACCTTGTATGTTTGGGAAGAGCGCCTGCGGGAAGCCTGGGCGCGTCGCGTTGGGGAAGTACCCATAGCCCCTTCAGAAACAGAGAAAGCTTCTGCCGGAGCACGTTCGCAGGAAGCCTGAGAAGAGTTAGCGACGGAAGCTTAGCAGGGAGAGACGGCACAAGAGATTCGGTACGGTGAAGGAAACTGAACGAGGATGATGCCCAAGAATCGACAATTCTTTCAGAAGACGGTCCTGCAAGGGGCGGCCTGCGGGCTGGCAGCCGCGGTCCTATTTGGTCTGAGCAGTCCTCTTGCGAAACTTCTTCTCCAGGAAAGCGATCCGGTGCCTCTTGCCGCGCTGCTCTATCTGGGGGCAGGAACTGGTCTAGTGCTCTTCGGACGATTGGTGCCCGGTTCTGTTGCCGTCAATCGATTCCGAGACGAGACACCGGTGAAACGCGAGGACGTCGGTTTCCTGCTCGGACTCCTGATGACCGGCGGCGTCCTCGGTCCAATTCTCCTCCTCGTCGGGCTTCAGCGGCTATCGGCAGTCGCGGGTTCCCTTTTGCTGAACCTGGAGGCACCGTTCACGATCCTGCTTGCCGTTGGCCTGTTCCAGGAGCATCTGGGCCGGCGCGAGATGGGCGCGGTCTTCCTGATTGTGATCGGTGCTAGTGTCCTGAGTTATCAGCCGGATGGGTTTTGGATGGAGTCGCTCGGCGCCGGCGCCATTGCCGCCGCCTGTCTGTGTTGGGCTATCGACAACAACTTGACCCAGCGCTTGTCGCTTCACAACCCGATTGCAATCGTGCGGGTGAAAGCTCTTGGCGCAGGCGCCTGCAGTCTCATCATCGCGTTCCTTCTTGGGCAGAAGATACCGCCCCCACTGGTCTTGATCGCAGCTCTCGCGATCGGGTTCCTGAGCTATGGCATCAGCGTCGTCCTGGATGTATATGCCCTCCGACTCCTGGGGGCAGCGCGCGAAGCCGGGTTCTTTGCCGTCGCGCCGTTCGTGGGCGCGGTGACCGCGGTTCCCATTCTTGGCGAGCAGTGGACAGCGAAGACCACGCTGGCCGGGTTCCTCATGGCCTTCGGTGTCGTCGTGCTGCTATCCGAACGCCACGCCCATCATCATGTTCATGATGAGATGGAACATGATCACCGCCATGCGCATACAGACCATCACCAGCACCAGCATGAAGGAATAGAAGAGGTGGGATCCCATGCGCATCGCCATCGGCACGACCCGCTTGCTCATGATCATCCGCACGTTTCGGAAATACATCACCGTCATGAGCATCAATAGGAACAGCCGGAACGATGAGGGAGAGTCCCTCATCTATCGCTTGATGAGTGCACTGTCACTTCTAGGCTCGCAACACCGCGGAAGAGGCCAGCAAGCGTGAAAGCGATTCTTGTGGTCGATAATGATCCGGATATCCGACTCGTCTGTCGAGATCGACTTGAGCATTTGGGCTACGTCGTGCACTGTGCGGCCAGTGGAGAGCACGCCATAGCCGTCCTCTCGACACATGACATTGATGCCATGGTGCTCGATCTGCACCTCCCCGGGCTGGAGGGAGCCGAGGTGCTTCGATTGATCAGAGAGCAAGGCCTCACATTACCGATTCTGTTGATCAGCGCTTCTCACTCCGGGCAAGCGATTCAATTGGTGGGGGCGAATGGTGCCCAAGACTTTCTGCCCAAGCCGTTCGAGAATGACGAACTCGACCGCTGGGTGACTCAATGGGTGGGATTGCCGTAGGGGGGCGTACTTGGCATGGCACTCTCCATCTGCTCCATCATCAGTCCGTGCTGCTGGCATTGGTCACCCCACAAACGGCGGGGGTCTCATCTGCCCAAGCCGTGATAGGCCAGTCCAAACAGTCAGGAGACTTCAGTGCGGATAATGGAAAGGCAAGGGAACGCGTGGATGAGTGAGATGGATTTGTCCACTGATCAGCGGGAGATCCCCGGGACAACGTCAGGAAGGCGCCACAGCGCCAGGCTGAGCTGGGCGCTCGGACTGACCGTCGCCTTTCTGATCCTAGAAGTGATCGGAGCAATCTGGACGGGAAGTCTGGCATTGTTGGCTGACGCCGGCCATATGCTGACCGACGTGGCAGGCATCAGTCTCAGTCTGCTCGCCATCTGGTTCGCTTCCAAGCCGCCCACGCCGATGAATACCTACGGATACGTGCGCCTGGAAATTCTGGCCGCGCTCGCGAACGGCGCGCTACTGTTTAGCATGGCGGC
>Ga0268299_1003565_pt1 | contig 13958 bp, 9 predicted proteins | sample NOBtaG_FD_193484 | JGI IMG/M metagenome (GOLD analysis project Ga0268299, IMG submission 193484) | Activated sludge microbial communities from bioreactor in Nijmegen, Gelderland, Netherland - NOB reactor | ecosystem: Engineered > Bioreactor > Aerobic > Activated sludge | place: Netherlands...
CTTCCGGCGGTGAATGAAATCCGCAAGATAGGTCACGCCGATCGGGTAGACTTTCTTGCAAGGCAGAAAAATGTAGAGGACGGATTGCATAGAACGGTTGTGAATCGTGAATGATGGGGTGTGACGCGAAGATGCCGACGGCTACCTCAACACGAAAGACGCATCACGCAGAACTTCTCCGCCGCTATTTGGTGGCCACGTGGATGGCGACGATGCCCCCGGTAAGGTTGCGGTACTCGACCTGACGAAACCCGGCTTCCCGCAGCAGCGTGGCCAATCGTTCTTGATCGGGAAAGGTCCTGATCGAGGCCGGCAGATACTCGTAGACACCGGTCCGATCCCGCGCGACCTTGGTGCCGACCCAGGGAAGCAGGCGAAAGGAATACCAATCATAAAGCGCGCGTAGCCACCCGTAAGCGGGCCGGGAGAACTCCAGACACACAAAGCGTCCACCTGGACGTAACACCCGCCGGATTTCGGTAAAGGCCTGAGTGAGGTTGCCCACGTTTCGCATGCAGAACCCCGTCGTGACCGCGTGGAACGTCTCGTCAGGAAATCCGAGTTGTTCGGCGTTCGCCTGGAGGCAGGTAATCCGATCGTGCAGTCCTCGCCCCACCACCTTGCGGAGCCCTTCGGCCAGCATGGCATGGTTCAAATCCGAGGCCACCACATGTCCCTGCTCCCCCATTTTCGGTTCGACCAGGAGCGCGAGGTCAGCCGTTCCGGCGCCGATATCGAGCGCCCGTCCGTTCGTGACCGCGGGCACGTAGGAGGCCGTGAGTCGTTTCCAATGATGGTGAAGCCCGAAACTCAGCAGGGTGTTGTTGAGATCGTAGACGCCCGCGATGGCCGTGAACATGCGTTGGACCGCCTGTTCACGGGCCTGTCCAGACCAGGTGGAGACGGCTTTCGCCGCACCTTCAGGAGTATCGGGTATGGAAGATGGTTCGGCCCGCACCATGAGAGGGTGGTAGCACCCGCTTTTGTCCGTTGTCAAGGTCGCGGGGGTGCTGAAACGCCGGTGCGGGCAGACGTCGGTTAAGGATGCGGTGTTCAGGCCGCGGCACGAGTCTCGGACTTGGGGGTGGCCCCTTTCCACTGACCCACTTCGAGGCTCTCGAGCCAATCGAGCAGTTTGCCGACGTTGTCCCCCTCGAAGATTGAGCCGTGTTGAGGGCAGATCATACGAGGCTTGATGGCCCGGACCCGTTGCGTCCAGCCGCGCAGGGCGACTGTGGAGGGCATCCAGCGAAGGTGAAACCCTCGCATGTATTGGATGTGCTGCTCAAAATCGGTCACGACCAGACTTGCATGGTGATCCGGAACCAGAGCGCCACCGATGTCGCCGGAGAAAAGAATTCCCGCTGTCGGGTCGTAGAGGGAAAAGTTTCCTGACGAATGGCAGTAGTGGGCCGGCACGGCTTCCACCTCCGGGCCCTCCTCGCCGATCTTGATGCGCATGCCGTCATCGGGAATGGGAGTGAGCGTAATTACGGCACCGGTGCTGAAGTGGCTGACGAAGCCCGTCCACAGCCAGGAGCAATAGGTCTTGATCGCGGGGTTCATATCGAGCCACATCGCCAACGATGAGCAAATGTCCGGGTCCTGGTGGCTGGCGAAGATCACCTTGATATCCTGCATGCGAACGTACTTCGCCAGTTCGGCCAACACCTGGGGGAAAATCTGGATGCCACCCGGATCCAACAGCATGGCTTGGCCGCGGTGGATGATCACGTATTCGTTGGTGTCGATGACATGATCGTCCTTCTCCGGGTCGCGACCGATGACGACCCACTGATGATCGTCTTTCTGGAACAACACTTTACTTTGCATAGGTATACCCCTTCAGCAGCAGGTCTAGCAGTTCCTGGCCGTGCTCGATGGCCCGTTTCATGGCGAGCGTCTTTCCGTCCAGGTCATCCACGACACGGGTGATTTCGTTCGACAGGTTCTTAAAGTTCGCTTCGGCCTCCGCCAGCCCCGCCGCCTCGGAGGCGATGCAAAACGCCATGTAGCGTGCGGTGAGCCCGATCATTTTTAGTCCGCCCAGGGCCTGTTGCGTCTCTCCCAGGCACCGCAGGGCCTCTTTGAGTCGTTCGTGCAATTCGGCGAGATTGGCCTGGCAGAGGGTCACCACGAACTGTCGATTTTCGCGTTCAAGGGCTCCGGCAGCGGCAAAGGACGGATGCCGGGTCAGTTGAGCGATATCCACTTCGGTGGTAAAGCGCAGGTGCGACAAGGACGCGAGATCGTGAGAGGCCGAGGACTGCCCCCCCCGCGCCATGGCGGACAGCAGACTGGCGATCAATTGATGATAGCGCCAGACGATATTCGAACTACTTGCGGTCACTTTGGCCAATCCGGCACAGAGGTGCTCAAGCGCCGCCACTTCCGGGCGGATTTCCTTAGGGGTATTGTTGAGGATTTCGACGAGCGCCAGCATGGGGCGGCCCTTCCCCCCCTGGATCTTGGCGGCCTGGACCACGCCGTTGTTGGCCAGGATTTGCATCGAGAGGGACAGTTGCTGGAGCGAACGGCCGACGTTGAGAATATCGACCGTAATGCCAAAGAGTTGATTGATATTGCGCTTAAAGAGGCTCAACACATCGTGCATGGTGGCCGGACACTCGTAGGTGGTTGTGGTTCGAGCGTGGAAGTGCTCGCACCTCCCTATCGGCAGATCGGAAGAAAAACTAAACTGCCGGAGTGCTGACGCGGCGAGTGTGGGGAATGGCTCCCGCGGCGATTAGACCCGGAACGGTACGGTGTGGGGAAACGGGGACGAGACCGTTGGAGGGGCATGGTATAATCGCGCCCCTATGAGCCATACCATCGTTGTCAAAGGTGCGCGTGAACACAATCTCAAGAATCTCGATGTCGAGATCCCCCGAGACAAACTCGTCGTTATCACTGGGCTGAGCGGGTCGGGCAAATCCTCCCTGGCCTTCGATACCATCTATGCCGAGGGCCAGCGGCGTTATGTCGAGTCGCTTTCCGCCTACGCCCGGCAATTTCTCGAACAGATGGGCAAGCCCGATGTGGATTCCATCGAGGGACTGTCCCCGGCCATTTCCATTGAACAGAAGAGTACCAGCCACAATCCTCGTTCTACGGTCGGGACCGTCACGGAAATCTACGACTATCTCCGCTTGCTCTATGCGCGAGTCGGCCATCCGTTTTGTTTCCAATGCGGCCAGGAGATTACCGCTCAGACGGTGCAGCAGATGGTCGATGCGATCTGCGAACTGCCGGAAGGCGCCAAATTCCAGATTCTGTCCCCCATTGTTCGTGGGCGGAAGGGCGAGTACCGAAAAGAGTTGCTGGAGATGCGAAAGGCCGGGTACGTGCGGGCGCGCATCAACGGGGAGATCGTCGATCTGGGCGACGACATCGTGCTCGACAAGCAGAAAAAACACACCATTGAAATCGTGGTGGACCGGTTGGTGATGAAGCCCGGCGAGGCGTTGATGCGTCGCGTCGCGGACTCGGTCGAAACCTCACTGAAACTGGCGGGTGGGCTCGTCGGAGTGCTCACGGAGCCGGGCAAGGTGCACGTCTATAGCGACAAACTGGCCTGTATCAAGTGCGGGGTGAGTTACCCCGAGATTACGCCCCGCGTGTTTTCCTTCAACAGTCCGCATGGGGCCTGTCCGGCCTGTGACGGCATCGGCTACGCGATGGCGCCGGGTGCATCCGAAGATGAAGATTTCACATTGCTGGAACGATGCGAGAGTTGCCACGGCGCCCGGCTCAAACCGGAAAGCCTGGCCGTCAAAATCGCCAAGCAATCTATTGCCGAGGTGACGGGATTGTCGGTGCGGGCGGCGGCGGACTTTTTCGCCGGGCTCAAGTTCACCGAACGGGAACTGGTGATTGCGCACCGGATTCTGAAAGAAATTCGTGAACGTCTCGGGTTTCTCGTCAACGTCGGGCTGGACTACCTGACCCTGGATCGCCCTGCGGCCACCTTGTCCGGCGGAGAGGGCCAGCGGATTCGTCTCGCGACGCAGATCGGCTCAGGCCTGGTCGGTGTGTTGTATATCCTGGACGAACCGTCGATCGGCCTGCATCAGCGGGACAATCGTCGTCTGTTGCAGACCCTGCTCCGGCTGCGCGATCTCGGCAACACGGTTATTGTCGTCGAGCACGATGCGGAGACCATGCAGGCCGCCGACTACATTCTGGATCTGGGGCCAGGGGCCGGCACCCATGGCGGAAAAATCATCGCCCAAGGGACGCCGAAACAGGTGATGGCCAACCCCGATTCCCTGACGGGCCTGTACCTGCGCGGCGCGCAGATGGTCTCGCTGCCGAAGCGCACACGAAAGCCGAAAGGATTTCTGACGGTCGTCGGCGCCAAAAAACACAATTTGAAAAATGTCACGCTCAATGTGCCGCTGGGGTTGTTCACCTGCGTGACCGGGGTGTCGGGATCTGGCAAAAGCACGCTGGTGCTCGAAGTGTTGTTCCACTCGCTGTCGCAGCTGCTCTACCAGAAGAAGCCGAAGATCGATGGCTGCAAGGATCTGAAGGGTGTTGAGGCGCTGGACAAGATCATCGATATCGACCAGTCGCCCATCGGGCGCACGCCCCGGTCCAATCCGGCGACCTACACCGGCTTGTTCACCTTCATTCGCGATCTCTTTTCGAACTTGCCGGAATCGCGGGTGCGTGGGTACAAGCCTGGGCGTTACAGCTTCAATGTGAAAGGTGGGCGGTGCGAAGCCTGCCAGGGCGACGGGCTGATTAAAATCGAAATGCATTTCCTGCCCGACGTCTATGTCACCTGTGAGGTCTGCAAAGGGCAGCGCTACAACCGGGAAACCTTGGATATTCAATACAAGGGCCGCAGCATCGCCGATGTGTTGAACATGACGGTCGATGACGCGCTGGAGTTTTTCCAAAACATTCCTTACATCAAGGCGAAACTGCAGACATTGCATGATGTGGGGCTCCACTATGTGAAGCTCGGGCAGTCAGCCACCACGCTCTCCGGCGGTGAAGCCCAACGCGTGAAACTCTCGCGCGAACTCTCCAAGCGACCCACCGGCCGCACCATGTACATTCTCGATGAACCGACGACCGGCCTGCATTTTGCCGACACGCAACGGCTGCTGGACGTGCTCGACCGGCTGGTCGAAACCGGCAACACCGTCCTGGTGATCGAGCACAATCTCGACATGATCCGCAACGCAGACTGGGTCATCGACCTGGGACCTGAAGGCGGGGACCGCGGCGGCGAGATTGTGGCCGAGGGCCCGCCGAAGGAGATCGCCAAGGTGAAGCGGTCGTATACGGGACAGGTGTTGAAAGAGGCAGGGGTGTGAGGGATGGCGCATTCGGAGTCGTCATAATGCGATGGATCAATCCGGCAATCGGTCTCGTCGTTCACTGCGTGCGACTCTAACGCGCGACCAATGGTCGCATGCCTCCGCACGCAGGTATGTTTGTCCACTGTGTCTCGCCTCCCCCGCCATGACGACTCCGAATGCGCCATCCCTTACACCCCTGCCAAGAAGGAGAGGGGAGCGGCCCAGGCGCCCTCCTTGCTCGCAGAACGCGCACGATGAAACGGTGCTCGTCCGATGCGCGCAGTGGGAGGGCCGCCCTCGCCATTCACCGAATAAGCGACAGAGGTTCTGCGCAGCAGCCGGTGCAGCTGCTACATCTCGCCACTCCCGCCATGCCGTCTTCACCAGTCCCGTCTCTTACATCCCAGAAAGAGGGGAAAGGTGATTTCAGAGGGGATGACGGCGACATAGCGCTGTCATCCTTCGTAGCAGGAGCAAATAGAAGCATATGGTCATTACGGAATGGCAGGTAATTCAGCAGGCAATTCAGACTTGTAGGCGTTGCGAAACTGAGCAGGTGCCTTACCTAAAAGTGCCGCGAGGACAAAAGCGCAAGCCATCATCAAGACCTGTTCGACCGGTTCGTCTCTACTTCGTATCGGTTGCACCACCTTGGGGTGGTGCCTACTTCTGGGATGAAACCAAAAGGGATGCTGTCCGGGAGGGGCTCTTCACCGCTCTTATATCAGCCGTCGGCATGAAAATTAGAAACTGCGACGAATTTATTGCGAACTCTTTTTTCCTAAGCCCAGCGGTCAAGTGCCCATCTATGTGCAAAGAAAAAGATCACGCACCTTCTCGTCAAGCTATCAGATATTGTCAGAACTTTCTGCTCGATGAGCTGCTCGCTGCTCAGCCGGAACGCATTCTAGCCTTAGGCAAAGTTCCATTCGAAAGCTTATGTGATCGGTTCAATCTAAGAGCGTCTAAAAAGGTGAGTGAATTTCGCAAAGAGATTTGGCGGGTTCGGCTAGGGGGGAAGGAGGTTCTGTTGAGTGGAACCTATTTCCCTGGAAACAATCGAAATAATCAGCGTCCGCTTATTGAACAGGATATCAACCGAATCCTGAAGGAGTTTCCAAGAAACGATAGTGCATAAATTCGAGCCAGGAGGAATCGTAGCCCATGCACACCATCCTGCTACTGACCATCTCCAACATCTTCATGACCTTCGCCTGGTACGGGCATTTGAAGTACAAGGAGTCGCCGCTGTGGATCGCGATTCTGGCGAGCTGGGGGATCGCGTTTGTGGAGTATTGCTTCCAGGTGCCGGCCAACCGCATCGGCCACTATGAATTCAGCGCGGCACAGTTGAAGACGATTCAGGAAGTCATCACGCTCATCGTGTTTTGCGTCTTCTCCGTCGTCTATCTCAAAGAAGAACTGAAATGGAACTATGTGGTCGGTTTCGGCATGATGATCGGCGCCGTGTTTGTCGTGTTTAAAGAATGGTAACCCCACCAAGGGGAGATTTTTGCCAGCCTGCCATTCGCCTTCCCAAGTGACCGTCCGTTCCAGTTGCTTCGCTCAGACCTCGTCCCTATCTATCCGGCCTGTTCTCGCCGGGGCCTTCCTCGCTGTCTCCCAGGGTCATCACTAGGCTCACTGTTCCGACTTACCGGTTACAAATGAGAACAGAGCGTCCTGGAACATGGCATGTCAGCGACTCGTTGCATGGGGCGAGGAGGTGGTCAATATGGCGTCAACGCGAACAGTGTAAGCGCTGGGCGTAACGCTGTGGGTGTCACGGCGTCGCTCCTGCCGTGAGCGAGCGAAGGTCAGGAGGTGTCAGATGGGACCGATGGGCAAAGGGTTCATCCTCTGGTTATTGGGCGTGCCGGCCAGCATTCTGGTGCTGCTGTGGTTTGTGGGGATTTTGCGGTAGCGTTTTGCCTGACACGGTTTGAGTGAAACCGTGAGGGAGAACGGGTCCGACCTTCAACGGAACCAGCGGTCGTACATATAGAACAGGTCCAGCGTGAGGCGGGCGCCGAAGGTCGGCCCGTAGTCTTTCTGGTTGATGAGATCGTTCCACGTCTCAAACGTGAAGGCGGAATACCGCAGCGCGAGTGAGACGAACCGTTCTTCCAGCGCATCGCCTTGGTGATCCACAAACAGCCCGGAGTCGAGGGTGACCGCCAGTTCGATTTCCCATGGAGTCGAATCGTCCCAGTGACGGTAGTTGCCCAAGCCGACGGACGCCTGCGCAAGATAGGATTGCGGTGCGACCTGGCGAAACGCGGCGCCGCTGAACGGGCGGCCATATCGCGCGAGAGCGGAGACGCGAAGATAGTCGCCGAGCAGCGGGATCGGGTCGAGAATGGCCAGCCGCCGAAACCCGGCCTGGACATAGGGTTCGTAATACAACGAGCCGCCGGCGCCGCCCACCCCGGCAAAAAAGACGTCGCTGGTGCCTAACATGCCGAACCAGCGGGTCATCGTTCCGCTCAGCATGAAATCGTTGGCCTCGCGTTTGTTCCCGACCGGGACCTCCGTCAACCCGCGAAACTTGTGCACCACATCGTTTTGCAGAAACCGGCTGGGCCCGTCACGCGTGGGTCCGCCTCCCGCCGTGAGATTCAAATTCCAACCCGGTAATTGCGACAGGGGTTTGGTCCAGCTCAGGGTGAAGAAATTCAGCCCCATGGTTTCCTGGATATCGTTGTAGCGTTTCCCTTCCCCGTCGAACTCGGTAAACCGATCCAGGAGGGCGGCGCTGAAGGTCAAGGTCGGGTCATGGTCTGGAAAGGCGATGGCCCCCCAATGGACGCTATGCGGGGGGGCTTCGGCCAGGGCGAGCCCGGGAAGCATACAGAGGGCGAGCGCAAGGGTGACGATCCATCGGCGGCGCATACGCGCCGCATCCTGCCAGTGAAGCAGCCGATTCCGCAACTGAATTGATGCGTGAGGGACAGCTTGGCCGGCCGGCCGTCGGCGATCGAACGGCTTGCAGTCCTGGTGCTCGCTTACTAAAATGCCCGTCGAATTTCCGCGTCCTTCCTCGATCCGTACTCGCGCCACTGGGGGAGTTATGCCGCCGAAAAAGAACGCTACCAAGACGAACGCCGGGGCGACGCCCGACATCGCCACAGGCTCATCCGCAACAGGTCCGTCGAGCGACGGGGCCGCGGAGTTTGAAAAACTCGGAGTGTTTTATCTCGGTCGGCCGTATGATCTGGCCGCAAAAAAACCGAAGCCGGGATGGCTCTTGTATGACTCGAAGGATCTGGTGACCCACGCAGTCTGCGTCGGCATGACGGGCAGCGGGAAAACAGGGCTCTGCGTCGGCCTGTTGGAAGAGGCGGCGATCGACGGCATTCCGGCCATTGTCATCGATCCCAAGGGGGACCTGGCCAATCTGCTGCTGACATTCCCCCAATTGCGGGGTGAGGATTTTGCTCCGTGGATCAATGAGGACGACGCCAGGAAGAAGGGGGTGTCACCGACCGACTATGCCGCTCAGCAGGCGGCCTTATGGAAAACGGGGTTAGGAGAGTGGGGCCAGAGCGGCGAGCGGATTCAAAAGATGCGGGATGCCGCCGACTTTGCCGTCTACACGCCGGGCAGCACGGCGGGTCTACCGGTCTCGATTCTGAAATCGTTCGCCGCTCCGCCGCCGGAGATGCTGGATGATGCCGAGCTCTTGCGCGAACGGATCGGGACCACCGTGACCAGCCTGCTCGGGTTGATCGGTCTTGACGCGGACCCGATCACCAGCCGCGAACATATTCTGCTCTCGTCGATTCTCGACAGCGCCTGGCGAGCGGGACAGGATTTGGATCTGGCCGCCCTCATTCATCAGATTCAGGCTCCGCCGATGGTGAAGATGGGGGTGCTGGATCTGGAGTCCTTCTTCCCGTCGAAGGAGCGGTTCGTGTTGGCCATGCAGCTGAACAATTTGCTGGCGGCGCCGGGATTCGCGGCCTGGATGGAAGGGGAGCCGCTGGATGTGGGACAGATGCTGTACGGCGCGTCCGGGAAGCCGCGTATCGCGATTTTTTCGATCGCACATTTGAATGATGCCGAGCGCATGTTTTTTGTGTCGCTGCTGCTGAATCACACGCTGGGTTGGGTCCGTGCGCAATCGGGGACGACCAGTCTTCGGGCGATCCTCTACATGGACGAAATTTTCGGCTACTTCCCGCCGGTGGCGAATCCTCCCTCCAAGGCGCCCCTGCTGACGTTGCTCAAGCAGGCGCGGGCATTCGGGTTGGGGGTGGTGCTGGCCACGCAAAATCCCGTCGATCTGGATTACAAAGGATTGGCCAATACCGGCACGTGGTTTATCGGCCGTCTGCAAACAGAGCGTGACAAAGCACGGGTGATCGAAGGGCTGGAAGGCGCGGCCGCCAGCAGTGGAAAGAAGTTTGATCGTCAACAGATGGAGCAGACACTGGCCGGACTTGGGAACCGGGTGTTTCTGTTGAACAATGTACACGAGGATGCGCCGGAAGTCTTTCAGACCCGCTGGACCCTGTCGTACTTGCGCGGGCCGCTGACTCGGACACAAATCAAGCACGTGATGGGGCCTCTGCGAGGTACACGCGAAGCGCCCGCTTCGCAGGGGGCAATTGCGGAGGCTACAGGGGCGACGCAATCGATACAGGGCGCGGTGGGCTCGACCGCCTCCCGCCCGATCGTTCCGCCCGCGGTGCCGCAATATTTTCTTCCCTTGCGGAGTGCACAGCCGGAGAAGGCCGACCTGGTCTATCAGCCCATGGTGCTCGGAGCGGTTCAGGTGCGGTTTACGGACAACAAAGCGGCGGTCGATGCGACGGATGCACTCATGCGTCTGGCGGTGATCGGCACCGGCGCGGTGCCCGTGGAGTGGGAGCAGGCGCACATTGCGGAGGTGGCCCTGGCCGATCTCGAACGCGAGCCTGCCGGCGGTGCCCGATTTGAGCCGCTCCCCGGTATCGCAAGTCAGGCCAAACAGTATGAGACGTGGAAGAGCGATCTGTCGGCTTGGGTCTTTCGCACGCAAAAGCTCGCACTCTTTCGTAGCCCGAGTGCCGCTGCCTTGTCCCGTCCCGGCGAATCGGAGCGCGAGTTTCGCGTACGACTCCAACAAATGGGGCGTGAGCAACGTGATCAGCACAGCGACAGCCTGCGAAAGAAATACGCGCCGAAAATCGCGGTCCTCCAAGATCGCATCAGGCGCGCAGAGCAGATGGTCGAGCGGCAACAAGCCGAATCCCGCAGCAGCCAGTTGCACGCCGCGATCTCCGTTGGGGCGACCATCCTGGGGGCGTTTCTCGGGCGGAAGACGATCAGCGCGACCACCATCGGCAAGGCGACGACGGCGATCCGTGGGGCGGGTCGGGCGATGAAAGAATCGAAGGACGTCGGTTACGCCGAAGACAATGTGGCTGCGCTGCAACAGCAGCTGTCGGCACTGGAGGCACAGTTCACTGCCGAAACGGCCGCATTAGCCGCAGCAACCGATCCGCTGACGGAGACGCTCGACCGTCTCATCATCAAGCCCAGCAAATCGAATATCGCCGTCAAACTGGTGGCGTTGGCCTGGGCCCCCCATTGGCGCACGGCCGATGGAAGTGCGCTCCCTGCCTGGGTGTAATGTTTTCACGCCTTCAGCTGCAGGCCTTGTGACGAGGGCCGGACCGCGTCGAGTCAGTCCCATATGGCCCTACTCCATGCCGGGCATTCTATGGTATGACTCAAAGCCGATTCGGTCAGTGTGATCCTGTGATTCCTCCGCGCCTGGAAGCGCATGTATGCGGACGCACGCCCTGCCTTCCGATGAAACCGCTCGAATAGACGCGCTGATGCGCGCGCGTATTCTCGACTCTCCACCCGAGACAGCCTTCGACGATCTTGTGCAACTGGCCGCGTCACTCTGCGACGCCCCGCTGGCCGTCATCACGTTTATTGATCGGGACCGCCAATGGTTCAAAGCTAGGGTTGGGGTGGAGGTCGCCCAGACCCCCCGCTCGTCCGGACTCTGTTCCCATACCATCGAAAGCGGAGAGCCGTGTGTCGTGGAGGATGCACAGGCTGATCCGCGTTTCTCCTCTCACCTATTGGTTGCCGCTGATCCGCAGGTCAGATTCTATTGCGGGGTACCGGTCGTCACGACGGATGGGTATGCGATCGGGACGATCGCCGTGATGGATCGTGTGGCGAGACCATGGAGGGAGACGGAGTGTCTGGCCCTGCAACGATTGGCGCGGCAGGCTGCGGCGTTGTTGGAACTCCGGATGCTGCGAGGTGATCAACCGGCTTTCGGTGAGAAGCCGGTACAAGACCAGGAGATGTTTCAGCTCATGGCAGGGAGTAGCCGGTCCACTGGGCTGGATTTTCTCCAGGAGCTTGTCGACACGCTGGCGCACTCGATCGGCGTGGCCTACGCGTTCTGCATTCGTCCCGTTCCGGGACGGCGCGCCAAAACCGTCGCCGGATACGGACCGGATGGACCGTTGGACACCATGGAATATGATCTCGTCGGGACCCCCTGCGAGCACGTCTTGAGAGAAGGCTTTTGTCACTACCCGGGCGCCGTGCAAGCCGCGTTTCCACAGGATGACCTGCTTCGACAGCTCTCCATCGAGTCATACATGGCCCTGACGCTTCCTTCGCCGACCGGTGAGCCCATCGGCTGGATTGCCATGCTGGCGAAGACCCCGTTGGTGGACGCCGGGAGGGCAGAGTCGCTGCTGCGGATGGCTGCCGGTCGCGCCGGCAGTGAGTTGGGGCGGCATCTCGCCGAGCAGCAGCTCAGGAAGAGCGAAGAGCGGTTCCGCGCCGCCTATCGGAACGCGACGGTCGGGATGTCGATCGCCGACTTGAGCGGCCGTATCGAGGAAGTCAATCAGCGGCTCTGCACGATCCTTGGCTACTCGGAAGAGGAGTTGTTGACCCGCACGTTCCAATCGCTCACGCATCCCGATGACCTGGGGCAGAATCTTGAACGAATCAAGAATCTGATGGAAGGAACCGCCGAGGGCGACGTCTTTGAGAAGCGATACATCAGAAAGGATGGAGAGATCGTCTGGGCGCAAGTGGGACTCTCGGTCATTCGGGATGCCGCAGGTCGCGTGCGGCATACGCTGGCGATGGTGCAGGACATCACCGAACGCAAACGGACCAAAGAGGCGTTGTACCTCGCCAAGTACACGATCGATCATGCCACAGAGGCGATTTACTGGGTGGGAGCCGGGGCGGAACTGCTGGATGTGAACGACGCCGCGTGCGACATGCTGGGTTACACGAAAGACGAATTTCGCCGCATGACGGTCCACGACATCAATCCGGAATTTGAGGCCGACCGCTGGCCGTCCTTTTGGGCGGACATGCGGCGACGAGGCAGAGATTCCTTCGAGAGTCTGCACCGGGCCAAGGACGGCCGGCTCATTCCGATCGAAGTGAGCGTGATGTTCATTCAGTACAACCAGGTGGAATGTCATTGCGCATTCGTGCGGGATATTTCCGAGCGGAAACAGGCAGAGCAGGCCCTGGCGCATACGCAGGAGAAACTCCGGCAGGCGCTTCGGGCGTCCGGCACGGGACTCTGGGATTGGAATACGGAAACCAATGAGGTGTTTTTCTCCGATGAATGGGCGCAGCAGCTCGGCCATACGAACCAGGAGATCGCCGGCCGGTTCGAGGAATGGGAGTCGCGGCTGCACCCTGACGACCGCGAACGGGCCCTGGTTTACGTGCAGCACTACCTCACCAATCCAAAAGGCCCCTATGAGCAAGAGTTTCGCTTGCGCCGGAAGGACGGTTCCTACTGTTGGATCTCCGCACGGGCCTCGTTTGTCGAGGAGCCCGACGGGAGGAGGGTCCGGCTCCTCGGGTCGCATACGGATCTCACCGAACGCAAGCTGGCCGAGACGGCCCTGCGGGCGAGTGAGGAACGGTTTCACATCACCATCGAAGCGATCAATGAAGGGATGTGGGATTGGAACATTCTGACGGATGTCGTCTATTTCAGTCCGCAGTGGATCAGGCTGCTGGGGTATGTGCCGGAGGCAGTCACCGGATCGGCAGCGTTTTTCTATTCGATTCTGCATCCGGACGATCTTCCGCGCATGAGGGAGGTCCTGCAGGCGCATCTCGACGGCCGCACGCCCCTAAAGGAACTCGAAGTGCGGCTGCACCACAAGTCCGGCGAATATCGATGGTATCTGGATCGCGGCAAGGTCGTGGCCAGGGATGAGCAGGGACGCCCGTTGCGCATGGTCGGAACCATCACCGACATCACTGAGCGCAAGCAGGTGGAGCGAGAGCGGGCGGAGGCCCTGGGGAATCTGCAGACCATCATGGAAACGGTGCCCGATGTGATCTTTGTGTTGGATCTGGAGGGGCGTCTCAGCAAGTGGAATCGTCGATTGGAGACGGTGACGGGATACACGCACGACGAGTTGTTGGGTAAGCCGGCCCTCGAGATGGTGCCCTCCGCTGAGGCTGAACAGACCAGCGCGGCCATCCGGCTGGCCTTTGACAACGGCTATGCGGAGTTGGAAGGCCATCTTCTGACGAAAGACGGGCGCGCCCTGCGCTACCACTGGAATGGAGCGCCCTTCGCGGATTTGCAGGGGCGGGTCTTCGGCATTTCCGGGGTGGGCCGCGATATCACCGAACGAC
>Ga0268299_1003566_pt1 | contig 13953 bp, 16 predicted proteins | sample NOBtaG_FD_193484 | JGI IMG/M metagenome (GOLD analysis project Ga0268299, IMG submission 193484) | Activated sludge microbial communities from bioreactor in Nijmegen, Gelderland, Netherland - NOB reactor | ecosystem: Engineered > Bioreactor > Aerobic > Activated sludge | place: Netherlands...
GGCCTCTTCCGTCCGCCGACGCTGCTGACGCTCGACATCCTCGAGCGCGGACTCGAGCGCTTCCTGTCCGACCATGGCCTCGGGCGCGAGCAGCCGGTGGTGCTGATGGAGTTGGCGCTGGCCGACCTCGGCGGCGACGACGGCCTCACCCACGCCGACTTCCTCGCGCGCGTCGACGCTCTGCGCACACTCGGCCGCATGGTGCTGGTCTCCCGGCACCAGCTCTTCTATCGCCTGGTCGAGTACCTGTCGCGCTACACCTCGCAGCCGATCGGCCTGGCGCTCGGCATTCCGACGCTGATCCGGCTCAATCGGGAGGACCAGTACGACGATCTCCCCGGCGGGCTGCTCGAAGCGGCCGGCCGCCTGTTCCGGCGCAACGTCCGCGCCTACGTCTATCCCTGCCGCAATCCCGAGAACGGCCGCATCCTGACGGTCGACACCATCGGCCCGGCGATCGAGGCGCGCCACGTGCAGGCGCACCTGCTCGAGACCGGGCATCTCGTGCCGATCGAGACCTCCGACCCCGCCCTGCTCGACATCGACGGCGATCGCGTCCTGGCGCTGCTGCGCGCCGGCGACCCCGCCTGGGAGGCGCAGGTGCCCCCTGCCGTGGTCGCGACCATCAAGCGCGAGCGCCTCTTCGGCTGGCCCGGCTGATGCGCCGCCAGGGAGGCGCGGAGGACGCGGACGCACCGACGTGTTCGCGGCCAACGGGGCGATCTCGTCCCTCGTCGTGCACCGGACGTGGCGCGACGGGCGGCGACCTAGTAGAAGGCAGCCGCTCGCCGCGTGAGGATGGGACGACGAAGGCGAGCTGCGGGAGAGGCCCGCAGAGATCTGGTCCCCCCGGAGAAGGAGATAGGTTGATGAAGAAGGCAATCCCGCTGATGCTCGCCGCTTCGCTCGGACTCGCCGCTTGCACCAGCAAGCAGCCCGCCGCGCCCGCTGCACCGCCGACGCCGCTCGCCGGCACGCTCGAGGAGGGCACGGTGACGGTGACCGCCACGGTCGAGAAGATCGACCTGAAGAAGCGCAAGGTCACGCTCAAGCGTCCAGATGGCAAGTCGGTGACGATCAAGGTCCCGGAGACGGTCCAGAACCTGCCCCAGGTGAAGGCCGGTGACGAGGTGGTCGCCACCTTCTTCGAGTCGATCGGCTACGAGGTGCGAAAGGCCGGCTCGGGCACGCCGGGCGTGTCGGTGGCCGCCGAGGCCGCACGCGCCAGGCCGGGTGAGATGCCCGGCGCCATGGGCGCCCGCGCCGTCACGGTGACGGTCAAGATCACCGCGATCGACAAGACCGAGGGCACGGTGACGCTCGAGGGCCCCGACGGCGAGACCGACACCGTCGAGGTGCGCGACAAGAGCAGGCTCGATCAGGTTGCCGTCGGCGACCTCGTCGCCTGACCTACACCGAGGCGGTCGCCATCACGGTCGAGCCGAGGCGCTAGCCCGGCTCACCGCGGGGCGGCGGGGACCGCCGCTCACGGCGCGCACCGCGAGGCGCCGGCCTGGATCGGGTCCAGGCGGGCGCCTCGCGCCGCACTCCGGATTACTTCTTCGCTTCGACCGGCCCGACCGTGTCGAGCTCGAGCAGCCCCGGCTGCGTGTCGACGCGCATGTCGCTCATGATCAGCATGAGCTGGCCGGGCTTGGCATTGATGAAGGCATCGATCGCCTTGTCGTCGCCGTCGAGGTGGAACATCGGCTTGTACATGTAGACCTTGTTGTTGATGTCCATCGTCGAGACGGTGGTGCTGAGCGAGTCGTGCTTCATCACCTGCAGGTTGTAGGTCTTGCCCTTGTACCCGACCGTCCAGGTGTAGGGCGGCTTCACGCCCGCCGGCGCGTCGCCGATGTAGGCCTCGAGGCGGACCTGGAACGGCCCGATGTTGACGTCGGCCTGGCCGAACGCGGACGTAGCGGCCAGCAGGCAGAGACACGTCGCGAGCAGAATCTTCTTCATCGGCAACCCCCTCATCGAATTTCTGGATTCGGTCGTTCGCCGCTTCGAATGCGGCGCCGGCCTTCTACTGCGACGGCGTCGCCGACGTCAAGGGAAAGGCCCGCCGCGCTCAGCGACCGGGCGGGCGCAGGTGGCGGTAGAAGTCGTGCGTCTCCTCGCGGATCTGGCGCAGTCGCACCTCCGCGTCGCGCGACGACCTGGGCTTCCAGTTGGACGCGAAGTAGAAGCCGACCACTCCGAGGATCACGCCGGCGGAGAGCAGCGGATGCTCGCGCGCGGTGTCGAACCAGCTCATCAGATGGCCCATCAGCTCGTTCATCGGACACCTCCTCTCGGCCCCGAGAGTACGCTCGCCCGACCATGCTCACAAGCGTGATTTCGCAAGCTGGGCGCAGCGCAAAGCGAAGCGCAACCTCGCCGCGGAGCGGCTGCGCTGCCATCAGCGCGGCGGCAGAACACGTCGCGCCGCCGCACCGCGCCGAACCTTGCGGACCTCGTCGCGCAGAGCCTCCAGGAAGGTGCTCAACACCGGCGTCGCGTCCACGTCGCAGCCACGGCGCGTCATCGCCCCGACCCGGGCCATGGCGGACGGCAGGTCGGTGCGAATCCGCACCAGCCGTCCGTCTCCGAGCGCGGCCTCGACGTAGTCGACCGGCAGCAGCGACAAGAGATCCGACTCCTGCAGCAGAGTCGGCAGGAACGCCATCGAGGTCGAGCGCACGACCGGCTCGGGCGACGCCAACCCCGCGGCACGGAACGCGAGACCGAACACCTGCGCGATGGCACGCGGCCGCTCCGCCAGCGCCCAGCGCCGCTGCGCGAGCTCCGCCAGCGGGACTCTGCGACGCCGCGCCAGGGGATGCTCCGCACCGGCGACGACGGCCAACTCGCCGCTGAGCATCTCCTCGAAGACCAGCTCCCGAGGGGCACCGTCCGCCGGCCAGGCACACAGTGCGACATCGATCTCGCCGCGCTGCAGAGCGCCCAACAGCTCCTCGGCGCTGCCGTCCTGCACGCTCACGGCGAGGCCCGGCAGCTCCTCGACCATGCCGGCCACGACGCGCGGCACCGCCACCCCCGCCAGATGCGTCCCGACCCCGATGGCCAGCCGCATCGACTCTTCTCGACGCAACCCGCGCAGCGCCGCCAGCGTCCCGTCCGCCTGCGCCATGAGCTGGCGCGCGTGATGCACCAGGAGGAGACCGTGCGGCGTCGGCTCCACGCCATGTCGACCCCGCGTGAGCAGTCGTACGTCGAGCTCGCCCTCGAGTGCCTGGACGCTGCGGCTCAGCGCCGGCTGGGTCAGGTGGACCGCGTCCGCGGCGCGCAGGAAGCTGCCGCACTCGACCACCGCGAGGAAATGCCGGAGCTGTCGCAGATCCATGGCCTGCGTCTATGCATCAGACACATATTTGGATGCAAACGTTCAATTTGTTCCTCATGGGTCCTCGTGGCAGCTCCGCAGGCGGGAGGAACTTCAGGTGAACCAGGACGAACGCAGGGACTTCGTGAACCGACACCGCACGGCGATCTTCGGCTACGGGCGGCGAGCCGACGGGCCATCGATGACGACGGTCTACTACGTGACGGAGGGCGACGACATTCTCGTCTCGACGATGGCGGAGCGCGGCAAGGCGCGAGCCGTGCGGCGCAACGGGCGCGTCTCGCTCTGCATCCTCGACGAGCAATGGCCGCCGACCTATCTGCTCGTCTACTGCGACGCCGTGGTGGAGAGCGGCTTCGAGGCAACCGTCGACCTGATGATGCGGATCGCCGGCGTCATGGCCGGGCAGCCGATGCCGGCGGAGGTCCGACCCATGGTCGAGGAGGGAGCGCGACGCGAGAAGCGCGTGGTGCTGCGGCTGCGCCCGTACTCGACCTTCGAATCGCCGCCGCGCCACGTGCATTCGGCCGACGACATCGGCGAGAAGCTGGCGCACGACCTCGGCGCCACGCTTCCTTGGAAGAACGGCTGAGCGACGCCCCGCGGGGTCGATCGGCGCGAGGCGAAGCCCGCTCCGGTCGCGGACGGCCGCGCCGCCCGGCGACGTTCGGCCGCTTCAGGCGCGCTCGCGCACCTTGATGTGCCAGGGCTCGAAGCGGACGCCGAGCATGTTGTCGCGCGGGTAGCGCAGATCGACGTACTCGAGCTCGCACAGGCGCGCGAACACCGGGGTGGTGATGAAGCGGTCGGTGAAGTTGTTCTTGCCGAAGCCGCGCTGGCCGACGTCGAAGTCGCTGATGCCGTGGAACGAGAACCCCGGCGGTGCGAGCGAACGCGACGCGAGCGAGAGGTTGCCGCCGGCGCCGTTGGCCTTCTCGAAGAAGAGGAGGAACTGCTTCATCACGCCGCGCACGCCCGAGGTCAGCACCAGGCCGTCCGGAATGTCGCGACGCATGCGCTCGAAGGTCTCGTGCGGGCGGCCGCGGTAGAGATAGCTGCCGGACCCCTCGATCTTGACCACCTCGTCGAGCGGAATGCAGTCGGTGATGTTGCGCAGCGGCTTGTCGCCGAGGAATCCGTAGCGGGCGGCGTCCTCGTAGAAGACCTCCTCGAGGAAGTCGATCTCGGCGCGGGTGAACTCGCCGATGCGGGCGCGCCAGTCGCGGCCCTCCTTCAGGGCGGTGTTGAAGTCGAGCAGTTGGAACTGACCGTCGCCGACGGTGCGGTAGAGGCGGCGCAGGCGGGCGAGCGTGCGCTTCATCTTCGCCAGCCGCTCGCCCTGGAGGATCACGTCGCCGGGGTGAGGCGCATCGAAGTGCCGCATGCGCTCGAGGTACGCGGCCAGCGTCTCCCCTCCCGGCAGAGTCGGTTCCGGCCGGCTCGTGCCGGCGGCCAGGGCGCGGGCGGGCAGCGTCGCGCCCAGGAGAGCGAGGGTCGTGGCTCGGAGGAAGTGTCGTCGGTCCATCGTCGCGTCGCGCCACTATGGCCGAAGGGCGAACCCCTGAGCAAGCGAACGGGTGCCCCCGGGGCGCATTGATGTTAAGGACACGCCGGTGACCCTGGAAGACGTTCCCAAGCAGCTCTTCATCGGCGGCGAGTGGCGCGGGGCGTGCGACGGCCGCCGCTTCGCCGTGCACGACCCGGCGACCGGCGACGGCATCGCGGAGGTCGCCGACGCCGCCCCGGAGGACGGGCTCGACGCCGTCGCCGCCGCCCGCGCCGCGCAACCCGCCTGGGCGGCCCTCGCCCCGCGGCAGAGGGCGGACGTGCTGCGGCGCGCCTTCGAGCGGACGGCGGCGGCTTCCGAGGATCTCGCCCGGCTGATCGTGCGCGAGAACGGCAAGGCGCTGGCGGAGGCGCGCTCCGAGGCGCTCTACGCCGCCGAGTTCCATCGCTGGTACTCGGAGGAGGCCGTGCGCCTGAGGGGCGAGTTCGCGGTCGCGCCGGCCGGCACCAACCGCATGCTGGTGCTGCACCAGCCGATCGGCGTGGCGCTGCTGATCACGCCCTGGAACCTGCCGGCGGCGATGGTCACCCGCAAGATCGCGCCGGCGCTGGCGGCCGGCTGTGCCGTGGTCCTCAAGCCCGCCAGCGAGACGCCCCTGACCGCGCTGGCGCTGGTGGCGATCCTGCGCGAGGCCGGCGTCCCGCCCGGCGTGGTGAACCTCGTGCCGACCAGCCGCAACGCCGAGGTCGCGAGCGCGATCCTCGCCGACGAGCGAGTGCGCAAGCTGTCCTTCACGGGCTCGACCGAGGTCGGCCGCCTGCTGCTCGCACAAGCCTCGCGGCGGGTGGTGAAGTGCTCGATGGAGTTGGGAGGCAACGCGCCCTTCCTGGTCTTCGCCGACGCCGATCTCGAAGCCGCGGTCGCCGGCGCAATGGTCGCCAAGATCCGCCACAACGGCGAGGCCTGCACCGCCGCGAACCGCTTCTACGTCGAGGAGGCTGTGGCGGAGGCCTTCACCGACAAGCTGGCGCGCGCGATGGGGGAGCTGGTGATGGGCAACGGCCTCGAGGCCGGGGTGCAGGTCGGCCCGCTGGTCGACCGGGCGACGCACGCCAAGGTCTGCCGCCTGGTCGATGCCGCGCTCGCCCACGGCGCCGAAGCGCGCATCGGCGGCCGGCCGGCCGACGGACCGGGCTACTTCTACCCGCCGACGGTGCTCGCCGGCGTGCGCCCCGATTCGCCCATCCTCGCCGAGGAGATCTTCGGCCCGGTGGCGCCGGTCGTCACCTTCCGCCACGAGGCCGACGCGATCGCCATGGCGAACGACGTCGAGCACGGGCTGGTCTCCTACGTCTACACCCGCGACCTGGCGCGCGGGCTGCGCGTCGCCGAAGCGCTCGAGACCGGCATGGTCGGCCTCAACCGCGGCCTGGTCTCCGACCCCGCCGCCCCCTTCGGCGGCGTCAAGCAGAGCGGACTCGGGCGCGAGGGCGGCCGCGAGGGATTGCTCGAGTTCACCGAAACGAAGTACATCGCCTTCGACTACTGAAGGAGACCCGCATGGATTCCCGAACTCTTCTCGCCGCCGCCCTGCTCGCCAGCACCCTGCTGCAGGCCGGCTGCACCGCCATCCGCCGCGACGAAGCGCAGAGCGCCGAAGACCTTCTCGTCGCCGCCGGCTTCAAGGTCATGCTGGCCGACGAACCCGACGAGATGGCGAAGCTGCAGGCGATGAAGCCGGCGTTGCGCGTCGTGCCGCGCCAGAAGGACGGCAAGATCGTCTACACCTACGCCGACCCCTACAACTGCATGTGCGTCTACGTCGGCACCCAGGACAACTACGCCGAGTATCGCCAGCTCGCCCTCGAGAAGCAGATCGCGGACGAACGCGTCGAGGCCGCCGAGGCGAACGAGGCGGCCGCCATGGACATGGGCTGGTACTGGTGGTGAGCTAGTCGAACGCCGCCGGCCGCAACGGGTCGGCGACGTGCGCGAACGCCTCTTCGATGTGTCGCGGCGCGGTGCGTTCGAGGGACAGCGGCGGCAGATCCTCCGGGCGGAAGAAGTCGGCCGCCAGCGTGTCGTCGCCCGCCCCCGGCTCGCCGCCGAGCAGGTCGCAGAGGAACACGACCTTGAAGGCGTGGTAGAACTCGATCGGGTTGCCGCGGCGGTTCGCGTCGTAGACCCCGATCACCTTGCGCACCGCCACCTCGAGCCCGCTCTCCTCGCGCACTTCGCGCGCGACCATCTCCGACGGCAGATCGCCGACGTCGGCCCAGCCGCCGGGCATCGCCCAGCGGCGATCGGACTGCTCCTGCACCAGCAGGATGCGGCCGTCGCGGATGATCGCACCCCGTACGTCGACCTTGGGCGTGGCGTACCCCGGCTGCACCGCGAAGTTCTCGAGCAGCGGCCCGGGCTCGAGCCCGGTGTGCGCCGAGACGATCTCCGCCGCGATCTCGAGCAGGCGGCGATAGCGGGCGGTGTTGTACTGGTCCTGCTCGAACGCCAGCCCGGTCTGGCCCATCGCCTGCAGCTCGCGCGCCCACTCGAGCCATCTGCGCTCGTTCGACATCGGCGGGGAGTGTCGCAGGTTCCGGTGGTGGCTGCAAAGCCGGGGGTGCGCGACAACCAGGAAGACGACCCAGAGCGCTCTGGCTCAGACCTCGAAGGGCGGGCGCATCATCAGGCGGTGCTTGCGGGTGGTGAACGTCGGTTGCTCGATGCGCCTGGCGATTCGCCAGCCGGCGGCGGTGCGCACCAGCTCGTCGCGGTAGTAGCCGCACTCCAGGAAGGCCATCATCCCCTCGCCGTCGGCCACCCCCATCGGGTTGAAGAGGGCAGAGCGGCAGACCGCGCGGTCGCCGTCGATGCGCACCTCCTTGTTGGTCACGAGGTGCTGGCTCATCTTGAAGCCCGCCATCACCGGCTCGAGCCAGGCGCGCACCTCCGCCAGCGAGCCCGCGATGCCGCCGGCGGCGGTGTAGTCGAGATGGGCATCGGGCGTGAAGCAGGTCGCCCAGCGCTCCCAGTCGCGATCGTCGAGCGCGGACGCGTAACGCGTCAGCAGGTCGTCGATCTCGAGGCGGTCCGAGAGCTCCTGCAGCGTCATCATCGGCGCGCCGCCCGGGTCACCTCGGCTCGCTGCTCACCACCCACATCGAGAAGTACTGCGCCCCGCCGCCGTAGGCGTGACCGACGGCGAGCTTGGCGCCCTCGACCTGGTGCTCGCCCGCGCGCCCCATCACCTGCAGCGCCGCCTCGCCCAGGCGCAGCATGCCCGACGCGCCGATCGGATTGGTGCAGAGCACGCCGCCCGACGGGTTGACCGGCAGGTGGGCACCGAACTTCTGCTCGCCGCGCTCGACGATCTTCCAGCCCTCGCCGATCTCGCAGAAGCCGAGGTTCTCGAGCCACATCGCCTCGAACCAGGAGAACGGCACGTACATCTCGACCGTGTCGACCTGGTTCCAGGGATCGGTGATGCCGGCCGCTTCGTACACCGTCTTGGCGCAGCGGCGGCCGGCGGCGGGGTCGACCTGGTCGCGCCCCGGGACCCACATCGGCTCGACGTAGGTCGCGCCCGAGCGCACCCAGGCCGGCCGGCGCGGCCCCTTCTTCGCCAGCTCCTCGTCGGCCAGCACCAGCGCGATCGCGCCGTCCGAAGACGGGCAGGTCTCGAGATAGCGGATCGGATCCCACAGCATCGGCGAATTGGTCACGTCCTCGACCGACATCGGCTCGCGCAGGTGGGCGTACTCGTTGCGGCCCGCGTTGTCGCGCGCATTGGCAGCGATCATCGGGCCGATGTGCCCGGGGGCGCCGGTGCGCTTGATGTAGGCGCGGATGTAGGGCGTGAAGTAGCCGCCCGCGCCCGCCACCAGCGGCGCGATGAAGGGCATGTTCGGCGACAGCGCCCACATCGCATTGCCCTCGGACTGCTTCTCCCAGGCGATCGCCAGGACCCGCCGGAACTGCCCGGACTTCACCAGCGTGACGCCGGTGATCGCGGTCGACGCGCCCACCGAGCCGGCGGTGTGGACGCGGATCATCGGCTTCATGTGGGCGCCGACGGCGCCGACCAGGAACTGCTCGGGCTGCATCACGCCCTCGAGCTGGTCGGGCGCCTTGCCGAGCACGACCGCGTCGATGTCCTCGTAGCCCAGGCCGGCGTCCTGCAACGCGCGCTCGGTCGCCTCGCGCACGAGGCCGGCCATGCTCTTGTCGGCGCGGCGCGAGGAGTGATGCGTCTGTCCGACCCCTACCACTGCCACCGCGCGCTTCATGACCACCTCCGCTCGTTGCCGAGCACCCAGACCAGATTGTGCTGCAGGGCGTGCCCCTGCGCCGCGTGCGCGATCGCCCGCCGCGCGTTCTTCACCGGATTCGCGGCCTTGCCGCTCAGTTGGCGGTAGACCTCGCCGAGGCGCACCAGACCGGTCGACATCGCCGCGCTGCCGGCGAGCGGGCCGCCCGACGGGTTGATCGCGGGTCCGCCGTCGCCGCGCGCCGGCAGGCCGACGGCCTCGCGCAGGATCATCTCCTCCGCCGCCGTCAGCGCGCTCAGCTCGACCAGGTCGACGTCGTTGGCGGTCTTCACCCCCGCCATCTCGAACGCCTTGCAGGCGGCCATGCCGGCGCTGGCGCTCTTGCTGAGGTCGCGCGAGCCGAGGCTCTGCAACTCGGCGCGCTGGTCGACGCCGTGGATCCAGACCGGCGTCTTCGACATTTTCTCGGCCTTGCCCTCGGCCGCCAGGATCAGGCAGACCGCCGACTCGCACGAAGGCGCGACGTACCCCTGCCGCAGCGGCTCGACCGCCCACGGCGTCTTCTGCAGCTCCGCGGCCGTGGCCGGCTGCTTCAGCCAGGCGTCGGGATTGCGCGCACCGGCGGCGCGGTTGCGCGCCGCCACCTCGGCGAGGTCGGCATCGCCGGCGCCGGTGCGCGCCATGTACGCGCTCGCCTGCAGCGCCGAGGTCGAGGCCAGGTCGAGCCCCACCGCTCCCTGGTAGTAGGGATCGAGCTGCAGGTTCAGGATGCGGTTGAGCTCGCCCTCTCCGGGCTTGCCGTAGCCGACGATCATCGCCGTGTCGCAGTCGCCGGCCTGCATGCGAATCCAGGCGTAGTGCGCCGCGAAGGCGGCGTCCATTTCGAGGTGGAGGTCCTGCTTGGGAGGCCAGGAGCCCATGACGTCGACGGCGGCGACGAAGCCGAAGACGCGGCCGTCGACGTAGTCGGCCGAGCCGCCGACCTGGTAGTCGATCGCCTCGCGCTCGACGCCGCAGTCGGCGAGCGCGCGGCGGATCTGGGGATAGAGGATCTCGGTCGAGGTGTGGTGCTCGTCGACCGCGACGAAGGGGGCCTGGGCGTAGGCCACGATGGCGACGTTGCGCATGCGATTCATCTCACAGACGGTGCAGGATCGACTCGAGCGGCGCGTCGGGCTCGCCCGAGGGCTCGAAGTGGGCGATGTCGTCGTGGCTGCCGGTGCGTTCGCCGTCCGGCTTCCACACCGCGCGCACCCGCATCCCCATGCGCGCGTCCTCCGGCTTGATCCCGAGGATGAGGGCGAAGATGGAGATGTCGGCGCCGTCGAGGGCGACCGAAGCGGCGACGTAGGGCAGCTCCAGGTTGCGCCCGATCACCGGGATGTTGACGATGCAGAAGGTCGTCATCGTGCCCTGGTCGGAGACCTCGACCAGTTCGTTGCAGGGCGCGAAGCTCTCCGGCGAGTTGGGCAGCGGCGGCACGAAGACCTTGCCGGTCTTCGAGCACTTCGAGCCGAGGATGCGCCGGTCCTTGAGGGCGCGCAGGTAGAGCGCCTTCAGGTCGCCGGCGACGTAGTCGTACGGCAGATAGACGTTGGAATCGATGTAGCGGACGGGTTCGGTCGGGGGTGCGCTCATGGGGACCTCAGAGGACGCGGAAGCACTCGATGTCGCGGATCGAGCCGACGCGCTCGTCGTCGGCGCGCCAGACCGCTTGCACGCGGCTGCCGACCTTCAGGCCGGCGAGGCCGTCCCGCACGACGTGCGCCAGCGCCGTGTCGGCGCCATCGAGCTTGACGAGCACGTAGGCGAAGGGCTGGTCGAAGGGGTGCAGCTTGTCGATCGGCCGGTGCACCACCGCGACGGCGGTGACCGTGCCCTGGTCCTTCACCTCCACCCACTCGCCGCCCTCCGAGGCATCGACCTCGGAGTAGCCGAGCGGCGGCACGACCACGCCCTGCTTCGCCACTCGCTGCCCCCAGATCTTCTTCTGCTCCTTCAGGCCGGCGAGGAAGCGGCCGATGGTCTCGCCGGTGGAGTGCTTGTAGGGAAACTCCATGACGAGCTTCTCGCGCATCGGCTCGACGCCTGAGGTCGGTACGGGAAAGGATCTGCTCACGGGAACTCCTTCTCGGGAGCGAGACCGCTAGCCCAACTAACGTTTGTTCGTCAAGAAGAGATGCGGGGACGAGGCCTCCGAGTGTCGCGAGACTCCCGAGGTTTCCCCCCGCGCCGTGTGCTAAGGGGCTGGCGGTGGAGACCGAGACGACCTGGTTGGCGGAGGTGGCGCGGGACTTCCTGTTTCTCTTCGTCACGATCGACCCGATCGGAACGCTGTCGCTGTTCGTGGCGCTGACCGCCGGCACGCCGCCGCGCGACCGCCCGCGCGTGGCGCTGCGGGCGGTGCTGTGGGGCGGCGCGATCCTGTTGGGCTTCATGGCGCTCGGTCAGATCGTTCTCAACGGCTTGGGCGTTCGCCTCCTCTCCTTCCAGCTCGCCGGCGGCATCATCCTCTTTCTCTTCGGCTTGCAGATGGTGTTCGGCACCGGCGTCGCCAGCAGCCAGGCGCCCGAGCCGGGGCACGACATCGCCGTCTTCCCGCTCGCGATCCCGTCGATCGCCGGACCGGGCGCCATCATGGCGGCCGTCGTGCTGACCGACAACGACAGCTACTCCGTCGCCCACCAGATCGAGACGGCGGTGGTGCTGCTGGTGGTGCTGGCGCTGACCTTCGCCGCCCTGCTCGCCGCCAACCGCATCCACCGCGTCATCGGCGACACCGGTGCCAACGTCATCGTGCGGGTCATGGGCATCCTGCTGGCATCCCTCGCCACCGAGGAGACCATCCAGTGTGTCGGGGAGATCGTGGCGCAGATGAAGGCGTCGTAGCAATCCTTCGCCGGTGGCTCCCATGGGTCGCATGGGTCCGACGAGTCCCATGGGACTCATGGGACCCATGGGACCTATGGGAGCCCTGGGACGCCGCGGCCGAGGTACAGGGTGGCGGCCTCCTGATCGGAGACGGCGGCGCGGCGGGCGGTGGCGCGGCGCCGGCCGATGCCGCCCATCATCGGGTGCCAGCCGCGGCGGGTGGCGTAGGTGAAGTACACCTGCTGGCTCAGCATACCGGCCCGCGTGGCGGCGCCGAGGCCGGCGACCCGGTAGCCGCTCGCCAGCGACCAGGCCAGGCGCCGCCAGGAATAGAACGCGCGCCAGGCCTGGGCGTACTCGCGCTCGATCTCGGCCGCCGTCAGACGCGGATGCCGTCTCACCGCGTGGGTCGAGTCGTAGAGATTGAAGTCGTCGCTGCTCAGTTCTCCGGCCGCCAGCGCCGCCTCGTAGTCCTCGGTGCCGGGGAAGGGCGTGTAGACGAAGAAGGAGGCGATGTCGACGCCGATGTCGGCGAGATCGCGCGCCGCGGCGCGGCCGCAACCCGGGCCGTCGTGCGGCAGGCCGACGATGTAGCCGGCGTGGACGCCGACGCCGGCGCCGTGCCAGGCGTCGACCACGCGCCGATAGCGCTCCTTGGTGCGCGCCCGCGCCGCCGCGCCACCGTCGCGCCGGCGGTCCTCGAGCTCCTCGTTGTGGAACTTGCGCACCTGCTCGAGGTTGGCCGGCTCGAAGGACTCGAGCCCCATGAAGACCTCGAAGCAGCCGGCCGCGGCCGCCAGCTCGACGAAGCGCCGCGAGCGCCGGTGCCGCTGCGTCTCCCCGTCGCCCGCGTACGCCGCCGCCTCGATGTCCGTCTGCAGCACGAGCGCCAGGTCGGGGCGCGTGCGCCGCAGATCGGCCCAGCCCGACAGGATCGACTCCCACTCGGGCGAGCGGAAGAAGTCGTCGTCCACCACCAGCAGGTTGCGGATGCCGTGCCGATCGTAGGCGTCGCGCAGCCAGGCCACCACCCGCTCCGGCGCGCGCGACCGCATCGTCCGCCCCATGACGTTCTTCACCGAGCAGTAGGAACAGGTGAACGGACAGCCGCGCGAGGTGTCGAGGGTCGAGAAGGTCGGATTGAAGAAGCGGGCGACGTAGCGGTCGTCGATCGCCGGCAGGGGCGCGTGCTCGATGCGCGGTACGGTGATGTCGCCCATCCCGGTCCGGGCGCGGATGCCGTCGGCGACGCGATAGCAGGCCGCCATGCCGCCGGCGAGGTGATCGTCGAGCATGGCTCCCCAGGTCCCGTCGGCCTCGCCGCAGACCGTGGTCACGCCCACCGCTTCGAGAAAGGCGCGCGTCGGCGCGTGACTGCTGACGTGGAACCCGCCCATCAGCACGGGCAGGCCGAGCCGCCGGAACTGCAGTGCCAGGTCGCGGCCGCGCGGGTACTGGTTCGTCTGCACCCCGGCGATGCCGATGATCGCTTCGACCCCGTCGCGCCGCGCGCGCTCCGCGATCGACGCGGCGGTGTCGCCCGTGAGTGCGCCGTCGACCACCTCGTCCCACAGGACGGTCTGCACGTCGAGCTCCGGCCGCTCGCTCGCCCAGGCGGCGGTGAGGCCAGCGAGCGCGATCAAGGTGTTGCTCGGGATCACGCCCCAGCGAAAGAGCATGACCTCGCCGCGGTCGTCGTAGCGCGACGGCTTGACGAAGTAGATGCGCAGCGCGCGCCGGCCGGGCCGCGCCCGCGCGAGGTCCGCGTCGGGCCGCCTGGTCGAGCGCGACGGCGGCGCGAAACCGAGCCAGCGGGGCATGGGCTCCGGCTAGCGCATCGGGTCGCGCCGCGAAAGCGCGCGCCCCCACCGCGCCAGTGCCGCCGCGCACAGCAGCAGCGAAGCGGCGACGCAGGCGTAGGCGAAGACGTCTCCGTGTCGCTGGTAGACGGTGGC
>Ga0268299_1003567_pt1 | contig 13947 bp, 12 predicted proteins | sample NOBtaG_FD_193484 | JGI IMG/M metagenome (GOLD analysis project Ga0268299, IMG submission 193484) | Activated sludge microbial communities from bioreactor in Nijmegen, Gelderland, Netherland - NOB reactor | ecosystem: Engineered > Bioreactor > Aerobic > Activated sludge | place: Netherlands...
GGGACCGAGCGGGCTTGGTGGGGCTACAGGTTTCGGGTTCGCTGCTGAACGACCGGATATTGGGTGTCGTGGCCGACTTCAGATACCGGAAGCTGGACGCCCCGGCCGGACCCGAAGTCTACATGCTGTATGAACGTTTTCCGCTGGTTCGTTCAGCGCGCGTAGTGGTGCGGACCGAGGGCGATCCGGCCCTCGTGCTCCCGGCGTTGCGGAAGACAATATCGGCGATTGACGCGACTCAGCCGGTGTACGAGGTGCAGACACTTGATCAGGCGCTGGCCGATTCAATCGCGCCAAGAAAGCTGAACCTGATGTTGTTGTCGGTGTTTGCCGGGACGGCGCTCTTGATGGCCGTGGTTGGGACGTATGGCGTCATCTCGTACTCGGTGCAGCGGCGGAATCGCGAGATCGGGGTCCGGATGGCGTCGGGTGCGACGCGGAGCGTGGTGGTGCGGATGGTCGTGGCCCAGGGTATGCGGATGGCGGCACTGGGAATCGGGGTAGGACTGGGGGCGGCGCTGGGGTTGGCGCGGCTAATGGCGAGCTTGCTATATGATTTGGCGGCGACGGATGCGGGGGCGTTTGCGGCGGCTGTGCTGTTGCTGGCGGGTTCGGCGCTGGCGGCAAGCGCAATCCCGGCGGCGAGGGCGGCGCGAGTGGATCCCCTGGTGGCTCTGCGGCATGAGTGAGTAGCTACTTATTTAACGAGTCGAACCATAAATAGGCGGCAGGGAAGTCGGTTTCGTGGCCTCCTTCGAATAGGGTGAAGCGTGCGGGCCCGGCGTTGCGGCGGAGGAGGATGGGGGTGCGGCGCGTCTCCGTAGGCGGGGCGAGGGAATTGGCCGGGAGGCGGCGAGAAGTCGTGAGAGCATCGATTTCGGCATCGGTAAACGCGGCGGCAGGTTTGCCGTTGGCTGCGGCAAGGGCATTGAAGGCGCGGAGCGAATGGGAGATGGGAACCGAACCCGTGTGGCCGTCGTGGATGCCGGTTTGGATGTCGATAGGAAGGCCTTTGGCTTGATGAAGATAGGGCAGAGGCGAGCGCAGACGGTATTCGGCGGCGGCGGTGGGGGAACCGGGAGGACCGCCCGTGCACGCTTCCATCATTTTCCAGTAGCGGAGGTCGCGGCGCTTGGTTTCAGCGTGCCAGGCGGCGAGATCGGAGATCGGGACCCAGGCCGAGGCCGCGCGCCAGAGTTTGGAATGATGGGCCACCATAACGAGGGTCATATGGCCACCGCCCGAACCACCGAGAAGGTAGATGCGTTCCTGGTCGATGTTGTAGTTCCGACTCATGTAGTCGACCGCATCGAGGATGTCCTGCCGCGCCATGGGGGAGGCGCAGGCCTCGGGGCGGTCGTTCGGTCCTCGGAATTCCGGCCCGACGAAGGCCCATTTTCGCTTTTGGGCTTCGGCGAGGGCTACTCGCCACGCCTCGGAGGAGTCAAAATGGGACGACCAGCTATGGAGATGAACGACGAGCGGAACGGGACCGGCCCGGTCCACGGGAGACCAAACCAATGCGGGCTGTGCGGAGCCGCCGGCCGGGGCTGGAATGGAGACTGTCTGCTGGCCTGAAAGCAGCGGGACAAACAGGAGGAGAAGGGCGATTCGCGGCATCGAATGAGACTCTATCATGACGGCCGGAGTGTCGTAACACATGTTGGACATCCTTGGATGTCTGTTTATAAAGTGTTGATAACAATATAGTAATTTCTTCGTAATATGGTTCGCAGCGGGGAAAAGTTTGTGCTAGACTGCCATCTGCAGGCGAAAGCCGGTTCCAGTCCATGCGCGGTGGACTGGCTGGTTGGCGGAAGGGAGTGATCCTGGACGCACGTCCCCCGGCCTGCCATTCCCCACATGTGAAAATCCTGTGGAAAACGAGCGGGGTAACTGTGTGTATTCTTCGGAGAACCTAGCACGAGAACATGCCTCAGGCGCGTTGGCCGCGCCGAAGAGGCGGGAAGTCAGCAACATGGAACTATGGGAGCAGGTGAAGGAGCGGCTGGCGGCGCGCCTGACCTGGGAGAGCTACCAAAACTGGGTGGCGCGGACCATGCAAAGGGCGCAAGAGGGTCAGCGGCTGGTGGTGGCGGTCCCGAATCAGGTGACGAGGGACTGGCTGGAAAAAGAACTGGGCGAAGATGTCCGAGCGGCTTTGCGGGAGCTGAAGGCCGGTTCGCTCGAAGTGGTGTACACAGCAAGCGGGACGGAAACGTCCGCCGAGCGCGCGGAACCGCCTCCGGCATACGGAGCGACTGGATCCGAGCCGTTGTTCAGCGGTCCGGTGGGTTCGCTCAACGAGCGATACACGTTCGAAAGCTTCGTGGTGGGCTCCTGCAACCAATTCGCCCATGCGGCGGCCCGCGCGGTAGCAGATAGCCCCGCGCGCTCGTACAACCCGCTGTTCATTTACGGCGGGGTAGGGATGGGCAAGACGCACCTGATTCACGCAATCGGGCACGAGCTGCTGCGCCGCGCGCCGAGTTTGCGCATCGTCTATACATCGAGCGAGCGGTTCATGAACCAGCTCATCACCTGCATCCGCACTGATCGCATGCCGCTGTTCCACCAGCACTACCGCTCGGCCGACGTGCTGCTGGTGGACGACGTTCACATTCTGGCGAACCGCGAACGGACACAGGAAGAGTTTTTTCATACCTTCAACGAACTCTACGACCATCAAAAGCAGATCGTGCTTTCGAGCGATTCGGCTCCCAAGAACACGACGGGGTTGGTCGACCGGCTGCGCTCCCGCTTCGAGTGGGGGTTGCTGGTGGATGTCCAGGCGCCGGACCTGGAAACGAAGATGGCCATCCTGGATAAGAAGGCTGAATTGGAAGGGATCCACCTTCCCGAGGATGTAAGGGTGTTTATCGCCACGAAGACTCGATCCAACGTGCGTGAACTGGAGGGCGCGTTGATCAAGCTTATGGCGTATTCGAGCGTGACGAACGAGCAAGTGACCATGGACATGGCGCGGCAGGTGTTGAAGCATCTGCACGCCGGCTCCGACAAGAAGATCACGATCGACAGCGTGGTCCGGCTGGTGGCGGACAAGTTTTCGCTACAGCCGGGCCAGCTCAAGCAGAAGACGAACGCGCCGAATATCGCCTACCCTCGGCAAGTGGCCATGTACCTGGTGAAGGAGCTGACCAACGCCTCGCTGCCGGAGATCGGACGGTATTTCTCCGGCAAGCACCATACGACGGTGTTGCACTCGATCCAGAAGATTGAGCAACTGCGCCACCGCGATCCGGATTTGAACAGATTGATCCACAGCACAATCGATTCATTCAATTGAGGTTATGGAGATATCCACAGATGGGCATCGCGGCGGGGACTGGAAAGCCTGTGGACGGAAAACGGGCCTCCTGTATCGCACTTGTGACACGAATGTTTTCAACATCAGTGCGGGACAAGAAGCCTTTGGGTTTTGTATAATTTAGAGAGATATCCACATTTCCACAAGACCGATTCCTACTATAGATAGAGAGATAATTTCCTGAGAGAGGAAAACAGGACAGAACCGGTGGCCACGGCCATTGGGACGGGGCCGAAACGCCCGGGGAGAGGCAAATGGAATTCACCATCGCAAGATCCGATTTGGTTCGCGAACTAGGCCTGCTGCAGGGCGTGGTGGAAAAGCGGACGACGATACCGATTTTGTCCAATGTGCTGGTTGAGGCATCGGGTGACCGGATTACGCTGACAGCGACCGACCTGGAGCTGGGCATCCGCTGTTCGTGCCCGGCTAAAGTGAAGAAGCCGGGCTCCGGCACGATTCCGGCAAAGCGGCTGCTCGACTATGTGCGCCTGCTGCCGGAAGCCGAGATTCAGGTAAAAGTGGGCGACAACCACTGGGCCAATATCACGTGCGGCCGTTCGCGGACACGCATCGCCGGCATGTCGCGCGACAGCTATCCGGAACTGCCGTCTTCCAACGACAAGGTGGCCGATCTTCCTTCGGCGCTGCTGTCGTCGATGATTCAGCAGACCATCTTCGCGATCTCGAACGAAGAGTCGCGGTTTACGCTGAACGGCGCGCTGATGCTGTTGAAGGCCGACGCGCTGGTGCTGGTGGCTACCGACGGACACCGGTTGTCGATGAGCGAGCGGCCGTTGGATTCCGGGGGCGTCAGCGGCTTCCGGGCGCTGATTCCGCGGAAGGCGATGGGCGAGATTTTGAAGCTCAGCGCGGAAGCGGGCGCGGAAGCGGCGATCGGTTTCTCGGCCACCGACAATCACCTGTTCTTCCAGATCGGCGACCGGCTGCTGATCAGCCGTAAGCTGACGGGCAATTTCCCGGATTTCGAGCGGGTGCTGCCGAAGGAGCATCCGTACTTCGTCACGCTCGCCAAGGACGAACTAAAGGCCGCGATCGAGCGTGTGGCGCAGTTCAGCGACGAACGTTCGCACGCGGTGCGCGTGCAGGTATCGGCGGGCGAGTTGAAGATTCACTCGTCGCTGTCGGAGACCGGCGAGAGCGAAGACAGCATAGGGGCCACCTACGAGGGCCCGAATGTGGAGATCGGGTTTAACGCCGTCTATGTGCTCGACTTTTTGAAGGCGTGCGGCGAGGCGAGCGTAGCCTTCCATTTCAAGGATGCCGCCAGCGCGGGCGAGATGCGTCCGGCGGGCGAGGATGTGAACTACACGTACCGTTACATCATCATGCCCATGCGCATCTGACGGCCTTCGGCCGCTTTGGCGCGGCCCATACGCGCGGGGCGTTTCAGCGCGGATGAGCGTCGAGGATGAAGGCAGATCGAGTTTGGTAAGGAGTTTATGGCGACACCGGAAATTTACGATTCATCGAGTATCAAAGTCCTGGAAGGGCTTGAAGCCGTACGGCTGCGTCCGGCGATGTATATCGGTTCCACACGCGAGGCCGGACTGCATCACCTGGTTTACGAAGTGGTGGACAACTCGGTGGACGAAGCCCTGGCGGGGTACTGCACGGAAATCACGGTCACGATTCACATCGACAACTCGATCACGGTTACCGACAACGGGCGCGGCATTCCGGTCGACATCAAGGAAGAGTTCGGAATGTCGGCGGCCGAAATCGTAATGACCAAGCTGCACGCGGGTGGCAAGTTCGACTCAAACTCGTACAAGGTGTCGGGCGGGTTGCACGGTGTAGGCGTAAGTTGCGTGAACGCGCTCAGCGAATGGCTGGACCTGGAGATTTACCGCGACAAGTCCGTCTGGGAGATGCGGTTCGAGCAGGGAGTTCCCAAGGGCAAGCTGGAGAGGACGGGCAAGGCGGGTTCGAAGACAGGCACGAAGATCACGTTCAAGCCGGACCCGACCATCATGGAGACGACCGAGTTCAACTACGACACGCTTGCGCAGCGGTTGCGCGAACTGACGTTTTTGAACAAGGGCCTGAAGATCACGTTGACCGACGAGCGCGTGGACCCGGTGAAGGTGCACGAGTTTCTCTACAAGGGCGGCATTGCGGAATTCATCCAGCATCTGAATCGCGGCAAGGACATGCTGCACGACAAGCCGATCGCATTCGAGGGCGAGCGCGACATGCCCAACGGCGGGAAGGTGAATGTCGAGATCGCGCTGCAGTATAACGACAGCTACTCGGAGACGCTGTTCAGCTTCGCCAACAACATCAACACCCGCGATGGCGGCACGCACTTGTCGGGATTCCGCAGCGCGCTGACGCGGACCATCAACGCCTACGGCACGGCGGCGAACCTGTTCAAGGAAAAAGAGAGCTTGACCGGCGACGACGTGCGGGAGGGGCTGACGGCGGTGATCAGCGTGAAGCTGCCGCAGCCGCAGTTCGAAGGCCAGACCAAGGGCAAGCTGAATTCCGACATCGAAGGCATCGTCAAGCAGGTGATGAACGAGCGCCTGGGCGAGTACTTCGACAAGAACCCGTCGGTGATGAAGAAGATCGTGTCGAAAGCGATCGACGCTTCACGCGCGCGAGAAGCGGCCCGTAAGGCGCGCGACCTGACGCGGCGCAAAGGCGCGCTCGACGGCGGCGGCTTGCCGGGCAAGCTGGCCGATTGCCAGGAGAAAGATCCGGAGCGCTGCGAGCTGTTCCTGGTCGAGGGCGAGTCGGCGGGCGGGACGGCCAAGACGGGCCGCGACCGGAAATACCAGGCGATCTTGCCGTTGAAGGGCAAAATCCTGAACGTGGAGAAGGCCCGCTACGACAAGATGCTCTCGCACGAGGAAATTCGGGCGATGATCACGGCCATCGGCACGGGCATCGGCAAGGACGACTTCGACATTACGAGGCTCCGCTACGGCAAGATCATCATCATGACCGACGCCGACGTGGACGGTTCGCATATCCGTACGCTGCTGCTCACCTTCTTCTTCCGGCACATGCCGGAGTTGATCAACCGGGGCCACGTGTTCGTGGCGCAGCCGCCGCTCTACCGCATCAAGAAGGGCAAGAGCGAGAAGTACATCAAGAACGACTCGGACTTCACGCGCGAGATTTTGCGCCGGGCGACCGAGAACGTGAAGGTGTCCACGGCGCAGAACGGGGTTCCATCGCACACGCTCGAAGGCACGGAGCTGCGGAACTTCCTCATCTCGCTCGACGAGTTCCAACTGCTGGCGCGGAAGGTGGAGCGGCATGTGCGCGATGCACGGGTGGTGGAAGCGCTGACCACCGTGGACTGGAAGATCGATCATAAGGCCGACTTTCAGGACAAGACGAATCTGCAGCCGGTGTTCGACCGGCTGAACGAGCTGAAGCTGGGGCCTACCTGGGTGGAGGACGAGGAGCACTCGGCGTGGATGGTGACTTTCCACGACCATGTGAACGCTTTGCGGAAGATCAACCTCGAACTGGCGGCGACGCCGGAGTACCGCAAGATGCGGGCATTGTCGAAGCAGATCGACCGGTACAATCATCCGCCGTTCGCGGTGGCCAAAGAGAACGGCGCGGCCGAGCCGCGGACGGATTGGAAAGACCTGTTGACGTTCCTCAAAGGCGAGGGCATGCGCGACGCTTCGATCCAGCGTTACAAAGGGCTGGGCGAGATGAACTCGGAGCAGTTGTGGGAGACGACGATGAATATCGAGTCGCGCACGCTGCTGCGTGTGGAGTTACGCGACCTGGTGGAAAGCGACGAGATCTTTTCGACCCTGATGGGCGAGAACGTCGAGAACCGGCGGAAATTCATCGAGGACAACGCGCTGGACGTGCGGAACCTGGACGTGTAAGCGCCCGGCGCCGCCCATCTGAGAACCTGCAAACGCAAATCGGGGGATGGCCGGAGCCATCCCCCTTTCTGCTTCTGTGAACGCGGGCAGAATCCCTGACCGGCGGCGGCAGTGGCGCGCGCCGCGCGCCGGTCTAATATGAGTGAGCCGTTTGTGGCATGTTGGCCATGCCCGAATCGTGGCCGACCATTTCGTGGAAGCGGTCGACCGAGGTTTGGAGCGTGCTGGAGAGCTCGGCCATTTCCTCGCCGGCCGCGGCCGTTTCCTCGGCGTTGGCGGCGGTTTGAGAAGTGACGTTCTGCATTTGGAGAATGGTCTGGCTGATCTGGGCGATGCCGTGGGCCTGCTGTTCGGAACTGGCGTTCACCTGCGCGTTGAGCTCGTTGGATTGGGTGGTGTTCTCGGTGACCACGCGCATCGACTCGACGAGTTCGTTGACGCGATCGCGGCCTTCGCGCGAGCTGCGGATGGAGTCCTCGATGAGCGCGGAGGTGTCCTTGGCGGCCTGGGCGCTGCGCTGAGCGAGGTTGCGGACCTCGTCTGCGACGACGGCGAATCCCATGCCGGCCTCGCCCGCGCGGGCGGCTTCGACAGCGGCGTTTAGGGCCAGGATGTTGGTTTGGAAAGCGATCTCGTCGATGACGTGAATGATGCGCGAGATCTTTTCCGAGGATTGATTGATATCGTCCATGGACGATTTCATCTGTTCGAATTTCTGATTGGCGGCGGCGAGCAGCCCGGTGGCGCTTTGCGAAAGCTGAGCGGCCGATTGGGAGTGATGGGCGTTCTGCTTGGTCATGGAATTGATCTCTTCGACCGACGCCGAAGTCTCTTCGAGCGAGGCTGCCTGATCGCTGGCGCCCTGGGCGAGGAGCTTGCTGGCGGAGCGGACGCGGCTGGCGGCATTGGCCACCTGGCCTGCGTCGCGCGCGAGTTGCGTGGCGACTTTGCGGAAATCGTTGTTCACTCGGCGGAAGAAGAGCAGGGAAACGATGCCCCCGGAGACCGATAGGACGACGAAGCCGGCGATGATCCAGCGGTTCAGGGTGGCGCTCGATTCGGCGTTCTGCGCCGCATCCTTCAAACCCGCGCGTTGGGACTCGATGAGCTTGGCCATGGTGGAGCGCACTTCTTCCTGCGCAGGGTTCAAGGACTCGGTCTGCAGCTTGAGCGCGACATCCATCTGCTGGTTGTCCAGGGCTTGGGACATCTGCTTGGAAATGTTAGTGATCTTGTCCAGGGAGTCGGAAACGCCACGGACCTGTTGGCGCTCGGCATCGGATACGACGGTCTTCTTGATCTCCTCCATTAGTTTGAGAGCCTTCTGCTCGGACTCGCGCCACTGCCTTTTGTATTGAGCGGCGCCGGCGGAGTCGCTGAGCATGGTTTGAAGCACCGTGCCCCGGCGCACCGCGCTGAGCAAGGCGAGCTCCTCGCCCAAGCTGGCGGCGAGTTCGACCTTATGCGAGGACACATTGGCCACCTGGCTCAACTCGCCCGACAAGTTGTGAATACCCCGGAAGGAGACGATGCTCAACAGGGCGATCGCTACCACCAGCGCGCCAACCAAGAAGCCGATCTTGGAGGTCACTGTCGTGGACGAGGCGTTCGTTTTGGCGAAGTCGGACATGAAAACCCTTTCTGGATTGGAGCCTGAGGCCACGCCCGCGGAGGCGCGGCCTCGGGCTGGAACGAGTGGTGCGCGTTACGGTTTGAAGCTGAAGGTGAGCGTGGTGAGAACCTTGGCGGCCTTGCCCTGAACCTGAATAGGCTTGAACGACCACTTCTTCACAGCGTCCACTGTGGCGGCGCTGAAAACGGCGTTACCCTTGACGACCTTCGCGTCTTCGACTTTTCCGGCTTCGTCGATGGTCACGTCGACCTCGACGTCTCCCGTAAGGCGGAGCTGGCGGGCAACCGGCGGGTAGGCAGGCGGAACCTTGCTGGTCACGTTGCTCATTGCGGTCGGTTGCGGAATCCGGACCGCCTCCTCGGCTGCCACACAGAGTGTAGCCAGGGCCGTGGCGGCCAGCAGGGTAAATGCAATCTTGCGGATGGAAATCCGGCTCGCGTTCATGAAGTTTCTCCTCGATCTCGATGTCTACTGGGATGGCACTCGAATATGTGGAGAGGCTGATACCGCCGCACGCGGAAACCGTTCCGTACTGCCGGGAAGGTCGTGGCCTCTTGTCCAGAATCTCAAGCGCACAAGTTGCTTATCGGAACGGCGGGGTGAGGATTAACGGAAATTGCGGCAGTCTGGCCGGTTTGCCGGGCCTCGGCCTGGGGCGTAGGCACAAATAATGTCGCTCTCCGGGGGAAGGCCTACGAAGCAGATGCGGGGGCGTACGGCGTTGGCCGGAGCGCGTACTTCCGCTTGACCGATCGCACGCGGGAGGAGTACTCTGATTTTGAACTCGTTCAAAAGTGAACTTGTTCAGAAAGCGAAGACAGCATGTACATCGTTCCTGGTTATTTGATCTATTTGACGATCACCGTGGCCGTGACGATTTGGGTGGCCAGGTCGTTGCACCGGAACGGCGCATTGTTCCTGGTGGACGCCTTCGATGGAAATCGGGAATTGGCGGCTTCCGTGAACCACCTGCTGGTGGTTGGATTCTATCTGGTGAACGTGGGATACGTGCTTTGGATGTTGCGCACCTGGCAGGAAATTGCAGCGATCCGGCAGCTCATTGAACACATTAGCGAGAGGGTGGGGGTTGTGCTGGTAGTAGTTGGGCTGATGCACCTCTTCAACGTGTTCATGCTCAGCCGCTGGCGGAAGGCGTCGCTGCGAAACGCCGCGGTCGTGCCGCATGGGTAAGAGCCAGGAGACGCGGGCGAGGATTCTGGCGGCGGCGCTCGAATCGTTCCGGACGCAGGGCTTCGAGGCAGCGACGATGCGGGAGATTGCGCGGCTTGCCGGAGTGGCGGTGGGTGCGGCGTACTACTACTTCCCGTCAAAGGACGCGATTATGCTGGCTTTCTACGAGCAGGCGCAGCGGGAGATGGCGCCGGCGCTGGATGCCGCGATCGATGGCGGCGCCGATCTTAAAGCGCGGCTGGCCGGATTGATGAGAGCGAAGCTCGAGTACTTCGCGCCGAGCCGCCGGTTGCTGGGAGCCCTGGCCGCTCACGCCGACCCCGAGGATGCACTTTCGCCCTTCAGCGAGGCGTCGCGCCCGGTTCGCGAGCGGGATACCGCTTTCTTCACACGGGCAATCGAAGCCAGCAGGACGAAGACGCCCGACGATCTGGCCGCGCATTTGCCGGGGCTGCTCTGGATGTACCAGATGGGTGTGATCCTGTTCTGGATCTACGACAAGTCGCCTGGACAGGCGAAGACGCATGCGCTTCTGGACAAGAGCCTGTACATCGTCGTGGCGCTGATCCGGTTGGCCGGGCTGCCTCTGATGAAGCCGGTGAGGGGCGTGGTAGTAGAGCTGGTGGAGACGGTGACGGGTTAGGGTAATACCGAATCGAGGAACTGCCAGGCGGCGGCGCGGGCTTCGTCGGGGAAGTCATGGGCTGAGTCGGGGTAGGTTACCTGGAAGCGCAGCTTGGGGAAGAGTGGACCGGCGGCGGCCACGCAATCGCGGACACCGGAGACGTCGAAGTTATCATCGTGCAGCGGCGCGTTGATGAAGACGGCCCGCGGGGCGATGGCGGCGAGCACGTCGGGGAAGTCGAAAGGCATGCGGCGCGGATCGCGGTTATAGACAGAGGCGATGCGAGGCATGTAGCCTCGGTGGGACCAGCCGGTGAGGTTGCCGCCGTAGTATTTGGCGAACGAAGTGAAGCCGCAACTGGTGACAGCGGCCTGGATACGCGAATCGAAAGCGGCGATGAAGAGCGCGTTGTGGCCGCCGAGAGAGTGGCCCACGCTGGCGATGCGCCGCGGGCGGCCGGCCGGTCCGGCGGGAAGGCGGGAAACGAGCAGGTCGACGGCGCGGCGGTGGTTCACGATGCCTTTCATCGATGCGCTCTGGTAGCCGCGTTCGTAAACGTCGAGGAAATACTCGCCGAAGTTGGGGTAGTCCGGCGCCAGGGCGAGGTAGCCGCGTTCCGCGAGCTCCTTGGCGGTGTGGCGGGAGAAGCGGGAGCCCATGCCCGCGATTTCGTCCTTGCCGGAGCGCTGCGTGGAATGGAGGCAAAGCGCGGCGCGGCCGGTTGGTTGCCGAGGCACGAGCAGCCAGGCGGGGACATGATCTCCCGGTTCGGACTGATACGTGATCTTGTACCGCGTGTAGGCGGGAAATTGCTCGGTGAGCAGTATGCGGACGTCGAGCGGGAGAGTGGGCGTGGGCGCGGGCAGAGGCCCCATGACCTCCTGCATGCGGGCTAGAGTTTCGTTGGGCGCCAATGGGGTCATGGTAGGGACGGGCAGATTCGAACTGCCGACCTTCCGCTTAGGAGGCGGACGCTCTATCCAGCTGAGCTACGTCCCCGTACATAGCTCAATTGTAGACGCGTTGGGTCCGTGCGTGGCGGGCCTTGGTCAGGCCGCATCGGGCCAGAGACGGTCGAGCAGCTCGCGAATTGAGTCGCGCCGCCGGTGAAGTTGATCCTTCATCGTGGAGCTGCTGGTATGGCGAATTTCGACGGCAAGGTCGGACCATTCGTGAGCCAAAAGCTCATGAACGAGGTCCCATTCCTCGTGCGTGAGCATAGGATGCGCGGTGATGGTGGTGTTCATGACAGTCCTCCTCCGCAGGATTCCTGCAGCCACACTGTAACACCGCGGACAATGGCTGGGAAGGGGATTCGTGTGCTAGCTTGAAAGTTGGCGCGCGGGGGCGCCAGGGCCCGAAGAAGAGGATCTCACCCCGGTTTCCCACCTGTTGGTTGCGAAGCGAAACGCATTGCTCCGATGTGAGCCAGAGCCGGATCGGGCACGGCGATGGCGGACACATACTGAAGGAGACTTGTGTGGAATCGACATTCGCGAGCGAACGATTCGATGAGATTGAAGAGTACCGCATCCGCGCCAGCCGGCTACTGAAGGCGCTTCGCGGAGGCGAGGAGCGCGCGGCCGAGTTGGCTTGGCGGAGGCTGCGAGCGTTGCCCCATTTGATTGGTTTGGGCCCCGACTCGGTGAGAAGAAAGCATGCACTGGCCGTAATCGCGCGGGAGGCTGGTTTCGGCGGATGGGGGGAGTTGAAATCTGCGCTGGAGCGGCGGCACGAATTCGATCCGGCATCGTTGTTGGACCGGCGAACAGGCGGATTCCTGAATCTGTGGTATCGCACCTACGAAGAAGCGCGTGCTGTGCTGGGCGGCAAGCCGCGACGGTTCTTGTTCCCGTACCGCTCGCAGTTCTTCGTATGCGAGGCGGAGCTGATTGAAGCGGCTGATGTGGATCCGTTCGATGCCGACTGGGACCGCATGGGCCGCGATTGGGTGAATCCGTTGGATGAGGCGGCGCGCGCCCGGTTGGGACGGCGTCTGCGGCGAGAGCTGGGCTCTGCCACAATCATGAAGTGAAGAGTATGCGTGGCGGCGGCATCGTTGCACTGGCGTGCATAATCGCATGCGCGTTGGCGGCGGTGCTTCCGCTTGCGCCCATCCTGTTGTGGGCGGTGGCGCTTGCGAGCACGCTGTTTGCGGACGCCACGAGCGTAGTTTGGATTCGATCCCGACGCGCTTCCACGGCCGCACCTTCCTTTCCACACCTGGCCGGCGCCAGCGGCCGTGCGCCGCCTGCTGTGTAGTCCCCTTCCAGTTTCCCTAGATCGATTGAATCGCCAACAGACCCGTAGTGTGCGAGTTGGAGGCGGAGATGCGTGTGAGCGAGGCTTCGCGCAAGCTGATGCTTGGGTTTGTGTTGTTGCTGGGTGCAGTCTTCGGCGCGCCGATGCGGCCAGATCAGATTGAGGCGTTCTTGAACGATTCGCGGAGAGCGAGGATCGTTCAGGTGATGAAGGAGGAGGACAAGGATAGAGAGAGCGATTAAGGAGCTACCAGCGTTTCAGACCTTTTGCTCCGATATCGGCGCGGAGTTGCATACCGTCGAAATGGATCTTCCGCGCTTCGCGGTACGTGTTGGCGATGGCGTGCTGGAGATCGGCGCCGCGGTTGGTGACGCCGAGAACCCGGCCGCCGGAAGTGACCACACCGCCCTTGAGCGACTTCGTTCCCGCGTGAAAGACGGGACATTGGGCGGCTTCGAGACCGTGGATGGCATCACCGGTCCGGACGGTGGCCGGATAGCCATGCGCGGCCAGGACGACGCAAACGGAGGGTTCGGGCCTCCAGGCCGGGGTTGCGCCTTCGACGAGCGTGGCGAGGAGGTCGGAATCCATATGATGCATGAGCGCCTGGGTTTCGGGGTCGCCAAGCCGCGCGTTGTATTCGAGGACCTTGGGACCGTTTGGCGTCATCATCAGGCCCGCGTATAGGAAGCCGGAGTAGGTTGCGCCGTCGGACGCCATTCCGGCGACGGTGGGCTCGATGATGGTATCCATAATATGGGCAATCTGGCCGGCGTTGATGATGCGGCCATCGCAGTAGGCTCCCATGCCTCCCGTATTGGGACCGGTATCGCCGTCGAAGATGGTCTTGTGGTCCTGTGTGGCTTCTAGCGGGATGGCGCGTCCCTCGTGAACGTAAACGATGAAGCTGACCTCTTCTCCCGTGAGGAATTCTTCGAGCAGAAGCGGGGCCTCGGGCAGCGTATTGAGCGCAGTTTCGGCCTCGGCTTGGTTGGCGACGATGATGACGCCTTTGCCTGCCGCGAGT
>Ga0268299_1003568_pt1 | contig 13939 bp, 11 predicted proteins | sample NOBtaG_FD_193484 | JGI IMG/M metagenome (GOLD analysis project Ga0268299, IMG submission 193484) | Activated sludge microbial communities from bioreactor in Nijmegen, Gelderland, Netherland - NOB reactor | ecosystem: Engineered > Bioreactor > Aerobic > Activated sludge | place: Netherlands...
GCCGCGCTCGACACGGACCCGTCGAGCGTCGAAGAGCGCTGCGAAGCCCTCGCGCGACGCGGGCAGTTCCTGCGCGCGCTCGGCGTCGGCGACTGGCCCGACGGTGTGCCGACCGGCCAGTACGGCTTCACGCACGCGCTCCATCAGCGCGTCCTCCACGACGCGATCCCGGCCGGACGGCGCAGCCGTTTGCACGCGCACATCGGCGCACGACTGGAAGCCGCGTACGGCGAGCGCGCCGGCGAGATCGCCGCCGAGCTGGCCGGGCATTTCGAGGAGGGCCACGACTACGCGCGCGCGGTCCACTATCGGCAAGGCGCCGCCGCCAACGCCGGTCGGCGGACGGCCACGCGCGAAGCGGTCGACCACCTTCAGCGCGCCGAGGCCTTGCTCGCCCACTTGCCCGAGGACGGCCCCCGGCTCCAGACCGAGCTCGCGATCCAGATGGGACTCGGCCCGGCGCTCATGAGCACGCGCGGCTACGCGGCGCCGGAGGTCGAGCACGCCTTCACGCGCGCGCGCACGATCTGCCACGCGCTCGGCGATTCGGCGCCGCTCTTCCCCGTGCTGTGGGGCATCTGGGGCTATCACGTGGTGCGCGGCGCGATGGGTCTCGCGCGTCCCCTCTACGAGCAGTGCCTCGCCGTCGCCGAGCAGACGGGCGATCCCGATCTGCTCGTCGAAGGGCATCACGCCGGCTGGGTCACTCGCTTCTTCTGCGGAGATCTCGCGGCGGCACGCGACCACGTCGACCATGGGCTCGCGCTCTACCGTCCGGAGCACCGCAGTCACGTCTTCGTCTACGGTCAGGACCCCGCCGTCACCGCGCACTCCTACGGCGCGCTCATCGCCTGGTACATGGGCGATCCCGACGGCGCCCGCCGTCACGGCGAGGCCGCGCTCGCGCTCGGGCACGAGGTCGCGCATCCGTTCAGCCTCGGCTTCGCGCTGAACTTCGTGACCTGGGTGCACTACTGCCGCGGCGACACCGCCGCGACCCGCGCCCACGCCGAGCAACTGATCGCGCTCGCGACCAACGAGGGCTTCCCGTTCTGGCTCGCCGGCGCGACGCACTTCCTCGCCTGGGCGATGGTCGTCGAAGGCGACGTCCAGGGCGGGCTCGCGCGGATGCGCGCAGGCCAAGAGGCGTGGCGCGCGACCGGCGCGGGGCTCGGCCTGCCGTCCCACATCGGGCGACTCGCGGAATCTCTCGTGATCGCCGACCAGCTCGACGCCGCCGCGGCGACCGTGACGGAAGCGCAAGCGTTCGTCGCCAGCAGCGGGCAGCGCTACTACGAGGCCGAGCTCCATCGGCTGCACGGCGAGATCCTCTGGCGCACGCGCGGAAAATCCCGCGGCGCGGCCGCCGACGTCGAGGCTGCGCTCACGCGCGCAGTGACGATCGCCGACGCGCAACAGTCGCGCTGGCTCGCGCTTCGCGCCGGCACGAGCCTCGCGCGGCTCCGCCGGGACCAGCAGAACCCGGGCGAAGCACGCCGCATCCTCGAGCCGCTGGTCGCGGACATCGCGAGCGCCGAGTCGACGCTACCCGACGCGGCGGCGGCCCACGCGCTGCTCCGCGAGCTCCAGGGCAACCCCCGTTAGCGCGCGCACCGTCAGCTCGCCCGAGCACGGCGAGCGCTGTCTCGACAGTTCAGGCCGTTCAATCCGGAAACGGCGTGATTCCCTCGCAGTACACGTCGCCGTTGAGTCCGTCGTGCAGCGCCTCGATCGCCTCGCGGACGACTGGGGCGGCGCTGACGGTGCAGGCTGGGCACTTCTTCACGCCGCTCACCGTCTTGTCGTACTTGGCCGCGGCGGCGTTCTCGCACGCCTGGACGGCGAACGGCTTCCCCTTGATGACCGTGCCCGCCGCCTTCACGTGACATTTGATGATGGCGCCCGCGAGCTTGGCGCCGGCCGTCGTGAGCTTCGCCGCGCATCCGAGGCCGTCCTTGTCCGGCGGGACGAACCCCGTGATTCCACCACCGAACGGCGTGGTGCCGGAGCAGAAGAGGTCGCCGTTCCGCGCGGCGAGGAAGGTGTGGAGGGCGTTTCGCACATCCGTCGCGTTGGCGGGGACGCACGCCGGACACTTCTTGATGGCGAGCACCTTCGCGTCGTAGGCGGTGATCGCCTTCGACTCGCAGGCGGCGAGATCGAACGACTTCGCCTTGAACGTCGCCGTCGCCGCCTTCACGTGGCACTTCGTGAGCGCGGTGCCGAGCTTGGACAGATTCGCCGCCGCCTTGCCGGCGCAGCTGAGCGTCGCCTTGTCCGGCGGGATCACGCCGCTTTCCTCCGACGTCGATCCCGTGGCCGCCACCACCGTGGAGGGTCCGTACGGCGGGTCCGTTTCGCTCCGGTTGTGGGCCCAGTCCCACGCCACCGCCCCGAAGGAGTATGTATGGCCGGGCGTGGCGTCGAACTCGTCCGACCCCGGCTCGACGTCGTCCCTCCAGAGCGTGTACGGGCCGCCGTTGACCGCGACGAAGACGTCCATCCGGGCCACTCCGGAGGTCGCGTCGGTGGCGGACCACGTGACCTCGAAGTCGCCCGTGGCGCTCGCCGGGGCGGTGACCTGCGCCGTGGGGAGGTCGGTGTCGACGAGGTTGGACCAGGTGTTGGTCGTGATCGGGTCGTTCAAGTCGAACACGATGTCGGCGACGTTGGTGACCGCGGTCCCCGTCGCGACGTTTAGCAGCGCCACCTCGTAGTGCACGACGCCCTGGCCCTCGAACCCGTCGACGTTGGGGGGCAGGAAACCGAGCAGCGGGTTGTCGGGGAGGCCGCCGGTGATCGGATCGACGCTGCCGAGATACACCTCGAGATCACCCTCGGGGCTCACCGAGGCCTGGATGCGCAAGCGCAGCAGGTCCGGGGTGTTCAAGTCGACCAACTCGTCCCAGGACGCCGCCGGCGGCGGCTCGATCGTCGTGAGGCCGAAGCTCACGCCGAGGAACCGGAGCGTGCTCAGGTCGTACACCTCGGGGTCCAGTTGGCTCGAGATCCGCACCTCTTGTGCCGGGGCGGTCGCTTCGGGGTCGTTCTCGAAGAAGACCGAGTACCGGTGGATTCCCTCGCCGCGGTAGGCGCGCTCGGGACCGTCCCCCTGCGGCCCGACGACGGCATTGGGGTCGATCGAGGACACCGGTCCGACGGGCAGGCGCCGGCCACCGTAGGGCGGACGCCATCCGTCCGGCGGGACGGCGAAGGGGTTGCCCGGCTCCTCGCCGGGCTCACCGGTTTCCGGGTCGTCGTCTTCCTCCTCGTCGGGGAAGCAGTTCTCGAGAATGTCCGACAAACCCTCCACCGCGTCACTGCCCTTGGAGATTAGGTCGAGAATCTCGCCCAGGGTCTTGAGCGCGGCACCGCCGACGTCCGCCGCGCATCCTGTGCCACTGCTTTGGATATCCACCATGCGGTCGAACAGCACCGCCGGGGAAAAGCTGGCTTCGCCCGACAACACGGCCAGGTCGTTCGCCCACGCCTCCGGCACGACCTGGAGCAGGTCGACACAGTCAGCACCCGGCAGGGTAGAGGCCAGGGCGTCCCGGATGGCGTACACGCACGCCGCGGCCGAGCTCGACGCCGAGGCGACCGCCGCCGTCGCGAAGCTCCGCGCCGTGAGTGTCGAGGTGGCTCCCTCACCCAGGAGGCAGGCGCCGGACGACGCGGCGAGCGTGAACTCTTCGGAGTCGAGCGGCGTGGTCACCAGGAAGTCGAGCGTCTCGGTCACGCCCGGGCCGAGCCGGTTGACGATGAACGCCGCGCCGCTCTCGCTCTCGCCATCGTGGACGAACGTGTCGCGGCCGAACGCGTACGGGATCACGTTCCCGTCGTCGTCGAGCGTGCGCATGGCGAACAGCGGCTCCACCGTCGAGCCGAGCGGCAGCTCACCCAACAGCACCGGGCATCCGCGCCCGTCGAAGTCGCCGACGTTCGTCATGGTGACGGTGAAGCGGTGGGTCCGGCCCGGGACGAACACCGTCTGGCCGAAGCCGTTCACCGGGCCGCTCACCTCGGTGCGGAGCGCGGCCGGCCACGCGGTGATGCGAATCGAAAGGGCGTCGGTGAGCGTGCGAATCCGTCCACCGGAGGCGGTCGCCACGATGTCCCACGTGCCGCTCTGCCCACTGAAGTCGATGGCCGCATCCAGCGTGCGATCGTCCTCGGAGGTCCCGACGATCGTGCCGGCCAAGGTAACGACGCCCTGGGTTGCCGTGATCACCGTGCCGGGCGCGAGGCCCTGACCCCGCAGCCGCAGCGTCACCTCTCCCGCCCCGACGGATCCATTCTCCACGCGCTCGAGCACGAACGGTCCGCAGGGTTGGGTGAGACAGCTCCCCGTCAGCGAGTAGGGGCCCGGCACGAAGCTCCCGACCTCGACGACCAACGTGTGCTCCCCGTCCGTCGCGAGGGTGAGCGTCCGGTCGATCCCGCTGGTCGGCGTCTGCCCGACCAGGTCGCCGGCCGCGTCGTACACGCTGATCAGGTAGCGCGAGGCGTCGCCGGGATCCTGCGCGATCGGAGCGATCTGGTCCCCGGTGCCGCCGATGAACCGATAACACTGCGACTCCCCCGCGAGCAGGACGCCGCTCTGGGGCGAGATGCCGTCGGCGATGCTGCCGAGCGGGAGGCAGCCGACGGGTTGCGACAGGCGCCGGATCCCGGCGGCGTACTCGGCGCCGGCGGCGCCCTCGACCAGCAACCGGTACGGCGGTTCACCGACGAGCGTACACGGCAGCGCCGCGGTGCACTGGGTTCGACGGAACGACCCAGCCACCATCTCGAAACGACCCCGCTGGTTCATCCCATCCGCATCCACGAGCCACCAGGACACCGAGGGGTCGGCCAGCTGCACCCACACCTTGCTGCCCTGCTCGATCCGTGACGTGTGGCAACGCCGGCCCGACACGGCGGTCAGCGTGGTGGGCGAGGCGGCGAGGCTGAACTCACCGAGCGGCGCGCTCGGCGCGACCGTGCCGTCGATGTCCGTCACGCAACTATCGTCCGCGGCGGCGGCCAGGCGGTGCAGGAAGAACTCCGCGGACGACGCCGTGGACCCGGTGCCGAACTTCACCTGGTTGTACGTGAGCAGGCGGAAGTCTTCCCCCGACCACAGGTCGCACACGTATCGGCCGTCGGGTGGGAAGACCTCGATCGTCCCCGCGCTCGACCCCATGCCACAGGCTCCGACGCCGTCCCACCGTTTCACCAGCACCTGGACGGACGCGGTGTCGTCGCGCACGAGCCAGTTCTCCCGGTGGTCGTTGAGCTCGCCGGGGGTCGTGAGCTCGTGGCAGTGCACGACGTCCGGCTCCGCGAACGCCACCCCGGTCGCCCCGGCGTCTGGCCAGCCGGTGCCGGCGGCGAAGGGCTCGCAGCCGGTACCGTCCACGCTGCGGAACACGCCGACGCCGGCGGAGCGCGGCTGCGCGCCGTTGTTGGTGACCTCGACGCGATAGGTGCTGCCTTCGTACAGGTAGAAATCTTGCAGCTCCCAGTAGTCGTTGTCCGCGTAAAGCGGGAAGTCGTCCGGGTCCCGCACGATCGTCGTCAGATCGCTGCCGTTGGTCGCGGGCTCGCTGGAGCGCACCACGTACCCGCCGTCGGCGGGCGCCGTCACCGAGAAGCACGCCGTGGCACCCGGTGCGACCGTCTGACGCCCCGGTAGCGGTTGGCCCCAGGTCGCCAACGCGATCGGCGTGCAATTCTCCAGATCAACCGCCGATGCCGGTAACGCGGCAAGGAAGACGCCGATCGTCGCGGCGACAACGGCAATGAAGCCGATCGTCTCCGTCCAGGAGTGCTCGCGTCTGCCCATGGGAGGAACCGCCGAAGTCAGGGACGCCAGGCGCCGCGCCGACGACTACACGCAGCCGGGAACGTGCACTACCTCAGCAGCGAATTGCAAGAAGAACCTTCCGCTCGCGCCCGGCAGACGCGCGATGCGGCCCGCGAACCCGCTCGTTGCCGCGGATGCGCTAGCAAAGCCTACGCGCATCGCCTCCGCGGCAAGCGATCGACTCGTCAGATCGCGCTGCGCGGGTCGTCAGCCCAGGAAATGTCGGTCGCGCCCGTGGCGAACAGCAGCCCCGCGTGCTCGCCCGCGTGCTGGCGATGCCAGCGGCCGCGCGGCACGACGAACACCGAGCCCGCCGGCACCGCCGTCACGATCGGTCCCTCGTCGACCAGCACCGTGACCTCGACGGCTCCCTCGACGACGTACAGCAGCTCGTCGGCGTCGGGATGGAGCTCCCACGGCGACAGGCCCGAAAAGCGCGTCACGCCGAGGAGACAGGAGTCGAACGTTCCGATTGCGCGGACCGCCGCCGTCGCTTCGGCCTCGGTCGTGTCACGGGTCACCAGCAGCGTGGGAACGTCCTTCAGCTCGGTCATCACGTCATGAGCTCGCATGTCGTCCTCCTCGCCCGCGCTCGAGTTCTGGATGCGGGCGAGGCAAAGCGTGCCGCAACGCGCTCGGATCGTCTTGGACGGAATTTACCCCCGCTCGGGGATCACCACGTGGCCCGCCGAGGGTCGGTCACGCGCCACATAGTCGTTCGGCGCGAGGCCCGTGAATTCCCGGAAATCGCGGATCAGGTGGGCCTGATCGAAGAAGCCTTCCGCGAGTGCCGTCTCCACCCAATCGACGGCTCCGGGGTCTTCGATCTGGCGCAGCACCGCCTGGATGCGGCAGACCCGCGCGAAGAGCTTCGGCGTGAGGCCGACCTCGCGATCGAAGACCTCGATGAAGCGCCGCGCGCTGAGACCGGTTTCGGTTCGGATGGCCGCGATCCGTGCCGCCTCCGGCGCGTTCGTGAACGCCCGCAGCGCGCAGACGACCGCCGGATGGCGCGCGAGCGGACGCACGATCCGCGCGACGAGCGCGCGCTCCAAGAGGCCGAACCGCGCGGCAGGTGTCCGCGCCGCGATCAGACCGTCACGGAGCGCGCGCACGCCCTCATGCCAGAAAAGCTCGAGATCGATCTTGGCGTCGCGGATCTCCGATGCCGGAAGCGCGAAGAACGGGAACGCGCCACCCGGCTTGAAGTGCACGCCCATCAGCGCCGTCTGCGGGCTCGTGTCGACGGCAAACGGCCGCGAGCACGCGCCGACTATCATGGCCGATCCGATCGCTCCGAGCGCGCCGTCCGCCTCGGCTACGCGCAGCGGTGCCTCCGCGAGCGCGATGACGATCTCGGTCGTGCCCGTCGGGAGTACGCGTTCGACCGTGTGCGACGGCGCCGGCCCCTCCTGAATCCAGAGGTAGTCCACGAACCCGGACAAAGGCGCCGCTGGTCGATGCACGAGCATGGCGAGGCGCCGAGTTTGGCACCTCTGGACGGGAATCCGAAGCGTCTTCGGAGCAACGCCCCGGGCGGACTCAGAGCCGTCCGAAGAAGTCGTTGCCCTTGTCGTCGACGACGATGAACGCGGGGAAGCCGGGGCCACGCCCCGTGTCGGAATCCTCGATGACCGGGATGCAGATTTTCTATTCGTCGACGGCGCACGGATCGGATACCTCCGCGCCCATGCCGGACGACCAGACGAAAGCCGACCCACCGAGCGCGCGCGCGGCCCTGGCCGCGGCTTCGCGCATCGCCGACGATGCGCTGCTCGACGAGCTCGTCGCGCTCGGGATCCGCGCCGACACGATCAGAGCTCTCGGGCTCGTACCCCTGGCCGCCGTCGCGTGGGCCGACGGACGACTCGAGGAAGCCGAACGGCGCGTCCTCCTCGAGGCCGCGCGCGACGCGGGACTCGACGCCGACGGGCCGGCGCGACGACTCCTCGAGGTCTGTCTCGCGACCTCCCCTCCGAGGTCGCTCTGGACGCTCTGGCGGTGCTGGATCGCGTCGGCATCGGCGACCATGCCCGCGAACGAGTCCCGACGCTGGCGCGACGACATCGTGGCGAAAGCGCGGCACGTGGCCGAGGCCACCGGGGGGTTCAAGACTCTGCTGCCGAAGGTTTCCGTCCACGAAGCGGCGCTGCTGGACGAGATCGGCCACGCCTTCGCAGATCGATGCGCGTCATGAGAACAGCTCCCGGCGCGCCGACTCCGTGATGGCGATGACCGCCGGGTGCTTCAGCCTCCGCTCGGCCGAGATCGCGTAGAAGCGTTCGAGTACGGACGGTACTCGCCCGACGCGCACCACGTCGTACTGCCGGCAGATCTCACGGTGGATCACGGAGGGGGCGGCAAAGAGGCCGACGCCGCCTTGCCCGAGAACCTTGATGAGCGCGCTGTCGTCGACCTCGCCCACGATCACGGGCCGCACTTCGACCGTCTCGAACCAGCGCTCGAGTCCGCGACGCAGGGGTCCGTGCTCGCGTGGCAGCATGAACGGCGCTCCGTCGAGGGACCTGGGGAATCCCCGCCGCAAACGCTTCGCGAGGCGGGGACTCGCGAAAATCCCGACGTCGCACTCGCCGAGTACGTGGTTGAAGGCGCGGATCTGCGCGCTCGGGTCGAGCGGGAGATCGCTCAAGACCAGATCGAGATTGTGAAGGGCGAGCTCCGCGAACAGCCGTTCGCGTGTGTCCTCGACGCAGACGAGTTGCACGCCGGGTCCGAGCGCCGGCTTGAGGAGTCGGTATCCGACGAGCTTCGGGACCGCGTTCGCGAGGCCGACGGCGAATCGAAGCGGGCGCCCGGTCGGTCGCCCGCGCACGGCATCGCGGAACTCGCGGCCGAGCGTGAAGATCTCATCGGCGTAGCGGCGGGCCAGCTGGCCGACGTCGGTCAGGACCAACCGGCGACCCTCGCGGTGAAAGAGCCGCTCGCCGAGCGCGTCCTCGAGCATCTTGATCTGCGCGCTCACAGTCGGCTGTGCAAGCCGGAGCTCCGTGGCCGCGCGCGTGATACTGCCCTCCCGCGCGGCCACCCAGAAATAGAAGAGGTGGTGGTAGTTCAGCCATTCCATGGAGCTACCCTATATCTAAAAACCCAATCGTCTACAGCCGTATTATCTATTTTGACTTGGTATTCCGCGCCGCTAACTTCCCGCGCGGATGGACTGGTCGACAATCCTCGCCAACGTACTGAGCCCGGCGACCCTGTTCTTTTATCTCGGGTTCTTCTCCGTCCTTCTGCGCTCAGACCTGGAGATTCCGCATCCGTTGCCCAAGCTGTTCTCGCTCTACCTCCTGTTGTCGATCGGCTACACCGGCGGCGCCAAGCTGGCTCACGCCGGCGTGACGGGGTCGGTGATCGTCTACATCGCGGCGGCAATGACGATGGCGCTCGTGGTGCCGCTCTACACGTTCTGGGTCTTGCGGCGCATCTTGAACGTCTACGACGCGGCCGCCATGGCAGCCACCTACGGATCGATCAGCGTCGTCACGTTCGTCGTCGGCACCGATTTCCTCGCCAAGCACGGCGAACCGTTCGGGGGCTACATGGTGGCCCTCATGTCGTTGATGGAGTCGCCGGCGGTGATCGCGGGCATCATGCTGGTGCGCGTGTTCGCGGCTCCAGCGATCGGACCAGATACCGTGGAACGACCCGGCATCGCGGCGCTCATTCGGGACTCGCTGCTCAACGGCACGGTGTATCTGCTGCTCGGGAGCCTCGTGATCGGCTTCCTCACAGGCGACAACGCGGGGAAGGGTCTCGAGCCATTCATGAGCGACCTCTTCAAGGGCGTCGTCATCTTTTTCCTGCTCGACACCGGGATGCTCGCCGCACGCCGGGCGCGCTTGCTGGTACAGGTGGGCCCCGCCCTGGCGCTGTTCGGGATCGCGGCGCCGCTCGCGAACGCCGCCGCGGGGATCTCGCTCTCGGCGCTGCTCGGCATGAGCGTCGGCGACGCGCTGCTGTTCACGATCCTGTGCGCGAGCGCGTCGTACATCGTCGTGCCGGCCGCCATGCGCCAAGCGGTTCCGGAAGCCAATCCGGGGCTCTTCGAGCTCTTGTCGTTGAGCGTGACGTTCCCGCTGAACGTCACGGTGGGGATCCCAACGTACTACGCGGTCATCACACATCTCTGGAGGGCGTCGTGAAGCCGATGAAGCGAGTCGAGGTAGTCGTCGGCGCGCTCGAGCTCGAAGCACTGGTGCAGCGACTCGAGCTCGTGGGCGTGGACGCGTACACGGTAGTCCGCAACGTCGCGGGGAAAGGCGAGCGTGGGATCCGCAGCGACGACGAGCTGAGCGACGTCTTCCGCAACGTGTACGTGGTGATCGCGTGCGCGCCCGATCGCGCGTCCGAGATCGTCGAGACCGTGCGGCCGTTCCTTCGCCGCTATGGCGGCATGTGCCTTTTGTCGGATGCGCTGTGGGTCCTGCACTGACCATCGGACAGGAGAACGCGATGACGCGGAGCCCGAGAGACCAGGATCGACCGACGCCGTGCCTGCGGGGACCGCGGGCTGGGGTCGTGGTGCCGTTCGACCCGCGGCCACGTCCAGCCGACGCCCGCGGCGGCCGGACACCCGCGGGCACGCTGCGGCTGCTTCTCGACGGCAATCGCCGGTTCGTCGCCGGGCTGCCGGCGCGAAGCCGCGGAGGCGCGCGCGTTGTCGCCGCCGCACCGCCTCAGGCTCCGTCCGCGGCCGTGCTTGGCTGTGCGGACTCGGGAATGGATTACGAGGCGGTTTTCGATCAGCCCGTCGGCAACCTCTTCGTCGCCGAAGTCGCCGGGAACGTCGCGCGGGACGGCGGATTGGCGAGCCTCGAGTTCGCGGCTGGGCTGCTCGACGTCGACGTGATCCTCGTGCTCGGCCATACGGGCTGCCGTGCCGTCGCGACCGCGCTCGCGGGGAAGCCCGTCGGAGAACTGCCGCGGCGTCTCGCTTCGGCGCACGACCGCGCGCGCCGGGATATCGCGCACGCCGTCGAGGACAACGTCCGGGCCCAGCGGCAAGCCCTGCTCGAGGGCTCGAGCGTGATCGCCGCCCGCGCCGGGTGCGGAACGTTGACGGTCGCGGCGGCCGTGTACGACGGGACGACGGGCACGGTCCGGGTGGTCGCGTGAGTCGCGGCGGCCCGCCGGAGCCCCTCGCGAGCGCGGTTGGAGCGGCCGGCGCGCAGCGTCCGCTGGTCGGCGTCATCATGGGGTCCCGCTCGGATTGGGAGACGATGCGCGCGGCCGCGGAGGGCCTCGGCATGCTCGGGGTACCCTACGAGGCGCGAGTCCTTTCGGCGCACCGGACTCCGGACGCGCTCTTCGAGTACGCCGCGGCCGCGGAGGGCCGTGGCCTCGAGGTGTTGATTGCCGGGGCGGGCGGCGCCGCCCACCTCCCGGGCATGGCGGCCAGCAAGACGATACTGCCGGTTCTCGGTGTGCCGGTGGAGTCGCACCATCTCCGCGGCCTCGATTCGTTGCTCTCGATCGTGCAGATGCCGGCAGGCGTGCCGGTCGGCACCCTCGCGATCGGGCGCGCGGGCGCGACCAACGCCGCGCTCCTGGCCGGCGCCATCCTCGGATCGCGATACCCGGAGATCCGCGAGGCGGTGCGCCGCTACCGCGAGGCGCGAGCCGCGGAAGTGGCGGCCTCGGCCATGCTCGAGCCATGAAGATCGGGGTGCTCGGCGGCGGCCAGCTCGGTCGCATGCTCGCGCTCGCGGGGCAGCCTCTCGGTCTGCGCTTGCTGTTCGTGGATCCATTGCCGGAAACTCCGGCGCGACTCCTCGCCGAACAGCTGGTCGGCGACTACGAAGACGAAGAGCTGCACCACGCGCTCGCCGACTGCATCGACCTCGTGACGTACGAGCTCGAGAGCGTCCCGGTCGCCGCGCTCTTTCACCTGGCGGAGCATCGCCCGGTGTTTCCAACGCCGCATGCCCTTCGCCTCATGCAGGACCGTGTCCGCGAGAAGCGTCTCTGCGCCCGCCTCGGAATCCCGGTGCCGCCGTTCCGCAGGGTGGATTCGCTAACGGATCTGCGAGTCGCGGCAGCGGAGCTGGGGCTCCCGCTCATGCTGAAGACGCGCTACGCGGGCTACGATGGCCGTGGCCAGCGACGCGTCGTCGCGCCGAACGTGCTGGCCGACGCGTTCGCCGATCTCGGCGGACGGCTCTTGTTGGCCGAGCCCGTCGTCCCGTTCGCCCGTGAAGTGTCGTTGATCGCCGTGCGCGGCCGCGACGGAACGTTCGCGGCCTACCCTCTGGTCGAGAATCACCACGTGGACGGCATCCTGCGTTGGTCCCGCCCACTTCGCGCCGTCGAGGCGGCGGCGTGGCAAGACACAGCGGAGGCCCACGCGCGCCGCATCATGGAGCACCTCGGTTACGTGGGCGTGATGACGATCGAGTACTTCGTGACCGAGAACGGCCTCCAGGTGAACGAGCTGGCGCCGCGCGTTCACAACTCGGGACACTGGACGATCGAGGGCGCCGAAACCAGTCAGTTCGAGAACCACCTTCGCGCCGGCCTCGGCTGGCGACTCGGCGACACCGGCGCGCGCGGCGCCAGCCTGATGGTGAATCTTCTCGGCGAGGCTCCCGACCCCGCGCACGTGCTCGCGGTCCCCGGGGCGCACCTGCACCTGTACGGCAAGGCAGCGGCACCGCGTCGGAAAGTGGGGCACGTGACCCTGACGGCGGCAACGACGGCCGCGCTCGCGGAACGTACGAGCCAGCTCGCCGACGTGCTCGAGGTGGCGCTCCCGGATCCGTGAGCGTCGGGTCACTCCAACTCGACGAGCAGGTTGAGCTCGCGGTGGTGATCGAAAATCTGGTAGCGGCGCGGTCGCACCGAGTCCGCGAGTCGCTCGACCTCCGGACGGGAGTAGAAGCGGATGTAGCAGCGGAAGCCGGTGTACCGCACCCAGCGCTGCGGCGTGAGCACGTGCCAGCGCTTGGGGATCGAGACGAAGATGCGCTTCCGGGTGGCTCGCGCGAGCGCACGCATCGCCGCGGCGGGGTCCTTCTGGTAGTCGAAGAACCCGATCGCGAGGGAGTAGTCGAAGCTCTTTTCCGGGAGCGGGTAGGTGAGCAGATCACCCGCGACGAAGCGGCACACGTCGGCCACGTTCGCCGCGGCGGCCTTCTGGCGAGCCAACTCGAGCATCGGCTCGCTGAAATCGAGGCCGAGCACTTCGGAGGCGCCGGCCGCCGCCGCTGGAATCGCATAGCGGCCGCCACCGCAGCCTGCGTCGAGGAGAGAATGGCCGCGCATCGGCGCCAGCACCTCGAAGGCGCGGCTGAAGCGAAGCTTCATCTCCTTCCGCAGATGCGTGTCGACGAACCGGCGCAGCCGCGTTTTCCCGTCGTCGTCGTAGATGTGGTCGAAATCTCGGGCGTAGCCTTCGAAGAAGCCGCGGGCGCCGCCGTCGTCGTTGAGGGGTCGAGAAAGGGTGTCGGTCATGGCCGCGACGGTAGCACCGCCGCGCCGCCGCTCGACGAAGATAATCTCTGCGCGTTGCATAGATTTTTCCGAGAGCGCGCGACCGTCGGGATACGCCCGTCTTGCTCGGACTAGGGACGCGTTCCCCGCGACGGCGGCTGCGGCACGGCGGAGCTGTGACCCACACCGGCCCGAACGCCGAAGTCGGCGGCCACCGTCACTTGCACTTCACCGTGCCTGCCGGCGCCGTGAACCCGCACGATGGCCCGGGCAAGCCGGAGAAGAGCATGTCACCGCACTGATTGGTGCTGGCGTACGGTGGGTCCAGGATGAGTGTCACCACCAGCGGCAGGTGCGAGGGTGCCGGATAGGTGCCGAGCACGGCGCGGATCGCGATGCGCACCTGGCCCGGCACCCTCGTGCTGCGCTTCACGATGACTTTGTTCACGGCATCGAGCCCGGGGATCGCGCCACCCTTGTTCTGGTACACGAACGTCGTTCGGGGGGCGTTCACCTTCCACCCGGCCGCTTGCACCGTATCGAAAGCACCGGGCGGCACCGTCGCGTCGACGATGGTCTGACGGCTGGAGTCGGTGATGATCACGCGGAGACCGTCGACGACGGGATCGATCGCGCCTGACG
>Ga0268299_1003569_pt1 | contig 13939 bp, 8 predicted proteins | sample NOBtaG_FD_193484 | JGI IMG/M metagenome (GOLD analysis project Ga0268299, IMG submission 193484) | Activated sludge microbial communities from bioreactor in Nijmegen, Gelderland, Netherland - NOB reactor | ecosystem: Engineered > Bioreactor > Aerobic > Activated sludge | place: Netherlands...
TATGGCTTGGAAGCGGTTGGACTGTTTCTAACAGTAGGTGTGAGCCTTTCTGACTACTTCCTTAGCGACCAAAAGAATCCAATGCCTTTAGGCGTTGGATTGTCAATATTACGATGTAGGTATTTTTTGAAACAGCCATTTTTCTAAAATTGCTATAAACTGGTTAATTTGAAAGGGTTTTTCTAAAAAGTCATCCATGCCAGCTTGAAAGAACTTTTCTGGATACTGTGCATCACTAGCAGTTAAGGCAATAATCGGGATATGTTTTTTAGTACTATTAGATTTATTGTGTTCAGATTCTAAACGTCGAATTTCTACTGTAGCTTTATAGCCATCCATAATAGGCATATTACAATCCATAAAAATTACTTGATAAGCTTTTTTAGATAGCATTTTTAATGCGTCTAAACCATTTTCTGCTATATCAAGTTTATAACCTAACTGTTGAAGTTGTCTTTTTACTATTAATTGATTCATTTTTTCATCTTCAACAAGCAAAATTAACACTTCTGGTTTTGGTTCTGCTTGAGGTTGGTTGGTTGTGTAGATTCTAGTTTCTTCTATAGGTGAAATAGAAATTTTTGGTCTAATTTGACTAGGTGAAAAGCTTTTTTCTAAAGGTTTTTCTAGGGGTGAAATGCTAGTGTCAGATTTTTCTTTAGGCATTATTGGAATTTGTACTATAAAAGTGCTACCAACACCTAATTGGCTATTAATAGAAATTGTTCCATTATGAGCATTAATAATACGTTTAACTATAGCTAAACCTAACCCTACACCAGAGCCTTTTTTTCTTGATTCAGCTTGTCGATAGGGTTCAAACAAACTTGGAATTGCTTCTGTTGGAATACCTTCACCTGTATCTTTAATAGAAATTTGCAAAAATGTTTCGCTTTCCTTTGTTATTAAACAAGCTTCTATAGTTATTTTTCCTTGATCAGGGGTAAATTTAATTGCATTTGAAAGCAAATTAGCTAAAACCCTTTCAAGTTTAACTATATCAACAATAATTTTAGGCAACTCTTCTTTTATATTTAGTTCCACTTGAATTTTATTTGAAGTAGCTGAAAGTTGTGCAGCTTGAAAACAATCATAAAGTAAATTTTGAGCCTCAATTTCTTGAAAATCTAATTTTATGTCTTGAGAATCTGAACGGTAGAGTTCTAAAACTTCTCTAACCAAGGTAAGAATTTTGTTAACACTACGTTCAGAAGCAACTATTAAAGACTTATTTTCTTTATCAACAGTTTCATCTTCAGACAAAATTTCTAATGTAGCTTTAACTACAGAAAGAGGAGATTTTAAGTCATGAACAAGCATTGCGGTAAAAGTACTTTTAATTTGGTCTAGTTCTTTTAGCCTAGCATTTGCTTGTGTTAATTCAACATTACGTAAGCTAAAAATCTCAGCATCCTTTTCCTTTAATCTAGCATTGGTTTCCGCGTATTCTTTAGCCTTTTGTAGCGTTCTAATACGAGCAGCTAAACCCAAAGAAAGAAGTACAACCTCTATTGCTGTTGCAAAATGTAAAATATAATGGACAAAAAAAGTATCTACAATAACACCACTATTTCTTAATGCCGTAATAATTCCACTTAATCCAAAAGTTGATAAAGAAATCAAATAATACCAGGCTGGGTTAAATTTCTTTTTAATACATAAAACAGCCGCAAAAATAAGTATTGATAATAAAATAATGCTACTAAAGTTATTCAAAAATGGAACAAGTGGACGATAGAAAAATAATGATATAAAAGTGAGCAAAGCAAACCAAATAATAAGAAATTTAGTTGGTTTATCAAATGATGGTAAGTTTTCTCTTAAACAAAGATAAGTTCTTCCAACAAAAACGGCCCAAACTCCAATAAGACCAACAGAAATTTGTATAACATGATTAGTTAAACTTGTTGAATTAGGCCATAAATATTGTGCAGCTAATCCATCAAATGCAAATTGTACTACTCCAACTGTACTAATACGCATTACATAGAAAAAATAAATAGGGTCTCGAATAGTTATATACAAAAATATATGATAAGTAATAAGGCCCAAGAAAATGCCATAGTAAATACCCAAAAAAAGTAAAATTTTTAAGTTATTTTCTGTAAAATATTCTGTCTGCCAAAGAGTTAGAGGAATAACTTTTGTGCTAGAAGATTCTACTCTTAAGTAAATAATTATTTGTTCTTGTTGAGGTATTGGAAGCTTAAAAACCAGATTTTGATGTTTAACCTCTCTTTTAGAAAAAGCAAAAGAGCTACCAATAGTTTTTTGAGTAAAAGAGAGCGTCCCATCACTAGATTTATTTGGTAAAAACACTTGAGCTTGATTTAACCTTGGAAAGTTTATTTCAAGTAACCAGGTTTTTTCTTGGCTAGATTTATTTTCTATTTTTAGGCGTAACCAAATAGCAGATTTTGTAAACCCAAGAGTTGGAACAGATTGCTGATTATGTTTAAAATTTGAATCAAATTTTTTTGATGCTATGTCATCAATTGTTAATGATTTATCTTTATCTTCTAAAATGTCTAAATAGGGGCTAAGGTTATATTTGCCTTGGTTATCTGTTAATTCCAAAATAGGTTTTAGCTCATCAGCTTGAGCATTAAAACTTACATACAGTAAGAAAAAAATAGGTAAACATGCTAATACAAACACTAACAACCAATAAAAGCTTTTGTTAGCAAGTAGATTTAATTTATAGTCATTAAACCATAAATATTGTCTTTTCATTAGTCTAGCTATTCTTCTTTAAGTTGTGATAAAAGAAATTCGGCTAAAGCTAGATCCGCAGGTTTAGTAATTTTTATATTTTCTGCTAGACCTTCAACTATAGTTACTGTGTGGCCTATCCACTCCATCAACATTGCATCATCGGTAGCAAAAAAGTTTTCTGCTACTGCTCTTCTATGTGCTTCTAAAATCAATGAATAACGAAATGTTTGTGGTGTTTGTGCTTGATAAATATTAGCGCGTGGTAATGTGCGTAAAACTTTTCCATTAACTACTTCTTTAATTGTATCCGTAGCAGCTAAAGCGCAAAGTGCTGCGCCTGTTTCGCGGGCTACTGCTATAGATTTACTAATTAATTTTGCTGTAACAAATGGCCGTACCGCGTCATGAATAGCAACTATTTCTACTTTTTCGTGTAGCGGTGAATTAGCAATAAAATCTAAAGCTGCAAAAATAGAAAGTTGGCGTTCCGTTGCACCTACAACAGCCGGGAGAACTTTTTTTAATTCATACTCTTGGCACAGCTTAGACAAAACACCATCATCTACCGCTTGAATAGGCAGGGCAACCAAAATTGCATCAATATCTGAGCATTTTTCAAATTGTCGTAGGGTATGGACTATTAAAGGTACACCACCTAGAGACAGAAATTGTTTACTAGGTGATGTATTACTACTTTGCATACGCCGGCCTTGTCCGCCAGCAGGAATAACTGCAATATTCATTTGTCGTCTACTCGAGAGCTTTAACTTTACTCTACACGATATTTACTAGAATTATGCACTGGTGTTGTAGGTGTATTTCGTACATCACCACGATCTGGTGAGATAGAACGATTTTCATTGTTACGCAATTCTGGTGCTATTACCCTACCATCAGGGGGAGTAGTTCGACCATCCAAAACACGTCCATCTGAAGGAGTAGAGCGACCATCTTCGCTGCCCATATAACGACCAAAAATCATTTTTCCCGCAGTTGTTTGAAGTACACTAGTGACACTAATCTCTATATTTCTTCCAATTGAACGCCGAGCATTATCAATTACTACCATTGTCCCATCATCAAGATAAGCTACACCTTGGTTGTATTCCTTACCTTCTTTTAAGACAAAGACTTTCATTGTTTCACCCGGTAAAACAACCGGTTTAAGAGCATTAGCTAGCTCATTAATATTAAGTACAGCAACACCTCGAAGTTGGGCTACTTTATTTAAGTTAAAATCATTAGTGACAATTTTGCCATTTAATTGTTTAGCTAGCTCAATTAGTTTAAGGTCTACTTCTCTAATATCTGGAAAATCAATATCTGATACCAAAACATCTAGGTTATGATTTTTCTGTACACGTTGTAAAATATCTAAACCTCGACGGCCCCGGTTACGTTTGGCTGAGTCCCCACTATCAGCTACTTGTTGAAGTTCACGTAACATAAATTGTGGAATTACTAATTGACCCCCTAAAAAGCCTGTTTCGGCTATATCAGCAACACGGCCATCAATAATTACACTAGTATCAAGGATTAAATGTTGATTTTTTCCTGTCCCATCGCTACGAAATAAACCACCAAGAATTGATAAATCCAGGTAATCTCCCTTAATAGCTCCAACAATTAAACCAACATACCCCATAAACATTATTAGTAAAAATGTTACATAAGCTTTAACCTGATGTGAAATCTCTCCTTGTACAGAAATTAAAAAACCAATTAACGAAGCACCAATGATGCCAAGTATTGAACCTATAGCTCCACCTATTAGAGTTTTAATAGAAGCACGACGAATGCGAGTTTCAAAAAAAATAATTCCAGATGCTAATATAAGACCAACTATAAAGGATAAAATTGCACTATTAGTAATTGGTTGTTGCAAAAAATAACTTGCTCCAGCCAATGCTAAGAGAAAACCAAAACGGATTAAATTTACGTCAAAATTCATTAAGTTTTTCAGCACAAATATTTGTTAAACTTGTACTGCCCCGGTCGTAAAGTTAGAAAAGTCACTTTAAGAATAATTTTTAGACAGGTTGATTGTTTTCCGCTAATTGTATTTTATTATTGTTATTAAGTTTGAAAGCTTTTTATGTAGGTTTTGCTTTATTATAGCAAGTAAAATATGTTTGCTAAAATCTGAATTAGCTAAGAATTAGCCGAATATAAGAGGATATACTTATTTATCAAAAAAGTTCATCTAGTAAATCTATAACAGAACGTATTGCTACTACCTCAACATTACTAGGAGATTCAATTCCACTTGCATTATTAGCTGGCATTAAACATTTGCCTAGACCCATTGCAGACACTTCCCTTAACCTAACACTAGGTTGAGCAGAAGAACGAACTTCCCCAGCTAAACCAACCTCACCAAAAACAGCAATAGAAGGCTCTATAGGAATATTCTTAAAGCTAGAAATAATGGCTGCAACAATTCCAAGGTCTGCTGCTGGCTCATCTAAAATAATTCCACCAGCAACATTAACAAATACATCTGCTCCATATAGATGAAATCCAGCACGTTTTTCTAACATAGCTATTAGTAATGCTACTCGGTTTTGATCTACTCCTTGTGCCATCCGTCGCCCATTACCATAATTACTAGAAGTTACTAAAGCTTGTATTTCTACTAAAATTGGACGTGTCCCCTCCATACAAGCCAGTACTACAGATCCAGCAACGCCAACAGGACGTTGTTTTAAGAAAAGTTCAGAAGCGTTTTTTACTGCTATTAGCCCTGAGCCAGTCATTTCAAAAATTCCTAGCTCATTAGCTGGGCCAAAACGATTTTTTACAGCCCTAACAATCCGATGATTATGATGATGCTCCCCTTCAAAATAAAGCACTGTATCAACAATATGTTCTAGGGCTTTTGGCCCAGCTAGCATTCCTTCTTTAGTAACATGCCCTATTAGAAAAATTGTAATATTTTTATTTTTAGCTTGAACTAAAAATTGTCCTGCTACCTCACGAATTTGAGAAATTCCCCCTGGCGCAGAATCTATTTTTTCTGAATAAACTGTTTGTACTGAATCAACAATTATACAAAAAGGTTTATGATGGGCGACTTCATCTAAAACTTTCTCTAAGCAAGTTTCAGGTACTAAAAAAAGATTTTTAGGGTCAATCCCAAGACGTTGACCACGAAGTTTAATCTGTTTTTCTGATTCTTCCCCGCTCACATAAAGAACTTTTTGTTCCGATTGACTAAGCTTTTCAGCTACTTGTAAAAGTAAAGTAGATTTACCAATCCCAGGATCACCACCTATTAAAACTAGACTTCCTGGAACAATTCCACCACCTAAAACACGGTCAAATTCCACTATACCTGTAGAAACACGGCTATTATCTTGACTAGAAATATCTTGGTAGTTTGCAGCAATTGTGCTAGTAGGTGCTAGGCGTACAGCACTGCTTTTAGTTTCACGTTCTTCTACTAAACTATTCCATGCAGCGCAATCAGGACATTTACCTAACCATTTTTTGCTTTGAAAGCCACATTGTTGACAAGAATAAACGGTTTTATCTTTTACCATAAGAAAAATAATTACAGCATCAATAAAATGGTGCAAGCTATCCGTGCAGATAAAAAATTTTATTAAAATATTGCTTTGAGCCAATGTAGTTAAAGATTATACTTGTTTGGCAGTTATAAAACATAAAATGTAATGTTTAGCCAAATATTAATACTAAGTATATATGCCAGATGTAGCTAGAAATATAGAAATTAAAGCAAAAATATCTGATTGGCAAAAATTATATCAGCTAGTAATAGCACTTAGCGACACACCAGAAGAAATATTAGTACAAAAAGATATATTTTTTCCTGCTCAAAATGGTAGATTAAAATTAAGAATTTTCCAGGACGACCATGGCGAGTTGATACATTACCAAAGGGAAAATACTATAAAAGCTAAAGAATCTAGCTACATTATAGCTAAAACTACTGAACCTTTAGCTATGCAAGCAGCACTTTCTAAAGCTTTAGGAGTAATTGGAATAGTAGAAAAAAAGCGTCTACTTTATAAAACAGGGCAAACCCGAATACATTTAGACCAAGTAGCAGGGTTAGGAAACTTTTTAGAACTAGAATATGTTTTAAGCCCTAGAGAAGACATTGATATTGCTAAAAGTTTGGTGGCAGATTTGATGCGTTATTTAGAAATAGCATCAAATGATCTAATTGCTAACGCATATATTGATATGCTTTTGTAAATTGATTAAGTAAAGCAGTATTGAAATAACGAAAACTTGCAGTAACAACTAGTTACAGGAAGGATAAATTTAATGGATAATAATTATCCAAAAAATCCATATAATCAACAGTTTGGCAATAATAACCAACAACAATATGGTCAAGCACTTCCACAATATAATCAACAACAAGATCAATATGGTCAAGCCTATAATCAGGAACAAAACCAACAATACGGTCAACAATACGGCCAAGCCCAATATCCTCAACAAAACCAACAATACGGCCAACAATACAACCAAAACCAATATCCTCAACAAAACCAACAATATGGTCAACAATACGGCCAAGCCCAATATCCTCAACAAAATCAACAATACAACCAACAACCATATGGACAGCAATACGGCCAAGCTCAATATCCTCAGCAAAATCAACAGTATGGGCAACAGCAATATGGACAGGCTCAATATCCTCAACAAAATCAACAATACGGACAACAACCATATAACCAGCAACAAACAACCTATGCCCAAGGCCAACAATATGGACAACAACAAAACTATGGGCAAGCTTATGGACAAGCTTATAACCAACAATCGATGAGTCCGCCTGTTTACGGACAACAAATGCAGTATGATTTGCAACAAGCCCAAACTTATGAAGAAATTAAAAAACTAGCAAAACGCTCTATGGCTTTTTCAATTATAGGTTTTTTTATTGGCGGTTTAATTTTTGGTACTTTAGCTTTTTCACGTGCAAATAAAGCACTAGATTTAATGCAGCAATATAACTTAGGTCATGAATTTGCTGGTAAATTAAAATTTGCCAAAGTCATGGGAATAATAGATGTAATTCTTGCTCTTTTAATTATTTTTGGACGAATCTTTTAAGCTAATTAGACTAAATTATTGATTCTAAAGAAAAAATTAAAACTTGTAATATCTATCAGGAAAGTTTGATAATAGCCCAGTGTTCTATCGCTGGGCTTTAGTTTGTTAGGAGCAAAAGATGTCTTTGTTAGCAGAGTTAGTTGGACAAACCTTAGATAATAAATATCGAATAGAAAAACAACTTGGACAAGGTGGAATGGGTGCTGTCTATCTAGCTACTCATATAGGAACTTTAAGACCTGTCGCGCTAAAAGTTATTACTCCTCAATTTATGAGTCATACGGAATTTGTAGAACGCTTTCGCCGTGAAGCAGAAGCAGCCGGACGGCTCCGACATCCAAATGTTGTTAATGTAACGGATTTTGGTTTTGCTGAATTAGGAAAATCCCAATTAGCTTATCTAGTAATGGAATATCTTGATGGTTGTAATTTAGGCGATGTACTTAAAGAAGAAAAAAACTTGCCATTAGCTTGGGTGGTAGATATTTTAGAGCAAACCTGTTTAGCAATAGAAAAAGCCCACACAGAAGGAATAATCCATCGTGACTTAAAGCCTGATAACATTTGGCTAGAACCCAACGAGCGAGGAGGGTTTACAGTAAAAGTCTTGGATTTTGGCCTAGCTAAATTAGCTCAACCAGGCACATCCTCCGAACCAACCAATAATAAAATAAGTGGTAATTTAACCAACAAATTAAAAACTCAAGACACTTTCCAAGAAGCTGTTACTAATGTTCAAATTATTCAAAACTCGCTTGATAAAGAAACAAAAACTGCTGTTCAAGTCAATCCTCAAAGCAATTTAGTAGAAAAAGATGAAACAAAAACTGCTGTACAGCCATCAGCTAGTAATTCTTCACCAGATGAAGAAAAAACAGCCGTACAAGTAGCAAAAGCTAGAACAACTCAAGAACAAAACCCAAAAGAAACTAAATCTACAGACAAATTAACTCAAGCAGGGGCAATACTTGGCACTCCAATTTATATGTCACCTGAACAATGCGTTGGGGAAACTTTAGATAAACGCTCTGATATATATAGCTTAGGTGTAATTGCATATGAAATGTTAACAGGTGAGCCACCTTTTAAGGGGAATTTTAATGCTTTGATGATGCAGCACCTTAGCAGCCCTCCTCCATCACTTCTAGATAAACGCCCAGATATTCCTAAAGCTGTAGCGGATTTAATAAACTCTGCTTTAAGTAAACAAGCCCCAGAACGCCCAGTAAGTGCCGTAGCATTTGCTAATGCACTTCGCGCCCGTTCAGAAACAGCAACAAGTGTTATGCGCCAAGCTTTTGGACTTTATGCAGAACATTTCTCTACTTTTATACAAATTTCACTTATAGCTTCTATTCCAGCAATATTAGTTTTTGTTTTTTCTTTTATAAATACTGTATTAACTAAGACAGCACCTAATGTTTTAATTAATACATTACTGACTATTTTTATACTTGGTGGTGTGATAATAAACCTTATGTTTACTCGTGCTATTAGTAGTGGAATTAGTGTTCCTGTTTTAGCACAATTAATAATTGCTCCTCTAAAAGAAGTATCCATTAGACCTGCAATAGAAATCTTAAAAAAACGACTACGTATTTTTCTTATTCCTGCTCTACTTTATAGCCTAGCAGAGTTTTTTTTAGCAATAAGCATCTCTTCTACATTTTTTTTCACTAGTAATTTAGTATACCAACTTATTACAGAAGAAAATTTTTTGACTGAAATTCTTCAACAGCCTAATAGATTATTACGTCTAACTACTATATTTTTAGTAATGCTAACTATATTAATTACTTCAGGTAGGACAGTTTTTAAGTATTCTCTTTATGCTCCTGTAGCGATAATTGAAGGTATAGGTGGGTTAGCTTCGTTAAAACATGCCAAAAACTTATATCTGTTAAGCCAAAGGGTTACTAAAAAGCTTATGCTACTTTTTTTATTTTATTTATCCATTATTAGTATTGCATCAGGATCAGTTAATGTTTTTATTATTAATCCTAGTCCATTACCTAAAGCTGCTATAGTTTCATTGCTATTTAATATTTCTCATATACTAATTTATATTTTAATAAACCCTTTTGTTGCTATATGTTTAGGGTTGCTTTACTTTAAGTCTCGTCAAATTAATGGGGAATCCTTAAAAGATATTTTGGCACAATATCAGCCAGAAACATTATCTTTAAGCCATTGGCAAACACGTATTAGCAAAGGCCAAACTAGCCTGCTTCAATCCTTAAGAAAGTCTGGTAGAAATGCTTAATTATGTATAAAGAATTGTTGAGCAATCTAGAATTACAAGTAACTTGGCAAGCATTTTGGCAAAATAAAAAGGATCTTTTAGTAATTTCTAAAGAAGGAAAAATAACTTCTCTACCAAGTAGTTTTGCAATAATGGCAGGTTCTTTTAACCCCCTTCATCAAGGACATAAAAAGTTAGCTGAAGTGGCAGAAAAAATATTAAAAAAAGAAGTGATCTTTGAGCTTTCAATTGCTAACGTTGATAAGCCTTGGTTAAATGAAACTACTGTAGCTAAACGATTAACACAATTTATTGACTATAAAACTATTGCTATCACTAAAGCTGCTACATTCTTAGAAAAAACTAATCTTTTTGGCGAGTGTGACTATATTTTAGGTTATGACACTGCTAACAGATTATTTACACCAAAATACTATAAAGATGATATAGATATGATAAATTCCTTAAGAGCAATGACTAGGCAAGGAGCAAAATTTTTAGTCGCTTGTCGAAAAGAAGATCAAAAAATAAAAACTTTATCAGACATTAATATTCCTAAAGAGTTTCAAAGCTTCTTTTCTCCAATATCTCAAGAAATATTTTACTTAGATATTTCTTCTACAGCTTTAAGATCCACAGGAACTATTCTATAATGCTAAAAGTTAAGCAACTGCTTATACTAATTTTCTAAACTTAAATAAATCCCATAACAAAATATTGATGGCAACCTATTTTTCATAAATTTGGTTGTTTAACCCCAAAACTATTCAAACAATTAAGGATGTGTATGAGAAACAAAGCCAAACCAGCAAATAAAGTTGATAAAAAAGTTTCCCCAAAACTTAAGTGGTACTTGTTTTATACATTTCTTGTAGGGTTGTGTTTAGCTACATTAACACTAAGTAACAGTCAGATAGTTAGTAACACTAGTGCAAATGCTAATAATAAGCCTACAGATGAACCACAAGTATTAGCAACTACAAATGGCTTACCAGAAGCAGCACAACAACAAATTGCTGCTCTAATTCAAGAAAAAAACTCGCGTACCCCTGCACAACGTAAAATGGATGCTCGTTTAATTCGTGGTGTAAAAGAAGCTCGTGGAGAAGCTTTTGCACCTGGAGTAGAATCTCTACGTCCGGTTAACTTGGAAAAAGATAAAGAAGGTAAAGTAACTGTTGAGTTAAAAGTTACTACTACTGATGATAGTTTTCAGAAAATTTTGATGGATGCTGGTGCGGATATTCTCTTTGATAGCCCACAGTATAAAGTTATTAAAGCAAAAGCTCCTTTAAGTTCAATGGAAGCTATAGCTAGCCTTCCACAGGTTGTTTTTATACAACCAGAAATAAAAGCACAACTTGAAAGTGTGGTTGATCGCAACAACACTAATAATGCTTTAGCCTCAACTTTTGTTGGGCCAAATGTAGCAAATCCTCAACCTAACACAACTAATCAAGTTAGTTTAGCTACTAGAATAGCAAATGTAAGAAATAACTTGCCTGCAATGATTAGTGCAGCAGAAAAATCCTCTGACAAACGTAAAAAACCTGTAATTACTCCAAACATAGGTACTGTTAATTCTCAAGGAGACACTACTCATCGTGCTGCTACGGCTCGAACTATGTTTAGCGTCAATGGAACAGGTATAAAAATAGGTGTTTTATCTGACACATTTAATGCTTTGGGCGGGGCAACCAATGATATTACTACAGGCAACCTACCAGGCCCAGGCAACCCTAATGGGTTTACTACTCCTGTAACTGTACTTCAAGACCTTGTTTCAGGTACAGATGAGGGCAGAGCAATGTTGCAAATTGTTCATGATATTGCTCCTGGTGCGCAACTTTTCTATGCTACTGCATTTGGTGGTGTAGCCAATTTTGCTGCTAATATCCAAGCTCTACGCACGGCTGGTTGTGACATCATTATTGATGATGTGTTTTATTTTAATGAATCTCCATTTCAAGATGGGCCCATTGCCCAGGCTGTCAACACAGTTACAGCTAATGGAGCTATTTATTTTTCTTCTGCTGGTAATGCTGGAAGTTTGAAAAAAGGAACTTCAGGCGTTTGGGAAGGTGACTTTGCTGATGGTGGAACATTAGCTAACTTACCTGGTGGAAGTGTTAATAATTTTACTCCTGCCGGCCCAACACCAACAATTGCTAATCCTGTTCCTGCTGGAGGAGGATCATTCTACACTTTGTTTTGGTCTGACCCTCTAGGTCAATCTAGCAATGACTATGACGTTTTTATCTTTGATTCTACATTAACGATACTTTTTGATTCAGGTACTAACTTACAAGATGGTAATGATGATCCATTTGAAATAACTGCTGGAGGAACATTTGCTGGTGATAGAGTCGTCATTTTCAAATCATCTGCTGCTAGTCCAAGAGCTTTACACTTAAACACTAATCGCGGACGCTTAAGCATTGCTACAAATGGTCAAACTAAAGGCCATAATAGCGCGGTTAACGCTTTTGGATGTGCTGCTACTCCTGCGGGCCCTGCTTCTGCTGGTGTAACTGGGCCCTTCCCAAATCCATTTAGCCCTACTAATTTAGTAGAAAACTTTAGTTCCGATGGCCCAAGAAGAATGTTTTACAACGCTAATGGAACAGCTATCACGCCAGGAAACCTTTTATTTGGCACTAACGGCGGGACGGTTCGCAATAAGCCAGATATAACTGCTGCTGATGGTGTTTCTACTACATTAGCTGGTGGATTAAATCCTTTCTTTGGTACATCGGCGGCGGCTCCTCATGCTGGTGCATTAACAGCTTTACTTAAATCAGCTAACCCAATGTTAACACCTGCCCAAATACGCTCAATTTTAACTTTTTCTGCTATAGATATTGAAGGCAATGGTTTTGATATTAATTCTGGTTTTGGTATTTTGGATGCAGTAAATATGCTAAATGCTGTCCAAGGTCAAGCAGTAATTAATTTTGGTGGATTTACTGCTACTGAAAGTGCGCCAACAAACAACAATGGAGCAATTGACCCAGGCGAAAGAGCAAGAATTTCTGTCACCTTAAATAATCCTAGTACAACTACAGCAACCAACGTTCAAGCCACATTAGCTTTAACAAACCCAATTACAGGTGTCACAGTAACTACTAGCACAATAAATTTTGGCAATATTGCTGCTACCAGTAGTGTTACTAATACAGCTAATCCATTTGTTGTTGCTTTAACCAGCAATGTCACCTGTGGTGTTAACTTAGCATTTACTTTGACTGTAAACTTTGGTGGTGGAACAAGTCCTGTTATGTTTAGCTTTAGCGTTCCAACAGGTAGAAGTGTTATAAGCACAACTACTGTTACTACAATTTTAGACGCTACTGCTCCACCAGCTTCACCTGACTATATAGCTGCTACTGGAACTCAAACTGGAAGATTGCTACGTAATGGAGTTCCTTCTAGTTGTGCAGTACCTAAAGCTAATCCTGGCTTAAATGATGCTACAGTAGTTAGAAGATTTGATTCTTATCGATTCACAAATACTAGTGCAGTCACTCAATGTTACACTGTAAACTTGATGCAACCTAATACCACTTTATTTACATTAAGTTACAATGCTAATGGATTTATTCCTGCTACACCTAGTGTAAATTATTTAGCTGATCCTGGAGCATCCGCAACCAATTCAACTTACTCTTTCAATGTTCCTGCTGGTCAACAGTTTACAATAGCTGTTCATGAAGTAAATGCTAATGGTGGGCTAAACACCACCTACACATTAACCGTTTCGGTTAATGCTATAATTTGTGATCCTGCACCAGCATTTACTTTAGAAAACACTTCCATTTATGCTGCTGACACAAATAACAACAGATTACAACGCTCTGATGATGACGGTATGACTTGGACATCTGTTGG
>Ga0268299_1003570_pt1 | contig 13937 bp, 15 predicted proteins | sample NOBtaG_FD_193484 | JGI IMG/M metagenome (GOLD analysis project Ga0268299, IMG submission 193484) | Activated sludge microbial communities from bioreactor in Nijmegen, Gelderland, Netherland - NOB reactor | ecosystem: Engineered > Bioreactor > Aerobic > Activated sludge | place: Netherlands...
AGGCCGCCATGCGTGACGCCGACGACGTAGCGATCGGGGTTGCGCTCGTCGAGGTTCACGAACGCGACGATCGGGAACGCGACCGGCATGTCGGGGCGGCCAACCAGCGTCAGCACCTCTGCGTGCGTGCGGAGTGCGGCGATGGCGGCAAGGTCGCCGCGCGCGGGCGTCATGCCCTTAGCGTCGATCTCATCGACGTTGAGGAACGCGTTGTAGTAGTCGGCGATCTTTTGCTCGACGGTGCCGGGCGCGCCGCCGGTTTGCGAGACCTGCTGGACGATGGCGCGCACGTCGTCTTCCGATTTCGCGCGCAGCATGTCGAACGCGCCCCAGCGGGTGCGATCATCCGGGATCTGGTTGTTGGCGAGCCAGGTGCCGTTCACGTAGCGAAAGAAATCATCGCCCGGCTTCACGTTGAGATCGCGCGCCGAAAGATCGACGCCCCATGTCGGGATCGTGGCTGGCGCGCGCACGGGCCCGATGACCTCGCGTGCAGGAGCGGTCGGGCTTGAGGCGCAGGACGTGGCGAGAAGCGCAAGGCTCGAGCCCATCAGGGCGCGGCGGCTGAGCTGCATCGAAGTCTCCTAATCAAGAACTGGGGAGATGGATGGCGAGGCGGGGCGGTCTAGCCTACCCGTGTTGCGACGGACAGCAGGCGGCGGCGCCGCGAATCGGTGGATGGCGTTGCCACGGGGCGACACCCATATCTCGTTACGGAACCCGAATGGCGGCACAGACACGCCTACCCCTGAACATCAGCCCTGAGCAATTGGCTTGGGGCGGCGCTGCGGCCGGCGGGCTTGCGGCGCTGGTGGCGCTGCCGCTGAACCCGCTGGCGGCGCTGCTGGCGCTGGGCGCGGGCGGCGCATCCGGGTGGCTTGCCTGGTCGAGCCGGAGCGCGGGCGCGGCTGCGGCCGAGCCGCGGGCGGCGGGGGCGAGTGAGGCGCGCCCGAAGGGGCTTTCGGAGCTTACGCCGCTTTTGGAGGCGATGCCGGAGGCGGCGCTGCTGATCGATGGAGATGGGCGGATCGCGGGCTCCAACCTTGCGGCGCGGCGGGCGTTTCAGTTCGAAGCGGCGGGGCTGCGGCTTTCGGCGATCCTGCGGCAGCCCGACATTCTCGACGCCGTGCAAGCCGCCGCGCACGACGGCGCGACGCGCACGGTGGAGTACGAAACGAGCGCGCAGGTGGAAGAGCATGTCCGCGCCTATGTCGCGCCCGTGCAATGGGGCGAGACGCGCGCGGCGCTGATCGCGTTCCACGATCAAACGGCGCGCATCAACACGGAACGTATGCGCGCGGATTTCCTCGCGAATGCGAGCCACGAATTGCGCACGCCGCTCGCGGCGGTGATGGGCGCGATCGAAACCATTGCAGGCCCTGCGCGGGATAACGCCGAGGATCGCGCGCGCTTTTTGCGGCTGATGCAGGTGCAGGCCGAGCGGATGCGCCGGCTGATCGACGATCTCTTGTCGCTCTCGCGCATCGAACTCGATGAGCATGTGCCGCCCTCCGATCGCGCGGATTTGGTGGGCGTGGCGAAAGAGGTCGTCGATGCGCTGACGGGCGTTGCGGCCGAGCGGCAGGTGACGCTCTCGCTCAGCGCGCCGGAGGCGGGCGCAAGCGTCGTGGGGCATCGGTTCCAGCTGGTGCAGGTGGTGCAGAACCTCGTCGATAACGCGATCAAATATTCGCCTGCGGGTGGGACCGTGACGATCGAGGTGGGCGCGGGCGCCGATCGCGAAGAGGTCATCGAGCGGGCGGGGCGCCAATGGGCCGACGCGGGGCACATCGCGCTTCTGACGCCCGCGCCGGCGGCGGGACGCTCCTATGCATATGTGCGTGTGGTCGACGCCGGGCCGGGGATCGCGCGGCGCTTTTTGCCGCGACTCGGCGCACGCTTCTTTCGTGTCGAACGCGAAATGGGCGAGGAAAAAGGCGGCACGGGCCTGGGGCTCGCCATCGTTAAGCACATCGTGAACCGCCACAGGGGCGGGTTGCTTGTGGAGAGCGAGCCAGGGCGGGGTTCAGCGTTCGCGGCATATGTGGAGCGCGCGCTGTGACGCGTTTTCTTCCGCTGCATGCCGCGTCACAGGACTGTCACGCAAGGCCGATAAGAGGGCGCGCGGCCGAAGGAAGTGGTTTCGCATGGGGGCTCCAATGGAACGTGCGCCGGCCGACGATCGATCGCTTTCGGGCGCGCCTCCGGCGATGAGCGCGCCGCTTGTCCGTGCGCCGGGGCGCGTTGCCGTGTCCGATACGGTGAAGGCGGTCGCGCGCGACGTTTCCGTGTTCTACGGCGACAAGCAGGCGCTGAACGCGGTCTCCATCGAAATTCCGGACCGTTCGGTCACGGCTTTCATCGGGCCATCGGGCTGCGGCAAGACGACGTTCCTTCGCTGTATCAACCGCATGAACGATACGATCGAAGGCTGCCGGGTGAACGGCGCCATCGAAATCGAGGGCAAGGATATCTACGCGCGCGGCGTCGATCCCGTCGTGCTGCGATCGCGCGTTGGGATGGTGTTCCAGAAGCCGAACCCGTTTCCGAAATCGATCTACGAAAACGTCGCCTACGGACCGCGCATCCATAGCCTCGCGAAATCGAAGGCCGACATGGATGTGATCGTCGAGCAATCGCTGCGGCGCGCGGGGCTTTGGGAAGAGGTGAAGGATCGCCTCCAGCAATCTGGCACGGGCCTTTCGGGCGGCCAGCAGCAGCGCCTCGTGATCGCGCGCACGGTTGCGGTGAACCCCGACATCATCTTGATGGACGAGCCGTGCTCTGCGCTCGATCCGATCGCGACGGCGAAGATTGAAGAGCTGATCGACGAACTGCGCGAAAACTACTGCATCATCATCGTGACGCACTCGATGGCGCAGGCCGCGCGCGTGTCGCAGAAGACGGCGTTCTTCCACCTCGGCACGCTGGTCGAAACCGGCGCGACGGAAGAGATCTTCACCAACCCGCGCGATCAACGCACGCAAGACTACATCACCGGCCGCTTCGGGTGAGGCAGATGCCCGATCATACCGTTAAATCCTACCAAGACGAGCTCGATGCGATCACCAATGAGGTGGAGCGCATGGGCGGGCTCGCGGAAACCGCGTTCAACGATGCGATCGCGGCCGTGGTGCGCCGCGACAACGCGCTCGCGCAGGGCGTGATCGCGCGCGATCTCAAAATCGATGCGGCGCAGCGCGAAGTTGAAAAGCGCGCGGTGCGGCTGTTCGCGCTTCGCCAGCCGATGGCGTCCGATCTGCGGCACGTGCTTTCGGCGTGGCGGATCGCCAGCGATCTTGAGCGCATCGGCGATCTTGCGAAGAACATTTCGAAGCGCGCACTGGTGCTCAACCAGGCCGAGCCAATCTCGCTGACGCGCAGCGTCGACCGGATGGGCAAGATCGCGGGCGCGCAGCTGAAGCAAGTGCTCGATGCGTACGCCAATCACGACGTGAAGGCCGCGATCGCCGTCTGGTTTCAGGACGAAGACATCGACAGCCATTACAATTCGCTGTTCCGCGAATTGCTGACCTACATGATGGAAGACGCGCGTATGATCAGCGCGGGGGCGCACCTTCTGTTCATCGCCAAGAACATCGAACGCATTGGCGATCACTCCACCAACATCGCGGAAACGGTGCATTACCTCGTGACTGGCGAAGAGATCGCTACCGAGCGCCCGAAGGCCGACGATTCTGCTGGGAGCGACGATTGACCAGCGCCCATGTCCTCCTCGTCGAAGACGATGAATCGCTCTCGACGCTCCTGAAGTACAATCTGGAGAAAGAGGGCTATCGCGTTTCGCTCGCGATGGATGGGGAAGAGGCGCTGCTGGTCGCGGAAGAAACGCCGCCCGATCTCGTCGTGCTCGATTGGATGCTGCCGAAGGCGCCAGGCATCGAAGTGTGCCGCCGGTTACGGATGCGCAGCGAGACGCGCAACACGCCGATCGTGATGCTGACCGCGCGCGACGACGAGAGCGAGCGGGTGCGCGGGCTCGATACCGGCGCGGACGATTACATCACCAAGCCGTTCTCGATGAGCGAGCTGATGGCGCGATTGCGGGCCGTGATGCGCCGCATCCGCCCGGCGCTGACGGACGATAAGCTCATGTGCGGCGACATCGTGATGGATCGTGTGGCGCATCGCGTGAAGCGCGGGGGCAAAGAGATTCATCTGGGGCCGACGGAATTCCGGCTGCTCGATCACCTGATGCGGCATCCGGGGCGCGTGTTCTCGCGCGAGCAATTGCTCGACGCGGTGTGGGGCTCGGATGTGTACGTCGAAGCGCGCACGGTTGATGTGCATATCGGGCGCTTGCGCAAAGCGCTGACCTCGAACGGCGAACCGGACGATCCGATCCGCACCGTGCGTTCGGCCGGGTATGCGATCGACACTGAGGGCTGAGCGCTCTCCTTTTCTACGACAGCCTGACCCTCATTCCGGACGCGCGGAGCGCGATCCGGAACCCAGGGCAAATGTGAAACGCGCGGCCCCTGGGTTCCGGGTCTCCGCTACGCTTCGCCCGGAATGAGAGTGGTTGTTTTGGGTCAGCGCACAAGTGCGCCGCCATCGGGTGAGAGTCGTTGCGCAATTTGCGGGAGCGTTTCGGTGAGCGCTTCTTTGAGGCCGTAGGGCGGATTGATCACGAGAACGCTTGAGGCGGTGAGCGCGCCGGTGCGTTGCGGGGGCGATGTCCAGAGATCGGCGCGGAGTTTTTCGCCGGAGAGTTCGCTGTCGGCGGCGTTCAGCGTTGCGGCGTCTTTGAGCGGGCGCCACCAGAGATAAACGCCGTGCGCAAAGCGTGCTTGCGCGGCCTTGAGGGCGCGGACGGAGGCGGCGAGTTCGCCTTCTGCTTCATAGGGCGGATCGATCAGGACGAGCCCGCGGCGTTCGGGCGGGGGCGTGAGTGCGGTGATCGCTTCGAAGCCGTCGCGCTGATGGATTTGCGTGGTGGGGCCGTTGTTCACGGCGGCCATCGTGACGCGCAGCTTGTGCGCTTCTTCGGGGTGGAGTTCGCAGAGCACGAGCCGGTCTTGCGGGCGCATGGCGTGCGCGGCGATCAGCGGCGAGCCTGGATAGAGCGTGAGCGCGCTGCCGGCATTGTGCGCGGCGATGGCGGCGATGTAGGGCGCGAACGCGGCGGGCGCCTCTGGCCAGTCCCAGAGTTTGCCGGCGCCGCTTTCCCACTCCGGGCTGCGGCGCGCTTCTTCGCTTGTCAGATCGTAGCGGCCCGCGCCGGCATGCGTATCGAGCACGGCGAACGGCGCGGGCTTCTGCGCGAGGCGCTGGAGGATCAACGTCAGCGTCAGGTGCTTGAGCACGTCAGCGTGATTGCCCGCGTGGAAGGCGTGGCGGTAGTTCATGGGCTTCGCTTAGCGCAGGAGGGCCGCATGGCCAAAGTATTGGGTGTCGGCGGCGTGTTCTGGAAGGCGCGCGATAAGGATGCGCTGATCGCCTGGTACAAGGACGTGCTTGGGATCGACTTCCACGATTTCGGCGCGGCGCTCTTCCTGCCGGATGCGATGGGCGGCCATCCGGGCGCGGCGACGGTGTTTGGGCCGTTCAAGGAAACGACCGACTATTTCGAGCCGTCGCCCAAGCCGTTCATGATCAACCTCGCGGTGGATGATCTCGAAGGGATGCTGGCGCGCTGCAAGGCGCACGGCGTCGAGCCAGTGAAGACGTTTCCCGATGAGGCGAACGGGCGCTTCGCGCAGATCATCGATCCGGAGGGGCTTAAGATCGAGCTCTGGGAGCCCAAGCCGATGAGTTGATTCCTCCCCCGCTCGCGGGGGAGGTGGCGCGCGAAGCGCGTCGGAGGGGGCATGTGCGGCTCGCCCCCTCAGTCACGCTGCGCGTGACGGCTCCCCCGTAAACGGGGGAGCAAGAGGGCTTAAGCGACGGCGGCGACCGGCTGTGCGGGCGCTTGGATCACGGCGTCTCCGAGCGCGATTTTTAGGAGGCCGCGCAGCTGCATCACGTTGAGCGAGCAGGGCGACATGCGGCTGCGGACGATGCGATTCCAGGCGGCGTCGACTTTGGCGGGCTCGCTCACATGCGCCATGCCCCAGCGCGGATAGGAGGGGGCGGCGATCTCGACCATCTCGACGAGCGTAAGCTCGCGGTGGCGCGGGTCGCGGGCGATTTCCTGGAAGAGGCCGGAGACGGCGTTGCGGGGGCCTTCGAGGATTTGGATGAAGGCGGTCTCGTCGGCCACGAGAAGGCCGGTGACGTTGCGGGCTTTGTTGCGGGGGGCGGCGGCGGCCATGATGGCGCGCAGCTCCTCGTCAGAGCACAGGCGCTCACTGAAATAGACCAACCGACTGAGCATTCCCGCCCTCGCGCAGCTCTCTCCCATCGCCGCGCCGAACAAGGCCGCGCCGTGGGACGTTATGATCGCGTGGGAATTTCTTCCCGCTATACCCAGAGCCCTTGTAGCATGGGCGCCGTTAACGGCCCGTGCGCCGACGAGGTTACCGATCCATGAGCGCCGTCACCGACAATCCCGCCAAGAAGCGGTTTGAGCTTGAAGAAGCGGGCGCGCTTGCGTTCGCCGATTACACGCGCCGGGATGGCGTGCTGACGATCCCGCATGTGGAGGCGGCGATGGCGCTCCGGGGCACCGGCGCCGCGGGCCGGCTGATGGAGGGCATGCTCGCGATCGTGCGCGAGCGCGGCCTCAAAGTGCGGCCGATCTGCCCGTACGCGGTGGCGTTCATTCAGCGCCGGCCCGAATATCATGATCTGGTTGCTTAGGAGCGTTGCATGATCGAGCGGCAGGTCGAGATCGAGACGCCCGAAGGCTCAATGACGACGTTCGTCTATCATCCCGAAGAAGGCGGCCCGCACCCGGTGGTGCTTTACTACATGGACGCGCCTTCGATCCGACCCGCGCTCAAAGAGATGGCGAGCCGGCTCGCGACGGCGGGCTATTACGTGATGCTGCCGTTTTTGTACTACCGCAATTCGCCGTATCGCGAGTTCGGCGCGAGCGATGAAGACATGCATGCGCGCCGCGAACTGATGGGCGCGATCACGAAAGCGGGCGCGGTGGCGGACGCTGTTGCGCTGTTGAATTTCGCCGACGCCGATCGCGCGGCGGCGACGGGCAAGGTCGGCGCCGTTGGGTTTTGCATGAGCGGGCCGCTGGTTGTGGCGCTGGCGAACGAATTGCCGGGGCGTGTCGTTGCTGCAGCTTCGATCCACGGCGCGTGGTTCGTGACGGACAAGCCGGATTCGAGCCACCTCAACGTGTCGAACATCAAGGGCGAATTGTATTTCGGCTGGGCCGACGCGGATCCGACCGCGCCGATTTCAGACATGGAAAGCATGCAAAGCGCGCTGCGGGGCGCGGGCGTGCTGCATACGATCGATTACTTCACCGGCGCCGAGCACGGCTTTGCGCCGCGCGGACCGCGCTATCATCAATACGCATCGGAAAAGCACTGGGAGCGCGTGCACGCGCTGATGCGCCGGAATATCGGGTAAATCACAACGACAAGCGGGGAGAGAGAGATGGCGGACCGGTTTGCGGCGGCGGGCGTGAGCGTGAGCGATCTAAAGCGCTCCGTGGATTTTTACACGCGCGTGCTCGGCATGCGGGAGACACAGACGTTCAAGCTGCCCAACATGGATGAGAGCGTCGTCGGGTTCGAGAAGGGCGGCTCGGTGGTGCTGATGCAGTACACTGATGGCGTTTCGCGCGATCACGCGGCGTTTGCGGGCAAGCTGGTGTTTTACGTCGACGACGTCGGTGCGGTCGTTGCGCGCATTCGCGATGCGGGCGGGGTCATTACGCGCGAGCCGAGCGCGTCGCCGGGACTTGGGCCAACGCTGATCGCGTTCGCCAAAGATCCGGACGGGTACACGCTGGAGCTGCTGCAGGCGCCGAAGCGCGAGAAGGCGTCTTAACGCCCCGGGCTCACCATCGCGACGTACATCAGTTCGCGCGTCGCGGTGTGGATCTCCCAGGCTTCGCCGACGTTGCGCTCGGCTTGGTAGGGGATGCAGTAGCGGCCTTCGCCTTCGGGCGTGAGGCAGAGGCGCTCGCCGCGCACTTCCCACGCGCCGGTCAGGCGTTCGCCGTTCGGGCGTTGCTCGGCGTAGGAGCCGTTCGGCTCGAAATAGTAGCGGGTCACGGCGCCGGCGGCGTCGGTCAGCGTCACGGTGTTTTGGAAGGCCTGGTCGATGCAGGCGGCGTTCGCGGGAGCGGCCACCAGCGTCAGCGACGCGAGAACCGAAGCGACAGCAGCGACAAAGCGGCGACCCATGACACGCAAAATCCTTTAACCCATTGGCGGCGTTAAGGATTTTACCCGTCGGCCGCGTTGATCCATCTGCCCCGGTCAACGCCGGAACCGCAGGATAGTTCGCATGGGGGCGGCCGGATTGCTGTGACGGCGGGCACGGGCCGGATTGGGCCGCCGGGTGGGCTCAGTAAAGCACCCGCGTCTTCGCGACTTTCTCAAGCATCTTCACGGGGCTGAGCATCGTGAGGCCGCCGGGGATGATGAAGCCTTCCGCGTGCGTCACGCCGCGCGCGCCGAGTTGGAGGGCGCGGAATTTATTCCAGGTCTCGACGCCGGGGATCACGTCGCGCTCGAGGTTCTGGCTTTTGTGCTCGCGCACGGCGGCGAGTTTGGTTTCCCAATGCGCGCTGGTGTCGAGCACGATGTTGGGCGCGGCGGCCGTGCCGTAGATCGGCTCAAGATACATGTAGCGTTGCGTTTCGCGCACGCGCGCGGTGACGAGGCGTGAGATTTCGCGGTGATCGCGGTGCGTATCCTGCGGGTGATGCGTGATGACGAGATCGGGATATTCGCGTTCGAGCACGGCGTTCACCGCGCTCATCGCTTCGCTCGCCATCGAGAGATAGCCGTCGCGAAAGCCGAGAAATTCGAGCTTCACGTCGAGCGCTTTTGCGGCGGCGGTCGCTTCGATCTTGCGGCGCGCGGCGAGTTCATCGTTCGTGGGCGGGCCGGCCGAGAGCGAGCCATCGGTCGCGATCACGAGCGTTACGTCCGCGCCCGCCGTGCGCAGCGCGCACATCGTGCCGCCCGCGAAGATTTCGCCATCGTCCGGGTGAGCGCCGAACACGAGAACTTTGAGATTGGCCATGCGCGGAGGTTACGCCCGTGCATGCGACGGCGCCACGTCCATTCCCTCCCCCGAAGGGATCGCTTGCGATCCTCTCGCTTCAAACATCCGGTCGCAGAGCGACCGGTGGGGGAGGGTGTCATGCGCAGCATGACGGGTGGGGCGGCTGCGCTGCGCTTTCGTTTTGCGTCGGGAGTCCGCCCCACCCGTCGTCACGCCGCTTCGCGCCCTGACGACACCCTCCCCTGGCGGGGAGGGAAAAGATCAGCGCGGCGGCGGCGGCGGGAGCGCGCCGGGGCCGCCCGCGAGGAAGAAGCACAGAATCGACAGCGCCATGCATGCGAGCGCGAGGCGAAAGCCCCACGCGATCAACCTGCGGCGCGGCTGCGCGGCGTCGGCAAAGCCATCGCCACGCATGAACCTGGACCAGCGCGCAAACGGATCACGCGGCCAGTCCGCCGGCGCGGGATGCTTGGCCAGGAAGAGGAGCATCGTGATCCACGCGCCAACACCGAGCACGAACGCGGCTTGGAGGAGGGTGAAGGTGAGGTAGAGGAGCATGCCGAGCTGATTGTGACCATTAGTATGATCGCTGAATATAGGTCATTGGCCGGTGGACCTACCCGAAGGTCGTAGTTTCTGAATTGAGTAGTTAAGCCGCGTACGAATCGGCGACCTTGGAGTGAGGGAGTGCGCGAATGGCCGATGTCTTTATTTCGTACAAGCGTGAGGACCGTGCGATCGCGGAGCAGCTTGCGCATGAGATCAAGGCGTCCGGCTTCACAGCATTTTTCGATGTCGAGATCCCTGTAGGCGATATGTGGGACTCTCGTATCGAAAGTGAGTTGAATGCTGCGGCGGTAGTCGTGGTGCTTTGGAGCCAAAGCGCTGCGGACAGCAGGTGGGTTAAGCTTGAAGCTAGGCGAGCTCTCGAACGCGGCGTCCTGCTTCCGGCGCTTATCGGTGACTGTCGTGTCCCGCTCGAATTCTCCGACATTCAGACTGCGGATTTGAGAGCCTTTGCGCCAGAAACGTTGGCAGCGCTATTTGCGCAGATCGAGAGCTACTGCGGCCCACGTACGAGTTTCATCATGCCTCCTTCGGTTGAAGATTGTCAGGTTGAGGACGTATCCCCCCGCACAAGTGCCTTGGTCCGCGCCATCGAGCGCAAACTTCAAGAGCTGACTTCAGAATTAATCGGACTTTGCAACGACTTGCTCGCGCGCCCGATTGACGACGCCTCGTACCTTCAATCTGTTCTTATGGATAGAATCGACGATCTCTACGAGTACTATGCGTTTGCGTATGGCGATGTTGAAAATTCAGATTTTGAGTGGCTACTTGATCGCGCACTCTTCGTGGACACCCTACTGCAAGAAAATGCGCCCAAGCCAATAATTGGCATCGCTGTTCGACGATTTGCAGAGCGCTTAATCGAAGCGACCTCCCAGACGGAAGACTCAACGGTGTCGTTAGAGGATATCCGAGTTGACACTCGACTTGCGATGGAGCGCCGCAGTCGCTGGTTTGCCGTCAAATACGGTATGTTCGAAGGCGTGGGTCACAACGAGACCGACTCACAAACGCAAAACTAAGGCCCCTTCCTTCGCCGGCCGCGATACGCGTTCCGCCCGCCGCGTTTTCCGGGCATGCCGCGGGCGACTTCGCCGCCGTCGGCGTTGTCGCGTGGGGTGGCGCCTAGGCCGCCGCGTCTGCCGCGCACGCTGTCTTCGACGGCTTCGTTGATCGAGAATTGGCGGGCCATTGGGTCGTCGGCGATCAGTAATTCTGTTTCTTGCAGGCGTTTGATTTCGTCGCGCAGGCGCGCGGCGGTTTCGAATTCGAGATCGGCGGCGGCTTCGCGCATCTGGCGTTCGAGATCGGCGAGATAGGTTTTGAGATTATGGCCCACGAACCCGTGCTGCGGTCCTTTGGCGCCGGCCTTGTCGAGCTTCTTGAAGCCGAGCGGATCGCCAACGTCGATCGTGAGCGAATCCTTTTCGTACGCGCTTTCCAGAATGTCCTTGATGTTCGAGCGCACGCTTTGCGGCGTGATGTTGTGCTCGAGATTGTACTGCTCCTGCTTTTCGCGGCGGCGCGCGGTTTCGGCCATCGCGCGCTCCATCGAGCCGGTGATCTTGTCGGCGTACAAGATCACCTTGCCATCGACGTTGCGGGCCGCGCGGCCGATGGTTTGCACGAGCGAGGTTTCGCTGCGCAGGAAGCCTTCTTTGTCCGCATCCAAAATCGCGACGAGGCCGCACTCGGGAATGTCGAGGCCTTCGCGCAGCAGGTTGATGCCGATCAGCACGTCGAACACGCCGAGCCTGAGATCGCGGATGATCTCGATGCGCTCGACCGTGTCGATGTCGGAGTGCATGTACCGGACGCGCACGCCCTGTTCGTGCATGTATTCGGTGAGATCTTCGGCCATGCGCTTGGTGAGCGTGGTCACGAGGCTGCGATAGCCGCGCTTGGCGACTTCCTTCACCTCCGCGATCACGTCATCGACTTGGCTGGCGTTGTCGGCCGCGACCGGGCGCACTTCGACGGGCGGATCGATGAGGCCGGTGGGGCGGATGACCTGTTCGGTGAAGACGCCGCCGGTGCGATCGAGCTCCCACGGGCCGGGCGTTGCGGAGACGTGCACCGTCTGCGGGCGCATCACGTCCCATTCCTCGAATTTGAGCGGGCGATTGTCCATGCACGAGGGCAGGCGGAAGCCGTAATCGCTGAGTGTTTTCTTGCGGTTGAAGTCGCCCCGGTACATCGCGCCGATCTGCGGGATGGTGACGTGGCTCTCGTCGGTGAAGATGAGCGCGTTGTCCGGGATGTATTCGAACATCGTGGGCGGCGGCTCGCCCGGTTTGCGGCCGGTGAGGTAGCGGCTGTAATTCTCGATGCCGGCGCAGGAGCCGGTGGCGAGCATCATCTCCATATCGAAATTGACGCGCTGTTCGAGGCGCTGGGCTTCCAGCAGCTTGCCTTCCTGCTTGAACACGTCGAGCCGGACTTTGAGCTCGTCCTTGATGCTATCGACGGCCTGATTGAGCGTGGGGCGCGGCGTCACATAGTGCGAGTTCGCGTACATCTTCACGGCGTCGAGCCGCGTGATCTTCTTGCCGGTGAGCGGATCGAACTCGTCGATGCTCTCGACGTCGTCGCCGAAGAAGGTGATGCGCCAGGCGCGGTCTTCCTGGTGCGCGGGGAACACTTCCACGACGTCGCCGCGGACGCGGAAGAGGCCGCGCGCGAAGGCCTGGTCGTTGCGCTTGTATTGCAGCGCCACGAGGTTGCGGATCAGCTCTTGCTGGCCGAACGCATCGCCCGTGCGGATCGTGAACGTCATCGACGTGTAGGTCTCGACCGAGCCGATGCCGTAAATGCACGAGACGGAGGCGACGATGATGACGTCGTCGCGTTCGAGGATCGCGCGCGTTGCGGCATGGCGCATGCGGTCGATCTGCTCGTTGATGTTGGATTCTTTCTCGATGTACGTGTCGGTGCGCGGCACGTACGCCTCGGGCTGGTAATAGTCGTAGTACGAGACGAAATACTCGACGGCGTTTTCCGGGAAGAAGTTCTTGAACTCGCCGTAGAGCTGGGCCGCGAGCGTCTTGTTCGGCGCGAGCACGAGTGCGGGGCGCTGCACCGTCTCGATCACCTTCGCCATCGTGAAGGTTTTGCCGGAGCCCGTTACGCCGAGCAGCACCTGATCCTGCTCGCCCTTGTTGGCGCCTTCGACCAACTCGGCGATCGCCGTCGGCTGATCGCCGGCGGGCGTGTAGGCGCTGACGAGCTTGAACTTTTTGCCGCCCTCGAGCTTCTCCCAGCCGCGCTCAGGCCGGTGCGGCATCCACACGGCGGCGGTCTGGTCGAACACGGCCGGCGGTGCGCCGGAGGAGGGGGAACGCGGCATGAACGCCAAGATAAGCGCGCGGGCGCAGGCGCGCCACCGCGCCCCCTGACGGCTGCTGCCATGTGGCGGCAGCAGTCAGCTAGGCGCAAAGCTGCGGAACGCCAGCGCCGTCACAGCGTCTTGAGTGGCAATGGGGTGCGACGCGGCCCATATCTGTGGCAACGGGACACCATTGGAGAGCACGCCATGAAAGCTCTGTTGTTGAGCGTGGCGCTGGCGCTGACCGCCGGCGTTGCAAGCGCGGAACCGGCCGGCACTGCAGCGGTCGCGGTCGCGCCCGCCTATCAAGTGATCGAAGAAAACGCGAGTGTGCCGTTCGCGGGCAACCGCATCCACGGCTTCGAGGTTTCCGAAGACGGCCGCGCCGTGATCTTCCGCGCCGGCGTGAACGAATATTATCGCGCGACGGTTTGGCCGCCGTGCAGCAGCGATCTGCGGTTCGAACATCGCATCGGCTTTCAGACCGAAAACAGCGGCGGCCGGCTCGATCGCTGGAGCCGCGTGCTGGTGAACGGCAATAGCTGCCCGATCCAAACGCTCGACCGGATCGCGCCGCCGGTGCGCAGCGCGGGGTAAGCGCTACACGCTTTGAGTTGAAACGCCGCGACGGTTAGTCCCCGTCGCGGCTTTTCTTTTTGCCGCGCGCGACTTCGGTGGCGAGGGCGTCGAGCTTGTGGGTCCAGAACACGCGGAAGCGGGCGAGCCATTCGTCGGCTTCCTGCAGCGGCGCGGGCGCGACGGTGTAGAGGCGGCGTTGGCCTTCGGCGCGCACGGTCGCAAAACCGCTCTCGCGCAGAACTTTCAGGTGTTGCGAGACGGCGGCTTGCGAAATCGAAAACTCGCGCTGAATCACGTCAACGACGGCGCCGGCGGAGGTTTCACCATCCGCCAGCAGCTCGAGAATGCGCCGGCGCAC
>Ga0268299_1003572_pt1 | contig 13931 bp, 12 predicted proteins | sample NOBtaG_FD_193484 | JGI IMG/M metagenome (GOLD analysis project Ga0268299, IMG submission 193484) | Activated sludge microbial communities from bioreactor in Nijmegen, Gelderland, Netherland - NOB reactor | ecosystem: Engineered > Bioreactor > Aerobic > Activated sludge | place: Netherlands...
GGCTTCCAGTCGTGTCCGTGCCTCTTTTAAGGTCGCGGGAAAATCGCCGTTTTGCAGTAGATAAGTCGGGCTTCCGAGGTTGACGACATGCTGATCGACCACCGCCGAGACACCGCGTCCTGGCACATTTTCAAACTCACCGACTTCTGACAGCGCAAGATTGCGTTCCTGCGCCGCTTTGATAACGGCTTTCGCCAAAGGATGCTCGGAGCGCACTTCGACAGACGCCGCAACACGCAGCAGCTCATTTTCGGAAATATTTTCAGAAGCGACAATATCGGTAACGGCGGGTTTGCCTATCGTCAGTGTTCCGGTTTTGTCGAACGCCACCGCTTTAATAGACGCCATCTGCTCGATGTACGCGCCGCCCTTAAACAACACACCGCTGCGCGCACCGGATGCAATCGCCGAAATAAACGCCGCCGGGGTGCTGATAATCAGCGCGCAAGGGGAAGCTACCGTCATCAAGACCATCGCCAGGTAAAAATGAGCATTAAAGTCGTTTACCAGTCCGAGCGCTGGCGGCACAAAAATAAACAGCACAACGGCTGTAATAATCAATGTTGCGTAAATTTGCTCAAATTGATCGAGGAATCGTTCGGTTGGCGCTTTGGTATCTTGCGCTTCTTCAACCATTTTGATGATGCGCGAAAGTGTTGTATTGGTCGCTTTTTGCGTGGCTTCGACATCCAGGACGCCCTGCTGGTTAAGCGTTCCGGCGAAAACCGAATCGCCGACCTGTTTTTCGACAGGCATCGACTCGCCCGTAATCGGCGATTGATCGATACTTGAGCGTCCACTGCGGATGATGCCATCAACGGGAATACGCTCTCCGGGTTCAATCAGCACAATTTCGCCAATATTGATCTGGTTGGCTTTGACGATCTGAACGCTGCCCCCACGCCGTACTTTAGCCTGCTCCGGGTAGAGCTTGAGCAGCCCTTTAATCGCCTGACGGCTGCGACCAATCGCGTAATCTTGTAAAACGTTGCTCAATGAAAACAGGAACAGCAAAATTGCGCCCTCACGCCACTGGTCAATCAGTGCCGCACCCAATGCCGCCAGCACCATCAGCAAATCGACATCAATACGGCGGTTCAGCAGGCTTTCGATAGCGGTCTTTGCACCAAAAAATCCCCCTGCCGCATACGAAATGAGGTTCAGAATCAGGACAACCCATTCGGGCGCGTCCATACGTTCGCCCAGGAAGCTGAACGCAATTGCCAACGCTGTTATCACCACCAGACGAGCCTCTAAGTTTTTCGGCTGCTCCTGGTGTTCAGAGTTTCTATTTAGCTCATTAACCGTCTCAATGGCTGCTGCCATGTTTTCACTATCCTTTCGAATAATCGGATTAAAACCGATTTTTCGTGTTGATAATGAAATTTTATCATAGGTTAAATTTTAATGCAAATGCCATTTATCATACTGTTCACAGTCATTCCATCTAATTTTTACAACCCGTTTACTCACTGTACACCCAGGTTACAATTCCGCTGCGGAGCGTGACGTTAATCCGGCGATATTCCGCGCCCTCGTAGCCGTCAATGAGGATGAGTTCTTCCGGCGTGATTTCGATAATCTGACCTTCAACCTCGCTGCACGGGTCGGGGGTAATAATAGGATAGACGCCAAAGCCGATTTTGATTTGTGATTTAAGGTAGCCATCGAGTATATCTGGCGTACCCTGAGCGAGGCGATGAAAAACCGCCATCTGAACCGCAGGGTCTTGTAAGGTGCCATAGGTAAACAATTTTTCCATGATAATCCTCTGGGATGAAGCCACAAGTACATTGATTAATGTCGCATGATTGCTCTGCGCCTGATTCTGGCAAAGCACTGCCTACGCCTGATTCTAACAAAGAACCATTGTTCCCGTGAAAAAATAAAACTCATGGGTTATACAACCAAAGATGTGCTTTAATAAACTTGTAAGATATTGAAAGGTTGCTGATTATGACATCGCTCCCTGCCATCGAATATTTTCAGTCGAACACAGGTGCGCGCATTTATCGCATCCCCCTGGAAGCATTTCCCTCGCTCATCACCTACTGCTATATCATTCTTGATGCGGGCGTGCCGACTCTGGTTGATACGGGATCAGGCTACGGGAGTTGCAACGACCATCTGATGTATGGGATTGCGGCGCTACGGGAAGATTTTGGCGAACCGCTGGAGATCAGGGATATTCGGCGTGTCCTCATCACACATGGGCATATCGACCATTTCGGCGGACTATCTTATATTGTCGATCAAACGGGCGCGCAGGTCGGCATTCATGAACTGGATCGTCGCGTCATCTCGGCCTATGAGGAGCGCATCATCGTCGCCACCAAAGATTTGCGCATTTTTCTGGCACGGGCTGGGGTGGGCGAAAAATTGCGATATGGCCTGCTCGAACTGTATGGCTTCGCGAAAAAACACGTCCGTTCGGTCAACGTCGATTTTAATCTCGGCGAATATGAAAATATCGATGGGATGCAATTTATTCACACGCCGGGGCATTGTCCGGGGCAGGTGTGCATCCGAATCGGGGATATTTTGCTAAGCGCCGATCACGTTTTGGCACAGATCACACCGCATCAAGCGCCGGAAAGCATCACCCATTACACCGGATTAGGCCATTATCTCGAATCGTTGTATAAAATCGCGCGCGTGGAGGGGATTCGAGTCGCGCTCGGTGGTCACGAACAGCCCGTTTACGATATGTACGAGCGGATTATCGCCATACGCGCCAGCCATCAGCGCAAATTGGAGCGTGTGCTGGAGGTAATTCGCAGCGCCAACGCGCCCTGCACCATCAGCGACATTTCAAAAGCAATTTACCCTGACCGCCACAGCTACGATGTACTTTTAGCGCTGGAAGAAATCGGCGCGCACGTCGAATATCTGTATCAGCGCGGGCGATTGGCGGTCTACAATCTGGATGAAGTCGAGCGCGAGGACAACCCCGCGCTCAAATATATGGTGGTCTGAAAATTTTAAGTGGATGGGGGCTGCGTGAGTAAAGCCATCATACCCTCCCGTGTGCGCGGGTGGCTGTGACCTTCGACGTATAAATCGACGTCCTCGTCGAGCAGCGCTTTTATCATCTCGATATCGTGCGCGCCGTCGTTTCCATAATAGCAGTCGCCGATAAACATCGTCCGCGATTCTCGCACCCGAATCGTGATCGAATCGGGCGCGTGCTGCCCCCCAACGTGGCGCATTTCCAGCGTGATGCCGTCGAGATAAATGTCCAAATCTTTTGCAAACGAGATCGTCGGCAGCGCGAGACGAAAATTGCGCCAATCGTCAATCGCGCGATCCATCGCCCGCAGCGCATTTTTCCGCGTGGGGTTGACGCGAATTTCTTCCTGAATATACATGCTGCTCCAGGGTTTGGAGCTGTACTGGGCGCGCATCAATTCGCGGCACTGTTCATGGGCGACAAAAGCCGCGTTACCCCACATCATCCCGCCGAAAGTGTGATCCCAATGGTGATGGGTGTAAATGACGTGCGTAATCACCGGAGCGCCGATGTCCCGCAGCATTGTGAGGGCGCGGCGGGCGTGGCGCGGGCTGTGGCCGGAATCGATGAGAATCGTCTGTGTTTTCGTCAAAACCATGCCGACACAGGGCTGCACCCGCGTTTCGTCGGGGTCATGGGGGAAAATCCAGATGTGGTCGTTGAGTTGGCGGAGTCCGTCGGTCATTTCAGATTTCTGATTAATATTTAGTGACAATGACTTAATCCTCTTGCTCTGGTTTTATGGTGTAGAGCAAGCGCTCATCCCAAGTTTGGGTGTCTACAAGCATAACATCGATCTCCTGCTCATTTCTAGTCGAAATAAAAGCAATCGAGCTTCCGTCTGGTGACCAGGCACGCCGTCCAGTCACGGGTAATAATCTAATCTCCGGCTGTAGGCTGCCAACATTGACTTGATAATGATTTACACCTATCGAAAATACAATCGAATGACTATTGGGTATCCAGTCAGGTAGAAGCGTGGAGTTAGGATACGCGAGTAGATAAGATTGACTGTCACTTGTAGAGACAGCATAAAGTTTGTAGTCATCTGTGATTCGCCTATTATTTTCTACCCGAATTGCATTGGTAGTAAATGAAATCAGGCTGCCATCTGGCGACCACCGAACGATGCTAATGCGATTGTCACCCGCATCAAAAATCTGACGAATCTTTCGGCTTTCCAGACCAATCGTAGAAATATTCCAATCAGTTTCTTCATAATTGTCATTTCGGCGATGCGAAACAAAAGCAATTTTTTTCCCATCCGGCGACCATTGACCATAATCGTAAAAAAGATTACCTGAAGTCAACTGCTCAAGATTGCTTCCATCGGCGTTCATCAGGAAAAGATGCTGACCTGACTCGCGGTCAGAAGTAAAAACGATTTGAGTACCGTCCGGCGACCAGTCAGGATTGTTGTCAATAAACGAGTCGTGAGTAAGTTGTCGTACCGAAGCAGTGGCAATATCAAGTATATAAATTTCTATCTGGTCATAATATCCATCATCCACAACGATTTTACTACGATCATGAGACCAATCAGGCCAGGACATACCTTTTAAAAAACCATTTGCTGTTTCTGCATAAGTGATACTTGAGGCACGATAAACGCCGCTATTGTCAACAGGAAGTCGATATATTTTTGATGGATATGATGCCGGATAGCTTGATGTCCCTTCCCCAACTAAAACCGTGATTCCCGTGCCATCAGGCGACCAATTAAGCCCAAAAATTTCTACCCTCGGTGTCATCCCTTCTGAGAGTTTTGAAATTAAGATGGCTAAAGTCAGGCCAACCACCAGAGTTATTGTCAATAGAATTGAGCCGAGAATCAACCAAAACCTTCTTTTCCTTAGCATGTTGAGATTTCCAAATTCAATTTAACCAACAAGGCTGAAAATCCAGATATGGTCGTTGAGTTGGCGGAGTCCGTCGGTCATGGCACTAGGTTTTGTTCACCATCAATCACTATATACATGGCATTTTCAACTTGGTCAACCTTTAAACTGACATTTAGATCCGTTACTGGTTGGTAACATGCTCTGCCATTTAGATCACTATGAAGCTGACATATAACACCAAAGCGATCACATTGATAGAGAACATAACGTGTTGGAGTACAATCAAAATCGCCCTCTGTTACTTCTGCCAGGTTATACCTATATTGTTCGAATAATAGGCTGTCTTTATGCTGCATACTGTTACCAAATACCCAGATTGTAGATGCCAAACAAGTAAACAAATAGCCGATGACTGCCATTCCTAAAATCACGAGCAAGCGCCCTAGATGGTTATCGGACTGGAATCTGGCAATGCTCACGTAGAGAAGCGGTAAAGCAAATAAGGTCGCCATTGCGAAAAGATTCAAAGTCGACAATTGCAGCAAAGCCCAAAATGCAACGGCCAAAAACAGGCTTACAATCATAAGCAGCCCGAAATCACCCAGGGTTGATTGGGACTTTCCTCGTTCCGTAATGATGACCAGCGAAAGCGGGATAAATAAGATGGATAGGATCAGTGCGAGGATTCCGGCGGTGCGGTTGGCAAATATCACGAGCGGATAAATGATCGCGCTACCCGGCGTATACGGGTATTCAGGCGTACTATTGATCGCAAGAATATAAAACACGCCCAGGAGCAGCAAGCCGAATGCCGCCGCAGTAGGCCAATTATCTTTTATTTGTTTCACCTTTGACCAAATCATCACCTTTCACCTCCACTCAAATTTGTTGGCTTTGTTACAACTGGTCACGCCTTCATCCTACACGCTATACTATTGCTCGATCCTAAAATTCGGCGGAGTCTGAAAATGCCAACCGACAACTTCATCCAGCAGGCGGCGGACACCCTGCGCGCGAGTAAAAATATCGCCGTGCTGACGGGCGCGGGCGTGAGCAAAGAATCCGGCGTCCCAACTTTCCGCGACGCGATGGATGGCCTATGGGCGCGCTTTGACCCGCAGCAGTTGGCGACGCCGCTTGCATTCCTGCAAGACCCCAAGTTGGTCTGGGATTGGTACGAATATCGCCGCGAGATGGTCGCTAAAGCCAAGCCAAATCCCGGTCATCTCGCGCTGGCGGAACTCGAACGGCGTTCGCCTTCGCTGACGGTTATCACGCAAAATGTCGATGATCTGCACGAACAGGCCGGCAGTAAAAACGTGATCCATCTGCACGGCAATATCGCCCGCAGCAAGTGTTTTTATAACTGTCAGGGTGAGCCGACGATTGTCGATGTCTCAAAAATTGAGTATGACAAAGCGCAAGGCCCGCCCCCCTGTCCCCATTGTGGGCGCTGGCTGCGGCCTGACGTGGTGTGGTTCGGCGAAATGCTGCCTGTTGACCAACTGGACGCCGCGAAAGTCGCCAGTGTCAGCGCCGATGCGATGCTGGTGATCGGCACATCCGGTTTGGTGACACCTGCCGCCACGCTGCCCGACCTCGCCAAAAGCCAAGGCGCAAAAATTATCGAGGTCAACCCCGACGACAGCATGATTACGCGCATCGCCGATATTAAACTTGACGGTGCATCCGGCGAAATGCTCCCGCGCGTGTTGGAGGCAATGGGCAAACATGCGTAGGTTTTTTGATAAATTGGTTACCTCGAATTTGATGATTTTCCGTAGGGGCATGGCGCGCTGCGCCCCTACAACGACACCTTTCAGATATACAACCCTCTTTTTTTCGATCATTTTTCTCCTCGCGGTTTCACAATTAACCTTCGCCCAGGTCGGCGTGGACAGCCACCCCCTGCAAGTATTCATCCAGCGCAACATCGACAACGCTGGGACAGACCGCTTGCAATTTGTCGATTCGCTGACAGGCGAAAGCACACCGCTCGAAATCAACGGCGCGCGTTATACACTGGTGCAGCGCTCCGTGATGTATTTTGATGCCGCCGTCAACGAGGTCATGCTGGCGACGCCGGACGGAGAAATCACGCCGCACCCGTTCATCCAACCCAACGAGCAGACCCGCCGTGTTGATTGGCTGATCTCCCCCGATAGCACAAAAATCGCCTGGACGCTGACCGACAGCGATGCGACCAATATGCTGACTACGACGACGATGATTGCCGACCTCGACGGCGAAAACAGCCGCGAAATTCTGGTCGATGGCCCACGCGACGGTATCCGAGCGCTGCCGATTGCCTTCAGCGTCGATAACGGCCTGCTCTACATGGATTATCAGCCGGACGCGATTGCCGACGTGACCCCATTTCGGCAGTACGCCGGGGTTTTTTCCATTGATCTGGAAAGCAAGCAGGTAGTGATGCTGCCGGGTGAGCCGGGATGTTTTTGCGGCGCGGGCATCGGCGCGGGCATGTTTTTGCGCCTGAAGCTGGCTTCTGATCTTGATGGCTTTGACGTGGTTGTCACCGATTTAGCGGGGCAAGTCGGCAAAACAATCTCGGCGCTGCGGCTGGTCAATTACACCCAGGCAGGCGACGTGCTGATCTCGCCAGACGGCAAACGCGCGGTCTATGGGCTGGCGCAGGTGCGCGATTTTGGTGGACGCAATGAGTCGGTGCAAACGGTATTCGTGCTGGTCAACCTGACCGATGTCACACAAACCGCACTGACGAATCCACTTAATCAATTTCTTCAGCCTGTCGAGTGGACGGAAACCAACACCGCCGTCATTTTTACCAGCCCGCAGGTGGATGGCACGTGGAAAATCAACCTCAACGACGGACGCTTGAATAAAATCGCAGGCGCAACTTACCTGGGAACGCTCAAATAAATGACCGCCTTGCTGCGTCTTGTCCTCGTCATTTTGAGTCTGATGGCAGTTTTTTTTGTTCTGGCGGCGACTCCGGCGGGAATCGCGACAACTTCGGATTCAGCCATGTACGTCAGCGCGGCGCGCAGCCTCTCACGCGGCGAAGGCTTGCTGACGTGTTATGGGACGCCATTCGTGCGTTTTCCGCCGCTCTATCCGCTGCTGTTGGCAATCCCCATCGCCGATCCGCTGACTCTCGCGCGTTGGCTGAATGCGCTGACTTTCGGCCTGATCGTTTTCACGTCCGGCGAACTTTTTTTTCGTTCCACACGCTCGGCCTTGTGGACAATCCTCGGCGCAGCATCGGTTTTATCCTCATGGGCGCTGCTCATATCCTCGATTTATTTGCTAACCGAGCCATTATTTGCCCTGCTTGTCGTTGCAGCGGTGCTGGTTTTGCCCACTTTTTTGCGCGAAAAATCGCCGCGTTCGCTGCTGATTCTTTCGGCATTGGCGGCGCTCACCCCGTTACAACGCTACGCTGGCTTCAGTGTGATTGCGGCGGGCGGCGTCGCGATTTTGCTGTTGATGCGCGCGACTCCATTGGTTCGGCGGCTGGGCTACGCCATCACTTTTGGGATTTTATCGAGCATCCCGCTCGGCCTGTGGCTGGTGCGTAATCTGCTGGTATCGGGCAGCGTCGCCGGGGGGCGCGGCGAACCCCGAACCGATCTATCCGATTTTGGAAATGTCGTCATCAAGTGGTTTTTCCCCGATTCCAACGCTGGCATCCTCGTTATCATCGGTGTACTGGCAATTACCGCCATCATTTTTGCCATCATTTTGCGTCGTGATGGGAAAATCACGCTCGATGCCCTAGAAAAAATCGTCCCCTTACCCTCGGGCATTTTTCTGATCGTTATCACGATTTCGCTGCTGATCTCCAGCCAGATCATCTACGTGACGCTGGATAACCGCATGTTTGCGCCGATTTTCCCGCTGCTGATGGGCGTCCTGATGACGCTTGCGGCGAATCTGGGTCGATGGCTGGATCAAAAATTTCAAAATCGCGCCGGGACATGGCTGATCGCCGGGTTGGTTGCCGCGTGGCTGCTGATTTTTCCAGCGCAAAAAATCGCGCGCGAAATTCAACTTTTGTCACAGTCCGATGCGATTGGCTTCACGGCTGCCGACCTGCGTGAATCCGAACAGGTCAAATGGCTGGTTGCTAATCCCACCGATGAGCCGATTTTCAGCAATTGGCCGTTTCCCATCTGCCTCAACGCCGACCAATATGCCCAGCTTGTGCCCGCCACAGGACAAGTCGAGCGCGCGATTCAAACCCTTGAAACCGCGAATCAAAGTTCTCTCATTTTCGTCGCCTTCGAAACATCTGACTCGCGCTACGCAATGACGTATAATGTAGAGGAGTTGGCGGCGGCATTTGAAATCCACCCGATTCTCGAAGCCGAAAATGGCGCGATTTACCGCCTGACGCGCCGCAAAAATTCATAAAGGATTTTTCATGCAACCTAATCCCGTTCTGCGCAAATTAGGGCTTCGTGACGATGATCGCGTCGCCATCATTCACGCTGACGATGTTGGCATGTGTCAGGCCAGCGTCAGCGCCTATGCCGACTTGATGGATTTTGGACTCGTCTCGTCGGCGGCAACGATGGTGCCGTGCGGCTGGTTTTCGGGGCTTGCGGCTTACTGTCGCCAGCACCCCGGCTCGGATGCCGGCGTCCACCTGACGATCACCTGCGAATGGGATGCCTATCGCTGGGGGCCAATTTCGACGCGCGACCCAGCTTCCGGCCTGATGGACGACGAAGGCTTTTTTTATCGCAGTTCGAACGAGGCCGCTGCGCACGGCGACCCAGCAGCCGTCGGAATCGAAGTCAACGCGCAAATTAAACGGGCGCTGGCGAGCGGCGTGGATGCAACCCATATCGACACCCACATGGGCACGATGATCGCTCCGCCATTTATCCCGTATTACGTTCAGGCGGCGCTCGAACACCGTCTGCCGATCATGTTTTTCCGCTGGGGGGAAGAAAAATTGCGCGAACACGGCTATGACGCCGAACGGGTTGCACAAGCGCTGAAGCTGATCGAAACACTCGAAGCGCAGAATATGCCGCTGATCGATCACATCGTCGGGATGCCGCTGGACGGTGAAAAGCCGCTGGAACTGGCGCAGCAGACTTTTGCCGCGCTCGAACCCGGAATCACCCATTTTATCCTCCATCCTTCGCAGGATACGCCGGAACTGCGCGCGATTGCCCCGGATTGGCGAGCGCGCGTAGCTGATTTTGAATTATTTACGAGCGAAAAATTGCGGAAATTCGTTCAGGATGCGGGCATTCACGTCATCGGCTATCGCGCGCTGCGAGACTTGCTGCGGAACGAGAATTAAAACCTGCTTGCTCTAAAATCCGGCATCACAGTACAATCAAAAATATGATGAAAACAACAATTATCGACACGATAGATGATTTTGAGCGGCGGAAGGCCAAGTACGAACCCGTAGCGGCGGCGCTCTCCGAAATGTACGGCCTCCCCCAGTGGCGCAAGGACACGCCCGCGATGGATGAACTGGTAAGCTGCATCCTGAGCCAGAACACCAGCGACACCAACCGGGATCGCGGTTTTGACGCGCTCAAAGCCCGTTTCCCCACCTGGCAGGACGTGATTGACGCCCCTGTTGATGAGTTAATTGCGACGATCCGTGTGTCGGGGTTGTCGAATCAAAAAGCGCCGCGCATTCAGGAAGTGCTGCGTTTCATCAAGGCCGAACGCGGCGCTTTTAACATCGATTTTTTAGCCGATTTGCCACTGGACGAGGCGAAGGCATGGCTGACGCAGTTGAACGGCATCGGCCCGAAAACAGCAGCGATTGTCCTGTGCTTTTCGTTTAACCGCCCCGCTTTCCCGGTGGACACGCACATTCACCGCGTCGGCCAGCGCATCGGTTTTCTGCCGGAGGGCATCAGCGCCGACAAAGCGCATCCGGTGATGGAAGCCATCGTCCCGCCGGGAGACCATTATGCTTTTCACATCAATTTAATTACGCATGGGCGCACCGTTTGTCAGGCGCGAAGACCCTTCTGTGAGCGCTGCCCCGTGACAACGTATTGTGATTATTATCAGCAGGTCACGAAAAACTAATGAACCCGAATTCCAACAACCGCGTTAACGAAAAAGAAATCGCCAATATGCGCCAGAACATCAATCTGATGCGCAGTCAGGTGCAGTCCGGGCATATTGATGCTGCATTTCTCACGCGGCAGATCGACAAGCTGGCCGATTTGATGGGGCGAGTCGAAGAAGATCAAAAGCAGCGTAAAAAAGAAGGGCGTTTCGAGGCGCTGTATAACGTCAGCCGTCTCCTCGGCTCGTCGCTGGATTTACAGACGGTGCTTGACCAGGTGATGGACGCGATCATCAAGCTCACAGGCGCGGAACGTGGTTTCCTCATGCTGCGCGACGACGACGGCGGGCTGGCAGTGAAAGTGGCGCGCGGGATCGACCAACAAACATTGGGCAGCGAAAATTTTCGCTTCAGCCGGACGATCACCAATCAAGTGCTGGACAGCGGTACGCCCGTCGTGACGACCAACGCCGCCGAAGACCCGCGTTTTGTCGGGCAGGTGAGCATCGTCGGGCAAGCGCTGCGCAGTATCATGGCAACCCCGCTGCGGGCGCGCGGCAACGTGATCGGCGTCGTTTACGTAGACAACAAAATTTTTACGGGCTTATTTGGTGAAGATGACCTCGCGGCACTGGACGCCCTGGTGGGGCAAGCCGCCGTCGCGCTGGATAACGCCATGCTCTTTAGCGCGACGGATCAGGAATTGGCCGCCCGCATCGAAGAACTACGCCAACTCCGGCGTATGGATCGGCAGCTCAACGAAACGCTCGACGCTGACAAAGCCATGCAGTACACCATTGAATGGGCTTGCCGGCTTTCCGGCGCAGCCAGCGGCTATCTGGGCGTAATCGAAAAAGACACCGGCAACATGCTCACCGTTTGCCAATACGGAACCATTGAAGAAAATCTTCCCCTCACGCTCGAACAGGTTTTTCCAGAAGTCGCCAACGTTGCCAACAGCGGTAAAACACAGACTCTCAGCGCCATCGGCGGTCAGAGCGTTCTGGTTGTCCCGGTTCGCCGCGAACAAAACGTGATCGGCGTGGTCATCCTCAAACATGCGGGCGACCAGCGCTTTACGCCTGACCAGCAGGATTTGGTGGAGCGCGTTGCGACCCGTGCCGCCGTCGCCATCGAAAATGCGCGCCTCTATGCGGCTGTGCAGGCCGCCGACAAAGCCAAAAGCGAATTTGTGGGCATCGTCGCCCATGATCTGAAAGCGCCGATGACGAGCATCGCCGGATATGCCGACCTGACGCTGTTTATGAAGGACTCGCTCCAAGAACGGCAGATCGAGTTCATCAACAAAATCAGAAACACCGTCAAGCGCATGGAAATTCTCGTTTCCGATTTGGCGGACATCAGCCGCATTGAAAGCGGTCATTTCTTTATGAACGAGAGCCACGTCAAGGTGAACGACATCGTTCAGGCCGTCAACGACAACACCCTGCCGCAAATGCAGGAACGCCAGCACACCTTTACCGAGGATATTGAGCCAGGGCTGCCGGAAATGTGGGTCGATTATTATCGTTTGCTCCAGGTTCTCACCAATCTGGTCAGCAATTCTTATAAATACACCCCGAACGGCGGCACGATCACCCTGAGCGTCCGGCGCGAGAATAATCGAATCTCATTCTGCGTGACCGACAACGGCATCGGCCTTTCCAAAGAAGCGATTGCTAAATTGGGGACAAAATTCTGGCGCGCCGAGGACGATTACACCCGTTCGCAGCCGGGAACGGGGCTGGGCTTTGCCATCACCAAAGCGCTCGTCGAGCAGATGGGCAGCCACATTGACATCGATAGCGAAGTCGGCAAGGGCAGCCGTTTTACCTTCAACGTCGCCGTTGCTAAAGCTTAAAGATGAAGCATCTGTTTTTGTCCCCCCATCTGGATGACGCGGTTTTAAGCTGTGGCGCGACCATTCACCAACTCGTGCGTGAGGGTGATTCCGTGACGATTCTCACCGTGACGGCGGGCGATCCGTCGCCATCTACCGTCGATACCGACAAAATTCAAGACCTCCACCAGCGCTGGCAGGCAGGCGAATCGCCCACCGCCGCACGCCGACATGAAGATGAGGATGCGGCGCGCGCACTCGGTGCCGACATCATCCATTTGCCCATTGGCGACTGCATTTACCGCACAGCGCAAATCGGCGACGAGGTGATTCCGCTTTATCCTTCCGAAGAATCGCTCTTTGGCGAGGTTCATCCCAACGACAGCGCATTGGAAGCGCTTGCGGTGACTTCGATCCCACAGGCCGATATTTTATACGTGCCGCTGGGCGTCGGGCATCATGTCGATCATCAGATCACGCGCGACTGGGGGCTGGAACTCAAACATCAGCAACCGTCGCTGGCGATGAAATTGTATGAAGAATATCCTTATGTGAATGATAAAATAGCGATAGATCGCGCGCTGGCTTTTTACGCGCCGCAAACGCTAACGGTAGAAACACATATACTGGAAGAAGCCGATGTGATGGCGAAAGTCCAGGCGATTGCCTGCTACAGATCGCAGATCAGCACCTTCTGGAAAAGCCTGGACGCGATGGACAAGGCTACACGCCAGTCGATGACCGACACAAACGGCGGGTTGGTTGAACGTTATTGGTTGATTTAACGGGGCATAAAACATGGCAAATGAATCTTTGGCGCAGGCACAAGCGCTGGTAAATGAGTTGCTCGAAGCGGCAAAATCAGGTCGCATTATCCCCGTTCGCCTCCCCGGACAGGTCGAAGCGATTGCCAATGCGCTGACACAGGCCGACGCCGAAAATCAGGCAGGCGGTCAAAGCGCGGAAGTCCCGGCGGACATCGAAGAATTTCGCCGTGAACAGGCCGAATTTATGTCGGTTGCTGTCCACGAACTGCGCGTCCCCATGACCAGCATTCGTGGTTATGCCGATATGCTCAATACCCCTGGCATGGGTGAACTGAACGATATGCAAAAGCAGTTCCTCAGCACGATCCGCGTCAATGCCCGCCGCATGGAAAGCCTGCTGCGCGACGTGAGCGACATCAGCAAAGTGCGCGGGGGGATG
>Ga0268299_1003573_pt1 | contig 13922 bp, 11 predicted proteins | sample NOBtaG_FD_193484 | JGI IMG/M metagenome (GOLD analysis project Ga0268299, IMG submission 193484) | Activated sludge microbial communities from bioreactor in Nijmegen, Gelderland, Netherland - NOB reactor | ecosystem: Engineered > Bioreactor > Aerobic > Activated sludge | place: Netherlands...
CACGGAGAACGCGGAGGAGGGGAGCGTCCGCGGTCTGGAGCTGGAGGCCCGGTGGCAGCCAGCCATGGCCCGGCTGGCGGGCCGGCTCACACTGGGCGCCGCCCTCGGCCTGCTCGACACGGAGATCCGGAAGTTCACGGCCCGTCCGGAGCTGGAGGGCCGTGAACTCGCCCATGCGCCGCGCTACACCTTTGCCGTCAATGGTACGTGGCGGACCGGGTCTGGCTGGTTTACGCGCGTCGACTACGGCGGGCGGGACGGCTTTGCCATCGACTATTGCCAGGTGGACCGTTGCGCCAGCCCGGATCCCGAAACCGACGCCTACCAGGTGCTCGATGTCCGCGCCGGCCGCGAGTGGGGCGCCTGGTCGGTGGAGGCCTGGTGCCGGAACCTGCTGGACGAGGAATACGCCGTGCGGGGCTTCTACTTCGGCAACGAGCCGCCGGACTTCGTGCCGGCCCTGTATACCCGGCTCGGCGATCCCCGCCAGGCCGGCATCACCGTGAACTACCGCCTGTAGGAGACAGACATGCGCATCACTGTCGAAATGAGCCTCTACCCGTTGGCGCCGGACTTCGTGGGCCACATCACGGACTTCATCGTCGAGCTCCGGCGGGAGCCCGGCATCGAGATCGTCACGAACCAGATGAGCACCCAGGTGCGCGGCGACTTCGACGCCGTCATGGGCGCCATCACCCGCTGCACCCGGGCCGCCATGGAGCGGGTGCACCCGGTGGTGCTGGTAGCCAAGTTCCTGAACGCCGACCTGGACATCGGCGCGGCTCCGACTGTAGGAGCGACTTCAGGCGCGAATCCCGGCAACCGCGATCGCGCCTGAAGGCGCTCCCACACCCACTCACCGTGGAAACCCTCGCCGTCATCCTCGCCATCGCCTACCTGGTGCTGGCCATCCGGGAGAACCGCTGGTGCTGGCCCGCCGGCATCGGAAGCTCGCTGCTGTACCTCGGGGTCTTCTACGGCGCCGGTCTCTACATGCAGGCCTGGCTGCAGGTCTTCTACGCGGGCATGGGCATCTACGGCTGGTGGGCCTGGCGCCCGGGGGAGGGCAACCGGCCGCCGCCCGCCATCCAGCGCTGGCCGCCGCGCGCGCACGCGCTCGCGATTCTCGCGATCGCCCTGCTGTCCATCGGGAGCGGCGCGCTCCTGGCGCGCCACACGGAGGCGGCGGCACCCTACCTGGATTCCGCCGTCGCCTGGAGCGCGATGCTCACCACCTGGATGGTTGCGCGCAAGCTGCTCGAGAACTGGCTGTACTGGTTCGTGATCGACGCCGCAAGCCTCGGCCTGGCGCTGCAGGGCGGGCTGTACACGACGGCCGGCCTGTTCGCGCTCTACCTCGTGCTGGTCGTCACCGGCTGGCGCCGCTGGCTGGCGGTCTGGGCAAGCCAGCGCGCCGGAGCCGGGCCCTGAATCCCGCCGGTAGCCAGCCGGTCATCGAGGCGACGCTCGCCAGCACGCCGGTGAGCCGGACCTTCCGGGTGCGTGTCGCCGGGCAACCGGCCGTGCTCCGGGTGGACGAGCCGGCCGCCCGCCGCCTCGGGCTCGACCGGGTGGCCGAGCTGGACGTATTGCGGGCCGTCGCAGCGGCCGGCCTCGGGCCGGCCTGTGTCGCCGCCGATCCGGCCCGCGGTACGCTGCTCACCGAGTGGCTGCCCGGCCGCGCCCTGTCGGGAGCGGAGTTGCGGGAGCCTGCCAGGCTCCGGCAGGCCGCGGCACTCCTGGCCCGGGTGCACGGCTTGCCGCCCTTCGGGCCGACGCCCGACCTGGCCGCCGCGGTGCGCCGCTACGCCGCGCTGTCGCCGGCAATCCCGGTTGAGCCGTCCCTGGAGACGGACGCCCTGGAGCAGCTCGCCCGCTGCCTCGCCGCCGAACCGCCCGACACGCCGCGGCTGTGTCACCTGGACCCGACCCCGGGCAACTTCATCGCCGGGGCCGACGGGTCGCTCCGCCTGATCGACTGGGAATACGCTGGCCTCGCACCGCCCGCCGTCGACCTGGCCGGCCTGGCCCTGGGCGCCGGCCTGGACCCGGCGGGGGACGAGGCCCTGCTCGCGGCCTACCGGGGCCGCCCCCCCGGACCGGAGGAGATCGGCCGGCACCGGGCCTGGAAGCGCTTCTGCGGACAGCTGAACCGCCTCTGGGCCGCGGCCCTCGGCGACTAGCAGGTCAGGAAAATCAGCAGCTTCCAACCTGCTGTTCAGGTGTATCAAAAGCACCTGGCAGGGCGGGCCGGGAGGTGTCATGCTCCTCATTGGCGTGACGAAAGCGCCACAAATCCGCGTCGCATTATGGCAAGTAACGATTGCGCGCGTCGTATTCTGTCACTACAGTAAGCCTCACCTAGAACAGAGGCGCCCACGTGCCTCAACTGGGCAATTTAAAAGCTGAAAAAGAACAGGCCGAGAGCAGAGGGAACGCCATGATGAAGTCCAAGATCGCCGCAGGCCTGCTGGTGGGCCTCTGTTTTGCGAGCGGGAGTCAGGCAGCCTCCATTTCCTACTTCCTCGACCAGTCCAACAAGCTCGCCGACGGCACCAACTACCTGCAGGTGACCATCGCCGATGGCGCCGACGGGGCGATCGACTTCACCGTCACGGTTCTGCAGCCGCTGCTCGACATCGCGTCCGGCGGGCGGTTCGGCATCAGCAAGTTTGCTTTCAACGTGGCGCCGGACGTGAAGGTCCAGCGCAAGAACGTCGACATGTCGAGCCTGCCGTTCGGGTGGGTTTACGGCCAGCAGCAGGACATGGACGGCTTCGGCCGCTTCGACCGCCGGCTCCGCGTCACCAACGCCGGTACGCCCCTGTCGCCGTCCATCGAGTTCTCCATCGTGGGCATCGATTTCGACACGCTCCTGAGCTACGTCGAACTGTCCCGGGATTCGACCGAGGGCCCGAGCTTCTTCTCGGCCCGGGTCGAGGGTCTGCAACTGCCCTGCGCGGAGCCCCTGTCCCGGTCCACCAAGTCCAGCACCTGCAAGCCCACGGACGCGTTCTTCGGCGGCGTCCAGGCCGTGCCGGCCCCCCCGGCCCTCTGGCTCCTGGGCACGGCCGTCGCGGGCCTCGCGGTCCGGCGCTGGCGCCAGGCCGCCTGACCTCCCTCTCCCTGTAGGAGCGCCTTCAGGCGCGATCCGGCCGGATCGCGCCTGAAGGCGCTCCTACAGGCGTTCCTGCACCTATGAAACCTTGGTAATGTGCCACCCGCCCCGGGGGCCGGTGATAGACTGAACATTCAAGGATCTAGACGCCTTTTCTGGGTAAAAATCCCGCCCCGGTCACAGTCAGGAACCCCGTCCCCGGCTAGGATTCAGCCCCAGAAAACTAACGTCTCAACCCCCACGGCCGGCAAATCCCATGACGGCACGAAAGACGGCAGCACCCAGTTATGGCCTTTGAGATCGCGATACCCGAGGACGACAACCGGACCTTCGGCGACTACCTGGACGCCCTGAAGCGGCGGCGCAAGCCCGCCCTGATCCTCGCCCTGACCCTGCTGATCCTGGGCGGCGTCGCCATCTTCGTCTGGCCGAACGCCTACACCTCCACGGCCGTGATCCTGATCGAGGATCCGGACATTCCCCCGGGCCTGGTGCCCACGACCGTGACGACCTTCGCCTCCAAGCAGATCCAGTACATCAATCAGCGGGTGATGACGCGCACCAACCTGGCGCAGATCATCGAGAAGTTCGACCTCTTCCCCGAGGAGCGCAAGTTCCTGCCCACGCTGCTGCTGGTGGAGGACGTCGAGAAGGACATGAGCATCGACGTCATCGACGTCCAGCAGCAGGGTGCCAGCGGCCAGCAGATCCAGAGCACCATCGCCTTCCGGCTGGGCTTCGAGCACGAGAACCCCGAGGTCGCCCGCCAGGTCGCCAACGAACTGGTTTCCCTGTACCTCGCGGAGAACGTCCGGTCCCGCACCGAGAAGACGGCCGAAACCAGCCAGTTCATGCAGGCCGAGGTGGACCGCCTCGACACCGAAGTGAAGGACCTGGAAGCCCAGATCGCCGCCATCAAGCGCGACAACGAGGGCAGCCTGCCCGAGCTCATGACCTTCAACATGCAGCTCATGAACTCCATCGACAACGACATCATGGAGATCGACCGGCAGATCCAGTCGTTGCGCGAAAACAAGATCATGCTCGACGCCGAGCTGGCGAAGCTCAGCCCGATCGCCACCACGGTCTCGTCCGAAGGCAAGCCGATCTCGTCGCCCCAGGATCAGCTGAAAGGCCTGCAGACCGAGCTGGCCCGGCTGGAGGGCCGCTACAGCCCCGAGCACCCCGACGTGATCCGTGTGCGCCGCGACCTGGAGGCCGTCAGGGCCCAGCTGGGCGCCGACATCAGCCTGGACCAGAATTCCGCCAATCTCGCCCAGGCCCGCGTGGACCTGGCCAAGGCCCAGGCCAGCTACAGCGCCGATTCGCCCCAGGTGCAGCAGGCCGAGCGGCTGGTGCGCAGCCTCGAGGCCCGCGCCGCCGAGCCGCGCCGCCAGGGCATGGGCAGCATGGAGCCCGACAACCCCGTCTACATCCAGATCCGCGCCCAGCGGGAGACCCTCGATTCCACCGAGCGCTCGCTGGTGACCAAGCAGGCCGAGCTGCGTGCCCGCCGTGCCGAGTCCGAGCGCAAGATGCTGAAGAGCTCCGACGTCGAGCGGGAGCTCTCCGGCCTGATCCGGCGCCTGCAGACCGCGTCGTTCAGCTACCAGAACGCGCGGGAGCGGCTGACCGTCGCGAAGATGGGCCAGTCGCTGGAAACCCAGAGCAAGGGCGAGCGCTTCGCCCTGGTGGAGCCGCCCGACCTGCCGCTGCTGCCCTCCAGCCCGAATCGCCCCGTGCTGCTCGCACTCCTCATCGTGCTCGTGCTGGCTGCCGGCCTCGGCTGGCCGCAGGTGGCGGAGTCCATGGATGAAGCCATCCACAGTGCGCGGGCCATAGAGCGCGTGCAGGGCGCGCCACCGATCGCGGAGATCCCGCTGATCGAGAATGCCGAGGACCGCAAGAAGGAACGCAATGCTAGGGTGGGGGTGCTGCTCATAGCCCCGGTCGTCATTGCCATCATTCTGGCCCTCATCCACTTCCTCTGGATCCCGCTGGATGTACTCTGGTACGTGGGTCTCCGCCGCCTAGGGATGTAACGAGCATGGAACGCATACGCAAGGCACTCGAGCGCGCGGGCCAGGACCGCCTGACCGCCACGGACGTGCTTCGGCACACCGGCACCCACCACGTCCAGTCGGACCTCTCCACGGGCGTCCGCTACACCATGACGAAGATGGTGGAAGTGCCCCACCAGACGCTGCTGGACAACCGGATCATCGCGGCGTTGCCCGAGCACAAGTTCAAGGACGCCTACCGCATGATGCGCACGCGGGTGCTGCAGACGATGCGCAACAACGGCTGGACCGCCGTGGCGGTGACCGGTCCGGCGTCCGGCTGCGGCAAGACCCTCACGGCGATCAACCTGGCGGTCAGCCTGGCCATGGAGGTCACCCACACCGTGCTGCTGGTCGACCTGGATCTCCGCCGGCCCTCCGTTCACAAGTACTTCGGCTACGAGCCGGAGCTGGGCCTGTCGGACTACCTGACCAGCGACATCCCGCTGCACCAGCTGCTGTTCACGCCGTCCATCGACCGGCTGGTGGTCCTCCCCGGCCGCAGCGCGTTGCCCAATTCCGCCGAGATGCTGCGTTCGCCGCGCATGATCGCGCTGGTCAACGAGCTGAAGACCCGCTACCCGGACCGCCTGATCGTGTTCGACCTCCCGCCGATCCTGGCAGCGGACGACGCGCTGGCCTTCTCGCCCTATACCGACTGCTTCCTGATGGTCGCCGAGAGCGGCGGCACGAAGAAGGATGACCTGCACAAGGCCTTCGAGATCCTCAAGAACACGCCGCTGGTCGGCACCGTGCTGAACAAGTCCGAGGCGCCCACCTCCGGCTACGGCTACGGGGGGCTGCAGCAGAAGAAGAAGCGCTTCTTCGGCGGCTGACGCGCCATGTACGAAGGCTTCTACGGCCTCCAGGAGCGACCTTTCGCCCTGCTGCCCGATCCCTCATTCCTCTATCTCTCGAAGGGCCATTCCACGGCCCTGACCCTGCTCCGCTACAGCATCATGAACCGCCAGGGCTTCACCGTGGTCAGCGGCGAGGTGGGCGGCGGCAAGACCACCCTGATCAACCGGCTGCTCGACGAGATGAAGTCGGGTGTGACGGTGGGCCTGATCAACTTCACCACCCGCTCCTTCGGCGACATGGGCGAGTGGATCATGATGGCCTACGGGCTGCCCTACAAAGGCAAGGGCAAGGTGGAGCTGTACGACGACTTCGTGCAGTTCATGATCCGCGAGTACGCGGCCGGCCGGCCGGTGGTCCTGATCGTGGACGAGGCCCAGAACCTGGGGATCCGCGGGCTCGAAGAGATCCGCATGCTGTCCAACGTGAACGCGCAGAAGGACTACCTGCTGCACGTCATCCTGGTCGGCCAGCCCGAGTTGCGTTCCCTGCTGCAGAGCCCCCAGCTGCGCCAGCTGACCCAGCGGGTGTCGGTCGCTTTCCACCTGAAGCGCCTCACGGACGAGGAGGTGCAACAGTACATCGTGCACCGGGTGACGCTGGTGGGTGGCCGCGCCGACCTGTTCGACCGCGAGGCGATCCGCCTCATCGCCGCCGCCAGCGACGGCATTCCCCGGCTCATCAACACCTTCTGCGACCTGGCGCTCGTGTACGCCTTCTCCGAGGAGAAGGCGACCGTGGGCGCGACGGAGGTGCGGGCGGTGCTGGAGGACCGGCGGAGGATGGGGTTGCCGGCGGGGGTGGTTGAAGTCCTGCCCAAGGGCGAGTTCGAAGTCTCCCGCGAAAGCTGATTTTCCGGGTGGTCGTGGCGTGCATCAGTTGACCAACTCATGGCAAGCGTAGCGCACCCATACCACTCAGCTCAGAGTTCTGGGAATGCGATGAGCTCTACGGTTCTTCTTATCTTGGTCATCGCCTGCGGCGTTCTGGCCTTTATTCCAAACGGCGACTTTTCTCAGGCCCAACTAGTCGGTGAGACGCTTAATGTCCTGCATTTTCCTGCAGGCGCAATACTCGGTTGGTGGTTAGCCAGATTCTGGCTACGAATGGGCTGGACGCCGGCACCCTTGAAGATTTTGGGTGTTACCTTCTTGATGGTTGGTGCCGTCGAACTGACTCAGAGTCTGGTTGGACGGGAAACTGACCTGATGGACGCCATCGTAGGCGGCGCCGGCGCTATCTACGGGGTGTTGACTGGGCCAGCGACGAAGTCTACTTGGCGGCTTGGGCGAAACTATGCAGTCTTCGGCTTCAGTTTCATCACGTTGACCCTCATGGCGCCGATCCTGCTCGATTGGGCCCACGTAGCCAGGATCGAGGTGCACCCGACCCATATTTCCGACTTCGAGTGGATCGGGTCCGATCGGGCTTGGAAGCCCCAGTGGGGGTCGAATTCGTTTCGTCCAGACGTTCAGACGATTAGAGGCAGTTGGGCCGGAGCGACCCGCGCCCTAAGAGTGCAGATCCAGGAGAGTGGGTGGAGCGGTGTCGCCATTGAGCTTCCACGAACCAGGGTGAAATATCATGGAATCGGGATGACTGTGGTCAATCCTGAAGGCCCGTTCCGTCTCGTGCTGAAACTGACCTTCGCCGATCAACAGCAAGGTGCACGAATAGTCGAGTATGAAATCTTTGCGAACCACGGAATTAACTCTATTCAACTCGGCAATCTCCGGTTGGACACGGATGAAGACCGGGGAGATTTGCGTAGCCTTCTGCTCTACGCCAAGCAGACTGCGGGATCGCGGACCTTTTACGTGGATGATGTGATAAGGCTCTAGCTGTGGTCAGACACGCTATTCAGGCGTTGTCGCCAGTTGCTTCTGGACTCCTTATCGTCCTTTTCTTCCAGTCGCCCGAAATTATTGCGAACCAGCTAGTACCTACCAAACCTTTCTGGCGAGCCGAGCCCGGAATTGTCGCGCAGTTGGATGCCGCCTGTGGCCTTCGACTTACCGGATCTTCTGGAACTTCATGGAATCTGGCCCGCGGGTCTATCGAGGGCGTTGATCTTCCTGATGCAGGGGCCTATCGGCTGGTAGTCCCATTGATGGTGACAGAAAACTCGGATCCGAGGTACTGGCCGCAGTTGGTCGCCCAGCTCATTCGCCAAGGTCAGGCCGTCGAGAAGCTCGATGGTTCCAGATTCTCTCCGTATCGTCGTGCTCGAACGCCGAAACAGGAGCTAGTGGTCGAAATCTCCGGGCGTCGACCGGATCGAATAGAGGTCTTGCTGAGCAAACAGACCACGTCATCAGTGAGTTCCGACGTCTGCGTTGGTATGCCCCGACTGGAGTCGCGAAATACCCGCGCACATGACATGGTCAGCGGGGGGCATCTGATTCCATTGGGTGCTCCACTTGAGTCAGGTCGGCTTTCTTCTGTCGAACTTGGCAGCAATGACATCGGCCGAAAGTTTCTGTCTGATACCTACACAGCTTGCAGGCGGGCCGGCGCGCCAAGTGTAAGGTCGACCGTGGACGACATCAGGTACCGCTCTGACCTGATGGAAGATGCTGCCTACCTGTTTCGGGTAACAAAAGACGTGACGCTTTCGGATTGTAGTTACGTTCAGGCCGGCTATATCGCCAAAGGGTGGCGAAACATACCGGGTCCAGACCTGCCGCACGCTCACTTGCTTCGGGCGTTTGTTTTGGCCGATGGATGGCTCGAGGGCGTGCTCTCGGGCGAGCAGCACAAAAAGCTCCGACGAGAAATTCGTGACGTGGTAGCGCTGATTGTCGAAGCCAGTACCAGGCCAGACGCCTGGTGGGACGATGAGTATGCCAGCAACTACAAGCACGCGTTCGTCGGCGCTCTAGGTGTGGCGTGTCAAAGGTTCGTGTTGCCGTCCTTTCCTGACTGTCAGCGGCGTCTGATAGAGGAGATGCGGACCATACTCGATGCGCTTCCGGACGACGGCAGTAGCCTCGAGGGTCCTGGTTACTGGAACTATTCCCTGATTTGGCTAGTCGGGCACCTTCGGGTGCTGAACGAAGTCGACCGAAGCGAGCTCACTGCAGATAGTCAGTTTCTCCGAAATGCCAGCACTTTCCGCCTTCACATTTCCGTTCCCGGTTTTGCCGAGGTTATTCCCTATGGCGACTCGGATCCCCGGGAGTACGACAGGGCGGGTACTGCTTTGCGGGGGCTTAGTTCCATTCAAGTGGATCCCGTCGCGTCGGAGCTTGCTCGGCGAGTGACTCGCGCGCGCTGGGAATCCGTCGATCTGACCTGGCGCGATGTGGCTTGGCAATCCGTCGCGAGCTCGAAGGACTCCATATCTACGCAGCCACGTTATAGGCATCTTGTTGATCAAGGCATTGTGATCTGGAGGTCTTCGTGGACGAGCGACGATGCCGAGTTGGTCATGTTCAAGGCCGGTGCACTACAGGGTCAGAAGCTGCGGTCGCGCGGGGTTGCCTTCGGCGGCCACAATCATCCTGATCAAGGCGCCGTGCTCTTGTTCGCTGATCGCCAGTGGGTGTTGAGGGATGATGGCTATTCGTCGCGGAAGCTAACATCTACGCACAACAGCATGCTTTTCGGGGGCGTGGGCCAGCTGGGGGAGGGTGGTGCGTGGTTCGACGCCAAAAAGATCGAACCAGGGCCGATTCCACAATTGACAGTTCGCAGTCTGGGACCCGAAGGATTGTCTTTGGAGGCCGATCTCGAGTCGGCCTACCCAGTCACCGCCGGCATTGCTCGTTGGAAGCGTCGTATTAGCTGGGAGAGGAACGGACCTCTCGTTATCGTGGACCATATCGAACGGAGAGCAAAGGGCGAGGTCACCTGGACGTACCACACTCAGGCCGGCGTCGAGTTGACTCGACGAGGGGCCTGCGTCGGCAACGCGTGGCGAATGACCCTGCCGCAATCGATCGGCACCGGTGGCCAGTTGGCATCAATTCTCTGGGAAGCGGCGGTTAACAGGATCGTTGGGGTGGTCTTACTACCCACTAGGGAAGAGTTTGTAGTGGAAACCCGGCTGGATCGTGTTGCATCGGGCTGTCAGGGCTGATGGTCGTGACTTCTGATACTACTGGCTCGTTTCTGTCCCGAATCACAACCCTTGCGGTCGGCAATATCGCCGCTTTGGTGATTGCCGTTCTGGCAATACCCATACTCAGCCGCCTGTACTCCGCAGAGGAGTTTGGTGTATTCGCGATGGTGATGGCCGTACTGGCGATTCTGACCCCGATATCGACTCTGCGTCTCGACGCCGCTGTTATTCTTGCTGGTTCCGAGGAATCGGCTGCAACGTTGTATTTCACGGGCCTAGTATGTGTAGTCGGGGTGGCGGCTATTGCCGGTTTGATGTTTCTTGCTTGGCCGACGATGTGGTTGCCGCCAGAACTTCGGGCATGGATTGAAAGTCCCATCGTTCTGTCCGTGGTTGTCGCGGTACTCTTGTTTCAAGGGTACTCGCTGATGAGCAGCCATTGGTTGTTGCGAAGTGGTCGGGTGCGGCAGATCAGCACCGCCAGGGCAGGCGAAGCGCTGGTGGAGAAGGCAGTGGCCATTGGCGCGGGTTTTCAGGTGTGGGGCGTCTGGGGATTGCTCATAGGCAGGGCCGCCGGTTCAGTAGCTCTCGCACTCCAGAATCTCCGGGCAATGCGAGGCAGAAGGCCGATACCGCAGCCTCGAGTGTACTGGCGGAACCACCTTAGCCCGTACAAGGGGCATGTGATGTTCGCTCCCGCCACGGTTGCCATCGGCGAAATCTCACAGTGGGTGCCCGTGTTACTGGCTGGTACGACCTTCACCTCGACTATTGCCGGGTACTTCTTCCTGAGCAGGCAGTTGGTCGCTATGCCCTTGAATAGTATTGGGCTGGCCATACAACGCATACTTCTTAAGGAGGCGGCGTCGGATCCCAATGGGCCTCTCGTCCAAAACCATTGCACACGAATATTTGTTATTGCCGTGCCCGCCGTCTGTTTCATAAGCAGCAGTCTGTTTCTTATTGGAGAGCCAAGTTTGGATCGTCTTCTCGGCGCGGGCTGGTCAGGATTCGGCAGGTACGCCGCTATCCTATCGATCGGATACTGTGCCGGATTTCTTCACCTTTGCGTATCAGGCCTATTTGATGCTCTTCAGGCCCATCCTCAACGCATTCTCCTGGACGTTCTCTTGCTGATACTGCGAGTAGGCGTCTTCCTCGGTGCATTCTGGCTGGCATGGAGTCCGGAAAGTGCATTCTGGGCATTTTCTCTAGTCACATTTATCGTGTACTTTGCAGGCGTCCTTCAAGTTCTCTACCTGGTTGGGCTATCGCGGAGCCGTATAGTTAGTCTCGTTTGGCGGTTCGCTGCATTACCCGCGGTTTTGTGCGGCGTGGTGGTTCTCGTGGCATCGGCAAGAGTACTGTCCATTCTGGAGGCGGCTGTCGGCTTGATCGTGATCGTAGCGATCACAGGGATATCCATTGGTTGTGGGCTTCGAAGGCAGTCTCCGGCAGAGGCAGGGATGTGATCCGAGCGCTGTTCCTGCTTTGTCTTGCCTGGCTTCCCTTCGACAAGGCACTCGCCATAGACGTCGGGTTCATGACGATCACCCCGTATTACGTGGGGATCGTCGTGCTCTCCTGCCTCACTGTGATGCAGATCGTTCTGGACCGAGAACGCTTCCGGTTGACAGCAACCGATGTCGCGCTGGTCATTGTCTGCGTGATGTACCTGTGTTCGACCCTCCTATCAGATTTGCCGAGAACCGCAGGCCTTCTCGCCTTTAACGGCATCTTTATTCCAACTCTCACGTACTTCGTGAGCAAGACTCTCCTGCAGGATGAGGCAGTTCTGTTACGGGCCCTGGCGGCGTTCGGGGTCGGTGTTGCAATTCTCGCATTTGTCGCGCTAATTCAGTTCGTGGCATTTCCTGAGCGGCCAAAGCCATTCGGACAGGACGGAGTCTCGATGTCGACCTTGGCCGTGTTGCCTCTCATGGTTGGTTTGTACGGAATGCCGCCGCGACGCAAGCTCGTGCGAGCAATCCTGGTCCTGGGTGGCGTACTTGCGATTGGGGTATCCATTTCTCGGGCCTATTGGATCTTCGTAGTAATCAGTCCCGCGCTATTCTGGTTTTTTATGCGAGGTCGGGCTCTACTGGTGTCCTCGGCAATACTATTTCTGTCGCTGGTTATTACCTTGATGGTGACCCTCGACAAGTCTTTTGTCGCGCCCGTTAGTATCAATTACCGCGAAGATAAAGGAATTCAGCGGGTTCTTGATCCTGATCACTGGAAAGCGGCGATCTACAATCGCGCGGTTCTCATGTATGAACCGAGCATGGATTCAATCAAGCAGCACCCCATATTTGGTCGTGGACTGTATATCGCGAAGTATCAGCAAACGACGACGCACAACCTCCATCTTGAGTGGCTTGAGAGTGGCGGATTGCTGGGATATCTCGCATTTCTCGCCCTGTACCTTGCCCACTTTCGATACTTGTCTCGTCGCGGTCGAGGAGATGCGCTGGCCTGCGCGATTGGTGTTGCAAGTCTCGGTATCTTGATGAATGGCGTCACAAACGGAATCATGCACTCCGTGATGCCCACATGCGCAATGTTGTGCTTGGGATTGACTGCAGCCCGGTTGCAGGGCCCGCGACGGAAGCAGGTGGAGGAAGGCCTCGGTTACATGGTTTGGCAGCCAGAAACTCACAGGTCACGCGCCTCCGGCCTATGACGCCGCTTCGCCTGCTATATCTCGTTCGGGAGCCATTTCCGACGTTCAGATCAGACGTTTTGACGCTCTTCGGTAGATATCTTCCTCGAGTTGGGATACGCACTGACTATGTCGCCGAAGGACTTGTGCCCGCGGCAGGAGTGACATGGGGAGGAGGGGAGGCGCTGATTTGCGACGGAACGGGCCCATCGTTGCTGCGTCAATGGCGGAAGTTTCGACACAGTATCCGGGCGATGAGGCGCGCGTCTCCATCGGTTTACGATGCGATTCAGGTTCGGGACCTGGCCATTACCGCGGCATTTGCGCTGGTCATTGGTCGCATACGTGGTCTACCGGTGTTCTTCTGGATGTCGTTTCCGATGTCCGAAGCCCAGATTGACCGAGCTCGTCGCCTGACCTTCCGGGGTGGACTCGATTACTGGTTCCCATTGGTGCAGGGAATCATCGGGCGGTGGGTCATGTATAGAGTTGTCTTGAAGTATGCGGACCACGTCTTCGTGCAAAGCGATCGAATGCGCGATGACTTACATTCCCGCGGCGTGGCGATGGCCAGGATGACACCTGTTCCAATGGGTGTTGACCTCGAGGCCATGTCGGGAGAGCGAGTGTCGACGGTGCGCGTCCGAAGCTCGGGGCCTCAGAAAATAATTGTCCACCTAGGTGCTCTTGAGGCGAGCCGGAACAGTGAAATTCTTATCGAGGTGTTGTCGCTAGTTCGTAAGGAAATTCCGGAGGCATTGTTGCTGTGTGTAGGCAATGCCGAGTCCGAAGCGTACCGAGCGTTCCTGGAAGACAGGATATGGAGTCTGGGGCTTGACGGGTCGATTCAGATTACAGGATGGGTTTCTCAGGCAGAGGCGTGGGCTCTCGCACGGACCGGCGATGTGGGCGTTTCGCTGATTCCGGTTGTTCCTCTGTACGTTGGCGCGTCGCCCACGAAGCTGGTTGAGTGCCTGGCTTTGGGGCTGCCGATGGTAGTGAACGACCATCCAGATCAACGCAACGTAATCGAGGTAAGTGGGGCTGGATACTGCGTTAATTGGTCCGCCCGCGAGCTTGCGAGGGCCTTGGTCCATGTCCTCAGCAACCCTGATCGCCAGAGCGACATGAGTACGAGGGGTCTAGACTACGTGACAAGGC
>Ga0268299_1003574_pt1 | contig 13920 bp, 16 predicted proteins | sample NOBtaG_FD_193484 | JGI IMG/M metagenome (GOLD analysis project Ga0268299, IMG submission 193484) | Activated sludge microbial communities from bioreactor in Nijmegen, Gelderland, Netherland - NOB reactor | ecosystem: Engineered > Bioreactor > Aerobic > Activated sludge | place: Netherlands...
TGTCACGCCGGACATGCATCGGATTCACCATTCGACGGATGTGCGGGAAACCAACAGCAACTACGGATTCAACGTGCCCTGGTGGGATCGCCTGTTCGGCACCTATTGCCCCCAACCGGCCTTGGGGCAGACCGGCATGAAGATCGGCTTGGAACACCTCGGTCCGCCAGTCTGCCTGAACCTCTTCATGATGCTCCGCTTGCCATTCGTGACGCAGTTGGGACGGTACGCAAACCGCGCACGATTGTAACCGCAGTGAAGAGAGGGAGTGAAGAGAGGGAATTTTCGTAGTTCGTTGTTGAACAAACGGTGCGTAACTGAGGGGCCCTGTGCCGGTTCTGGATTCTGGTCGGCTTCTGCTTTCGCGCCGCTGATCAGTTGCATCCTGCATCACGCCACCATCGACATCCCAAATGACACCAGTCACCCAACTGGCATCGTCGCTAAGCAGGAAATGTAATGGCTCGGGCAACATCTTCTGGCTGGACGATCCGGCCGATTGGGTGAAACCCGTTGAAGGAGGCTAACGTCATGTCAACTTGACTGAGTTCGATGAAGGCCTGGTAAATCGGAGTATGTACCACGGCCGGCGACACGGCATTCACGCGATTATTGTGGTCGGCCAACTCCATGGCCATGTGTGGCGTGAGCGCATGCAGTCCTGCTTTCGCCATCGAATAGGCAGAGGACGGCGTGGCCTTAATCGCGTGTCGCGCCCACATGGAGCCGATATGCACGATCGACCCACCGCCGTGCCTCTATGTTCTTGGCGACGGCTTGCGAAATGAAGAAGAGAGCTCGATTGAGATCCAGGGAAGGTCTGATCAATTCACCTTTCCACTCAGCAGTCTGTTTCTGGGCTGGTCCCAGGGGCCAATTCGATGAGCATCCGCTGGCCTGGCAGTCTCCTCGTGGGTGTCCACCGCCTCTGAGGGCTCGCTACCAGCCTCCGGACGCACGTTCCCTACATCCCCGCCAAGAGCCGCTGTCGCGCCACATAGAGATTTGCCAATCCGCAGCTGATCTGGAGCCAGTGGGTGTTCTTCGCCAGCCCGCGGTACCGCACTTTGGCCCAACCGAAGATCCGCTTAGTCGCCACATCGCTTTTCGTGCACATCGGCCAGCCTCGATAGCTCGCCAAGCCACACGGGTCGAGGCTCCGTAGCGATTGAAATAGGATTCACCGAATATTGTTCGCGGGCTGAAATACAGAACGAAGATGGAGGGGAAAAGAACGGTACACGGAGCTAGCGAATGTCCTGGAAGAACGTTCGCGGCAGGACCGGTAGGCGATACTCAACATGGAGAATGATGAGCAAGACACGGAGAAAACTTCGCCACACGCCCATTTTCAGGAACTTGCGGGCGTCGGTAACCACAGGAGGGGAGAGCAGCAACGGAGTGGCTTCCTTGATCAGTTTCTCGCACAACGCCACGTCTTCGAGGATCGGCCGGTCGGGGAATCCTCCGAGTAGTTCGAATAGGGCACGCCGAACGAAGAGGGCTTGGTCCCCGTAAATAATCCGGCTGCGGGCACAACGAAAGTTGTCCAGAAACGAAATCAGTTTCAGTCGCCAGTCATCGCCGGAAAATTGGTGCATGAACCCGCCAGCTTGGATAGAGAGATCGGGCTCCATGCGATTCAGCCGTTGAATCGCGCCATCCGGCAGAAGCGTATCGGCATGGAGGAAAAGCAGCCACTCGCCGGTCGCCTGTTTTGCACCGACATTCATTTGCGAAGCGCGGCCTTTCGGTGCCATAATGGCATGGACGCCGAAAAACGAGCGGGCGATTTCAACAGTTCGATCGGTGCTACCGCCATCGACCAGGATTGTCTCAAATTTCCCTGGCTGGGCAAACAACGCGTTCAGCGTCCCAGGCAAAACCTTTTCTTCATTATAAGCAGGAATGATGACCGAGATCATGCCGCACACCAGACCGGAAGGAACGTCCGTACATCGCGCGCCCAAGCCACAGCATCTTCGTCGATGCTTTCGAACAGGTCGCAGAGGGTAGAGACCATGGCGTCGGTCAACGCGAGATAACGCTGTGATCGTCGCCTGAGCGACGCACGATCGGTCTCACACTGCTCGATGGCCCAATCAAGCTGGCGGCGGCCAAATCCATGATGCGCTTCCTCTTGCTGTAAGAGAATCCGGCGGAGACGTCCAAACGGCGCAGCTCGTTTTGCCAATCCCAGCTCAATGCGAGTGAGTATGGCCTCGCCCAATCCTTCAAGAATCACTTGCTCGGCGAGGAACGTTTCAACAAGGTCATGTCTGGCCAGCGCCTCGTTGAGCAGAGATCGATACTCTTCCAGGGGCTTCAACAAGGGTGCCTCCCCAAGGTGTTTGGGAGCGAGCCAGGCTATGGCGCCGTGAAAGACAAGCGCATGCATGGCCTCCTGTTTTGCTTGGCTCAAAAGAAATCGGCGCGCTCCAGGATCTTCAATGAGTGTCGCTTGCGCCTTCGCACAATCGTGCGCCATCCGTTCTCCGTGTGCCAGAAAAGTCAGAAGCCGCGCGATCGGGATCTTCTCATCAGGACGAACCAGCATGGGTAGGCTCCTTCGGTGGGATCCCGTTCAACGTCCAGTCGTAGTCCAGATACTCGATGCGATAGTCCGATCGCATGAGGTCTTTGACCAGTTCAGGATCGCTGATATAACGGGACACATAGGCCAAGACAGATCCGGCAGCTCTCGCAAAATCCTCGTCAAACCACTTGAAGATCATCGAGAGCGACGCGACCTTGTTCGCCCGGTCGAAACGATTGCGTGTAGGATCGTTGATGAACTCTCTGGCGACGCGATTGAGCTGGCGTTCAAGCTGATTCGGTTCGTACGCCCAAGGTTGAAGATTTGGGCAGGAAGTCGAGGCACAGACAATGGCAAAATGGATCAACGGTTCCTGAAACTGCTCGATTAACACGCGCCGTTCGAGGTCATAGAGATTGATGGTCGCACCTCCAACCCGGTAGTCCCGCCCGATGAAGTACCGATACCGTCCCACATAGCTCACCGGGGAGTAGCGGTCGAGGATGCCCTTGATGGCGAAGGCATTGTACGCATTGATCCAGAAAACCAGCCGCTCATTGCGCGTTGCAAAGCTGTTGGGATCAACTCGGTCTAGCTGTGCAAGATAGGCCGGCAGTCGATCATCCATTTGGATCGCCGGGTAATCGACCACTCCATTACTCACATGTGCTTCCAACACTCGATCGAACAGTCTGTGTGAAAATTCATTGGCCGGAATAGGTTCGGCGGGGGTGAACCTTGTCGGAACGGATGAACAACCTGCCGCCAGAATGACCAGGCCCAGTATGACCCACCACATGAGCCACCTTCCCTCTTCACCATGACACTGGTGTTCTCCACGCAGCGATCGGGTGCCGGAGCACAGAACCAATGATCCGCCCATCTAACCGGTTGCACGATGACCGATCGGAACAACACTGAATCTGTAGTCGATTGAACCGCCCAAGTATTTCACCGAGCGACGAATGGAGGAGATTTCCTACCTCGGGAAATGACAAACAGGGTGAGACATTCCCCGAAGCATCGATCGCGATGCTGTACTTCCCAGCATCGCAGGGCTCTAGGGATTTTTCACGTAGCCATGCCACATTGGTTTTCGCATACTGCCGAAGATAGCCGGGAGGTAGGGCATGCTGCTCAAGCAACTGTTCAAGGACCAAGCTCACTTTCTGACGTTCAAACATCAAGGTCGAATCCCGCTTTCCATAGAGCCCCACATCCCAATGATAGACTCCAACTACCGGCAAAAAATCTCGATTGCGGGCAAACCCGACAACATCACTGACCTCATCTCGATTGAGATCGCTGACGATGCAGGTCAAGAATTTTGGATGGCGATAGTGCTGTAGAAGATCCAGGCCGGCAAGAACCGCGTTGAGTTGATCCGCGCCCCGGATACGTTGGTACTTGTCACGATCCAGCGTGTCGAGGCTAATCGAGAGAGATACCGAGAGATCGTCGAGTTGCCGAACAAGGCGTGGGGTCAGCTTGGTTCCGTTCGTAATCAATGTCAAATGAAATCCAATCTCCACTAAATCTTGAAGAATCTCCGGCAGGTCTCGGCGCAGAAGTGGTTCACCGCCTTGAACAAACACAAACCGCATCCCTTCCTCATAGAGGTCGGTAAAGACCTCCAGGATCTCTTGCCGCGACATCTCATACCGGCCGACATTCAACGGAAGGTTGCAGTAGCCACAGGAAGAATTACAACGAAGGGTCACTTGAAATATCGCCAACAATGGACGTTTCAGAACCAGATTTCTCAACCCGCCCCATAGAGCTCGGTAGAGTCCCGGCCGTTCACTCTTCTCGCGAGGGTGTCCGTCGATCTGGTCGATCGTGCGACGCTGGGCTCGTTCAATGTGTATCAGCATGACCTGACGAAGTGACGGTTGCGGTGCAGTTCTGCTCAGTGGCTTGCCATTTTTCCCCCAGGCTCCTCAAGAGTCTATGTATTCCGCGAGCTGTTCTTCGTACCCTTCGAGAGTCATGGAGTCCTTACGAACCTCGATCGGCACATCCTTTGCTCGAAGCCCTGCTTCAATTTAAACGTCATTCTACTAGAAGGTACATAACGAATTCACGTCATAAGGACATCTTTCCGGTTATCCCTTGAGGCATAGAAAGCCGATGTGCCAGCTAGGCGCTGGTATTACCTGTGCCGCCAGCCACAGTAGCTTCCGATCTGACGATAGAAAGGAGTATACTAAGGGCGCTCCCCGATCCAACATTGAGGATCCCTGAATGCATGCGACACTGCCTTTGCTTGAAATCAGCGGCTTTCCAGTAATTCAACGCCGAACCCTAACGACGCTGCAGGTTAATCTTGGATACCGCTGTAATCAGTCCTGCATGCATTGCCATGTCAACGCTGGCCCCAACCGCACAGAGATGATGGAGGCGCCAACCATTGCACTGATCTCTGAGGTGCTGCGGACAAGAAGCATCAAAACCCTGGATTTGACCGGCGGCGCGCCGGAACTGCATGCCTCGTTTCGTTTTCTGGTAATGTCGGTCAAGGAGCTGAAGGTTAACGTCATTGATCGTTGCAACCTGACGGTTCTGTTTGAGCCGGGGCAGGAGGATCTGGCCGAATTTCTGGCAGAACAGCGTGTGGAGGTGGTTGCGTCGCTACCCTGCTACAGTGCCGACAATGTTGATCAACAACGCGGCAAGGGCGTCTTTGAAAAAAGTATTGCTGCACTCAAGCAATTAAATGCCCTGGGCTATGGGTACCCGGATAGTGGCTTGATCCTCAACCTGGTTTACAACCCGCAAGGCCCTAACCTGCCACCGAACCAGATACAGCTGGAATTGGCCTACAAACGCGAGCTCAAAGACCACTTCGGCATCGTATTCAACCAGTTATTCACGCTGACCAATATGCCGATCAACCGTTTCGGCTCCTTTCTGGTCTCAAAAGGGCAGTTCAACGATTACATGACGCTACTCAAGAATAATCACCATGCCGAGAATCTGGATGCGGTCATGTGTCGCAGCCTCGTCAGCGTAGATTGGAAGGGCAATCTTTACGACTGCGATTTCAATCAACAACTGGGTTTACCGATTTCCGGCACACAACGGCATTTGCGCGATCTGCTGGACGAGAAGCTGGAGGGCAACCCCATTCGCGTCGCCGACCATTGTTTTGCCTGTACCGCGGGTCCTGGTAGCAGCTGCGGCGGCGCGCTGAAAAAGGGATACGGCACTGAAAATTATTCAATCGAACCTACTAGCCCTTCCTGATTGGATTGTTCTTTAACTGGCGCAACCACAAAGAGCCAAACATTTCCCCCCTCCCAGTGGTATCAGAAAGATTGCGAGAGAAGCTTTCGCGGAGACAAGATGTAGATGGACTTTCTGTCCAGGTATTTATGGGCGTGGATCTGTAGCCTTACTCCTTCCATGGACGAGGGTTGCCCCACAGTCGAATCGCCAAGCGGATAATAGTGGCGATGACTGGCACTTGAATGATGGCAGGATATGAGCATGCAACTCAGTATTGTGGTGCCCATGTTGAATGAAGCTGACCAGTTGCCTGATTTGCTTGAGCACCTGTCGCCATTGTCCTCCCAGGGCGCGGAAGTAATTGTGGTGGATGGAGGGAGCGGTGATGGCTCCGCGGCCATGGTGAGGGCGGCGGGCTTCCATGTTATCGAAAGCTCGCCGGGGCGAGCCAGGCAGATGAACGTCGGTGCGCGTGCAAGCCGGGGTGACATATTGCTCTTTCTGCACGCGGATACACGTTTGCCTGAAGGGGCCATGATGGCTATTGAACAGGCAATGCATCTGCATCATTGGGGGCGCTTTGATGTTCGAATTTCAGGGCGACCTTCTACCTTGCGCCTTGTGGCTTCATTGATGAACTGGCGCTCGCGTCTTTCAAGCATTGCAACCGGGGATCACGGTATTTTTGTACGCCGCTCGGTGTTCGATAGCCTTGGCGGCTATCCCGAAGAGCCCTTGATGGAAGATATCGACATCTGCCGCGCGCTCAAGAGGATTGGCAAGCCAGCCTGCCTAGCCTTGCGCGTATCGACCTCGGGTCGTCGGTGGGAACAACGCGGCGTATGGCGCACCATCCTGCTCATGTGGTGGCTACGCTGGCGCCACTGGCTGGGTGCTCCTGTTAAGGAAATTGCGAAGGCGTATCGGTGAATCTTATCCGCGTTGTCATTTTTGCCAGAGCGCCGCTGCCAGGGTCGGCTAAAACACGCCTGATTCCCGCATTGGGTGATGGTGGCGCGGCGGCTCTCGCACATAAAATGCTGCGGCACACTGTGGCTGAAGCGAGAGCGGCCAACGTTGGCGAGGTGGAATTGTGCGTGACACCGAGCCGCGAGGCTCCACAGTGGCAGCCGTTCCTTGATTCCTCGTGGGGCGTCGATTGGCAAGCACAAGGTGAGGGAAATTTGGCCGACCGGCTCGCCCGCGCGAGCCAAAGAAACATTGAAGCCGGTCGCTCGGTGTTATTGATAGGTGCTGACTGCCCGATGTTGACTGCAGAACACTTGCGTGAAGCCGCACGGAGGTTGGAGGAAAGCGATGCGGTGATGATTCCCAGCGTGGATGGTGGGTATGTCTTGCTGGGTCTCAAGCAACACCATCCCCACGTATTTCACGGCATAGCATGGAGCACAGATACTGTCGCTTTCGAAACCCTGTGCCGGATCGCGGCGCTCGGATGGTCTGTCGCCCAACTGACAAGCCTAAGGGATATCGACGAGCCAAGCGATCTGCCCTATTTGCCAGAAGGGTGGTTAATACAGTGAAGCATCTTGTCTTCACAGCGTTGCTGCTCTCTATGCTTGCACAGGCGCAGGTCATCGGGGTTAGGCATGACGAACATATTACCCGTCATCCCGACACTCAATGCCGCATATTTGAGCCGGATCTGAGTGGTTGAAATCGCGGCGCTGGTTGGGGGTGGCGTGCGCGCGATTCACGACGTCAATACCGGTTCGGAGCCGTTAGATGAGTTGGCTCCACGCCCTGAGACGTTGGATGCGTCCGTAATTCGTCTGCTTTTCGGCACGCCAAGGATATCACTCAGCTCTCCAGAACATTACACACACCGCACCCACCGTGTGCGGGATTTCTGGTCCATCGAATGTCCTGCTTCGCTTCGTTCGATAGCGACGACCGTCTCCACAGTCCAGAAACTGATGGTGGTGTGATTGCAAGCCAGCTTACAGAAATGATAGGCCTTTCCCTGTATATGAACCTATGCATGTATCTCGATAGATGCACAAGTGATATAAAAGAGATTTGCCACTACAATTCGTGTCACAAGAGGAAACCATGCCAATTGACGCCATCACCCAAACCGTGAGTGACCGGTACGCGCTGGCGGCCGCGACAGGCGAGCAGATGTGTTGCCCTACGAGTTACGACATGGGGCATCTCAAGACCTTCATTCCTGATGAGGTGCTCAAGATCTCCTATGGGTGCGGTACGCCAGCCGGTTTAAAGACCGTCCGTTCCAGCGAGATGGTCCTCGATATTGGTTCCGGTGGAGGAATCGACTGCTTTGAAGCCTCACGACTGGTCGGACCATCCGGGCATGTGATCGGCATCGATATGACGGACACAATGTTGGAGATTGCGCGCCGCAATGCGCCGATCGTCGCAGCGAATCTGGGCTATGCCTCCACGAATGTGGAGTTCCGAAAGGGCATGGCGGATGCGATGCCGGTGAACGACAATGCGATTGATCTGATCATCTCGAATTGCGTGATCAACCTAGTGCCCGACAAGCGAAAGGTATTTCGTGAAATGTATCGGGTCGCCAAGCCTGGTGGACGGTTTACCATTTCCGATATCGTCGCGGATCAGACCGTTCCGCAATACCTTGTCCACAACACCCAGAAATGGGGCGATTGTCTCTCCGGTGCCTTGACGCTCACCGCCTTTATGACCGGCATGACGGCAGCCGGGTTTCTCGGTATCCATCTCGTGAAATTTTCACCCTGGCGCGTCATCGACGGCATCCATTTCTTCTCCGTCACCTTGACCGGCTACAAGCTCTCGCAGACAGCGACGGCTTCCTCCATCCAGTACGCCACGCTTCGTGGCCCCTTCAGCCGAGTTACGGATGAACGAGGCTCGGTGTACGAGCGCGGCGCTCCGAAAGCGATCAAGCCTGACGAGGCACTGTTGCTGAGCGCTCCTCCGTTCACCGAACACTTCCTGCTGACCACAGAACCAGTGCAACTCGACAACAATGATCCACGTTGGGCCGCCGTGCTTCCGGCCCAGGCTCCCTGCACCTGGCAGGGCGACTATGCGTTACTGGCCGGCCCCTTCGTCGAAGCGGCTGATGATGATCATCATGTCTACGGCCGAGGAGCGCCGCTGGAAATCTGCTCCAAGACATTGGGAGTGTTAGAAAGTAGAGGGTACCAGCCCCATTTCGTCATCTTGAATCGTGCCAGTGAGCGAGTAAACAGTGACGCCGTCACGTGTTCATCAGATGGAGGCTGTTGTTGATACGTCCCGCTCCCAAGAGTCATGTTCTGAACCGTCGCGAATGCGCGACGGTACTGAAGGCCCTGGCGGATGAAACCAAGCTGCGTCTCTTGGAGTCGCTGTTGGTTGAAGAGCGATGTGTGACGGAACTTGTGCGGGAATTACGCTGCGCTCAGCCGCACATTTCACATCATCTTCGGATTCACCGCGATGCCGGGTTAGTCGAGGGGCTCCGCGACGGGAAGCAGCCCTGACTGGGACAGATTGCTGGAGCCGGTGATCACACGCCCCTTGTCGCGATCGCCCTCGGCAAACGTCATGACGTACACTTTTGCGTGAAGATTCGCAGAAGGGTGCGCCCTAATTCCGAGTTTGCCCGAGCGAATCCATTCCACAAACTTATGAACACCTGTCTCAATTCGGTGGTATCAGCCGATCTTTCGAGTTCGGCAAGAACATCCTTAGGCACCTGCTCTTTTACCGAAGCGTGGGATTCTGCCAGGGTGGAGCTCCGCAAGGGGGTCCGATACCTGAAGGATACAGCGGGCGTGATGCAACAGGTCTCCGGTCCACCTCGCGGTAATGCGACGATCAACCGATTCACTGACTGGCTGCGCCATGTCTGCAACTGGGCAGTGAAGATCAAGGAACTCCGAGAGAATCCCGTCAAGGCGATCGATCGACATCCGGAGGATGAAGCCCCGACCTTTCAGTACTCCCCCGAACAAGAAGCGGCCCTCATCACACAATTGACGGACGAAGAAGTCGATATGTTGCGCTTAGCGGCGTTGACCGGTATGCGTCGAGGGAACCAATTTATGCTGCGAAATGAGCAGATCAATCTTGGCCTGGGTGCCATCATGCTGCCTCGGACCAAGACACGGAAATCCAGAATCGTGCACTTGTCGGAGGAGGGGAAGGAAATTCTCCGCCGGCAGATGGCACGACATATCGACTCGCCGTGGCTCTATCCTGGACGCAAGAAAGAACGGCCACGGGATGCGGATACTTGGTACCGAAAGCGGTTCAAACCGGCCCTGCTCGCGGCCGGGATCCAGACGGAGGAAACTGATAAGCTCTGGCATGCCTGGCGGCATACGTTTGGCGGGCGTCTGGCGAGTCTTGGGTATCGGGAGGCGGCCATTATGCAGGCTGGAGGCTGGACAAGCAGCAAGGCTGCTCAGCGTTATATCGCCCTGTATGATGAAGCGCTGAAGGAAGCAGCAGAACGGCTATCCACTATCAAACCGACTGTGACTCAATTTGGAACCGTGACAAACAACCGGAACTCTGATACAAACAGAGGTCACGATCTGCCACAAGTCGTTGAAAAATAATAGCAGGCTGGCGTAGCTCAATGGCAGAGCAGTGGTTTTGTAAACCACCGGTTGGAGGTTCAATTCCTCTCGCCAGCTCCAACAAATCAAGCACTTACATTTTTAACTTGGTCGGCGGAATCCGTGGGTGTTATGGGGGTGTTAGAAAGGTAGGTATTGAGCTTATTTGCTGCCGCAAGTAAGTCGCTTTCTGCGACGGTATTGTACCGATTCCACATATGCGCCGACTTGTGTCCTATGATTTGCATAGCAGTTGTCGTATCAATACCAGCCCTCCGCAAATTGGTCGCTGCACAGTGCCTCAGATCGTGAAACCGCAGGTCCGTTACTCCTGCTTTCTGACACGCCGTTCTAAACGCTGTTCTGATCTCCTTCACTGGCTCCTGTTGGTACATAAAGACAAACTTATGGCCTAACACTCGGACCTTGGCAAGGTCTGTCAGAACCGTTCTGACTGCAGGAGTCATTGGCACTTGGCGCGGTCGCCCAGTCTTGGTATCAATACTCCGCAATGTAATCATGTGCCGCTGCAAGTCTACGCGATCCCAAGTGAGGTTTAGTAACTCTCCGAGCCGTTGTCCCATGTGATATGCAGTGATTAGGATGGGCCGGAGATGCGGAGCAGCAACTTCGTATAGCTTTTCCCATTCTTGCGAGGTTAGCACCCGGTCCCGTTGGTTGTTGGCACAAGGAATAGGAACCAGAGTAGCCGGGTTTATCGTCAGCAAGCTCTTACGCCTTGCCACAGTCAGGCAATGCTTGAGAATGATATGGTCATTGTTAATGGTCTGCAGCTGGCATGGTGTTCCATTTCGTTTGGTCCGTTGAAACCGATACTTTTCAACATGATCAGGAGTGATGGCACTAAGTGATAGCCGACCAAAGAAGGGAATAAGCTTTGATTGAACAATTACCACTCTGGTCCGATAGGAACGAAGTCGTTTGACCTCCTCCAGGTCTAGATATGCTTCGGCCCACTCCTTGAAGGTTACATCCCGTAGCTGGGTGCTTTTCATCTGACCCTTCATCAGCTCAGCCTTGATTAATGTCTCCTGTTGTTTCGCCAAGGTCTTATTCAGTGAGCCCACCCTCCAACGTTTGAGCTTGCCTCCTTGTCTTGCGAGCTGAAGTGACTTGCCATCATCGATGACACGAAACTCCACGTAATAGCTTCCGTCATAGCGCTTAACATCTTTTGTCTTTTTCCATAACCGTTTAGTCAGCCCCATGGCCTACCTACCTTTCTGTGGCTTGCTCGCCACGCCAACTAACTGGTTGAGGGTAATGTTTAACGCCTTGCAGAGCTTAAGCAGTGTAGAGAGCTGAGGGTCAAGCTGCCCAGCTTCCATTCTGGCTAGCGATACGTAGTGTACGCCTGATAGGTCGCCAAGCCTTCTCAGACTCAACCCTCGTCGCTCCCGCCACTCTCGCAAGCGTGTCTTCACAGACGCATGGTAGCTTATATGCTAACATGTCGTCAAGAGCTACTTGGTCGGCATCGGCATCACGCTATTCTGCTTTATCCAGTCGTCTAGCTTAGCCTTGTCAAACTTGGTCAGTCTCCCCACTTTCACATAGGGTATGCGCCGTTGACTGACCATGGTGTAGAGGGTATGGCGAGAAATGTTCAGGTATTCAGCGGCTTGTGAAATACACAACAGATTGATATTGCTTGATATAGTGCCCATGTTCACCACCTTCTTTTTTTAGTGTGTGGTAGGCCCGCTGGACGGGTCCCCAGTCCCACTTAATGACCGTTACCAATGGACCATTACAGACTGCCCCAGGACCACTCAGGCATGTTCAGCCAGCCATTGCATCACGGTTGGTAGATGGTACCGCCGCAGCCTCCCTTGCCCCACACAGGGCAGACCCCGTGCCCTCAACCGCTTCATGGTGCTGGAGCTGTACCCCAGGTAAGCAGCAAGCCGTGGCTCACTCAGGTAGCGATCTTCGGCTATACCGTGCGCTGTGGTTGATGTGCTCATTGTGGCTCCTTGGTCATGTACGTTGGTTTAGGAGCCTCCGCACTCGCCTGTGCCCCTGACGGGCAGGCTCGTGCTCCGGCTTCCCTGCTTATCGTCAAATCGTGCTAACCTTTTTTCGTATTTTCGTGCACCTGGAGGCATTATATGGATAAGAGATCTACTTGTTTTTGATATCTCAGGGTATGCCATGAAAATCATTTCTACCTTTGCTGTGTACGAAATAACGAAATAAGCCTACTCCGCGATTCGTCGAGCTGGTCCAGGTTTCCAGACCTGCCTCGGCCTGCCCTCTGTTTGCTCAGTAACGTCATGCGCCAGCTTCTGCGCCTTGAGAGAGCGCTTCAAGGCGTTCAATACATCAGTACTCTGATTCCTTCCAAACACCGTGTGGATTTCGGAATCGGTGAGCTTACCCTGGTGCACCAGTTTACGAAGCAACTTGTTTTCCATGGCTTCGTTCACTACCCCATTGCCAAAGATCCATTGAACTGACTGTCTAGAATATTCCCAGAGAGACAGTGCTGCCTGTAGATGCGGCGCGTCAATAACCGCAGACAAGTCCAGCAAAGCATAGAGAGCAGCGAGCCTACCTACTTGAGCCTCGGCTCTGCCTAAGAGAGCGCCTACAGATCCTGGCTCACCTTCAGAAAGGCTTGGATAAACCTCGATCCAGGCCTTCTTGCCCTCCTCAGACCACGTTACCGACCGCACATTCTGAGCAAAGCACCCTGCCTCTCTGAGACGGGCCGCTAAAATATCCATACGTGCTTCATCCCGAGGCGGTGGAAAAGGCAACAGCTTCGACCGTCGTACAGCCAACCAGACGAAGCGATTCCCGAAGCCATTACATTGCTCAATCGCCTTCAGTTCCTTCACGATCTCTTCTTGGGTCACATGGCCTACAATGATAATGTGCGGGTTGGTCGCCCGCACTCTGCAATTTTTCGTCAAAGGGGCGAGGTCATTTCCATCCCAGGCATCCCTAATAGTCCCAGAAAGACTGTTTCCTTCCCGTCCCATGACCTTGAGCATGATCCCGAACTCAGGCTGTACAAGGTATAACCGCTTGTCAGTAACGCCTTCATCTGGCTCTCCGTCAATCATGCCGGGGTCGCGGACTGCATACACGAGTCCTTCTCCTGTAGACAGGCTACCTCTCAATTGGCGCTTTGACCAGGAAGGGCATGCCCGTTCAAAGATGGATTCGGATTCTTTAGCGGCTGTCCCTTTCCGACCTTTTGCCGTTGGCCCTACCAGTACAGGGTTAATGAGTAATGGACTCATCATCCCGCCTAATTCGACTGAAGGTCGCGGTGGACTACCGGTATAGCAAGCATACTGGGCTAATGTATGGGCCAGAACTGCCACACGATCTGCTTCGGTGTACAGATCCAGTTCTCTCACGATGTCACCGGCGAGCCCGTGCAGTGCCAGGTCATTTAACTTAGGCCAGACTGGTAAAACAGAAGACTCAACGCTTTCCATTGTTGCCCTCTTGTGTGAGTTTGTAGTGCACCCCTAAATTGAAACCACCAAGATGAATTAATTGCGGTCATCCAGCCTGACCGTCTCCTCGGATCAACGACCGATC
>Ga0268299_1003575_pt1 | contig 13915 bp, 15 predicted proteins | sample NOBtaG_FD_193484 | JGI IMG/M metagenome (GOLD analysis project Ga0268299, IMG submission 193484) | Activated sludge microbial communities from bioreactor in Nijmegen, Gelderland, Netherland - NOB reactor | ecosystem: Engineered > Bioreactor > Aerobic > Activated sludge | place: Netherlands...
CACGACTGCTTCACGACTTCGGAGTACATGGCCATCGATCACTTCGGCCTGACGGCCCCTGGGGAGTCTTGGAAGGCGGTCGAGGAGGGCGTGATCGAGATGGGGGGCAAGCTGCCGATCAATCCGAGCGGCGGTCTGATCGGATGCGGGCATCCGGTCGGTGCGACGGGTACGCGCCAGGTTCTCGATGCGTACCTGCAGGTCACTGGGCAGTGCGGGGAGTATCAGGTCGACGGGGCGAAGAAGGTCGCCACCCTGAACATCGGCGGCAGCGGCACCACCTCGGTATCCTTCGTCGTAGGCGTCTAGCTCCACGAGCACCTGTACGACACAATGGAGGCGGGTGCCCTGGCACCCGCCTCTTTTTTTTTGTCGGCACCCGTCGCCGGGTGTCGCTCTCTCCCAGAATGGAACCCATGGATCCCATCAGCCAAGAGTCAGTCGAACTGCACGATCATCTCCACGGCAAGCTCGGAGTCGCCAGCAAGGTGGCCCTGCGCAGTCGCAAGGACCTGAGCCTGGCCTACACCCCCGGCGTGGCCCAGGTCTGTTTGGAGATCCACCAGCAGCCGAGCCGCGTTCACAGCCTGACCCTCAAGCACAACACCGTGGCCGTCGTCTCCGACGGCTCCGCGATCCTCGGCCTCGGGAACCTCGGGGCCGCTGCGGCCATCCCCGTGATGGAGGGCAAGGCGGTGCTGTTCAAGGAGTTCGCCGGGGTCGACGCCTTCCCCATCTGTCTCGACACGCAGGACACCGATGCCATCGTGACGGCGGTCCGCGCCATCGCCCCGGTCTTCGGCGGGATCAATCTCGAGGACATCGCGTCGCCGCGCTGCTTCGAGGTCGAGGACCGACTGCAGGATCTCGGCATTCCCGTGTTCCACGACGACCAGCACGGCACCGCCATCGTCGTGGTCGCGGCGCTGCTGAACGCGCTGAAGGTGACGGGCAAGGATCTGTCGCAGTGCCGGATCGTCTTCAACGGCAGCGGCGCCTCGGCGATCGCCTGCGCGCGTCTGATCCTGAGCTGCGGCGCCAAGGGTCTCGCGCCCGCGGCCGGCGACATCGTCATGGTCGACTCGAAGGGCATCGTCCACTTGGAGCGCAGCGACCTGAACGAGCACAAGCTCGAGCTCGCCCGCCGCGGCAATCGTAGCCAGCTCAGGGGCTCACTGGCGGACGCGATGCGGGGCGCCGACGTCTTCATCGGCCTGTCGCAAGGCAACACCGTCAGCGCCGAGATGGTGCGCAGCATGCGTCCCCACCCGATCGTGCTGGCAATGGCGAACCCCACCCCGGAGATCATGCCGGACGTCGCACGCTCCGCCGGCGCCGCCGTCGTGGGTACGGGGCGAAGCGACTTCCCGAACCAGATCAACAACGTTCTCGCCTTCCCCGGCATCTTCCGTGGTGCGCTCGATGCCCAGGCGACGGTGATCAACGACGAGATGAAGATCGAGGCGGCCCTCGCCCTGAGTCGCTACGTGATCGAGCCAACACCAGAGCGCATCCTACCCGACCCCCTCGACAAGGAGGTCGCCCGCCGGGTCGGCAAGGCGGTGGAAGCGGCCGCGCGTCGAACCGGAGTCTGCCGCGCATGAGCGTTGCTCGCCGAGACACCGGCAGCGCATCCCTCGCCGCTGCCATCTGTGGTTGGGCCGCCGGCCTCGTGGCGATCGTCTTGAGCACGATTGTCGTGGCCGGGGTCGCGGCGGAGGACGGACCGTCCTCGCTGGGAAGCGCCGGCTCGCTTCAGGGGGCCAGCCGCGCGGTTAGTGACGGCAGCGGGTCGGTGGGCGATGCGTCGCGAGGATCGGTGCGCTCCGGGCCGCTCCGGGACGTGTCCCGACCGGTCCGCGACGGGCGCCAGAGCGGCATGCGCTCCGGACCGGTGAGTGAGCTGAGCTCGGGCCCCATCGGGAGCGGAGGGTCGGTTCATGGCGGCGGTCCGATCGGGGCGGATTCGCGCGGGGCGGTGACACAGCCGGAGGGGTTGCCGCCCCTGCGTATGGAGCGGCCGGTGACGGCGAGGGAACTGGAGCAGCTCGAGGCCGAGCTGCGCGCGATTCAACCGCTGCCGAGCGAGTGAGCGGCGTGGGCGCGCGTAAGCAAGGGCGTCGGTGCCCGGCGGAGGCTCTCGCATGAGCGGCGTGCTCGACGGCAGGATTGCGCTGGTGACCGGGGGCGGGACGCGACTGGGCCGCGCGATCGCGCTCGCTCTCGCCGGTGCCGGGGCGGATGTGGCCGTCAGCTATCTCCGGTCGGCCGAAGGAGCCGCTGGTACGGTGGCGGAGATCCGTGCCATGCGCCGAAGGTCAGTCGCACTCGAGTGCGATCTACGCGACTCTGCGGCAGTGTCCGCGATGATCGGCGAGGCCAGGAGCGCGCTCGGTCCGATCGATCTGCTCGTCCTGAATTCAGGGGTCTTCCGCCGCACGCCGATCGAGGCAGCCAGCGAGGACGATTGGGATTGGTTGATGGACACCAATGCCAAAGGGGCCTTTCTCTGCGCGCGGGAAGTGGCCGGCGAGATGCGTGAGCGCGGCGGCGCGATCATTCTGATGGCCGATGTCGCAGGTCTGCGACCCTGGCCCAGTTACGTTCCCTACTCCGCCAGCAAGGCCGCGGTGGTGTCTCTTACCCAGGGCCTGGCGTTGGCGCTCGCGCCGCGCGTTCGCGTGAACGCGGTCGCTCCGGGTCCAGTCCTTCCGCCGGACGACTTCGATCAGGTCGATCTCCAGCGGGCCGTCGAACGCACGCTTCTGAAGCGCCCTGGAGCGCCTGCCGACGTCACGCAGGCGGTCCTCTATCTCGCCACGGCCGAGTACGTCACGGGCGTGGTTCTAGCGGTCGATGGCGGTCGGCATCTCGCCTGACGACGGCGGGCTCTGGACGGCGCTCTTCGGCAGAAGGGCGCCGGTCGAGATCGAGATCGGGCCGGAGCGCGGATCGTTCCTCTTCGCGACCGCCGCGCTGCATCCGGAACGCAACTATCTCGGGATCGAGCGCTCGGGTCCCCGCGCTCGACGGATCGAACGGCGGCTGCGAGAGCGTCCCCTGCCCAACGCCCGTGTCCTGTGGGGAGAAGCCGCCTGCGCCATCGAGGCCTGCGTCCCCGAGGCATCCGTGGCCGCGTACCACATCTACTTCCCGGATCCCTGGTGGAAGCGCCGGCATCAACGACGGCGCCTGCTCACGCCGGAGTTCGCCACCGTGCTGGCCCGTACTCTGGAGCCCGGAGGTTCGATCTATCTCGTGACCGACGTCGAGGCCCTCTTCCGGTACGCCATGGGGAGTCTCGGCTCGGTCTCGCTGTTGGCGCCCGCGGGCGACCTGCCGCCACGCCCGGTCCGAACTGCGTTCGAGAGCAAGGCTCTGGCGCGCGGCGACCGGCTGTTCGGCGCTGCGGTTCGGCGGCGGGGCAGCTCAGCGACGATCGACGTAGGCGCGGCGTAGGGTCTGCGGAGAGACTCCCAGGAAGTAGAGAAATCGCAGGCTCCACATCAGGCCGATGGTGGAAAGCGTGCCGCCCTCTCGCCAGCGACGCGAGGACGTGAGCACACGCGCACGCAGTGGCGCGAGCCGGCCAGCCCGCTTGAGCCGGCGAGAGAACTCGATGTCCTCCATGAGGGGAATCTCGGCGAAGCCGCCGAGGTCGTGGAAGACGTCCCGCCGAACGAAGATCGCCTGGTCGCCAGTCGCGATACCGCTGAGGCGCGAGCGCAGGTTCATGAGGGTGCCAACCAGTCGGAGGAGCGCCGAGCCGGGAACCAGTTCCACGTCGAAACGCCCGCCGACGGTGCCGGGGACTCGGAGCGCCGCCTCGATCGCAGTCGCGGCATTGGCGGGGAGGATGGTGTCGGCGTGCAGGAAGAGCAGCACGTCGCCCCCCGCAGCGCGTGCGCCGAGGTTCATCTGAAGCGCCCTTCCGCGAGGCCCACCGAGAGTGCGATCGGCGTGATTCGCAGCGATTGCAGGAGTGGCATCGCTGCTGCCGCCGTCCACGACGATGATCTCGTCCGCCCCCGCCCGTCGCGCCGCGAGGAGCGTCGCGGCGATCGCCGTTTCCTCGTCGAGCGTGGGCAGGACGACCGAGAGCTTCATCGCAGCGGGGCCCACTCGCGGGCCCGCGCCGCGCCGGGCGCTAGTCGCTCTCGATCTCGGCGAGGAACGCGCGCGCTTCGCGCACTCGCCGGGGTTTGTTGAGAATCTCCGCCCAATGGAGCGCCTCTTGGATCAAGGGTCGAACCTGATCCTCCCTGCCCATCTCGTGGTAGGTCTTGGCCAACTCGATGCGCGCCCCCGTGGCCTGCGGATCGAGCTCGATGGAGCGCCGGAGGTCTCGTTCGGCCTTGTCGAGGCTGCCCCCGAGGAGCATGGGGAGTTGCCGGTACATCCCGCCCCGAGCGGCCAGGGCATCGCTGTGATGGGGGTTCAGCTCGAGGACGCGGTCCAGGCGACTGTTCACCTTCATCAGGCTGATCGGGTTGACCGAACCCTCGAGCACCAGGCGTCGTCCCTCGGTCGCGAACAGGGCGAAATGAGCGTCGGCGTTGCCGTCGTCGAGTTCGAGCGCCTGGCGAGCGAGCTTCTCGCCCTCCTGGTACGCGGCCATTTTCGCCGCCTCGTCGCTCGCGTCCTCCCCCTGCTCCAGGAAAATCAGCGCCCGGCGGGTGAGCTCACTCGCCTGCTCCGGGCTGCGGGTCATGGCGGTTGCCACTTGCTGTGCCGCGGCCTTCTCAGCCGACATGGCGAGCAGCGCGGCAAGCAGCGAAAAGAGCGTGAAGCGGGAACGCATTTCGAATCCTGTCCTGACGTCCTCAGGGCCTCTCGGCGATGGACGTGCCTGGTCTTTTACCCGGCCCAGCGCCCTTGCGCAACGCCGGAGGCAGCCGCCCGAGGCAGGCGATCTGCCCGATCTCGGCCCTACTTGAAGGTCTCCAGGTAAGCCATCAAGTCGTCGATCTCGGGCGGCTTGAGGGACTGCCCAAACGGCACCATGGCGGTCCCTGGCTTGCCGTTGACGATCAGCAGTCGGATCATCTCGGGGCTGCGGGACTTCCAGAACGCGGGATCGCTGAAGTTCGTCGGCTTCGGCTGCAGTGCCGCCCCCGCCGGGCCGTCGCCCTTGCCGGACGTGCCGTGGCAGAACGAACAGCGGGAGTCGTAGAGATCCCTCCCCCTCTGAAGGTCGCCCGCCTCCGCCATGGCGGCCAGTAGACACAACCCAACGACACCCATCCACCAGGTCACCCGCATCTCTCGCTCCTCCGCACGTCGAACTCCACCCTGGGTCCTGGCCCCGTCCCAGGGTGCCGCATCCAACACCAGCCTCGGCGGTCGGTCAAGGCGCGCATGCGCCTTCTTGCGTCGCCACTCCCGCCGTATTATCCGAGCCGCTTCCGGCCCCTCGAGAAAGGAAGTGCAACCTTGAACCGTCGTTCCAACATTGCGTTCACAGCCGACGAGGAAGCTGCCTTTCTTCGCCAGGCCAAGACCATCATTCTTTGCAGCGTCGACAGGGATGGCTACCCGCATGCGGTCGCCATGTGGTTCGACGTCGACCCCGACGGCGCTGTCCTCATGACGACCTACGGCAAGTCGCAGAAGGTGAAGAACCTGCGGCGCAACCCGAAGGTGACTCTGCTGGCGGAGTCCGGCCTCACCTACGACCAGTTGAAAGGCGTGATGATCCGCGGACGGGCAGAGGTGATCGAGGACGTGGAGCGCTGCACGCAGTTGTTGGTGCGGATCCACCTCAAGATGGGTGGAGAATCGATTCCCGGACTCGAAGACGCGGTCCGTGAGCGCGCCCGCAAGAGAGTCTTGTTGCGGATCGTGCCGGAGAGAACCTCGAGCTGGGATCACACCAAACTCGGCGGAGTCTACTGAGCGAGCCTGGTGACCCTCGATCCGCAGGCGGCCAGCATCCGGCCGAGGCTGATCTCGTTCCACGACTTCGTCGAGCAGGCCCTGTTCCACCCCCGCTGGGGCTACTACTCGACCGGGGCCGTGCGCTTCGGCGACGGCGGGGATTTCGACACCTACCCGATCGCTCTGTCGCCCTATTTCGGGCGCATGGTTCTGGCGCGCGCGCAGCGGCTTTGGCGCTCACAGGGCCGGCCGCGCCGGTTCGAGATCTGCGAGATCGGCGCCGGCAACGGGCAGCTCTGTGTCGACGTCCTGACCGGAGCCGCCGCCTTCGCCGCCCGGCGCCCCACCTGGCGCGCCTTCGCGGCAGCCCTGCACTACCGCATCGTCGAGAAGAGCCCGGCGCTGCGCCGGCGTCAGAGGGAGCATCTCGGCTCCCTCGCCGCGCGCGTGACGTGGGACGCCGTCGATCTGTCGCGCGGCCGCGCCGCGCGACCCCGGGGGCGCCACGGCTTCGTCGTCGCGAACGAAGTGCTCGACTGCCTCGCGCACCACAAGGTCGTGCGTGGTCGCGACGGCGTCTTCCGCGTCGCCTTCGTCGGTGCCTGGCGAGGGAGCGCTCTGCTCACACCTCGTCAGAGGAACGAAGCGCTGGCGCGCGGCGAGCGACTGCGGATCACCGAGCACCTGCTGCCGGTCTCCGAGGTGCGCGGCCTCGGGCGATTCCTGCACCGACACTACGCCGACGCCGGGCTCCGGCGCGGGCCCAAGGCGCCGCCGTGGGTGTATTTCGCCTGTCCCGCAGCCGAGACCTTCGTGAAGCGCTGCGCCGCGCTGTACGCCGATGCGGAGATCCTTCTGATCGACTATGGCGGCGACCGGGACTATCACCTCCACACGCCAGCGGGATCGCGCATTGCCGCTGGGCGCCCTGAGGATCCCCGCGCCACCCCGTACCGCGCGCCGGGACGCGACGACGTGACGTTTCTCGTCGACTTCTCGGTGGCGATCTCGGCGGCGAAGGCCGCGGGTCTGGGGGTGGTCGCGTTCGACCGTCAGGGGGCGCTGGCGCGCCTGAGCGGAACGCGGCTGGGGGCGGCGGCCGAGGAGGACATCATCCGACACCGTAGCTTGGCCTGGCTGCTCGCGGTCGCGGGCGTGGGGCCGGAACGACGCCAGCGCTCGACGGCCCTGTCCTGGTCGAAGACGGACGCGCGGGGCCGCCGGCGCAAGAGCCTGGCGCGGGAGGTACGCGAGGCGATCGACGGCTTTCTCGGCCGCCGTCCCGACGCCTTCCACCTCCTCCTGTTGAGAAAGAAGCCTACTCGATCTTGAGCGACCTCGGGTCGACCTCGAGGTTGTTCTGGCCGCGTCGATAGTAGAACGCACCGCTCATCTTGGCTCCGGCCTTCGCGTTCATCACCGAGTCCACCACGTCCTTTGGTCCGACGAGGATGTAGTCCGGCTTCTGCACGCCGAGATTGCGGTAGAGGGTGAACGGATCGCCACCGCCCTCGATCACCGATTTGGTGATGAGGTAGAGCCGGCTCTTGGGGCCGTTGCCGATCGTCATCCGGTACTGGATCGTCTCGCCCTCTGGGGCTTGGTCGATATAGCCGTCGATCCGATACACGGCCGGAGCGAGACTGGGGGAGTCGAAACCTCCCGGCTGTGCGAAGCCGAGCACCGTCAAGACGACGAGTTTTGCCCACATGGCGGCGCTTGTTAGCCGAAGAGTGGGCGCCCTTGCAAGGAAGGCGGGTTGTCAAGCCACAGTGCTAGCCGCAGGGCGGTGCGGCGGCGTAGCCCGTGAGCTCGGCGTCGATCTCGGTGGGGGATCGCACCCGCTGCTGAAGCAGAAACTCGCGGTAGATTCCGCGGCCCCGATCGCTGAGGGGGACACCGAACCGTTCGACGTCGAACCAGGCGACGCGGTTCGCATCGGCCGCCGACAATGGCACGTCGCCGTCCAGGACCAGGCCGCTGGAGTGCGGGGGCAGGACGCACTCGCGAGCGACGTCCGACCCTCCGAGACGGTTGCCGTCGGCATCGCGGAACGATGGCTGCGCGAGGCGAACGAAGAGGCGATCGGCCAGTCGATTCTCGACCCGGATCTGGAAGTGCAGGCCGGTCGGAGTGACCTGCCAGCGCGCGTCGATCCTGGCGAGTCGTGTCGCATCGTTGAACGGAGCCGTGACGAACGTGCCCTGTTCTGCGCGCCGACACGATGCGGTGGCCAGGAGCAGCAGCAGTGCGACGAGAGTGCGAGTCCCCGAGTGCATCCCTGCTTCAACGGTCGAACGTCTCCAGTCGATTGAGGACGACGCGACAAACCGCGAGCAACACCCCGGTCAGGAGCGCGTTCGTGATCACCATCTGCATGGTGCGGGGGAAGAGGGCCGCCCCTTCTCCGGTCGAGTAGACCCAGACGTTGTAGACCAGGTACACGCAGTAGGAGATGACCCCCCAGGCCGCCGCCCGCTGGCGGCGAAAGCAGGCGAGGGCCAGCCAGGCGAAGAATACGGCGTGGGTCGCGGTGGCGACCCAGCCTGCGGTGCCCGTGAGGCGGTGGCCGAGAGTCACTTGATTCCCATCGGCGGGCCAAACGAGGGCACAGGATGCGCCGTAGACGATCGCGAGGACCGTCGCGAGGAGGCCGAGCAGGTACTGGAACCAGGCTCCCTTCACTGCTGGAGGGCCTGATCGAGCTCGGCAACCAGGCGCTCGATGCCGATGCGAGCGAGCTCCGAGGCGCTCAACCAGCGGGCTCCGCCCTCCCAGAACGTCCAGAAGTCGAGCAGATTGGCGCTCAGGTCGGTCTGGGTCCGCTCGAAGGCGCCGCGCCAAAGGACTGTGCCGGTGGCGGTTTCCACCAACTCCAGGTCGAAGGCGACCGAGGCGGGGTGGCGCGCGCCGAATTCGCCGCCGACCCGCTCCTGGAAGCGCGAGACGCGGCCGGTGATCACCGCGTCGGATTCCGTCGCCTTGCCAAGCGCCGTGGCCCGCGTCTGGAGGGAGCCGCTGAGCGGCACCTCGCGCATCGCGTCGTCGACCTCGAGGTCGGGCGCCAGACGCCAGCGCGAGTCGTTGGCGATGACGCCGTACAATTGCGCCGTCACCGCGGTCTCGGCATTGGGCGCGAGGCGTGGACTCGGGCTGTCCGTCGGGCGAGCGCGCAACTCGGTCTCGGAGACGGGCTCGGCCCGCTCGAGGCGCAGAATGGCGATCCGGTTGATGGGGCCCGCCGGCGGGTCGAGCGGGGCCCGTCCGGAGGACGTCGTGCCACCGGAGCAGCCGGCCGCGAACGCCAGGGCCAGCGCGGCCCAGACGACGGGGGCACCGCGGTCAACCATCGATGCGGATTCCGAGGTCGCGGAGCTGCCGGTTGTCGACCGCGCTCGGCGCCTCCGTCATCAGACAGGTGGCTCGTTGCGTCTTCGGGAAGGCGATGACGTCGCGCAGGGAGCTGGCGCCGGACAACAGCATCGCCAGGCGGTCCAGGCCGAGCGCGATGCCCCCGTGAGGCGGTGCGCCGCTCGCCAGGGCATCGAGCAGGAAGCCGAACTTCTCGCGCGCCTCCGACTCGCTCAAACCGAGCAGGCCGAAGACGCGTTGCTGAAGGTCGGGGCGGTGGATGCGGACGCTGCCGCCGCCGAGCTCGATCCCATTGAGCACGACGTCGTAGGCGATGGCTCGGACCGCCAGGGGCTCGCGCTCGAGTCGGTCGAGGTCCTCGTCCATCGGTGCGGTGAAGGGATGATTCACGGAAACCAGCCGCTTGTCGCCGTCGTCGTAGTCGAAGAGGGGGAATTCCGTCACCCAGGTGAAGGCGTATCGATCCGCTGGGATCAGGCCGAGCGAGTGGCCGAAGTGCAAGCGGAGGTTTGCGAGCGAGTCGTTTACCACCTTCGCGCGGTCGGCCACGAACATCATGACGGAGCCCACGGTGGACCCGCAGGCGGCCTCGATGGCAGCCTTCTGTTCCTCGGTGAAGAACTTGGCGATGGGGGACTGCCAGCCGTCGACGTTGCGCCGAACCCAGGCGACTCCCTTGGCGCCGTAGGGCGCGACGATCTCGGGCAGACCGTCGAGGTCCTTTCGGGTCAGGCGGTCGCCCTGCTCGACGCAGATCGCCTTCACGATCCCGCCCGCCTCGACGGCCTGCCGGAAGACCTTGAAGTCGGCCTGACGTGCGATCTCGGTGACGTCCTTGAGCTCGAGGTCGAAGCGCATGTCCGGCCGGTCGATGCCGAAGCGTCGCATCGCCTCGGCCCAGGTCAGGCGCGGGAATGGCAGGGCCGGGCGCGCCCCGATCAGGGCGAAGGCCTCGGCAAGCATCCCCTCGACGAGCGAGAAGATCTCGTCCGGTCGCACGAACGACAGCTCGATGTCCACCTGGGTGAACTCGGGTTGGCGGTCGGCGCGCAGGTCCTCGTCGCGGAAGCAACGCGCGATCTGGAAGTAGCGATCGAGGCCGCCGATCATCAGGATCTGCTTGAAGAGCTGAGGCGACTGCGGCAGCGCGTAGAAGTTGCCATGGTGTACACGGCTGGGGACGAGGTAGTCGCGCGCGCCTTCGGGCGTGCTGCGAGTGAGCATCGGCGTCTCCACCTCGACGAAGCCGTTGGCGTCGAGATGGTCGCGGATGGTCTTGCTGAGCCGGTGCCGGAGCAGCAGCGCACGCTGCGCGGCAGGGCGTCGCAGGTCCAGATAGCGGTACTTCAGGCGGGTCGCCTCGGCGACGTTCTCCTCGTCGAACTGGAACGGCAGAGTACGCGCGCTGTTCAGCAGGCGCGCCTCCGCGACCATCACCTCGATCTCACCCGTCGGCAGGTTCGGATTGACGGTGTCGGGCGTGCGCGGGCTGACCTTGCCGCGGATGGCGACGACGAACTCGTTGCGCAGATCACCGGCGATCGCGTGCGCGGCCGCGTCGAGCTGTGGGTTGAAGACGACCTGGGCAAATCCGCTGCGATCGCGGAGGTCGACGAAGATGACGCCACCGTGGTCGCGGCGGGTCTGAACCCAGCCCATCAAGACGACTTCCTGCCCGGCGTGTTCGAGGCGCAGGTCTCCAGCGTAGTGGCTGCGTCGCCACTCACCCATTCCAACGAGGTTCATGCAGGTCGCGATACCGGTTCGGCCGCGAGGCGACGGAGACCGTCGAAGAAGTCCTCGGGGCGGCTGTCGAGTGGGATGGCGCACTGGAAGTCCAGCTTCGCCGACATGTCGCGGATCGAGGCGGCGCCCCGGCCGAGCTCCTGCTCGCCGAGGATGACCACCCAGCGGACACCGAGCTTGTCGGCGCGCCGCATGTGACTCTTGAGGCTCTTCGCGCCGCTCTCGGCCTCCACCGCCACGCCGTGCCTCCGCAGGCCGTGCGCGAGACGGGCGGCGATGAGGTCGGCATCGGCGCCGAGCGGGGCGATGAAAATCTCGGCACCCCCGTGGAGGGGCGTCTCGCCCGCGACCATGGCGAGGCGCTCGAGACCCAGTGCCGCGCCCACGCCGGGGATCTCGGGCCCCCCCATGGCCTTCACCAAGCCGTCGTAGCGTCCACCGCCTCCGACGGCGTTCTGCGAGCCGAGCCCCTCGGCGACGATCTCGAACGCGGTGCGGCAGTAGTAGTCCAGGCCGCGGACCAGGCGCTGATCGACCGCGTAGTCGACCCCCTCGCCGGTGAGGATTGCGCAGACGGCGTCGAAGTGGTCGCGACAGGGGGCGCAGAGATAGCGATCCATCGACGGTGCGTCTGCCGTAACGGCCTGGCAGCCCTCCTCCTTGCAGTCGAGAAGACGGAGCGGGTTCTGCTCCAACCGCCGGCGGCAGTTGTCGCACAGCGCATCGACGTGGGCGCGGCCGAACTCCACGAGGGCCTCGCGGTAGGCGGGCCGGCACTGGCCGTCGCCGAGCGAGCTGATTCGCACGCGAGCCTGGCTCACCCCGAGGCGGCCGAGGAGGTCGTCGATCAGGACGATCACCTCGGCGTCGATCGCGGGATCGTCGCGGCCGAGAACCTCGAGCCCGATCTGATGGAATTGGCGGTACCGCCCCTTCTGCGGGCGCTCTCGCCGGAACATCGGGCCGACGTAGAACAGTTTCGAGACTGCTTCCTTGACGTAGAGGCTGTGCTCGACGTAGGCGCGCACGACGGACGCCGTGCCCTCGGGCCGCAGCGCCAGGATCGAGCCGTCGCGATCCTCGAAGGAGTACATTTCCTTCTCGACGATGTCCGAGCTCTCGCCGATCGAACGGCTGAACAAACCGATCTTCTCGGCGATGGGAAGGCGCAGTTCGCGATAGTTGTAGCGGGTGAACAGCTCGCGAGCCGTGGACTCGATCCAGTTCCAGCGGTCGCTCTCCTCCGGGAGAACGTCGCGAAACCCCTTCACCGCCGAGATTTTCATTGAAGAATCTTGCGCCTAAAGGTTGCAAAAGCTAACAGGCACCTGATACCAAGTCAACGAAGCGTTGGGTCGGGGCTAGCGTAAGCCCGGGTGATGAGAGGCGTTTCCAGGACTGAGTCCCCTCCCCAGGAGTGGGGGAGTGCCGCGTGGTGAAGCGGCGCGACCCATCCAACCACCGGCCATTGGGCCGGCGGGCGCCCCAGCCGTTCGTTCACGCCATGCGATCCCGCGCTCTCTTTCTGCTCTCGCTGGTCGTCGTGCTGTTCGGACCGGCAGCGGCAGCCGATGCGGAGCTTCGTGGCATCGATCGCCTCAACGGCTTCGAATCGGGGGGGCTGGCGGAGTACTCCTCCGAAGGGCCGTTCGGCTCGGTCCTAGTGCTGTTCAATCCGTCCGCGCGCAGCGGGTTCTACGAACTCTTCACCTCGGCGGCGCCGGAGAACATGGCCTACGCGGCCACGCAGTTGTCGGGTCCATCGCCACTGGCGAGCGACGGGATCTGGACCTGTGTATCGAGCGCTCCGAGCGTGGCGCGACGCATCCGCAGTTGGCTGCTCGATGGGGTGCCGGTCGTGGAGCTCTACCTCAACCCCAATCGCACGGTGACCCTGTTCGTCGAAGGCGTTCCCGTCGGTGCCTCCGGGGCAGCGCTGGCGCAGTGCGACGGTGCCTACACGCACGTGGAGATGCTGTACCGCGGCGTCGGCGCGTCGGGCGGGGTCGATCTGAGGCTGAACGGCTCTCTGCAGATCAGCGTCGATGGCAACTTCGCCAACCCGATCGACGAGACCCGCATCGGGCCGGACGACGCCGGCGCCGGCAGCATCGCGCTGCGCTGGGACGACCATACTCTCGGCGACGCGGGTTCGTTCCCGGGCAACCTGCGCATCCACGCGCTGCTGCTCACTTCCGATGGCGCCCTCTTCGACTGGCAGCCCTCTGGCTCGTGCGGTGGCCTCGGCGACTTCGACTGCCTCGACGAGCGGCCGCAGGATCTCGATTTCACCTTCGTCCAGTCCGCCGTGCCCCTGGCCCGGTCGTCCTATTGCCACCAGACGATCGGTGAGAACGGCATCTTCGGAGAGATGCTGGCTCTGAAGACCATCGTCGTGGGCCGCAGCCCGGGGTTGGGGGATCTCGCCATCACACTGCGGCTCAACTCGACCGCCTGTGGCGGCAACGGCGGAGCCGAGAGCATCCGTCAGGTGACCCTGCCGGCGGAGTTCGGAACCTTGGTGCGCGTCGACGAGACCAACCCGGCGACGGGGATCGCCTGGAACCTGCTGACCCCCGGCGAGATCGACCAGACCGAGATCGTGGTGCAGAATCTCGGCTTCGGCGATGCCCAGAGCATCACGCAGATCCTCCAGGAGATCGCCTTCGACACCACCGGCTTTCCCAGTCCGACCCCGACCTTCACCGCGACGCGCACGACAACGCGTACGCCGACGCCAACGCGCACCCCGACCGCGACTGCGACCAACACCCGCACGCCGACGGCGACCTTCAGCCGGACGCCGACCCCGAGCTTCACCCCTACCGAGACCCCGACCGACACGCCGACGCCGACCCACACTCCCACGAACACCCCCACGCCGACCCCCAGTCCCAGCAGCACCCACACGGCGACACGC
>Ga0268299_1003576_pt1 | contig 13913 bp, 12 predicted proteins | sample NOBtaG_FD_193484 | JGI IMG/M metagenome (GOLD analysis project Ga0268299, IMG submission 193484) | Activated sludge microbial communities from bioreactor in Nijmegen, Gelderland, Netherland - NOB reactor | ecosystem: Engineered > Bioreactor > Aerobic > Activated sludge | place: Netherlands...
GGCCGCCACCAGTTGCTCCTGGGCCCCCGGCGGGGCCGCCATCACCACCCCGTTGCGGTCGTCGTGGTGGTGGTCCCAGGTGGTGGCGAACTGGCGGGCCTTGCGGCCCCGCCCCACCGACCACGCCAGCTCGCCGTGGCTGATCTTGTCGCTCACGTCGGGCAGCCGGCCGCAGATCTCCCGCAGCCGCTCCCACAACGCCGGATCGCTCGGCCGCTCCACCATCACGCTCCCCTGCCCGGGCCTCAGCCCTTGATCCGTTCGTTGGCCGGATCGTAGAGCGGGCGCAGCGACACCCGGGCCGGCCACCGGCGCCCGGCGATGTCGACGCTCCACTCCCCCTCCGCCAGCCAGGTCGGGGTCACCGGCTCGCCCGACGGGCCGGCGTCGACCATGGCCAGCCCCACGGCGCCGCCCACCGTGTGCCCGTACGACCCGGCCCGCACATAGCCCGCCACCTCGCCGTTGCGCCGCAGTACCTCGGCGTGATGGAGCAGGGGCTCGGGGTCGGTGACCAGCACCGACACCAGCCGCCGGCGCAGCGGCCCGGCCGCCTTGGCCGCCAGCACGGCGACCCGGCCCACGAACCCGCCGGGCTTGTCGAGGGCCAGGGCGAAGCCGAAGCCGGCTTCCAGCGGGCCGTCGGTGTTGTCGATGTCGTGGCCGTGGTCGCGGTAGCCCTTCTCCAGCCGCAGGCTCGACAGGGCCCGCAGCCCGGCGTGACGGAGCCCGAATCGCTCCCCCGCCGCCACCAGCAGGTCGTAGACGTGGACGGCCTGCTCGGCCGGTACGTACAGCTCGTAACCGAGCTCACCCAGGTAGGTGATGCGCACGGCCAGCACCCGGGCGAAGCCGACGTCGATCTCCCGGGCCCCCCGGTAGGGCAGGGCATCGTCGGACACGTCGGCCGACGTCAGCTCGGCCAGCACCTCCCGGCTGCGGGGCCCCTGCAGGTTGATCTGGGCCACGGCGGCGGTGGCGTCGAACACGAAGGCCGGCCCCGGCCCGCCGTCACCGGAGGCGGTGGCGGCGGCGCAGGCCCGGGCCAGGATCGACTGGACGTGGCGGTGAGCGGTGTCGGTGGCAACCACCAGGTACCCGGGGCGGCCGTCGGCCGACAGGGCGCCGAGGGTCCCCGGCTCCAGCTTGGTGACGGTGAGGTCGGCCTCGATCGTGCCCCGCTCGTTGAGCCACTGGGTGTAGGTGATCACGCCTGTCTCGCCGTCGACGGCGTTGGCCGACAGCCGGTCGAGCACCGCCCCCGCCCCGGGACCCTCCACCCGGAACTTGGCCATGAAGCTCATGTCCATTGCGATCACGCCGTCCCGGCAGGCCCGGTGCTCGGCCTCCCACGCCGCCCACCACGACGGGCGGCCCCAGGTGAGCGGCCCCGGGTCGGGCACGGCGCCGTGCCCGGCGTACCACTCGGGCGACTCCCACCCGCTCACGTCACGGAACCGGGCCCCCTGCGCCGCCAGCCGGTCGTGCAACGGCGACCGCTTGGCGTCGCGGGCCGACGTCAGCGCCTTGTTCGGGTAGTGGCAGGCGTAGACCATCCCCAGCGACTCGACGGTGCGGGTGCGTCGGTAGGCCGGGTTGGCCTGGTAGGGGTGGAGGCGGGCGGGGTGGATGCCGGTGACGTCGGCGTCGGGGTCGCCCGAGGTGATCCACTGGGCCACCAGGCGCCCGATCCCGCCGCCGGTGAGGATGCCGATCGAGTTGAGCCCGGCCGCCACCCAGTAGCCCTGCACCTCGGGCACCGGGCCGACGATCGGGCGGAGGTCGGGGGTGAAGCTCTCGGGCCCGCAGAAGAAGGTGCGGATGCCGGCCTCGTACGACACCGGCACCCGGCTCATGGCCCGCTCCACGAACGGGCCCATGCGCTCCCAGTCGGGCGGGAGCGACAGGAACGAGGCGTCGTCGGGCACGCCCTCCACCCGCCACGGGGCGCACACCGGCTCGAACAGGCCGATCATCAGCCCGCCCGTCTCCTCCCGGTAGTAGCCGTGGTGGGCCGGGTCCTCGATCACGGGCCAGGCGGCCGACACCCCCTCGATCGGCTCGGTGATGAGGTAGTAGTGCTCGGCCGCCTGGAGGGGCACCGACACCCCGGAGCGGGCGGCGAGCTGGCGGGCCCACATGCCGGCCGCGTTGACCACGGCCTCGCACTCGATGACGCCATGGTCGGTCACCACGCCCCGCACCCGGCCGTCGGTCACGATCACGTCGCCCACCGTCACCCCCTGGGCGATGGTGACGCCCTGCTGGCGGGCGCCCCGGGCCAGGGCCTGGGTGACGTCGACCGGGTTGACCCGGCCGTCGCCGGCCACGTGGAAGCCGGCCAGGATGTCGTCGGTGCGGGCCAGGGGGAACAGCTCGGCCACCTCCCGGGGCGAGATCTCCTCCACCTCCACCCCCCACAACCGGTTGACGGCGGCCACCCGGCGGTACTCCTCCAGGCGGCCCTCGTCGGCCGCCAGCTCCACGAAGCCGACAGGGGCGAACCCGGTGGCCTGGCCCGTCTCGGCCTCCAGGCGGGTGTAGAGGTCGCGGCTGTAGCGGCGCAGGGCGGTGGACGTCTCGGAGGTGGAGCCGAACGTGACCATCAGCCCGGCGGCGTGCCAGGTGGTGCCCGACGTGAGCTGGTCCCGCTCCACCAGCACCGTGTCGGTCCAGCCCAGGTGGCCGAGGTGGTAGGCGATCGAGGTGCCGATCACGCCGCCGCCGATCACGACGACCCGGGCCCGGCTGGGAACCGTGGTGCTCATCGGGGCAGCGTAGCTGCCGGCCGGGTGGGGCCCCGGCCGAGATGGGGTCCAAGGAACCCGGAGGGTTCCCGGGCGCAAGCCCCCGCAAGATGCAGCGTAGCTGCCGGCCGGGTGGGGCCCCGGCCGAGATGGGGTCCAAGGAACCCGGAGGGTTCCCGGGCGCAGCCCCCGCAAGATGCAGCGTAGCTGCCCGCCGGGTGGGGCCCCGGCCGAGATGGGGTCCAAGGAACCCGGAGGGTTCCCGGGCGCAAGCCCCCGCAACATCGGGTACCGGGGGGCAGTCCCCGGATCTCTGACATCGGGTACGGCTTGGCGGCCCGCGGTGTCAGAGTTCGCGGGGAACGGGCCGAAGGGCCCTGCTCGGGCCGGGACGGCGACGGTCTATCCTGTGGCACCAGGGCCAAGCGAGGGGACCCCCATGCCGAGGAACGCACCAGCCGCCGACCCGTCCGACAACGGCAACGCCACCGCATCGGCGGCCACCGACGGCGGTTCGACCACCGCCACCCGCCGCGCGCCCCGCAAGGCAGGCACTCCCCGCAAGGCGGCCACTCCCCGCCCGGCGGCCGAGGGCGACACCTCACCCGATCTGACCCCGTCGGGGATCGAGGCCTACACCGTGGCCCAGACCACCGAGGCCGCCCGGGAGGCGCAGGTGAGCGTGGTGAAGGATCTGCTGTCGTCGGCCTCGCCCGAGGAGCAGGCGTCGGTGGCCCACTGGCTGGCCGCCGTGCTCACCGGCACCAGCCCCGACGACCGGGTGGTGCTGCACGACGTGCTCTTCGGCGACCGGCGGGTGTACGGCGTGCCCCCGATCAACCCCGACGACGAGCTCAACCCCGATCCCGACGCCGACTACCCGTACCGCAACCTGCTGTCCCGCAAGAGCTACGAGCGCCAGAAGTACCAGCTCCAGGTGGAGCTGTTGAAGCTCCAGGCCTGGGTGAAGGAGAGCGGCCAGCAGGTGGTGATCCTGTTCGAGGGCCGGGACGCGGCGGGCAAGGGCGGCACGATCAAGCGGTTCATGGAGCACCTCAACCCCCGGGGCGCCCGGGTGGTGGCGCTGGACAAGCCCAACGAGCGGGAACAGGGCCAGTGGTACTTCCAGCGCTATGTGGAGCACCTGCCCACCCGGGGCGAGATCGTGCTGTTCGACCGCAGCTGGTACAACCGGGCCGGCGTGGAGCGGGTGATGGGGTTCTGCACCGACGCCGAGTACCACGAGTTCCTGCGCCAGGCCCCGGAGTTCGAGCGCAACCTGAGCCGCAGCGGGGTGCACCTGATCAAGCTGTGGTTCTCGGTCAGCCGCAACGAGCAGCGTCGCCGGTTCACCGAGCGCCAGAACCACCCGCTCAAACAGTGGAAGCTGTCGCCGATCGACATGGCGTCGCTCGACAAGTGGGACGACTACACGGCGGCCAAGGAGACGATGTTCCTCCACACCGACACCCCCGAGGCGCCGTGGGTGATCATCAAGTCCGACTGCAAGAAGCGGGCCCGGCTCAACGCCCTGCGCTACGTGCTGCACAAGATGCCGTACGAGACGAAGGACGTCGACCGGATCGGCCTGCTCGACCCCCTGCTGGTGGGCCGGGCCAGCGTGCTGCTGGAGCGCAACAACCGCTGACACCCCCGCAATTGCGGCGCTGAACCACCCCTACGGTGGTTGTGCGCCGCAAGAACGGTGGGCTGAAGCCGGGGCTAGAAGTCGAAGATCTCGCCCAGGATGCCCTTGCGCTTGTGCTTGCGGTGGGTGCGGTAGGTGCGGCCCGACGAGTCGTGGTCGTACATGTCGTCGGGCCAACCGTCGTTGTACCGACGCTGGGGCGGCGGTTGCTGGTACGCCGGCTGGGGGGCCGGGCCCGGCTGGTAGGCGGGAGCCGGCGGCTGGAACTGGGGCTGGGGTTGGGCTACGGCCCGGGGCTCGGCCCCGCCGGCCGCCAGGTCGATCAGCTTGTCGAGCTCGCCCCGCTCCAGCCACACCCCCTTGCAGCTCGGGCACCAGTCGATCTCGACTCCCGACCGGTTGACGACGGTGAGCTCGCTGGCGTCGAACGGGCACTGCATGGTGGCCTCCTTCGGCTGTCCTATAGGTGAAGTATACTTCGCCTGTTACTCCGTCGGACCGCGACCCCTGGAGGCGCGCCCCGCCGTACGATCTTGGGCGTGCCGCAGGTGAGTGCCGAGATGTGGGTGCCGCTCCCGGTGGAGCGGGCCTTCGCCGTGTCCCAGACCCAGGGGGCGGTGCGCCTGCGGTGGGACCCGTTCATCCGTTCCCAGTGGCTGCTCGACGGTGCCACCGCCCCGGCCAAGGGCGTCCGCACCCACACCCGCAGCCGGCTCGGGCCCCACATGGTCAGCGAGTACGTGGCCTACCACCCGCCGGTGTCGGTGGGCATGAGGATGGTGGAGGGCCCCTGGTTCTTCGCCCGCTTCGGCGGCGGCTGGCGGTTCGTGGCCGAGGGCGACGGCACCCGGGCCATCTGGCACTACACGTTCACGGTCCGCCCCCGCTGGCTGCGCCACGTGGCCGATCCCATCGGCCGCCGCCTCCTGGGGGCCGAGATCCGGCGCCGCATCGCCGGCTACGCCAACGCGTGCACCGACCCGGTGGTCCTGGCCGCCGCCGACGAGATCCTGGCCGCCGAGGGCTGACCCGGGCCGTAGTTCTCGCCATTTGGCGGACCGTGTCGAGAAATACGGCCCTACGCCGTATTTCTCGACCGAGTTCGGCCCGATGCGAGAAATACGGCCCGGGGCGGCGCAGCGGCGGGAGCCGTCAGCCGGCGCCGAGCTGGCGGCGGTAGTCGGGCATCCACTGGAAGCCCTCGGGCCGCACCTCGGCCGGCACCCCGGCCGTGCTCAGCAGCTCGGCCACCTGGGCCGCCGCCAGCGACCCGTCGGCCGAAAGCCGCAGGGCAAGCTCCGTGAGCGCCTGGCGCCGCTCCGACAGCAGCTGGCGGGTGTCGGCCGCCAGCCGGCTCATCAGCTTCTCGATGCCGTGGTCGGTCAGCTCCCGGCCCAGGGCGTACGTGTCGACCAGCATGTAGTCGGCCTGGAAGTCGGGGTCGAAGCCGTAGCGGCGCTCGTGGTCGATCACGAGCTGGGTGGCCCGCTCCCAGTCCGCGTTGCGCCCCACCGACGCCGCCGCCGGCCCGAACACCAGCTCCTCGGCCAGCCCGCCCGCCAGCAGCACCTGCACCTGGCGCAGCAGGCTGCCCGCCGTCTCGTAGATCTGGTGGGGGAAGGTGAACCCGCCGGCGTAGCTGGAGGCCACCCGGGCCGTGAGCTGGAGCGGGGCCAGGCCGAACAGGGTGGCGTAGGCCACCGCGTGGCCCGCTTCATGCACGGCCACGTTGGCCACCTTGTCGGCCACGGTCTCGTTGCGGATGCGGTCGACCGGGCCGGCGTAGGGCAGCTTCACCGTGTCGGGCCCCACGGTGCCGATCAGCTCCTGGGTGGCCTCGTCGTAGTCGACCGTGATCCTGTCGTGGCCGCCCCGGATGGCGGCGAACAGCAGCTTGGCCAGGTTGGCCTCGAGCACGTCGGCCACCGACGAGAACACCGGCCGCACCCCCTGCACCGGGAACACGCCGTTGCGGTAGATGAGGTCGGCGACGGCGGGCGACACCTCGACCTCGATGCCGAACGTGGTGCGGGCGGTGCCGCACACCCGGTCTATCTCCCGGCGGATCAGCTCGTCGAAGTCTCGCCGGCGGAGGCTGGTGTAGATGAGGTGGATGTTGCCGAAGCGGGCCACCTGCTCCGGCTTGAACCGCCGGACCAGGGCCTGCTTCACGTCGACGATCGTGATCTTGGAGGTGAAGGCGTGGAAGATGTCGGGGTCGATGTCGGCCTCGGCCGACTCGGCCGCCATGGTGAACGCCTCGTCGAGGTTGCCGCTGATCACGATCAGGCACTTGGAGCAGTCGATCGGCTCGTAGATCCGCTTCGAGCGGCGGGCGGCGAGCATCTGCTCCACCGCCCGCTCCACGCTCATCTCCGACAGGTCGGCCAGCTCGCCCTCCACCCCGAAGGCCCGCTTGAGGTTGCGGGCCTCCCACACCCCGATCATCTCGGTGGCCGAGGTGTCATCGCCCCGGGCCCGGCGCCGCTGCTGCTCCTTGGCCGACTGCACCATCGAGGCCAGCAGGAAGCTGATGTCCTCCGGCTCCCGGCGGGTGAGTCGGCCGTCGCTCAGCAGCTCCCAGAAGTCGCTGAACTTCGTCTCGGCCAGGGGCTTGCCCTCGGTGTCGACGGTGTTGAACCGCTGGATCTCGTCGAACAGGAGCAGGGTGGGCCGGCCCTCCAGGGCGCCCGACTCGGTGAGGCGCGACGCCACCGACGTGTGCCAGGTGGTGGTATCACCGTTGGACAGCTCGATCTCGACGAAGCGGTCCTGCACGTCGAGGGCCTTGACCAGGCGGCGGATCAGGTCGGTCTTGCCCACGCCGGTCATGCCCCACAGGTTCACGATCACCGGCCGGGTGAGCACCTGGGGCATGGCGTACCACACGGTTATCGCGTCGCACAGGCGGTCGATCACGGCGTCGATGCCCACGAAGAACGAGCGCAGCTCCAGGCGCGCCGCTTCCAGCCGCTCCATGCGGGCGGTCACCTCGTCGGGGTCGTAGGTGGCGACGGGATCGGGCGACGTCATCGGCTCATTGTGGAGATCAACGGCGCTCAGAGCCAGCCGCGGTCGCGGGCGGTGACGGCGGCCTCGAAGCTCGACCGGGCCCCGGTCTTGGCCGCCGCGGTCGACAGGTAGTTGCGCACGGTGCCCGACGACAGGTTGAGCGAGCGGGCGATCTCGGCCACCGGAGCGCCGGTGAGGGCTCCGGCCAGCACCTCCTGCTCCCGTCGGCTCAGGGGGTTGAGGCCCTCCAGCAGCGACTCGGTGGCCAGCTCGGGGTCCACCACCCGGAGCCCGGCGTGGACCCGGCGCACCGCGTCGGCCAGCTCGGCGGCCGGGGTGTCCTTGACGACGAACCCGGCGGCCCCAACTTCGAGGGCCCGCCGCAGGTAGCCGGGCCGGCCGAAGGTCGTGACGATCAGCGACCGCACCGCCGGCGCCTCCCGGTGGAGCTGGTCGGCCACGGCGATCCCATCGAGGCCGGGCATCTCGATGTCGAGCAGTGCCACGTCGACCGGTGGTGCGGCGGCCAGCACCGCCGGGAGCACCTCGTCGCCCCGGGCCACCTCGGCCACCACCTCCAGGTCGGGCTCCAGGTTCAACAACGCGGCCAGCGCCCCCCGGACCAGAGCCTGGTCGTCGGCCAGCAGCAACCGGATCGGTGCGTCGCCCGTCATCCCGCCGCCCGCCGTTCGGGGGTGGAGGCGGGGGCAGGGGCGCCCGGCACCACCGCTACCACCTCGATCGTGGCCCCGTCCCCCGCCCCGAGGCGCAGCGATGCCCCGGCCGCCCCCACCCGTTCCCGAAGCCCCCGCAGCCCGTTGCCCTCGGGCCGGCCGCCGAGGCCCACGCCGTCGTCGCTGATCCGGAGCACCACCAGGCTTCCCGGCGCTCCGCCCTCTCCGACGGTGCCGGTGCCACTCCCGGCCCGCTCGGCGGGGGCCGCCGGTGGCATCAGCTCGATCCGGCAACGGGAGGCCCGGGCGTGGCGCACGATGTTGGTGACGGCCTCCCTCACCACCCAGGCCAGCACCGGGCGGAGCGCCTCGGGGCTCCGGGCCGGATCGCCCGTCACGTCGAGGCTCACCCCGGCATCAGCCAGCACGGTGCGGGCCACCATCAGCTCGTCTGACAGGTCGGCGGAACGGAGGCCGCCCACGGTTGAGCGGATCTCGGCCAACGCCCCCCGGCTCACGGCCTGCAGCTCGGCCAGCTGCTCCCGGCACGCCGTGACGCGGGCCCGGGCCTCGTCGGCGCCGGGGTCCACCCCCTCCAGCAGCCGCTCACACAGCTCGGCCTTGAGGATGACGGCGGTGAGGCTGTGGCCCAGCACGTCGTGCACGTCGCGGGCCAGCCGGCCCCGCTCGTCGCTCACCGCCACCCGGGTCTGGAGGTCGGCCCGCTCCCGCTCGTGCCCTTCGACCACCCGCACCAGAACGGTGGCGACCCCCACAGCCAGCACGATCAGCACCAGGAACCACAGGTCGGCGAAGAGCCCGAGCCACAGAGGTACCACCACCACCGTCGCCAGCCCGGCGAGGGCGACGGCCCCCACCGCCGGCCACTCCAGGTTGAACACGGCGAAGGACACCACGAACGGGACCAGCCCGAGCGCCGCCGCCCCCGATGCGGCGAAGGCCGCGACGGACAGCGCGATCAGGGCCGCCAGATAGCCAGCGGCCGCCCGGGCGCCCATCGCCGGCCCGGTGGCGGGCTCCCGCCCCGCCTCCGCCTCCAGCCGAGCGACGAGGCGGAAGGCCCGCACGTAGACGGCGGCGAAAGCGGCGACGAGGGCCGTGGCCACGATCCTGAGCCCGGTGGCCCGGTCGCTCCCCCACACCGCGCTCAGCGGGAAGACGAGGAACACGAGCCACACGGCGGCCATCAGCCACCCGTAGCGGGCCATCCCGTCGTCGCGGCCGGGCGCTGCCGTGGGCGGGGCGGCGCTCACTGGCGGCGGCGCCCCCGCCGCACCAGCACCACGGCGCCCAGGGCGAACACGAGCGTCCACGCCGTCACGTTCAGCAGCGGCTGCCACAGCGGCTCCGGGATGAGGACGCCGTCGTCGGGGTCGAGGGTGGCCCCGCCGGTGAGGGCCCGCCGGGCCAGTGCCACGTAACCGTAGAGGGGGGTGAAGCGGGAGACGGTCAGTTGCCAGCCGGTGAGGGGCACGAAGATGTTGCCGAGGAACGACAGGACCACGAGGGAGCCGCCGGCCGCCCCCAATGCCGCCTCGGAGCGGAAGGTCAGGCCGAAGACCAGGCCGTAGAGGGCGAAGGTGGTGGCGCCGACCAGCAGCACGGCGCCCGAGACGAGCCACACCGGCCACGGGGCCCGGGCCCCGGTGGCGGCGCCGATGGCGAAGATGAGCGCGATGGGGATGGCGGCGATGGTGACGGCGGTGGCCGCCTTCACCCGCACGAAGCCGTGGTCGGGCAACGGGGTCAGGCCGAGCTGGCGCCCCCAGCCCTGCATCCGTTCCAGGGCGGCCGAGCCGCCGAGCCCGGTGGTGGCGGTCACCGCGCCGTAGCCGGCCATGGCGATCATGACCCACATGGCGACATTGCCGTCGCGTACCGGCTCGTCGCCGTAGTCGGGGGAGGCACCGAAGATGACATAGAAGAAGGCCGGAAGCCCGGCGGTGAAGAACAGGGTGACCGGATCACGCAGGATCCGGCGCAACTCGAGGCGATAGTAGGTCAGGTTCACGGCACGTACTCCTCGCAGGGGTCAGGGGTGGTGAGGCGCAGGAACGCCGCCTCCAGCGACGCCATCTCGATCTCCAGGTCGCGTCCGCCCAGGTCGCCGAGCAGAAGGCGGGCCACCTCATCGGAGTCGGAGGTCTCGACCCGGAGGCGGTCGCCGTCGACGGCGATGGCTTGGACGTCGGCTCGCTCGCCCAGCCGGTCCGCCGCCGGGCCGATCCGGTCCGGGGCCAGCCGCACCCGCACGGTTCGGCCCGATGCGTGGCGGCGGACCTGGTCGGTGGGGCCGTCGGCCACGATCCGGCCTCGTGCCATCAGCACCGTGCGGGGGGCGAAGGCCTCGGCCTCCGCCAGGTAGTGGGTGGCGAAGACGATCGTGCGCCCCTTGGCCGCCTCGGCCGCCATGGTGTCCCAGAACCGCTGGCGGCCTTCCACGTCCATTCCCGCCGTCGGCTCATCGAGCAGCAGCAGGTCGGGATCGGCCAGCAGGGCGAGGGCGAAGCGGAGGCGCTGCTGCTCTCCCCCGGAGCAGGTTCCGACCCTGCGCCCGGCCAGCCGGGCGAGGCCGGCCCGGCCCAGCACCTCTGCCGCCGGCGGCGGCGACGGGTAGGTGGAGGCGATCAAGGCCACCGTCTCCCCCACGGTCAGGTCCCGCAGCAGGCCGCCGGTCTGGAGCACGGCCGACACGTGGCCGGCTGCCACCGCCTCCCGGGGCAACAGGCCGAGCACCCGCACGTCACCGGCGGTGGGCGGGGTGAAGCCGAGGATCAGGTCCAGGGTGGTGGTCTTGCCCGCGCCGTTCGGCCCGAGAAGGGCCACGATCTCGCCCGTCGCCACCCGGAGATCGATCCCGTCGACGGCCCGGGCGGCGTCGGGTCCGTCGCCATAAACCTTGGTCAGCCCGTGCAGGTGGAGGGCGGCCGGGGGGTGGTGGCCGGACGGTGGGGATGTGGTCAACCGGGTCATACCCTCACCCTGAGCCCGGCGGGGGCGTGGCGATAGACGAACCCGTCACCGATTCCGCATGACGATTGTCAGGCGCGATCCCCCGGACGTCACTCCTCGGAGATGAACAGCTCGTCCACCGGCACGCCGAAGAGGCGGCTGATGCGGAAGGCGAGCGAGAGCCGGGGGTCGAAATGGCCCTTCTCGATGGAGATCACGGTCTGGCGGGTCACCCCCAGCGCCTCGGCACACTCGGCCTGGGAGAGTCCCCTGGCTTCCCGGAGAGGACGCAGCCTGTTCTCCATCAGGCGTGCCGGTGCTTCGGCACACCGAACCGGAGGGCGACATCGACCATCATGACCGGGAGCAGCCAACCGATTCCAGGCTGGTCGAGCCCGGCCACTCCGACCGCCGCTGTGGTCGACCCCACGAGGATGAACAGGTCGAGGGCCGTCTGCGCCAACGCCTGATGGGCCCACTCGTGCTCCACCGTCTCCGCGGGGTGGGCCACCTCGTCACCCTGGTGGGCGAACACCATGGCCAGCGAGGCGAAGACTGGGCAGGTGGCGACGCCGAAAGCCACGAACGAACGCAAGTCCCATCCGCCGGTGCGGAGGTACGCCGCCGCCAGGCCGGTCATCGCACCGCAAACCAGCCCGAAGCCCACGACCAGGATCCAACGCAGAAAGGGTGTCATCGCCAGCATGCTCACTCCGGGTGGTACGCCAGATGTAAGACTTCTCTTACATCGGGAGACTACCCCGATCGGGCGGAATGTCAAGGAAATCTGACATAGGTGGCAGGAGCCAGGCGACACGTGCTAGCGATGGACGATGGATGCCGCGCCCACCGGTGACACCATCGGCTCCCTCGACTCGAGGCTCGACGCCCTGATCGACCGGGACCAGGAGCAGCTGGCCTGCCCCTATCCCCTGTTCGCCGAGCTGCGGGACGGATCGCCCGTGCACTGGAGCGAGCACCTGGGGGCGTGGGTGCTCACCCGCTACGACGACGTGCTGGCCGTGCTCCACGATACGGCCCGGTTCTCGTCGCTCATGCCCACCGGGCCGGCCCGCCGGGGCCGGGTGATGGGCGAGGCCCTGGCCGAGCTGGCGGCCGACCCGGCCATGGCCCCCTACCTGGCCTACGCCCAGGGCCAGGGGATGGCGGCCGTGCTGCTCAACGCCGACCCGCCCGACCACGTCCGCCAGCGCAAGCTGGTCAACGCCGCCTTCCGCCCCCGCCGCCTGGCCGCCCTGGAGCCGTTCATCACCGACGTGGCCCGCCGCCTGGCCGCCGATCTGGCCTCACGCCTGACCGCCACCGCCAACTTTTCACCGGGGCCATCACCGGCGACGGCGCCGGTGAAAAGTTCGTCGGAGATGGCCGGCGTGGACCTGGTGGCCACGTTCGCCATGCCGCTGCCGATGACGGTGATCGCCGCTGCGCTGGGCGTGCCCACCGGCGAGCTGGCCACGTTCAAGCGCTGGTCCGACGACCTGGTGATGCCGGTGGGCAACCAGGCGCCCACCGTCGATCAGGTGCGGGGCTACCTGGTCAGCAACCAGGAGTTCGGGGAGTACTTCGCCGCCCGCATCGCCGAGCGCCAGGCCGCCCCGACCGACGACATCCTGTCCGACGTGGCCAACGCCGAGCTCGACGGCGAGCGCCTCACCCTGGCCGAGCAGCTCTCGATGCTCACCCAGTTCCTGGTGGCGGGCAACGAGACCACCACCAAGCTGCTCACCAACATGGTCAACCAGCTCGCCCTCGATCCCGCCCTCCAGGCCCGGGTCCGGGCCGACCGCTCGCTGGTGGAAGGGCTGGCCGAGGAGTCGCTGCGGTTCGAGGCCCCGGTGGGCGGCCTGTTCCGCCGGGCCCTGGTGGACGTGGAGATAGGGGGCCAGGTGATCCCGGCCGGCCAGCACGTGTGGGTGCTGTACGCCGCCGCCAACCGCGACGGCTGCCGCTTCGCCGACCCCGACGTCTTCGATCCCGACCGCCCCAACGCCAGGGACCATCTGGCCTTCGGCCACGGCGAGCACTACTGCCTGGGCGCCGGCCTGGCCCGGGCCGAGGCCCGCATCGGGATCGGCGCCGTGCTCGACGCCGTCGACCACCTCGCCCTCGTGCCCGGCCAGCCGGCCGAGTACGAGGACACGTTCGTGCTCCGCGGCCTCCGCCAGCTCCTGCTCGTCTGACCGCCGAATCTCCGGACGGAGCGTCTTACCGGCGAGACCCTCCGTGCGGAGATCGCGGACTCAGACCGTCGTGCGGTAGCGGCGGATGGCGAGGGGGGCCACCACGATGATGATGCCGGCCGACCAGGCCAAGCTGGCCAGCACCTTGCCCGCCGTGGGACCGCCCAGCACGCAGGCCCGCACGGCATCGACCGTGACCGACACCGGCTGGTGCTCGGCCCACAACCGCAGCCAGTGGGGCATGGTGCGGGGCTCGACGAAGCTCGACGAGGCGAACACCAGCGGGGCCAGCACCGGGAATCCGGCCGCCTGGGCCGTCTCGCCTCCCGTCACGGCCAGGCCGACCAGGGCGAACACCCAGCTCATGGCGAACCCGAACACCACCAGCACAGCCAGCCCGCCGAGCAGGGCCGGGATGCCGGCGTGGATGCGGAACCCGACGGCGAACCCGACGGCCACCATCATCACCACCACGACGATGTTGCGGGTGGAGTCGGCGAGGGTGCGGCCGGCCAGCACGGCCGAGCGGGCCATGGGCAGCGACCGCAGCCGCTCCAGCAGGCCCTTGCTGCGGTCCTCGGCCAGGCCCACGGCGGTGTTGAGGGCGCCGAACACCACGGTCTGGGCGAACACCCCGGGCATCAGGTAGTCGACGTAG
>Ga0268299_1003577_pt1 | contig 13912 bp, 15 predicted proteins | sample NOBtaG_FD_193484 | JGI IMG/M metagenome (GOLD analysis project Ga0268299, IMG submission 193484) | Activated sludge microbial communities from bioreactor in Nijmegen, Gelderland, Netherland - NOB reactor | ecosystem: Engineered > Bioreactor > Aerobic > Activated sludge | place: Netherlands...
AGGCCTTTGCTCGAGAAGATGCGCTGGAACCCGGTGGACGGCGACACCTTGGTGAAGTCGGGCAGCAGCTTCTTGGCGTGGAACTGGAAGCCGATCTGCGCCACGGTCGCGACGAAGCCCGCGACCGCCGTCGCCGCGAGAATCGGCAGCACGACGGCCTGCACGTCGTGGAGCATCCCGACCAGGACGTCGCCGAGCGACGCCGGAGTGAGATCCGTCTTGGTGATCGCGAGCAGGCTGCGGCGCATCGCCTCGCGCAGGCTGCCGACGGCCTCCTCGCCGCTCCGCCACGTCGCCAGCAGCGCCGCGAGCAGCACCGTCGCCGAGGTGATCTCGATCGACTGCGGAATGCGCCCGTCGGCGCGCGCCTCTTCGCGGCGTTTGGGTGTTGGTTCTTCCGTGCGGCTGGCTTGATCCTCGGCCATGCCCTACCCCAGCGCTCGCACGACCTGCGCCAGCGATTCGCCGACGCCGGAGAAGCTCGCCTCGAGGAGGCGCACCGTGAACGGTTGCGACGCCGCGAGCACGAAGAGCCCGGCCGCGACGTTCAGTGGGAAGCCGACGATGAAGACGTTGAGCTGCGGGATCAGCTTCGCGAGGACGCCCATGGCCGCGTTCACGAGCAGCAGCAGCACGAGCACGGGCGCCGCGATCTTGAGCGCGATCACGAAGAGGCCTCCCGCGAGATCGAGCACCAGGCCGAAGCCCGCGGGCGACGGGATCCCGCCGCCGAGCGGGAGCACCACGAAGCTGTCGGCGACCGCGCGGATCAGCACGTGGTGGCCGTCGACGGAGAGGAAGATCAGCAGCGCCAGGAGGTTCTGCCACTGGGCGAGCGAGGTGATGTGCTCCTGGGTCTGCGGGTCGATCAGGTTCGAGAGCCCGATGCCCATCTGGATGCCGGCGAGCTGCCCCGCCATCTGCACCGCGCCGAACGTGAGCTGGGCGACCAGACCGATCGCGAATCCGACCATGGCCTCGAATGCGAGCATCCCGAGCAGCACCGCCGCGCCGGCCTGCTGCGCGTGCACGGGCGGCGTCGGGCCGAGGAGCGGCAGCATCGCGAGCGTCAGGAAGAAGACGAGCGCGACGCGCACCCGCATCGGCGCCGTCCGCGACGCGAAGATCGGGCCCATGATGAAGAGGCCGCCGACGCGGCCGAGCGCCAGCACGAGCATGATCACCCGGTCGGGGTCGAAGCTCAGGAGGTCGGAGGCGATGCTCATCGTCAGTGCACGATCCCCGGGACCGACTCGAAGAGCGCAATCGTGTAGTTGAGGAATTTCTGGAGCATCCACGGCCCGAAGAGCGCGAGGGCCAGGATCGTGGCGCCGATCTTCGGGATGAACGTGAGCGTCATCTCGTGGATCTGGGTCAGCGCCTGGAAGATCGCGACCGCGAGACCGGCGATGAGCCCGAAGACCAGCACCGGGCCGGCGAGGATCAGGCACATCTCGAGCGCGTTGCGCCCGAGCTGGAGGACGGTTTCCTGGGTCACTGGAAGCTCCGGACGAGCGAGCTGATGAGCAGGTTCCAGCCGTCGACCAACACGAAGATCATCAGCTTGAACGGCAGCGAGATCAGGACCGGCGGCAGCGTGATCATGCCCATCGACGTCAGGATCGACGCGACGACCATGTCGAGGACGAGAAACGGGATGTAGACCATGAAACTGATCGTGAACGCGGTCTTGAGCTCGGAGATCATGAAGGCCGGGATCACGACTTCGGGCGGCACGTCGGCCGGCGTCGCCGGCCGCTCACGGCCCGAGACGCCGAGGAAGAGCGCCAGGTCCTTCTCGCGCGTCTGCCGGAGCATGAAGGACCGGAGGGGCTGGAAGCCGCGCTCGAGCGTCTCGAACGCCGGCGCGTCGTGCTTCATGTACGGCTCAACCGCGTTCTGATGCACTTCGCGGATCGTCGGCATCATCACGAAGAAGGTGAGGAAGAGCGCCAGCGCCACGATCACCTGGTTCGGCGGCATCTGCTGCGTCCCGACCGCTTGCCGCACGAACGACAGCACGATCACGATCCGGATGAACGCCGTGACGGCGATCATGATCGCCGGCGCGAACGAGAGCAGCGTGAAGAGCAGCATGAGCTGCAGGCTCGTCGAGAGACCGTCGGTGCTGCTCCCCCCGACCTCGAGCGACAGCGCGGGCGCCGCCGCGGCGACCGCCGGGGTCAGCGCCACCAACACGGCGGCGAGAAGCGTCGTCCGGACCGTGCTCACCCGTTCACCGCCGTCGGCAGCGTCGCGAGGACCGCGCTCGCGGCATGCGGCTTCGCGTCGGACGCGAGCGGGCTCACGAGGGACACCGCGTCGTCCGTCAGACCCAGGAGGAAGCGCTGACTCTCGACCTCGACGATCGCGACCGAGCGCTTGCCGCCGAGCGAGCGCGTCGCGACGAGCTTGATCGGGTTGCTCGCGGGAGTCGGGAGCAGTCCGCGCTTCCGGAGCCACCAGTGCACGGCGGTCGCGCCGACCGTGAGAAGGAGGATCGCCGCGATCGCGGGCCACGCGATCTCCGGCGGTCCGGATGTGGGGAGCGTGCTCACTTGAGGCGCTCGACCCGCTCGCTCTGGCTCACGATCTCGGTGAGACGGACGCCGAACTTCTCGTTCACCATCACGGCCTCGCCTCGCGCGACCGGGCGGCCGTTGATCAGCACGTCGAGCGGCTCCCCGGCGAGCTTCGCGAGCTCGATCACCGAGCCGGCCGTGAGCGCCAGGAGCTGGCGCACCGGCATCCGCACCCGGCCGAGCTCGACGCTCACGCCGAGCGGCACGTCGAGGATGAGCTCGAGGTTGCCGGCACCGTTCTCGCTCACCACCATCTGTCCTTCGTCCGCCATGGTCCTCGCTCCTCCGTCAGGCCGCCGTCGCGATGACGCGGACGGCGTTGTTCCCCCGGCTCACCCCAGGGAGGCCGGTCAGCAGTCGAATCCCCTCCACGCAGACCGCGAGCGGATCGTCGGCGCGGGTATCGATGGTGAGCAGGTCGCCGACCTTCAGCCGGAGCACCTCGCGCGTCGTGATCTCGACGTTCCCGAGCTCGACGCTCATCGTGACATCGGTGTTCGCGATCGCGCCGGACAGCGCCGTGCTCCATTCGGGATCGGGCCCGCGCTCCGCCGCTTCGGGCTCGCCGAGCTTGGCGCGAATCGGCTCGAGCATGGCGAACGGAATCGCGATCGAGAGCATGGTCGGGCCGGCGCCGAAGTCGCAGGCGAACGGCATCACCAGGACCTGATCGGTCGCCGCGCAGATCGCGATCGAGATCGGGTTCGTCTCGGAGCGCTGGTAGCCGCACGCGATCGGGTGCAGCGGCGTCAGCGCCTCGGTGAAGTCGCCGAGCGCCTGCGTCACGACGCGCTGGATGGTCTGCATCTCGATCGCGGAGCACTCGCGGCGCGTGCCGCCGGTCGGGACGCGGCCGAGCCCGCCGAACACCTTGTCGACGAGGCCGTAGGCGAGGTTCGAGGTGACGACCACGAGCGCCTGGCCGCGGAGCGGACTCATCGTGAAGAGGTGCAAGTTCGCCGGCGTCTCGAGGCGATTCCGGAAGGTCGCGAACTTGATCATCTCGAGCGGCTTCGCCTCGACCTCGGGCGGCGTGCCGAGCACGGACGCGAGCGAGAGCTTCAATCGGCGGACCAACCGCTCGCGCACGAGGTCGAGCGCCTGGAAGCGGCGGGCGACGATGCGCTCCTCGCCGACGAGGTCGTAGTCGCGGGCGGTGCCGTCCTCGGGCGCGGCTTCCTCGGCGGGGACGTCGCCGTCGGCGAGGCCGCGGAGCAGCGCACTGACTTCGTCCTGTGAAAGGGTTTCGGACATGACTACTGGACGATGAACTCGGTGAAGTAGACGGCTTTCGCGAGATCGCGGTCGAGGACCTGATTGACGCGTGCGATGATCTCTTCGCGGAGCTGCTGCTTGCCCTCGGGGGTGCGGATGTCGTCGAAGGTCTTGCTCGTGAAGAGCGTGAGCAGGAGGTCGCGGGTCTGCGGCAGGCGCGCGCTCATCGCCGCCGGCACCTCAGTGCCGCCGAAGTCGACCTGGAACGTCGCCTTCAGGTAGCGGCGCCCGCCGTCGTCGGCGAGGTTCGCGATGAACGGATCGAGCGACAGGAGACCGCCATGGCCCCCGCCCCCACCGCCACCACCGTGGCCGTCGTCGGCGGCTTCCTCTTCCCCGTGACCACCGCCGCCGCCGTGGCCTTCCTCCGCGACGGCCGCCGTGGCCTCGGCGTGGCGCGACTCGCCCGCGAAGGGGCCGACGCCCAGGTACCAAAGCGCGGTGACGGCGCCGGCGAGCAGCACGACGACGCTGCCCACCATCGGAATGAGCTTGGATTTCTTCTTGGGAGCCTCGGCTCCCTCGGCTGGCTTCTCGGCTTCGTCGGACATGCTCGCTCCTTGCGACGGACGCTCGTCGACCCGCGACGGCGGGTTCCGAGGCCGAATTTGCAAGGGCTATGCCCGGGGTCGTGGCGGGAAACGTGACCCCGCGGGGTCGATGAAGCGAGGCTTTTCGCGGTGCGGCGCGCCGAGCGGGCCTCCCGCCGGGACGGAAGGTCAGTTTTCTGGCGAGAGCGGTGTCGGAGAAGCTGCCTCGGACCCGCGTCGGAGTGGAGGGCGGTGGGGAGCGGCAAGCGCCGCGCCCCACCGTCTGTACGCCGCCGCCCGTCGGGCTTCGTGGAAGCCCGACGATCCATGCGGCGACAAGCCGCCGCCCGTCGGGCTTCGTGGAAGCCCGACGATCCATGCGGCGACAAGCCGCCGCCCGTCGGGCCTCGTGGATGCCCGACGATCCATGCGGCGACAAGCCGCCGCCCGTCGGGCCTCGTGGAGGCCCGACGATCCATGCGGCTACTACCGGACGATGTTGATGAGGTCGTTCAGCAGCGTGTCGCTGGACGTGATGACGCGCGCGTTCGCCTGGAAGCTGCGCTGGGTCGAGATGAGATCGATGAACTCCTGCGCGATGGCGACGTTCGAGAGCTCGACGGCGCCCGCGACGATCGTGCCGAGACCGCCCGACTGCGGCGTGCCGATCGCCGGCGAGCCGGAGTCGACGGACTCGCGGAACATGCCGTTGCCGAGCGCCGTCAGGCCGTCCGGCGCGATGAAGTTCGCGATCGCGAGCTGGAAGAGCGGACGGGTCTGGCCGTTGTCGAAAATGCCGGTCACGATGCCGGCCTCGCTGAACTCGAGGGAGAGCAGCTGGCCGGCGCCGAAACCGTTCTGGGACTGGAAGCCGACCGCCGAGGGCCCGGCGAACTGCGTGATGCCGTCGATGCCCTCGCCCGGATTGGCGACGGGGTCGGGGTTCGGAGTCCCGAAGCTCAGCGTGATGGTTTGCGGATTCGCGGCCCCGAAGGTCACGCTCGCGGTCGCCGGATCGGTCGCCGCGTTCAGCGACCCGTCGGGATTGAACGTGAGCGTACCCGAACCGATGATGTCCAGGTTGCCGGGAGTGCCGCCCGAGATCTCGCCTTGGTCGACGCCGACGTTGTAGGACCAGGCGTTGTCGCCGGTGCGCGTGAAGAACAGGTTCACCGTGTGCTGGTCGCCGAGCGAGTCGAACACCTTGATCGAGGTCGTGAAGTTCGAGGTCGCATACGCGCTGTCGAAGGAGGTCGGATCGAACGCGCCGCCGTTGATCAGCGGCGAGTCGGCCCGCAAGTTCGACTTGAGCTCGATCGAGGTCGTCGCGAGCGGCTGACTGCTCGCGCCCGTCACCGTGATGTCACCCGGGGCGCCCGCCGCCGTCCCGAGGTCGTTCAGCGCGAACCCCTGCACCGGTAGGCCCTGGAAGGTGACCAGCTTGCCCGTGCTGTCGAGACTGAAGTTGCCGGCGCGCGTGAAGACGTTGCCGTCGCCCGTCCCGATCACGAAGAAGCCGTTGCCCTCGATCGCGAGGTCCGTCGGGCGGCCCGTGCTCTCGATGTTGCCCTGCGTGAAGGACGCGCTGATGTTGCCGATGCGCGTGCCGAGGCCGATCTTGCCGGCGCTGCCGCCGCCGCCCTGCGCCGACAAGAGGTCGGCGAACTCCGTCCGGCTGCCTTTGAAGCCGACCGTGTTGACGTTGGCGATGTTGTTGCCGATCACGCTGAGGGCGGCGCCGGTCGCGACGAGTCCGCTCCGTGCCGTGCCGAGTGCTCCGAAGATAGCCATCCGAGTCTTCTCCTTTGAGGGGGCGCTGTCTGTCAGCGTTACGCGGCGGTTTCCGCCGTGGTCGCGCGAGCGGCTTCCGCCGCGGTGATTCCAAGCTTCACGTCGTTCACCGTCACGCCGCTTCCGCGGCCGGCTCCTTGATCGAGGTCACGTCCGTCAACACGAGTCGCCGCGCTCCGAGCAGCAGGATCGGCTCGTCGCCGGTCAGATCCACGCCCGTCACCCGTCCGGTGACCGTCGTCTTGATCTGGTCCGCCGCGCCGCCCCCGGGGTCGGCCTGCGTCAACACGATCGCGTACTCGCCGTCCTCGAGGTCAGGGGCACCCTCGACCTCGGAGAGATCGAACACGTGCTTCCCGGCGCTCTGCGGGCCGAGCGGCACGCTGGCGATCATCTCGCCCGCGGGGCTGACGATCTTGGCGTGGACTTCTCCGGCGCGATCGAGCGTGTAGTCGAGCGTCGTCGCCTCTCCGTTCTCGATCGCGATCCCGAGGCTCGGGCCCGTGACCTCGCGGCCGATGAAGCCGACCGCCTCGAACCGGCCGATCGTTTCCTCGTTCGCCGCATCGAGCTTGGCGTTGATCTGCGTCAGCTGCTCGAGGCTCGAGAACTGGGCGAGCTGCGCCGAGAAGTTGGCGCTGTCGAGCGGATTCAGGGGATCCTGATTCGCGAGCTGCGCGACCAGGAGCTTCATGAACTCGGCCTGGTTGACGACGTCCTTCTGCTTGTCGGTCGGCGCCCTCGTGCTGCCGGTCGCGATGTTGCCGCTGCCGTTCGTCCCGTTGGTGCCGCTCGTGGAGCCGCTGTTGCTCGTCGCGTTCGATGCGACGGACGAGATGAGCCCGAGGGCGGAGGTGGCGACGGAGGCGGCGAGAGTTGGAGGGATCATGGCGTCAGACCCTCACGTTCACGCGGCCGTTGCCGGCCGTCGTGGACGCCGCGTCGGCGGCGTCGGTCGATGTGGTCGTGGACGGCGCGCTCGGCGCGGCGGCGGGCGCGTGCCCGCCTTCCCCGCCGTCCGTCCCGCGCTGGAAGGCCGCCGCCCCGCCGGAGCCGACGTCGACGGAGAAGCCCGCGAGACGCAGGTCGCTCCGTCCGAACGCGTCGTGCAGCACCTGCTGCTGGCTCTGGAGGAGCGCCCGGGTCGATTCGTGCTCCGCGACGATCACCGCGCGCACACCGTCCGCGTGGAGGTCGAGTCGCACGTCGATGTGGCCGAGCCCTTCCGGCTCGAGCTGGAGCCGGATCTCGCCGCCGCCGCGGAGCGCCGAGAGGCGGACCGCGTCGCTGACGCGCTCGCTCCAGCGCGGCTCGATGACGCCGTGGGCGAGCGGCGCGTGCTCGGCGCGCGCCGGCGCGTTCGCGGAGCTCGCGGTCGTCGTGCCGGCGCTCGTGGTCGTCTGGACCGCCGCGGTCGTCGCGGGGTCGATGGCGTCGCGCCGCGTGACGTTCGTCGCGTCACCTGCCGCGCCGGGCGCGGTCACCGTCAGGGTCGGCTTGGCCGGCGTCTCGACGGTCGTCGTCGCGATCGCCTGCGCCGAGTCGTCCTGCCGCCGACCACCGTCGTCGTGATGCTCGAACGAGGGCGGCGCGTCCGCGTCGTCGCCCTGGCGACCGCGCGTCACCGCCTCGGCCGCGACTTCGCGCGCGGTTCCCGCGTCGTGCGCCGACCGTTCGGTCGTCCCCGCCGCCCGCCCCGCGCGATCGTGCTCGGGGGCAGTGACCGCCGCACGGCCGCTCGTCACCGCCGTCTGCTGCGCCGGCTGCTCGAGCGTGGCCGCCTTCCCCGCCGCGGCTGCGTCCGCGGTCGCGGCTTGCTCGGCCGAAGCCGCCGCGGTCGCTTCGATCGCCGCGTCGGAGCCGGCCGTCGGATCGGCGGTTTCCGCAGCGGCGGCCTGCGCGTCGACCGCCGGAGCGACGACAGCGGTCCCGGCTTCGACCGTGATCGCGACGTTGGCCGCGATCGCGTCGCCGACTCCACCGACGTCGACCGCGTCGGCGTCGCCGCCTGCGACCGGCACGGTCGTCGGCTCGACCGCCACCGCGCTGGCGAGCGCGAGGGCCGCCGCGAGCGCCGCGTCGATCGAGAGCGCCGCCGCGTCGATGGACTCCGCCGGCAGGTCGTCACTCGCGTCCGCGAGCGGATCGCCGGCCGGCTCGCCGCCCGCGAGCGCCGCTTCGAGCGTCAGAGGGAAAGCCGGGGAAGCTTCGCCGGCGCCGCCGAGCAAGAGCGCCAGGAGATCGCCGTCACCGCCGGTCGCCTGGGTCGTCTCGTGGGCGCTGGGCCCTGATACGCGTGTGAGGTGCATGTCGAAGCGCAGCGAGAGCAATGCGGATGCCAGCGCCCAAAGACGCGGCGCGCGCGGCGTGCGGCGTCGGCACGCGGGAAGAAACCTCCCACGGGCGGCGGCAGATTCTTCCGCGCCCGATGCGAGCTAGATGCGAGCTATCGGGAACGGCCCGGCCGGCGCTACTTCTTCGGACGATGCCGTCGCGTCCACGGGCCGCCGCCGTTCTCGCCGCGCTCCTCGCCGCGGCCACGATCCCCGCCCGCGGCGACGCCCGCGACGTCGAGCTCGGAGCGACCGGCGAGGCTGCCCTCGCCCAGCCGATGGTCGTGCTGTCGCTCGGCGACGAGCCCGCCAAGGGGAAGACGACGAGCCGCGACGATCTCGGCGACCTCCTCGAAGGGCTGCCGGCGATCGCGATCCTCGACACCGGCGCCTCCGGGCACGTCCTCTCGGCCGCGAGCGCCGCCCGCTTCGGCGTCGAGCCCGAGCGCGGCGCGCGCTACGTCGAGGCCGGCATGAGCGGCGACCACACCCTCGGCGTCTCCCGCCCGATCGCGCTCGGGGTCACCGGGGTCGAGCCCGAGAACGAGGACACGCCGCGCCGCCGCGGCCCCGCACCGTTCCGTCTCGCGGCCCAGCGCCTGCTCTTGAACGAGGCCCCACGCGACCCCACCGCCGCCCTCCTCTCACCCGGAGCGATGGTCGACGTCGTCGGCATGCCGCTCATTCGCGAGCGCGCGATCGAGATCGAATCGAGGGACGACGCGCCCGGCGCCCTCACCGTCCGCCTGCACCCGACCGCCGCGGGCCTCCGCACCGACGCCTGGATCGCGCTCACGCTCGTCGATTACACCCGGCGCGACCCGAAGAACCGCGGGCCGCTGCCCTCGCTCGCCGCGAACCCGCTCGTTCCGGACGTCACGATCACGCTCGGCGCGACCGACGTCGAGGGCGACTGGCTCCTCGATACCGGCGCCGCGTGCAGCATGATCTCGACGAAGGCCGCGCGCCGGCTCGGACTCGTCGACGGCGCGGGCACGCCGACCCGCTCCCCCGACTTCACCCTCCCCGTCGGCGGCGTCGGCGGCGGCCATCACACCCTCCCCGGCTTCCGCCTGGACCAGCTCACGCTCGAGACGACCGACGGCCGCACCCTCGTCTTCCCCGACCCTGCCGTCGTCGTCCACGACGTCAGCACGAAGGACGACGACGGCGACACGATCACCCTCGACGGCATCCTCGGCATGAACCTGCTGCTCCCGTCGGGCAGCGGCATGACGATGCTCGGCGCGACCAAACAGCTTCCGGGCCCGTTCGAGCGCGTCGTGATCGACGTGGCGGGGAAGCGGCTGGGCGTGCGGCTGCGGTGAGGCTCCGTCGGAATTTCGAGCGCTCACGGTAGCCCGTACCACGTTCCTTTTCGTGTTCCGTGCTGCTGAAGGTGTCCCCGCTCGACGAGACGCCGGAAGTGCTGCTTGAGCGTGTTCCGACTGGCGCCTGTCACCCGGATCATGTCCCCGATCGTCACCCGTCCGTGCTGCCGGGCATGCTCGACGACCTGGGCGGCGAGCTCGGGCAGAGCGGCCAGCACGATCCTCTCGCGTTCGACCTTCGAGGCGAGATGACGCGTTTGCCGCTGCAGCACGTTCAGAAAGTACAGCAGCCACGGCTGCCAGTTCGGTGTGGCGGTGCGGATCGTCGCCTGCGTTTGGCGCAAGGCGAGATAGTAGGCTTCTTTGCTGCGTTCGATGACGCTCTCGAGAGAGCTGTAGGGAACGTAGGCATAGCCGGCCTGGAGAAGAAGGATCGTCGTGAGGATCCGGCTCAACCGCCCGTTGCCATCCTGGAACGGATGGATCTCGAGAAACACGACCACGAAGATGCCGATGAGGAGGAGCGGGTGCAGTCGGCCGAGGCTGCGGGCCTCGTGCAGCCAGGCGATCAGTTCGGTCATCAGCCGCGGAGTATCGAAGGGCGTCGCGGCTTCGAAGACGACGCCGACCTGGCGGCCCCGTTCGTCGAAGGCAGCGACGCTGTTGGCCATGGTCTTGTAGGCGCCGCGATGGCGCTCGTCCTTCGTGCTGAAGGACAGCAGATCCCGGTGCAGCTGCTTCAAGTGATTCTCCGTGATCGGGATGTCGGCCCATGACTGGAAGACCACGTCCATGACCTTCGCGTACCCGGCGACCTCCTGCTCGTCCCGCGTCGCGAAGGACCCGCTCTGGAGGGTGGCGAGGAGCCGTTCCACCTCGCGGTCGGTGAGCGTGCTGCCTTCGATGCGCGTCGAGGAGCCGATGCTTTCGATCGTTGCGACGCGACGGAGCGCGTTCAGGCGTTCAGGCGCGAGCGTGCCGAAAGCCCGCCACGCCCCCTTGAACTCGTCGATCTCGGCGACGAGCGAGAGGAACTCGGGCGTGATTTCCAATGTGTCGAGCGGCAGCATGCCTGGCCACACCCACAAGTACACCCATATACACCCATACTTCAACTGAATATCCAAACACACACCCATAAAAGCCCATAAGGGCAACCCCATCCTCGGACTCTCGGCCGCCGACGGTGGGCGCGCTCGATGTCGTCGACTACGCGCGCAGCGGCCCCACCCTCCTCGACGTCGGCACCAAGAACGACGACGGCGACACGATCCCCCTCGACGGCAGCCTCACGTGCACGCGGCAGGCTGTCCGCTCGATCGGACACGCGTCTCGTTCGTCGGACAGGTCCCGGCGTTGTACCGCTGCGGGTTTTCCAGCGCCGCTGGCACTTACGCGCCCGGGCATGCACAGGAACGCACCTTGCTGCGCCGATCCTCGTGCTGTGCCCCTGGCTGCTGCTCCTGCTCGCGCTCACCCTGCCGGTACCAGCCGAAGCCCGGACGGTGCTCGCCTACGGGGACTCGACGACACGCGGCGATCTGTTTTGGCCGCAGGAATCGTGGCCCGCCGTCCTCGGGACGCTCCGGCCGGACTTGACTGTCGTGAACGAAGGGAAGCCCGGCGACCCGTCGGACAATCTGCCCCGCTTCCTCATGGCACTCGACACGCACGCGCCCGACGTCGTGCTCCTGATGCTCGGGACGAATGACCCGGTCTGTAAGGTCGGCGTCGACGACGGCTGTGACGCGGCGACGGCGACCCCGGAGCGCACGGTGCGGAACCTGCACCGTATGGCACTCGATGCGCGCCGCCGCGGCGCCGAGGTGTACGTCCTCACGCCAACGCCGTCGGCCTGGCTCCTCGGTCCGTACTGCGAGGCGAATCAGACGCGCGATACCTGTGCCGATCGCGTGCGCTGGGAAGCGGTGGCGCGGCGCCGCCAGCAACATACCCGGCAGGTCGCCGAAGGGCTCGTCGCGTGGCGTCCGCGGCGCAGCATTCGTGTCTTGAATCTCCGCGACGAGTTCACGGCCATGAATTGGCGCTCGCTCACGACCGACGGGCTCCATCCGAACCGCACCGGCAATCGCGTGATCGCGGAGTATCTCGCGCGCGAGATACTCCGCGCCGACGTCGCCGAGTAGCCAGTTCGCACCTGCGCTCCCGGGAGCAGAGACACGGGGACACGGACGGGGAACTCGACTGGCCGCGGAGCCAACGCGCGAACGCGATGACGGCGTGCCTTCGCCACTGCAGGAGTGCTACGGACGCTCCGCCAACGCCTGCGTCAACGCGATCGCGCGCTCTCGCGTCATCAACGGCAGGATCTCGCCCACCTGCTTCTCCTTCATGCGACGGAAGATCGTGAGGACGGTCGGGTCGTCGAGCCGGTCCAGGATCGGCGCCGCCGCTTCCGGCTTCATCCCGCCGTAGATCTTCGCGAGCGACTCGGCGGCGGCGTCGACGGCCTGGGTCGCGGCCGTGGCACGCGCGGAGAGGCGCTTCTCGATCTCCTCGAGGCTCGCGACCTTGGCGGTCACGTCCTTCTCGTAGAGGGCGAGACGCTCTTCCTTGCTCGCGAGCTCGCGCTCGCGGGTGTCGAGCTCGGCCTGGCGCCGCTCGAGCGACTCGAGCAACGCCCGCACGTCCGGCCGGACTATCGCGCCAGGGGCCGCTTTCGGCAACGCGCTGCCTGCCGCTCCAGTCCCGTTGGCGGCGAGCGCCGCGCCGACGGTGGGCGCGCCGGGCGCCGACGAGCCGCCGGCGCCGATCGCGAGCGCGGGGCCCTCACCCTGCGCCAGCAGCGCGAGCTTCGCGCCGAGCACGAATGCGAGCGCGAAGCGCAGGCTCCGGCGTCCCTTGAATACGGTTCGAGTCGTCTCAGACGTGGCCATGGCCCTGATCCTTCCGGTTGCGGCGGTGACGGTCGGCCGCCATCTCGTCGAGCGCGCGCTCGGTCTCGCGCGCTTCGTCCTCGAGCACGCGTACGCGATGCGCGGCGGCGAGCCGCACGTACTTTTCCTCCTCCTGCTTGTCCCGCAGGAGCTGGGCGCGCTTGGCGTCGAGCGCGTGCCCGATCTGCACCGCTTCGAGCGCCCGCGCCCGTTCGGTCGCGGCGAGCGCCGCCTCGTAGGCGCGCCCGACGCGCAGCGACTCCGGCGTCAACGCGCCGGCGAGGGCCGCTTCACCCTCGAACATGCCGCACCGTTCGCGCGCGGTCGCGAGGTGCTCGACCTCGGCGCGCACGGCGGCGAGCCGGCTCGCGAGCTGCTCCGCCTCGTGGGTACGCAAGCGGCGGATCTGCTCGCGCAGGCGCAGCACGCGCTGGAGTCGAAACGGCTCCGCCATCAGGCCGGTCCTCCGACGAGCGCGGCAAGCGCCGCCGCGCCATCCTCGATCGAGCTCTTCTCGTTCAGGCCCTGGCGGAGGAACGCCTGCACGGCGTCCATCCGCGCGACGGCCTCGTCGATCCGCGGATTGCTGCCCGCCGTGTACGCGCCGATGTTGATGAGATCCTCGGCGTCCCGGAACGTCGAGAGCCAGCTCCGCACCTTGTTGGCACGCTGGAGCTGTCCCTCGGGGACGATGTCGTTCATGAGTCGCGAGATGCTGCGCAGCACGTCGATCGCGGGATAGTGCCCCTGGTTGGCGAGCGCGCGCGACAACACGACGTGGCCGTCGAGGAGGCTCCGCGCGGTGTCGGCGACCGGCTCGTTCATGTCGTCCCCTTCCACGAGAACCGTATAAAGGCCGGTGATTGCCGAGCGGGCGCTGGCACCGGCGCGCTCGAGCAACCGTGGCAAGATCGCGAACACCGACGGCGTGTAGCCGCGTGCCGACGGCGGCTCGCCGATCGAGAGCCCGACCTCGCGCTGCGCCATCGCGAGGCGCGTGAGCGAATCCATCATCAGCATCACGTCGAGACCGGCGTCGCGGAAGTACTCGGCGATCGCGGTCGCGAGGAACGCGCCGCGGATGCGGACGAGCGGCGGCTGATCCGACGTCGCGACGACGACGACCGAGCGCGCGAGGCCCTCGGGGCCGAGGTCGCGCTCCATGAACTCGCG
>Ga0268299_1003578_pt1 | contig 13911 bp, 10 predicted proteins | sample NOBtaG_FD_193484 | JGI IMG/M metagenome (GOLD analysis project Ga0268299, IMG submission 193484) | Activated sludge microbial communities from bioreactor in Nijmegen, Gelderland, Netherland - NOB reactor | ecosystem: Engineered > Bioreactor > Aerobic > Activated sludge | place: Netherlands...
TCGCCGTGTGGAAGCTGAGCAGCGGGCGCAAGGCGCGCCGCGCTCCGCCCGCCACCCGCCGCGCCGCCCGCCGCGCTCCGCCCGCCACCCGCGGCGCCGCCCGCCGCGCTCCGCCCGCCACCCGCCACCCGCCACCCGCCGCGCGACCGCGTTCTCGCGCACGGACCGATCAGCGTCCAACGAGCGCCGACACGAGAAAGCCGCGCAGCTCCTCGTGCACGCCGACGATCGGATTGTCGATCGGCACGGGAGCGGCGCGCGGCCGGAACGGCGGCACGACCGGCGGCTCCCAGCGCGACTCCTGGTGCAGCACCTCGAGCATCCCGTGTGCCGCCGGGTCCCAGACCGTCACGCGCGGCGCGGCGCTCGCGCCGATCATCGACGCGGTCGCGAGCGGGGCGGCCACCTCGTCGGTGGCTGCGACCTGGAAGAGAATCTCGGCCGGCCCGCGCGGACGCGGCGAGTCGGCGATCAGGTACGGCGCGAGCGCGAGCGGATCGACCGGCTCCAGCACCCAGCGCGTCAGGTCCACGATCGGGTCCATCAGCAGGCGGCGCTCGATCTCGTCGAACGGGCCGGTGATGCCGAGCAGCGGCAGGAAGATCGACTCGACCAGCGGCCGGAACTCCGGCGACTCGGCGAGCGTCTCGACGATCGAGCCCGGCGGCACGTTCTGCACCGCGGCGCGCACGTCGGGCTCGGCGACCAGCACCGACGCGCCGACCACCGCGCCGAGCGAGTTGCCGACGAAGCCGATGCGCTCGGGATCGAAGCCGGTCGGGGCGAGCGGCGCGACCGAAGCGAACAGCTCCGCGGCGAGCGTGCCGTCGCGCACCAGGCGCACGGCGGAGAACACGTCGGCCGCGAACTGCAGGAGCGTCGCGTGCGGATAGCCGGTGAAGCCTGCGAGGCCGGGTGCGGTGCCGAGCACGCCGAACACCCGCCCCGACACGTCGAGCGGCTGGGTCTCGGCGTAGCCGTCGGCGCCGGCGATGCCGCCGCGCATCGCGTTGACGTCGTCGCTCGCCGACGCGGCGCGGTCGCCGTGCTGGAAGGCGTCGATCGCGAGCACCGCGACGCCGGCGCGCGCCGCGGTCTCCGCGCTGGCGAAGCCGGTGACGCGGCTCGCGTTGAAGCCGTGGTGCGCGATCACCAGCGGCAGCCGCGTCCGCTCGGTGACCGCCGGGATCGTCAGGACGAACGGCACGCTCTCGCGCGGACCCGCGACGAGATTCCCCGCGGCGTCGCGCCGCAGGACGCCGACGTCGGTGCCGCTTCCCTCGACCAGCCGCGGGGCCGCGAACGCGCCCCGATACACCTCCGCGATCGAGCCGTGCACGATCGAGCGCGTGCCGCCGGTCCCCGCGATCGGCGGCACGTCGATCCCCGGCCGGTCCTCCGCCGGCTGGCCGAGGAGCTCGTCGAGGAGCGCCCCGCGGATCACGTCCTGGTCGCCGGCGAGGGCGAGCGGCGGTCCCTGCTGCACGAGCGCGCGCGCCGCGAGCACGTCCGCGGTGACGTCCTCGGTGGTGTAGGCCGCGAGCGCGACGACCCGCTCGCGTGCGACACCGCTCCGCGCGAGCGCGTCGAGCGCCGGCAGGATCGCGGCGCGGGTGCGCGCGACCGCGGGATCGTCGGAGCGCTCGCCGTCGCGGGCGGCGCGGAAGACGTCGCTCGGTCCGAGCGGTGTGCCGTCGGACGCGCGCAGGGCGTCGGTCAGCGCCGCCGCGTAGCGCCGCGAGCGGTGCAGCGCGACGCCGCGCTCGGGGCGCAGCGCGAGGATCCCCCGCTCCGCGTCCCACTGCACCTGCAGCGCGAACAGCCTCCCGCGCTCGGGCGAGGTCGGATCGACGTCGGCGAGCACGATCGCGTCGTCCGGCGACGGTTCACGCCCGGGAAGGGGCGGCGCGACGCTGCTCGCGTCGAGCGCGCCGTCGATCACGAAGTAGGCGTTGCAGGTCGCGCAGAAGCCGTCGCGGCCGGCGAGCAGCGCGCGCATCGCGTCGAAAAGCGGCGTCGCCGAGAGCGGCGTCGGCAGCTCGCCGAGCACGATCGTGCCCGCGTCGTCGCGGTAGAGGTCGCTCGGGAACGGCACGTCGCCCCACGGCGTGGGACCGGACGTGGCGGGCGCGAAGCGCGCGACGGCGCTCGGCGGCGGCGCAGCACCTCCGCCGGCGTCACCGCAGCCGGCGAGCAAGGCGGCGAGCAGGAGGAAGAGTGCGGGCATCGCGCCCGCGTACCACGCCCACGGAGTCCGGTGCGAGCCGGAAGCCGCGGTGGAGTCGTCGCGCTCGGTCACGCGCTGCGGCGGCGGAGGCCGGAGACTCCTCCCCTCAATCCGATCGCTCGACGACGGCGTCTGCCGTGCGTGCCGGCTGCCGCAGGCTTTCGATCCAGCCCGCGAGGCCGTCGAGCGCGAGCTCGCGAGCGATCGTCGCGGCACGCTCCAGCAGCTCGTGAGCCTGGCGTCGTTCGCGCGTGCCGCGCGCGAGCAGCGCGCGGGCGAGCTCGTAGCGCGTGTGGGCCTCGATCGCGCGATTGCCGCTGCGCTCGCACGCCGCGATCGCCGAGCGGAAGAGCGCGTACGCCGTCCGCCAGCGGCCCGCACTTTCGGCGAGCAGGGCGAGGTAGGCGTCGGCTGGCCCGATGCAGGAGACGGCGGGGAACGCCACGAGAAAGGTGCCGCGCGCGGGCAGCAACCGCTCGTAGAGGAGGCGTGCCGCGGCGGGCTCACCGAGACGGACGCACGGACGCGCCAGGGCGGCCGCGACCTGACGGCCGACCACCGCGCCGAACGGCCCGGTGTGGTCGATCATCTCCATCGCGCGGGCGAAGGCGATGCGCGCCTCGTCGACGCGGCCCAGCTCGCAGTAGACGCTCGCGACGCTGGCGTGGCCGATCGGCTGCGTCGGGTAGCTCGCCGCGAACGCCTCGACGAGACCGACCATCTCGTTCATGCGGCCCTGGTAGGCCCGGATGCCGACAAGCTGTGAGCCCATGAAGGCGCCCGCGACATCGGCGAAGGAGAGGTCCGCCGCCTGGAGCGCGCGTGTCGCGAGCTGCTCCGCCTCCTCGAGGCGGCCACGGACGTGCGCTCGCGTGACGGGCAGGAACGCCGCGACCCAGCGATAGACCGGGTTCTCGAGCCGCGACGCCAGCTCGACGAGCGCGTCGGCCTCGCGCTCCGCTTCCGCGATGCGGCCGTGCTCGAGCAGATCGTGAATCCACAGCAGGCGAGCTTCGAGGAGCAGCGCAGGATCTCCGGCGTGCTCGGCGAGCAGCACCGCTTCGGTCGAGAGCCGCATCTGCTCCTGCGGTCGCGACTCCACCGACGCGCGCCAGCGCCGGCTGACGAGAGCGGACGCGAGCTGGCGCATGTCGTCGACACGCCGCGCGCGCGCTTCGCCCCGCTGCGTCGTGCGATGCCACTCCTCCGACTCGTCTTCCCACGACGGGGTCGTCGGCTCGTCCTCCAGGAGGTCCATGCCCGCGCGCAGGACGGTGATCAGACGGTCGGGCGTGCTCGGGCTCGGCTCCACGTCCGGGCGCGCGCCCGATCCGCCGTCGGCCGCCGCAGGGGACGCCGCGACACCGGCCGCATCGCTGAACGCCCTGCGCGCCGCGTCTTCCTGTCCGACCCGCACGTACATCTCGCCGAGGTTGAACAGGAGGCCGAAGCGGCGCGTCTTCTGGTCCGGCCGAAAGACCTCGATGAGCCGGATGGAGCGCTGCAGCCAGCGTGCGGCTTCCGACAGGTCGAGCTTGGCGCTGTAGGCACGCGCCAGCCGCTGCGTGAGCTCGATCGCACGCTCGGACGTCGCCGCGTCGGCGCCCAGGCTGGCGTGGTGTGCGAGCACACGCAGATGGGCCTGGTCCTCGCTGCCGTGCAGCCGCTCCAGCGCGTCCGCGATGCGACGGTGGCGGACGCGCCGCTCTTCGACCGGCAGCTCGTCGTGCAGGAACTGCGCGAAGGTCGGATGGGACAGGCGATAGCGTTCGCCCTCGGAGCCGGAGCGCAGGACGCGGCCGTCCAGCGCACGGTCCAGGATCTCGGCCAGCTCGCCCGGGGCGAGATCCGAGGCTGCGGCGAGCTCGGCGAACGAAGGGTCGCGGCCGAACAGCGCGACCAGCGCCAGGACGTCGCGGGCCGATGCGGAGAGCGTGGAGCAACGCTCCCGGATGACGCTGCGCACGCTGCTCGGCAGATCCATCGCGTCGTCGTCGACACGGGTGAGCCACCGCTCGCCGTCTCGCAGGACGAGACGCTGCGACACGAGGTAGCGCCAGTACTGGCTCGCGAAGAGCGGGTTCCCGGCCGCGCGACGGAGAACCGTCGCCGCGACGCCCTCGGGGACCTTCGTCCCGGCGGCATCGTCGATCAGCAGGCGAACGTCGTCGTCGGACAGGCCGCCGACGTCGTGGACGAGAACGCGCTTGCCCTCGCGCAACGGCGCGAGCCACTCCGGCGCGGCGCCGTCGCCGGTCGTCCACGAATCGCGCGCCGCGGCGACGACGAGAAGCGCGATCCCCGTCGCCTTCGCGACGACGTGCTCCAGGACGAGAAGGGAGTCGGCGTCGGCATCGTGCACGTCGTCGAGCAGCATCAGGAGCGGCCCGGAGGCCATCACGTGGACCGTCTTCGCGATCGCATCGCGCACCGCTTCCTTGTTGCCCGAGCGGTCGGGATCGAGATCGAGCATCCGCCCGACGTCGCGCGGCCAGGCGGGCAGGAGCGGCGCCAGGACGCCGGCCGCGGATCCCAGGCGACCCTCGAGCTCCGCAACGGGGCTGCGGGCGGCGTACGCCGCGAGGATCTGGCGCCAGAGCGAGAACGAGGCTCCGCTCCGTCCTTCTCCCCTGGCCCAGAGCACGTCGAAGCCGCTCGCCTGCGCGCTGCGATCCGCCTCCTCGAGGAGCCGGGTCTTGCCGATCCCCGGCTCGCCGCGAAAGAGCACGAAGCGCGGTCGGCGCTCGAGCGTCGCCCGCAGCGCCTCGCGAAGGAGCCGACGCTCGGCCGCTCGGCCGACCAGGCCGTCCGCAGGTGGCGGCGGCGCCGATGCGGGAGCGCTCGACCGTCGAGGCTCCCCGGAGTCGTCCCCGGAGTCGTGGACGAAGCGATAGCCGCGCCGCGACAGCGTCCGGATCCTCGGCGTGCCGCCGTCGATCTGCCGCCCACCCTCCAGGGCCCGGCGAGCCCGGTGCACGGCGACCGTCAGCGCGTTCTCGAACACGTCCTCGTCCGGCCACAGGGCATCGAGCAGCTCCTGCTTGCCGACGACGCGATCCCGGTTTCGCGCCAGATGGACGATCAGGTCGAAGACCCTCGGCTCCACCACCCGGACGATCCCGGCACGGCGGATCTCGCGGCGCTCCTCGTCGATCTCGACGTCGTCGAATCGATGGACCATTCGCCGCTATCCCCTGCCGCCCGGAGCCCCGGAGCTGCCGGTCCCGGACGTGCTCTCTACCGGAGCCACGCGCGCACGCGACCGCAGACGATCGTGACCGCGTCGAAACAATTCCGAAAGGACTCGGTCGGCGGAGGCGGGTAGCAGCATCGCGCGTGACCAGGCAGGGCACTTCGAAAATGGACCTCGTTGGTACATGTGCGGTCCCTGATCCGGCGTTGCTGCCCTACCAGGTCAGGCATCGAGATCAAGGAGGTCGGCGTCCGGGAAGAACTGGCGACGCGCGAGCCGGCTCGCACATTCCCTGCCTGCCGCCACGTCGATCCGCGAGTGCCGCAAGGAAAGACACGTGTCGCGCCGGCGCATGAGGTCCGCCGAGCGCCCGGGCCCCGAGCGCGCGGAGGCCGCGGAGGCCGCGTACGCACGAGGATCCGCTTCGCTGCGGGCGCTTCGCCGTCACCGGATTCGCTTCGCGGCGCGGGCGCGGCGGGAGACGCGAGCGACGACGGAGGTGCTCGGTCTGATCGACCTCGTGTACGCCACCGTGCTCGACCCCGGCCGCGCGCCGGCAGCACCGGACCAGCGCGAGCTGCTCGCGGACCTGCTCCGTCGTGCAGGTGCCCCGGCCGGGACGGCGCCGGTCGCGTGCCACGCGCGGAGCGGGCCGGCTTCCTGCGCGGTGAGCCTCGGCGGGGCGCCGCGCGCGCAGCGCGAGCTCGGTCTCGCACGCACGCTCCTGCCGCACCTGCGACGGGCCCTGGCGCTCCGGCGACGCCTCGATGCGAGCGAGCTCGCCGGCCGTACGCTGGCCGACGGGCTGGATCGTCTCGCGGTCGGTGCCTGCGTGCTCGACCGCCGGGGGTTGCCGCTGCTCGTCAATCGCTCGGCACGGGCGGTCTTCGACGCCGGTGACGGCTTGCGGGTGACGGCGCACGGGCTCGTACCGTCCTGCGCGGCCGATGGCCCCGGCCTGCGCGCGGCGATCCGCGCCGCGCTCGATCCGGCCGGCGCCGATCTCGCACGGGCCTCGCTGCTCGTCCGCCGGCCCGGCGGGAGGCGTCCCTACGTGGTGTCCGTGAGCCCGCTCGCGGCGCCGGCCGACGTGCGCGAGACCTCTCCGCGCGACCCGGCGGTCGTGCTGCTGATCGCCGATCCGGAGGGCAGCGCGCAAGCGACCGCCGACGACCTCGTCCGCCTGTTCGGGATGACACCCGCCGAGGCGCGGGTCTCCGTCCTGCTCCTCCAGGGCCGCTCGGTCGCGGAGATCCAGGATGCGCTCGACATCACGAACAACACGGCGCGCTCGCACCTGAAGCGGATCTTCGCGAAGACGCGCACGCGCGGCCAAGCCGACCTGATCCGGACGCTGCTCGTCGCGATGGCGATCGGCGCCGGCACCGACGGCGGCTCGCCGCGCTGAGCGCGCGCTCGCGTGCGGACCGCACGCTCCGGGAGCGTCGGCACGGTGGGCGAGGCGCGCGCCGCACGCTACGACCGCAGGCGTGAACCTGCTGCTCCTCGGCGACGCCGACGTTGCGCCCGACGGCTCCGTCCGCGTGACCGGACGCCGCTTCGAGCACGTGCGTCGCGTCCTCGCGCCGCGCGCCGGCGACTCGCTGCGGGTCGGACGCCGCGGTGGCCTGATCGGCACGGCGCGGGTGCTCGCGTCGACCGGGGAGGAGCTGACCCTCGCACCGCCCGAGCTGACCGATCCCCCGCCGCCGCGCGCGGGGATCGACCTGCTGCTCGCCCTGCCGCGTCCGAAGACGATCAGGAAGGTGCTGCCGGCGGCGGCCGCGCTCGGCGTCGACCGCGTGGTCCTGCTGAACGCGGCGCGCGTCGAGAAGAGCTACTTCGACACCCGCCTGCTGGAGCCCGAAGCTCTCGACGCCCTGCTCACCCTCGGGCTCGAGCAGGCGCGCGACACGATTGCGCCGCAGGTGCTCGTACGCGACCGCTTCCGCCCGTTCGTCGAGGACGAGTGCGCGACGCTGCTCGGGGCCACGTCGCTCCGCCTGGTCTGCCACCCACCCGCGACCGATCCCGTCCCCGTCCGGGGCGAAGGGGCGCGCGTCGCGCTCGCGATCGGTCCCGAGGGAGGCTGGGTGCCGTTCGAGCTCGCGCTGCTCGCGGCGCGGGACTTCCGGCCGGTCACGCTCGGCCCGCGCGTGCTGCGGGTCGAGACCGCCGTACCGGCTTTGATCGCTGCGCTCCGCTGACCGCACCGGCCGCGCGAGCCGATCTTCCCCGAGACCGCGCTCGCCAGACCGAGCTTCCCGCCAGACCGAACCTTCCCCGGGCGAGCTTCGCGGCGAGCTTCCCGGATGAACTTCCCGGGTTGACCGCCGCACGCCGGGCGGTCAGATTGCCGGCGCGATGGCGGAGGGGCCGAGGGGAGTACCGACGATGCGCCAGCGTGTTCTCATCCCGATCTGCTCTGCGCTGCTGCTGCTGGCGAGCGTGGCGGGGGCCTCGGTCCACGAAGAGCACCGTCCGCCTCGCGCACTGCGCGCCCGCGACGTCGCGCACGGCCAGCTCGAGAAGCCGATCGCGCCGGGCATGCGTCTGTTCTCGAACGTCATGCTCGACCCGGCGCGCTGCAACTACGAGTACGTCGAGATGCACGGCGCGACGATCGTGCGCACCGAGCTGCGCCTCACCTGCACGACGCACCGCTGAGACCGCCGGCGGGGACGGCGGGTCCTGCGTCGTACAGGGCCAGCCGTCGCGCCGGGCGGCGCCGCGCGCACCCCCCTCTGCCGCTCAGCCGGGGTAGCGCTCGAAGGTCGGCACCCCGTCCGGGATCTGGTGAAAGCTCTGCTTGTCGACGGTGAAGATCACCATGTCGGGCCGGCCGAACGACGCCGGCTCGTCGAACGTGCCGACCTTGATCAGGACGGCCCCCGGCAGCCCGGAGGACTTCGCCAGGATGTGCGTGCCGCAGTCGCCGCAGAACTCGCGCGTCACCGGGTTCGGCAGGTCGCCGCGGCGGAACTGCTTGGGCGAGCCCTTGGTGTACCTGAAGCCCCCCTCGGACATGCCGGCGATGACGTTGGGATGCCCGCCGGAGATGTACTGGCACTCGCGGCAGTGGCACTGGCCCTTGAACATCGGATCACCCTCCGCCCGGTAGCGGAGCGCGCCGCAGTAGCATCCACCCTCGATCGACATCGGAGACTCCTTCTCGCGTCGCGGCGCCGTTTGCGACGGCGCGCCGGACGACGATCCCTCCAGCGAAGCTCGCCGGACGGCCAGACCATGGCGGGACGCTCGAGCCGCTTCAAGAGCCGGCGCGGCGATCGTCCCCGGCACCGCCCGAGCCGCGGCGCAGCGCCGCGAGCCGCTCGCGCGCCCGCGCCTCGCCGCGCGCGCGCAGCAGCGCGTGCACCACGCGGCCGCGCACTTCCTCGAGCGGCGCGAGCCGCGCCGGCGCGCGCTCCTCGACCCACACCAGGTGCAGGCCGTACGACGACGCGATCGGTCCGTGCCAGCCGCCGACCGGCAGCGCCGCGACCTCCCGCGCGAAGCTCGCGCCGAAGCTGCGCGCGAGCGCGTCCTCGCTGCCCGCGACGGTCGCGCCGCGCACGAACGGGTCGCCCAGGGCGCGCGACGCCTCCGGCGACGCGCCGTGCACGCGTAGCTCGTCGAGCAGCCGGTCCGCGTCGCGCTCCAGGTCCACGCCGCGGCGCGCAGCGCTCAGGTAGACGTGCGTCGCGCGCAGCCGCGGCGGGTTGGTGAAGCGCTCCGCGTGCGATGCATGGTACTCGCGGATCGCGTCCTCGTCGGGCGCGTCGGCGGCCACGGGGCGCTGGATCGCGAGGCGCGCCGCCTCGACGAGGTAGCGGCGGATCACCACGTCCTCGCCGCCGAGCCCGACTTCGCGCGCGACCGCCACCAGCTCGTCGTCCGCGTGCTCGCCCGTGCCGCCGAGCTCGAGGTAGCGCGCGAGCTTCAGGAGGCGCGCCCCGACCACCGGATCGTCGGCCGCGACCGCAGCGCGGCCGATCCGCAGCAGGAGCTCGTCGTCGTCCGGCGGCGGCTCGCCCGCGGCACCCGCGACGTCGAGCGCGCTCGCCGTCGTGGCCGGCGCCGCCGGCAGCAGGTGCGACGCCAGAACGACCAGCGCGCCGCAGGCGAGGAGCCGCAGCGTCGGCGCGGCGAGCGAGCCCGCGCCGACGCCGCGTGCGCCCGGCACGGGCGGCGAGGGGCGCATCACGACGCCACCCCGAGCACGCCGTCCGCGGCGCGCCAGCGGCGCACGTGCTCGGCGCGGTACGGCCCCGACTCGAGCCGGATGCGCAGGCTCGCGTCGCCCGTGCCGAGGCGCGCCAGGTCGAGGTCTCCGGCGACGACGCGCAGCACGACGCCGTCCGCCGGATCGCCTTCGAGCGGCACGCCGCCCGCCGCGTAGGTCGCACGGAAGAGCTCGCCCGCACCCTCGACGATCACGGTCAGCGGCAGCTCGCCCGCGACGAGCGCACCCGGCACACGGCGTCCGAGACGGATGCGCAGGTCGAGCGCGCCGTCACCGGCGCGACGGCCGGGCGTCAGGGTACCGTCGACGCGCGCGATCGACTCCGGGCGATACCAGATCGGCGACGTCCAGGCGCGCTCCTGCACCACCGGCTCGAAGAATGCGTCCGCGTCCTGCGTCAAGCAGCAGTCGGCGAACGCCTCGCCGCGCGCGGCCGCCTGCGTCGCGCAGTCCGCCGCAAACGGGTCCACGCCCTCGGCCTTGCAGGTGAGCGTGCTCCAGCGGCACGTCGGGTTCTCGAGCACGCGGGCGTAGTAGAAGGCGCGCTGCGACGGGTCGAACTCCGGATCCTCCCAGACCGCGCACAGCTCGCGTGCGCCGGCGGCCGGCGTGCAGCTCGCGCGGTCGAGAGCGAGCCCGTCCGACGCCGAGCCGGCGACGTCGAACACCTGCTCGCGTGCGACGCCGTCCGCGTCGACCCAGCCCTTCACGATCTGCACGCGCTGCAGATCCGTTCCGGGAACGTCCGGCGTACCCGGGTCCTTGACCGCGAGCACCGCGAAGCGCGGACTCGCGCCGAAGCGCACTGCACCGATCTCGCCGCCCATCGGCGTGCCGGTCGCGTAGGCGCGTGCGACGAGATCCGGCGCGTCGCACGACACGCCGTCGAGCGCGCCCGCGAACATCCGCACGAGCGGACGCGTACCGCTGGTGGCGAAGGTCTCGCGGCGCGCGAGCGCCGCGAAGATCGCGTCGCGCGAGTTCTCCTCCGCCCACACGCCGGTCAGCCCGCCGGGATTGGAGCGCAGGTCGTTGGCGATGCGGCGCGCGGGACTCGCGTCCGAGTTGCCCTGCGCGCCGTCCCAGCCGCGCTCCTCGACGTCGCCCGCGTTCGCGTTGTGCGTGTCGGTCGAGCCGGTGAAGCCCATGCGGTACGGGTTCGCGCCCAGCGCCTCCTCGAGCTCGAGCCCGGCCTTGAGCGTGTTGCGCACCAGGTTGCGCGCCGGCCAGTCCTCGATCGACGGCGGCGGGTCGTTGTCCGGGCCCTCGTGGGAGCGCGTGAGCTGCTCGAAGCTGCACAGCTCGTCCTCGGTGCCGACGCCCTCGCCCGCGAGGCGCTCGAAGCGGCACTCCGAGTTGCCCTTGATCTGATGGATCTCGACCAGCGGCTCGCGGTCCTGACGGCGCTGCGCATCGAGCGCGTCCAGCGGGTCCTCGAACTGCTCGCCGCCGCTCAGGTTCGAGTTGTGCGGGATGATCAGCGCGTCGCAGCCGAGGGCGGCGTCGAGGCAGTCGCGCTCGACCGCGTTCCACACGCCCTGCGGCGAGCCCTCGGCCGCGGTCTCGAGCTGGCTCGACGCGAACGCCGGCACGACGTGGTTTCTGAAGATCACGTTGCGGTGCTTGTGGCGGCCGAACGGGCTCGCGGTGTGCTCGTAGCCGACGAAGCTCGTGAAGCCGCACGCGGCGCTGCGATCGTACGCTTCCTCCGCCGCGGCCTGCATCTCCTGCCAGACCGACACCGCCTCGGCGTCGCAGTCGACCCCGGGCGTCGAGCAGAACGCGTGCGACTTCGGCGGATTGTCGATCCCCGCCGGGAAGAGCCACTGCACGGTGACGTTGAATCGCTCGCCGGGAGCGTCGACCTTGCGCAGGTTCCGACACATCTCGACGTCGTACAGCGGCGAGCCCGGCGTCAAGCAGAGGTTCACTTCGCCGAAGAACTCGGCGTGGTCGGTCACCGCGGCGAAGTCGAGCGGGCGGTCGAGGCGCGCGCTGCGGGTCGGCTGCTCGTCGTCGTCGGACAGCGCGATGCTGCCGCCCTGCGCGAAGGCGTACGCGTCGCGCGGGCCGACCTTGGTGCCGAAGATCGACGCGTCGGCGGAGAAGCGGGTGTGCACGTGCAGGTCGCCGAACAGCGGCTGGCGGAGCGGATCGAACGCCGCGCACGGTGCGCGCTCCTCGGTGCGCTGCCAGGGCACGGGCGGCCCGTCTGTCACCGGCTCTCCCGGACCCGGGGCGCGGTCGCTGCACGCGACGACGAGCGCGGCGAGCAACGCCGCGGCGACGATCCGCCGTGCGGTGAGGTGGCGCACGCCGCATAGGGAGCAGATCCGGGGCCCCCGGGGCAAGCCCGAACCGGCTCGGCGCGCGCACGGGCCGAGCGGACGAGCGGCGTCGGGGAGGCGTGCGGCAGCGGCTCAGCCGGCGAGCATGGCGAGAACGGCAGCGGCGATCAGCAGCTCGGCGCCCGCGCAGGAGAGCACGAGCGCGAGCCGGTGACGGTCGGCGTGGACGGCGGCGAGCATGGGCACCCTTCCCTTCCGGACGCGCGCAACCGGTACGGGCGCGACCCACGGGACGATCGGCACGGGAGCCGGGTTTCTTGACCGCTGCGACCCGTGTGCGAGACCGACGATGCGCGATTCGAGGCGCTGCGGGCACGACGCGCGGGCGTCCTCCGTCGACTCTGCCAGCGCACGCCCGAGCGCGCCGGAGGTCTCGGCCCCTCGGAGTCTGCGAGTCGAGCTCCCTGAGCCTGAGCAGAATCGCTCAGCGGCCGCCAAGCCGGGCGAGTAGCTCCTCGACCTCGTGAACGGTGCCGAGCACGTGATGCGCGGCCTCGCCGTTCGAGCGCACCCCCTCCGGTGCGATCCAGGCCGCGTGCAGCCCGTGCTCGGCCGCTCCGCGCACGCAGTACAGCGTGTCGTCGACGAACAGGCACGCCTCGGCCGGCACACCGAGGCGTGCGAGCGCGGTCGCGTACGCGCGCGGCGCGGGCTTCGGCTGGTAGCCGACGTCCTCGAGCGCGACCACGTCCTCGATCAGATCGCGCAGGTCGAGGAGGCGGAGCACCTGCTCGGCGTGCGCGCGCGGCGCATTGGTCAGCACCGTCTTGCGCACCGGCAGGCGCGCGAGGAGCGCGCGCAGCGTGGGATCGGGGGCGAGCAGGTCGGAGAGGTCGACGCCGTGGCAGTGCTGAAGGTAATCGTCGACGTCGAGCTCGAAGCTCTCGACCAGGCCGCGCATCGTCGTCCCCCAGCGGTCGCGCAGCGCGCAGCGCTCGGCGTCGACCGACTTCGGGTCGATGCCGAGACGCTCCACCATGAACGAGTTGATGCGCGCGTCGATCCGCCGCAGCACGCCGTTGCCACGCGGGTAGAGCGTCTCGTCGAGATCGAGGATCAGGGCCTGCACGGGGCGAGCACCGTAGCACCCGTGCGCAGCGCTCCGCACGCGACGCCGGCGCCGCGGCGGCGCACACCCTTCTCGGGTGCCGCCGCCGCGGCGCCGGCCGCAACCGGGATCAGCGGTGCTGGTTGAGCCAGCCGTAGGCCTTGGGGAGCCAGGCGTCCGTACGCTGCACGGCATCGTCGCCGAGCGAGATCTTGATCGTCATCTCGGCGAGGGTCGCGGCGGACAGGTCGCCGTAGGCCTGGATCGTGACGCGCGTGCCCGCGTTCTTCTGCGCCGGGCTCACCTCGACCTTGAACAGGCCGTCGCGGATCCCCGGCCCCTTGCGCGCGGTGCGGTCGAGGAACTGGAACTTCTTGCCCTTGCGCACGAGATCGCCGGGCTGCAGCGAGGCCTGGTAGACCACGCCGTTCGCGTTCGACAGCACGATCTCGAACGCCTCGTTCGGCGGATCGAGCACCGTGCTCAGCGAGAACGCGCTGCGGATGATGAGCTGGTCCGGCTTGTCGCGCTTGCCGAACTTGAGCGAGTCCGGGCAGGCGTGGTGGCAGACGTCGGGCGGCACCGCGGGCGTCGGCGTCGGCGGCACGATCGCCGTGCCGGTCGGCAGCGGGGTCGCGGTCGGCGTCGGGGTGGCCGTCGGGGTCGATGTCACGACGGGCGTCGGCGTCGGCGTCACGACAGGCGTCGGCGTCGGCGTCACGACGGGCGTCGGCGTCGGCGTCACGACAGGCGTCGGCGTCGGCGTCACGACAGGCGTCGGCGTCGGCGTCACGACAGGCGTCGGCGTCGGCGTCACGACAGGCGTCGGCGTCGGCGTCACGACAGGCGTCG
>Ga0268299_1003579_pt1 | contig 13908 bp, 8 predicted proteins | sample NOBtaG_FD_193484 | JGI IMG/M metagenome (GOLD analysis project Ga0268299, IMG submission 193484) | Activated sludge microbial communities from bioreactor in Nijmegen, Gelderland, Netherland - NOB reactor | ecosystem: Engineered > Bioreactor > Aerobic > Activated sludge | place: Netherlands...
ACCCGCAGCCGGGGGCGTTCGGGACGCTCGGCGAGAAGCGCGTGCGCTTCTACGAGAGCCGTCGCGCCGAAGGGAAGGGCGCGCCGGGCACCGTGCTCGCGATCGCCACCGACGGCATCACCATCGCGACCGGCGACGGCGCGATTCGCGCCGGCAAGGCGCGCATTGACGGCACCAAGGACAAGCTCGCGGCGGCCGACGTCGCGTCGACGCTCGGCCTCGGCGTCGGGTCGCGGCTCGGCTGATCCGTTCGAGGCAGCGATGATCAGTCTGTCGGTCAGACCGGCAGTCAGTCGAGGCTCTGCTCCCACCACATGCGCAGGTCCCTGCCGTGGTCCGCGGCCTTGCGCGTGAGCTGCTGATCGTCGCGGAGGATCCCGCGGATCCGGTCTTTCAGGTCGTCGCGCCGCCCGTGTAGCCGCTCGAGGTGGTCTTCTGCGCGTAGTTCCACACCGCCAGATCGTCGTCGCGTTGCCCCTGATCGTCGCCGCGTCGGTGCGCTCCTCGATCGACTCTTCGACGTCCTCGGGCTGCCTGGTGACCTCGCGGTACTCGCTTCGGAGGTCGTTCCGTTGCAGCGAGAGCTGATCGTCGATCCGGGCGGCGCCCGCTGGCGCCGCGCTTCGCCCGCCGCCGCAGCCGTCGCACCTGCCGGACCGACAGCCGCAGGATCTCACTCGCCTCCGGCATCGTCAGCTTCCCGGTCATCACGCGCTGCACAACGTCCCACCGCTTCCACTGCCGTTCCGCCATCGGCTCCATCCTCCGTGCTCTCTCACGGGGGAGGACATTTTCACTGGCCGCTCAAGGGAGGACAAAATCACTGGCCGACGACACCCGCGATCGGCGCACGTTGACAGCGCGCGCGTATGCGATGAACCATCGGTCCGCCGGAACGTCCGCACGTGAACATGGCCCGATCCCACCCTCGCGAGATCGTCGGACGGGGCGTCGAGCTCGCCGCGATCGATCGCGCCCTCGATCGGGTCGAAGACGGGCCCGTCGCGCTCGTATTCGAAGGGGGGCCGGGGATCGGCAAGACGACGGTCTGGCGGGAGGCGCTCGTACGGGCGGCGGCCCGCTCGCGGACCGTGCTGTCGTGTCATCCGGTCGAGGCAGAGACCAAGCTCGCCTTTGCGTCGCTGGCGGACCTGCTCGAGCCGGTCGCGGAGTCCGTCCTGCCCGCGCTGCCGGAACCGCAACGGCTCGCGCTCGAGGTGGCGCTCATGCGCGCGAGCCCGCCCGGCACGCCGCCGAGCGCGCGTGCCGTGGCAACGGCGGTGCTGTCGGCGTTCCGGATGCTGGCGGTGGCCGCGCCGGTGCTCGTCGCGATCGACGACGAGCAATGGCTCGATCGCGCCTCCGCCGACGCGCTCGCGTTCGCGCTCCGCCGGATCGGCCAGCACCGCATCGGCGTCGTAGCGTCGGTCCGCGCCGACGTCGGCGCGGCAGCCGATCCGCTCGCTCTCGACGACGCGTTCGGGGGCGACGTCGAACGTCATCGGCTTGCGCCCCTCTCGCTCGGTGCGCTGCACCACGTGATCCACGCGCATCTCGAGCACGTGTTCCCGCGGCCGACGCTTCGACGGATCGCCGCAGCCTCGGAGGGCAATCCGTTCTTCGCGCTCGAGCTCGCGCGCGCGGTGATCGACGCCGGCACACCCGCCGGGCCTGGAGTACCACTCCCGGTCCCAGAGACGCTGACGAGTCTCCTCGTCCGGCGGCTCGATCGCTTGCCGGCGCTCACACGCGACGTGCTGCTCATCGTCTCGGCCCTCTCCGTTCCGACCGTCGCGCGCGTCCGCGCGACGGTGCCTGGCGATGCCGACGCTGCGCTCGCGCGCGCCGTGCACGCGCGCGTCATCGACGTCCACGGCGAGCGCCTCCGCTTCACCCACCCGCTCCTCGCGTCCGCGGTGTACGCTTCGGCCGGCGCCGCGCAGCGCCGTGAGATTCATCGACGCCTCGCCGACGTGATCACGGAGCCCGAGGAGCGCACGCGCCATCTGGCGCTGGCAGCCGCCGCGCCGAGCGCGGAAGTCGCCGACGCGCTCGACGCGGCGGCGACGCTGGCGCAACGGCGCGGCGCTCCCGATACGGCCGGTGAGCTGCAGGAGGAGGCGGCGCGGCTCACCGTCGGAGATCCGGCGGCGGCGCGCCGTCGGCGCGTCCAGGCGGCGGAGCATTTCGTCAACGCGGGACACCGCGCCCGCGCGCGGGCGCTCCTCGAAGACGTGCTCGGCGACGCCGTTGCGGCCGAGGAGCGGGCCCGGGTGCTCCGGCTACTCGGGCAGATGCGTGGGCAAGAGGAGAGCTTCGCCGCCGCGATCGTATGGTTCGAAGAAGCGCTCGCGTGCGCGACCGAAGCGCGGGCGCGGGTGTCCATCGAGATCGATCTCGCCGCCGCGATCTTCAACGCGGGAGACGTGCGGCGCGCGCTGGCGGTCGCGCAAGCCGCGCTCGCCGATGCCGAGCGTCTCGGCGAGCCTGGCTTGCTCGCCGACGCGCTCTGCATCGCGGTCGTCGGCAAGTTCATCACGGGACAAGGCAGTGACCGCGCCACGTTGGCGCGCGCGTGCGCGCTCGAGGACCGCGACCGCACTGGTCAGCTCGAGCTCCGTCCGAGCGCGACCGCGGGGGTCATGGCGGCCTGGGAGGGACGTCTCTCCGAGGGCTACGCCCTGCTCCGCGAGGTGTGCGACTGGGCGATCGAGCGGGGCGAGGAAAGCGGGCTCGCGTTTCTGCTCTGCGGACTCTCGTGGATCGAGTGGTGGCGCGGCGATTTCGCCGCCGCGATCGGGTGGGCGGACGAGGCGCGGCTCATCGCCGAACAGTCGGGGAGCGAGACGATGCGGGCGTTCGCTTTCGTGCAGCGCGGCCGGGCGCACGCCGGGCGTGGCGACGTCCACGCAGCGCGCACGGATCTCGCGGCCGGCCGGCAGCTGCTCGTCGAGCGCGGATACGTGCAGGCGTTGCCGTGGTTGCTCTCCGGCGAGACGATGGTCGAGCTGGCGTGCGGTGACGCGGTCGCCGCCGCGCGCGCGAGTGCGCCGCTCGTCGCGCTCGCCGAAAACGCCGATGTGGGCGGCCTGTTCGTGGACTTCGCCTCCGATGCCGTGGACGCGCTCGTACAGATCGGCGAGCTGGAGCGCGCCGAGGCGTTGTTGGCGCGATTCGCCGAACGGGCGCGCGCGCTCGACCGACCGTGGGCGCTCGCGAGCGCGGCTCGCTGCCGGAGCCTCGTCGCGTCGGCCACGGGCGATCTCGACGCCGCGCTCCGCACCGCGGAGGAGGCGGCGGCGGGGTGGGCGTTTCTCGAGATGCCGGTCGAGCAGGGCCGCGCGCTCCTCGTGCTCGGACAGATCCATCGCCGTCGTGGCGAGCGCCGACTCGCCCGGGCAGCTCTCGAGCGATCGTGCGCGACGTTCGAGAAGGTCGGCGCGGTGCTGTGGGCCGAGCGGGCGCGCGAGGCGCTCGCCCGCCTCCCGATCCGCCGCGGCGTTGGGCGCGACCTCACGCCGACCGAAGACCGCGTCGCCGCGCTCGCCGCCACCGGGCGCACCAACGCCGAGGTCGCGCGCGCGCTCTTCATGAGCCCGAAGACCGTCGAGGCGAACCTGACCCGCATCTACGGCAAGCTCGGGATCCGTTCCCGGGCAGAGCTCGGCGCCCGCATGTCCGAGCGGAGCGGCTCGACGAAAACATAGGGAATCACCCGATGCGGGGCGCGGGCTCGTCGCGTGCGGGCATCGTGTGCGGTCGGATCGTGGACGTGCCGGAGGCAAACTCCCCGAGCTCCGCGGAGGAGCTCGGGGACGACGCCCGTCGAAGTTGCGTAGCGGACGACGTGTGCGGTGAAGTCTTGCACTTCAGGAGGTCGGCCGGTTGGGATCAGCGGCCGACGGTGAGATCCACCAGCACCGGACCTCCCAGTCCGTTCGGGCCCTTGCCGCCACACCCCTTCTCCTTGATCTTTCCGTTCGGAAAGGGATCGACGATCGGCGGCGCGACCGTGCGCGGGCAGACGTCGTCGAGCGGGTGCGCATCCTCGCCGCCGAGCGCCGTCTGGTGCACCTGCGCTTGCAGACGGTAATCCTCGTGCCCCTTGCCGGTAGCCGGGTCGCCGACGCACTCGAAGACGACACCGAAGATCACCGCGTGCTTCTTCTTGGACGCGATTACGATCGGGAACGGCTTCTGGGGCTTCCCTTCGACGAGCGTGACCAGCGCCGGCCCGCAGGCCCCGAGCGGCTCGACCGTGAGCGTGACGAGCTCCCGGAGCCGCTCCGCGTCCTCGATGAGGATCGGCGTGACGCCGCGGTTCTGGATGATCACCTTGGCGAGCTTCTTCACGGTCGGCCGCGCCTTGGGGTGCTTGATCTTCGCGGGCATTTTCACGGCGATCACCGCGAGATCGTGCGGGCCGCAATCCGGGATGGTGACCTCGGCGCCGGGCGCCGACGGCGCATCCTGGACGTTGCCGGCGAGGTCGGTGGCGACGCTCCGGAACACGTAGTGCGCGCCCCACTTCCCGGTGAACACGCCGCTCGTGGCGTCGCTCGCGAGCGCCGGCGTGAACGGCCCGCCGTTCTCGGAGGCGGCGATCTCGTACCCGGCGACGCCCGTGCCCTGGTCCGATCCCGACCAGGTCACGACGACGTTCCGTGAGCACCCGCCCACGGGCACCGCGGACACCATCTGGCTCGCCGGCGGCGTGTCGTCGATGGCGTTGCTCCAGACCGGAGTGTCGATGGGATCGTTGGCGTCGAAGAAGATGCGCGCCTGGTTGGCGATCGTCGCCCCGGTCGTCACCGCCGACTTCGCTGCGACAGTGAACGACACGTAGCCGTCGCCTTCCGGCGGCTTCGCGTTCGGCGGCAGGAAGCCCGCCAGCGGATCCTCGGGTGGCTCCAGCGTCACCGGATCGAGCGACGTGAAGCGCCAGGTGAGGATGGCGGTCCCGGGATCGAGCGCGGCGTCCACGCGGACGAGCAGGTTCAGGTCGGGCCGCAGGTCCACGTCGGTCGTGAACTCCGTCAGGCCGGGCGGCGGCGTCACGGTGCGATCGCCGAAGCCGAGCGGTCCGAGGGTGAGCGTGGCGAGGTCCAGCTGGCTCGCGTCGAGCTGATCCGTGATGACGACGACCGCGGCGGGCGCCGTCGCCTCGGCCTTGTTCTCGAAGCGGATGGTGTATGGGAGCGTGACGTCGCTCCGGATGGCATGCGCTGCGCCACCGCCCGCAGGACCGGTCTTGTCGTTCGGATCGAACGAGCCCCTGATTCTGACGGGGACCTTGATACACGCTCCGAAAATCGGGTTCGGGAAGATACACCCCGGCCTGTTGGTGCAGATGGGGCCTTCGTCGGTAAGGAGGACCGTGAACCCGAGGGCCGTGCATTCCTGCGATGTTTTCGGCGGTCTGCAGTTCTTGGGATCCTCCGCGGTAGGCCCCTTCTTGGCAAAGCAATTCTTCGGGGGAGACACGTCTTTCGGGCCCCCGTCGCAAAAGCAGCCCTCGCAGCAATTGGGCTGAGCGACCGCCGCGGACGGCAACCCGAGCCACCTGGTCCACGCACGCAGCCACGACACGACCGACACGGGAGCGGGAGCTGGCCGCGGTGCGCGGAAGATGCCGAACACGGTGAGGTCGTAGCTCAACTGGAGCGAAGCATAAGGCTGCGGCTCGGCGCCGAAGCTTTCGGCGAGCGACGCCGTGCCTTCCGCGACGACGGTGCCGAGCGTAGCGACGAAACGGGCCGCGAGCTCGCCGTCGATCGACGGCGGCAACGGGAAGCTGAAGAGCCGGTCCGCTCGCTCCCGCGCGCCCGTCACGAACGCCGCGACCTTGTCGAGGCGCGGGCCCTGGGCATCGACGAGCGGGTCCCCCAGCTCGAGCCGAAAGGGCACCTCGTCCACCGCGAGGTCCTTGGGAGGCGGCATGTCCACCGTCACCTCGAGCGCACCACTGAAGCCCGCGGGAACGACCGGCAGCAGGAGCATCAGATTCCGCATCACGGGACTCTCGCCCGCGAAGAGCTCGCGATAGAAGATCCCCCATTCTTGGATGACCGTCGTGCCCGGTGGCGCCGGCGGCGGTGCGATCTCGAAGCGCGGCCTGATGAGGAACGTCTCGGGGACGCCGAAGAGGAGCGGCACGGCGAACGCATCGGTGTTGCCGCGGTTCCCGAAGAGAAGGACGTAGCGGTACGGCTGACCGAGCCGCACGGCGCGGAGCCCCGCGAGATCGACCCAGAGCTCGGGTGGCCGCGGCGACGCGATCGTGAACGCGCCGGGCGCGGTGACCGACGACCCGTCGGGATTCGCGACCACGAGGTCCCAGGAGCCGGCGGTCTTTGCGGTCAGGTCGAGCGTGCCGAGGATCGCCTGGCCGGTGGCGTCGACCGTGGCCCCGCTCGCCAGGATGTCCGCCTCGCCCGCGCGCACGAGCTTGACGGTCGCCCCGGGCGCGAAGCCGGTGCCCTGGACGATCGCGATCAGCGGCGCCGCGTTGCCGCCCTCACCCGGTCGGATGCGGGAGATGGTCGGTCCTCCTGCCTGGCCGCCTTCGAGCTCGAAGGCGCCGATGTCGCAGCGCGCGGTCCCGTCGTCGTCGCCGTCCTTCGGCCGCGGCGATCCCCGCTGATCCGTGGAGAGCGCGCTGCCCGCGTCATCGGTGCAACCGTCGGGGTCGCCGGCGTCGATCGCGGGGCTGTCGGACAGCAGCGCCTGGGTGGCGGTCGAACCGCCGTTGTCGGCGAGCGGCGCGAGCCTCGGATCGACGTCGACGAGGTTGCCGGTCGTGTCGCCGGAGACGTAGCAATCCTTGGTGTTGCCGATCAGGTTGTGACCTTCCGACACCAGCGTGAAGTTCGACGATGCCGCGAGGCCGCTGCAGTCGGGACCGACGCCGCTCGCGCTCGAGTTGCCCGCGATGATCGTGTTCCGCGCCGTGGCGTTGTTCCCCGCATGGAAGAAGAGGCCTCCGCCGACCGCGACCGCCAGTCGCTGGCCGGCGACGTTGTCGGTGACCGTCACGTTCTGAAGAAACACCTTGGCACTCGCGACGTAGATCCCGCCGCCCTCGGCGCCCGCCCTGTTCTCGCTGATGGTGGAATTCGTGATCGTGACCGTAGGGTTCTGGCCCAGAGCGGACGGGGCGACCCCGATGCCGCCCGCAGCCTCCTCCGCGGTGGCGTTGCGGTAGATGGCGCTGCCGCGGATCACGGCGCTGCCTCCGAAGTTGTAGATCCCACCACCGCGCCGGAACGCGTCGTTGTCGCGAATCGTGCTGTCGATGAGGGTGAGGGTCGCGGACGCCGACTGAAAGATGCCGCCGCCCAACCCGAGCCCCCCCAACGACGGGTACACGGCTTGGTTCTCGCGGATTTCGCTGCGCTCGACCGTGAGGGAGCCGCCGTTGCTGACGCCACCCCCCTGAAAGCCACCCAGGTTGTCGGTGACGACGCTGTCGACGATGCGCAACGTCCCCTCGTTGCGGACACCGCCGCCGCCGTCTCCGGTGAGAATGTCGTCGATCTTGCCGCGCTGGATCGTCACGTGCGCGAGCTCGACCTCGCTGCCGGTGGACACGAAGAGCACGCGGTCGAGCAGGTTGCCGTCGATGATCGTGCTGGCCGCGCCGGCCCCGGTGATCTTCACGGGCGCCGTGACACAGAGCTGCTCCCGGATCTCCGTCCCCGACCCGCCGGTCGGCAGCGGATACGTGCAGGACGTCGCGGCCCCGAGCACGTACGTCCCGGCCGGCAGCGTCACCTCGCTCGGTTCCGGGGCTCGCGCGTTCGCGGCCACGAGCGCGCCGCGCAGGCTGCAGTCAGCGGCGACCGCCGGATCACACGCGTCCGCCTCAGGGGCGTCGTCGACGCGGTCGACCTGGAACACTTCGGCGTGGGCCGCTCCGACGACCGGAGCCATCAGTAGCATGGCAAGCGGGAAGAGTCGGCAAAGGTTCCGCATGGCGCTCCTCACATCTGAGCGCGTCGACGACACGATCCAGGCTTGCGCCGGCGCGGGTGTAGTCATCCTCTAACGTCTCTCGCGAGACCGCGGCAAACGTGCAGAACGGGACCTCATCCGCCGGCACGACGATCGACCGGACGAAGCGGACCGCCATGCCGCCCGCGGCCGCCGCCGCGGTGCCCACGGCCACCGTCCAGGCGCGGAACCCCTCGGCCGTCACGCCCGCAGATGGTGCTCGACGAGATAGGTCTAGGTCGGGTCTAGGCCCCCTTCGCGGCCTTTGATCGGACATGGGGCCCGGACCTACGGCATGCTGGGCCTCGCCGCATCGGGTGATCCCCTATTTCTTGGCGGGGGGCCGCTCGGGATCCTTCTCGGGCCGAGCTCGGCGGCGCATGGCCGAGCGGCGGCGCCGCCGCACCCGGCCGAAACATAGGAAAACACCCGATGCGGGGGCGCCGCCCCGCCGTGTAGGTCCGTTGGCATGCGTGGAGACGGCGGCACGTATCTCGTCGAGCACTACCTGCCGGGCGCGACGCCGGAGAGTTTTCGCGCGACCGCCGGGCTCTTGCGGTCGGTCGCAGCGACGATGACGAGCGGCGGTACGCCGGTCCGGTATCGCCGAGCGATCCTGATGCCGGCCGACGAGGCCGCGTTCTGCGTCTTCGAGGCGGCGTCCGTGCACGTCGTCGAGCAGCTCTATTCCAGCGCCGGCATCACGTTCGATCGGATCGTCGACGCACTGGAGGTCTAGCCATGGTGAAGTGGAAATGCGGCGACCAGCTCCGCGCGGCCTCACTCGTCTTCGCGTTGCTCTTTACCGTCCCCCTGACCGAGCGAGCCGCGAGCGCGCAGCCGTGCCAGGGATGCGATTGCTGCGCGGAGACGCAGGACTGCGTGAACTGTCCGGGCGTCGACGATCCCGTCTGCTGCCCCATGGGATGGCGGTGCCTCAGAGACTTCTTTTCGCTCAGTGTTCGTTGCGTGCCACCCTGTCCGATCCGCGCCGAGTGCACCGGGTCGTGCTCCGACGGTGAAGGCGAGTGCTTCATCGGCTGCTGTTCGGGCACCAATGAGATCTGCGACCACCAGAACATCTGCACCGGCGACCCGTGCCCGGAGGAAGACAGGTGCGGGAAGCAATGCTGCAACCCGGGTGTAGCCTGCACCGACGACCAGTGCGCCGACGGCTGCGCGAGCCCCTGCGGCGCCGGGGAAACCTGCCAGAGCGGCCAGTGCCTCCCCGGCGCCATGGCCACGCCGACGCCGATCAGTACGCCGGCGAGCACGCCGACGGAGATACTCGCCGCGACACCCACGACGGACCCCAGCGAGACGCCGTCGCCCCCGCCGAGCCGGTGCGACGTCGGCAAGCTCGGGTGCGTCGTGAAGCGGCAGGCGTGCTTGCTCGCGGTGCACGCGACGGCCGAGAAGAAGGGCGAAGCGCTCGACGCAGAGGCACTACGAAAGTGTATCGACACCTTCGGCGGGTGCATCGCCAAGCTCGAGAGCAAGCAGGATCCCGGGAAGCTGAAGACGCGCTGTTCGGTAACCGGTGATCTCGCCGCCCTCGCGTCGGTCGGCGACGACTTCGTGACGGATGTCGTGACGGCGATAGACCCGGCGTTCCCGACGGTCGGTCCCCCGAGTGTCTGCGACGGCGGGAAAAAGACCTGCGCGTCGCAGCGGACCGCGTGCCTTCTCAAGGTCCACGCCGCGGCCGTCAAGAAGGGAGTGCCCGCCGACGTCGCTGCGGCCATGAAGTGCACGGACAAGTTCGGCGGCGGCGCCAAGGGATTCGCGAAGGGCTGCATCGGCAAGCTCCAGGCGAAGCAGGCCGTCGCCAAGCCGAAGACGCTCTGCGCGGTGACCGACGACGGGACGGCGCTCGCGGCCCGCGTCGACGCCTTCGTCGAAGCGACGCTCGGTGCGGTCCTGAACCTCGACTGACCGAGCTACGCCCGTGCACGGGCGCGCGACCGTCGGTGCCGCGGCGGCATCGAACCGGCGGACCATGCGCATGACGGTCGATCACGCCAAGCCCACCGGTCATTGGCCGGAGTACGCCATGGAGGCCGCCGGCCTCGGCCTGTTCATGGCATCCGCGTGCACCTTCGGGGTTCTTCTCGGGCACCCGGGCTCGCGCGTCGTCCGGGCGATCGGCGCGCCGCTGGTCCTGCGGGGGTGCATGGGCCTCGCCATGGGCGCGACGGCGATTGCCCTCGTGCTGTCGCCCTGGGGGAAGCGCTCGGGCGCGCATTTCAATCCCGCGGTGACGCTGACGTTCCTTCGGCTGGGCACGATCGCGCCGCGAGACGCGCTCGGGTACGTGACGGCCCAGATCGTCGGGGGCCTCGCCGGCGTCGCCGTCGCGGCCGCGGCCCTCGGCCGTCTCCTCGCCGAGCCGCCGGTCCGCTACGTCGTCACGGCCGGAGCGTACGGGCCGGCGACCGCCTTCGCCGCCGAGCTCGCGATCTCGTTCGTCCTGATGAGCGCCGTGCTGGCGTTTGCCGGCACGCCCGCGCTGAACCGGTACACCGCGTTCGTCGCGGGCGCCCTCATCGCGGCATTCATCACGTTCGAGGCGCCGCTTTCCGGCATGAGCATGAACCCGGCGCGGTCGCTCGCGTCGGCGGTGCATGCGGGATGGTGGTCTGCATTCTGGATTTACCTCGTCGCGCCGCCGCTCGGCATGCTCGCGGCCGCCGAGCTGCGCCTGCGGCTCGTGCGCGCGCCCGCCGCACTCTGCGCGAAGCTCCACCACGACAACCCCGCGCGCTGCATCTTCCGCTGCGCGTATCCGCATTGAGAGGAGCCCCCATGGCTTCCATGGACCAGTACGACGTCATCATCATCGGCACCGGCGCCGGCGGCGGCACGCTGGCGCACCGCCTCGCCCCGTCGGGCGCTCGCATCCTGCTCCTCGAGCGCGGGACGTGGGTCCCGCGCGAAAAGGAGAACTGGGACTCGCACGCCGTCGTCGTCGAGAACCGTTACCACGTGCGCGAGGCCTGGCGGGACGCGCGTGGAAAGGAGTTCCATCCGGGTACGCACTACGGCGTCGGCGGCAACACCAAGTTCTACGGCGCGGCCTTGATCCGCATGCGTGCGGGCGACTTCGGCGAGGTGCGCCATCGCGGGGGCGTCTCGCCCGCGTGGCCGATCGGCTACGACGAGCTCGAGCCGTACTACACGCAGGCGGAGCACCTCTATCAGGTGCACGGCGCGCGCGGCGTCGATCCGACCGAGCCGTACGCGAGCGCGCCGTACCGCCATCCGCCGCTCAGCCACGAGCCGCGGATTCAGCAGCTCGTGGACGACCTGACGGCGCTCGGCCACCGGCCGTTCCCGATGCCCGTCGGCGTGATGCGCGACGAGCGAAATCCGCAGACGAGCCCCTGCATACGCTGCGACACGTGCGACGGCTTTCCGTGCCTCGTGCGGGCGAAGGCGGACGCGCAGACGATCTGTGTCGAGCCCGCGCTCGCGTACCCGAACGTGACGCTTCTCACCGGCGCGTACGTGGAGCGGCTCGAGACGAGCGCATCGGGGCGCGAGGTGACGGCCGTGCACGTCGTTCGCGACGGCGAGCGTGAGACCCATCGCGCCGCGATCGTCGTGGTCTCGGCGGGCGCGGTGAACTCCGCGGCGCTCTTGCTGCGCTCCGCCGACGACCGGCACCCTGCCGGGCTCGCGAACCGGTCGGGCGTCGTCGGGCGCCACTACATGTGCCACCTCAACTCGATGCTCCTCGCCGTCTCGCGCGATCCGAACCCGACGCGGTTCCAGAAGACCTGGGGGCTGAACGACTTCTACGGCCCGTCGCCGCAATGGGACTACCCGATGGGTCACGTCTCGATGATCGGGAAGACGGACGCGAGCATCCTCCGCGCGGGCGCGCCGCGCATCGCGCCGGGCTGGACGCTCGAGGCGATGGCCGAGCACACGCTGTCGTTCTGGGTGACGTCGGAGGACCTTCCCGACTGGGAGAATCGGGTCACCGTCGATCGCGACGGCGGGATTCGCCTCGCGTACACGCCCAACAACGAAGAGGCGCACCGCCGGCTCGTCGCCACTTTGAAAGGCATGCTGAAGGCGATCGGCTGCCACGATCACCTGATTCCCCTCAACGCCTACATCCCGGCGCGCATTCCGCTCGCCGGGGTCGCACACCAGAACGGCACGATCCGGTTCGGGCACGACCCCGCGACGTCCGCGCTCGACGTCGACTGCAGAGCGCACGACCTCGACAACCTCTACGTCGTCGACGCGAGCTTCTTCCCGTCGAGCTCCGCGGTGAACCCGGCGCTGACGATCATGGCGAACGCGCTCCGGGTGGGGGATCGCATCCGCGAGCGCCTGGCGTGACGCCTGGCGGATCGGTGATGTGGCGCACGCACGCCGTCGCGCTCGCCCTGCTGCTCGTCGGTGCCGCGCTCCCCCCGGCGCGAGGGCTCGGTGAGGAGCGGGTCGGCAGCGCCCGCGCGGTCGCGTCCGTCGCGATCACCGTCGACGACGTCGAGCGCTCGGTCGCGTTCTTCACGGATGTGCTCGGCTTCGCGCGCGCCGGTGACGTCACCGCGACGGGGCCGGCGGACGAGACGCGCTGGCGCCTGTCCGGCGTGCAGGCGCGAATCGCGCGCCTGCGGCTCGGTACGGAAGAGATCCAGCTCGTCGGATTCACGACGCCGAAAGGGCGGCCGGTTCCCGCCGACGGTCGCAGCAACGACCTGTGGTTTCAGCACCTCGCGATCGTCGTGAGCGACATGGCGGCCGCGCACGCGCGTCTGGTCGCGCACGGCGTTCGTGCCGTGTCCACCGCGCCGCAGACCCTGCCGCCCTCGAACGTCGCCGCCGCCGGTATCGCGGCCTTCTATTTCCAGGATCCCGACGGACACACGCTCGAGCTGATTCAGTACCCGCCGGGGAAGGGCGATGCGCGCTGGCAGGACGCGGCGGGGCGGCTCTTCCTCGGCATCGATCACACGGCCATCGCCGTCTCCGACACCGACGCGAGCCTCGCCTTCTACCGTGACCGCCTCGGACTCGCGGTCGTCGCCGAGAGCCTGAACGAAGGGGTCGAGCAGGAGCGGCTGACCGGCGTACCGGGGGCGCGCGTCCGCATCACCTCGCTCCGAGCGCCGGCCGGACCACCCGGCGTCGAGCTGCTCGAGTACCGCGCCCCACGCACCGGGCGCCGCCTCCCGGCGGTTGCCGCGGTGAACGATCTCGTCCACTGGCACACGACGATCGACATTCCCGGCTACCGCGGCGGTGCGCTCGTGCGCGACCCGGACGGACACGCGATCGAGGCCGTCGCCTCGCAGTGACCGCGATCGAGCCGACCTTGCACGGGGCGCCGGTCGGCAGCTGCATGCCAGTGTCGCTCTCGGCTTCGAGAGGAATCGGCGTCAGACGAACGCGCGCGGCTGCCCTGTCGCCTCGAGCACCGACATCCACAGGTCGCCGCTCGTATCCACCTGCTTCCGGCCGCGGGTCGCGAGGGTCATCGGGACGTGGACGAAGCGGCCGTGCCAGCGCCCGATCAGCATCTCGGTGTTGCCCGCGAGCGCGGCGTGCGCGGCGTTCCGCGCCATGTTCCAGCAGTAGACGCTGTCGGATGCCGCCGCCGGCACGCTGCGGATGGTGTAGCTCGGGTCGAAGTATTTGAGCGTCACCTCGCGTCCTGTGCGGCGGAAGTGCGCGACGATTCGAGCGCCGCCTGGCAGGCGACGAATCCCGAGTGGCGGCCCATCAGCTTCACGAGGCCGATGCCGTCGTGCGCGCCCATCGCCTCGACGCGAGCGCTCCGGATGACGTCGACGGCGGCCGAGTAGGCGCTCTCGAAGCCGAAGCTCCGGTCGATGAAATGGATGTCGTTGTCGATCGTCTTCGGCACGCCCACGACGGCGATCTTGAGCCCGCGCCGTT
>Ga0268299_1003581_pt1 | contig 13900 bp, 13 predicted proteins | sample NOBtaG_FD_193484 | JGI IMG/M metagenome (GOLD analysis project Ga0268299, IMG submission 193484) | Activated sludge microbial communities from bioreactor in Nijmegen, Gelderland, Netherland - NOB reactor | ecosystem: Engineered > Bioreactor > Aerobic > Activated sludge | place: Netherlands...
AGTCTGTTGGGCGAATGGGGCTATCAGGTGCGCGATGCGGGCGGGCGTCTCGATGATCACGCGCTTGCCGGGGCCGGCGTTCTGATCATCGGCAATGCATGGACCGCGTTCACGCCGGAAGAAATCGCGGCCATCGCGCGCTACGTGGACGCGGGCGGCGGCGTTTTCCTTGCTGGCCTTGGCTGGTCATGGGTTTCTGACGCCAACAACCCCGAAGTCGCCTGCGCCGGCGCGCCGCTTGTGCCTGAGCCGGTAACGCTCGACACCTATCCCATGAACTTGCTTGGCGCGCGGTTTGGGCTGCGCTGGATCGACGAGGCGCCGTCATGAAAGCGATCAAACGCGCTCTCTTGCTCATTTCCATGATGCTTGGAGTCGGTGCGCCTGCGCACGCACAACAACAGCAATGGGCGGCTGGCTATGTGGACTGGTCTTTCCCGCGGGCGCAGTCCGGCGAAGGCATCGCGCAACGCGTTTGGATTCCGCAGCCGGCGGTCGCGTCTTTCTTCACGGTGAACTTCGATTTCGTTGGCGCGCAGGGCGGCTATATCGGCTTGCAGAGCGACGAAGGCGGCGCTGGCAATGTGCGCTTTTCGCTTTGGAACACGACAGTGGCGCGCGGCGAGGCGTGCCGGCCGTTCGATGGCGAGGGCGAAGGCATGACGTGCGTCTTGCCGGTCGCGATCCAGCGTGACGGCCTGTACCGTGTGCGCGTGGTGCGCGGCGCAGCAGATGCGCAAGGCCAATGGTGGATCGGCTGGCTGGACGAACCGAACAGTGCAAGCCGCCAGATCGGCGCGATCCGCACGCCGCGCCGACAATCGGAGATCGCGGCCGAAGGCATACATAATTTCGCTGAGTTCTGGGGCGGCGCCGTCCGCGCCTGTCGCGATGTGCCTTTGTCCGCCGCTGCGTTTGCAGCGCCGCGCCTTACGCTCGCGGGCGGCGAGGAGAGCGCCGGCGCAATGGCGAACGGCACGCGGCCTGAGGAAAATCGTTGTGTCACCGGGCGCGAGCGGTTGGGTGCGGCGGTGACGCATGCGCCGCTCGTCTTGCAAGGCGCGCCGGCAATGATCATCACGCTGGGCGGCGCGCCAGAGGACAACGCGGCGTTGGCGCGCCGTTTGCCGGCAGAGGCGCCGTCGCGATAGTCGTTAGCGTGTCACCCAACGTAGGTGCAGCAGGTGACGGGTTGCGTGGACTGGGTCACACTGGCGCGGGAAGCTGGGGCGGCGGGGAATCGATGAGCGAGTATTCGGCAATCGAGATCCCCATCAATCAAGCAAGCGCATCTCCGGGCCCCTCGACAGGCTGGCTCGCTGACGTGACGCGCTCTATGTGCGCGGCCTATCTGCGGCTCGCCGGGTGGAAGGTGCGTGGCGATTGGCCGAACGTCGGCAAGGCCGTGCTCGTCGCTGCGCCACACACGTCGAATTGGGACGGCATAAACATGCTGGCGACCGCCGGCTTCTATCGCGTGAAGCTGCGGTGGATGGGCAAGAAGAGCCTGACGCAAGGGCCGTTCGGCTGGCTGATCAAATGGCTCGGCTGCGTGCCGATTGATCGCTCAAGCGCCAATGATGTGGTGCGCGCGATGGCGGATGCGTTCGCCGCCGAAGAACGCATGATCCTGGCTGTGCCGCCAGAAGGCACGCGCAGCGCGGTGCGCCAGTGGAAGACCGGCTTCTACCACATCGCACGCGCCTCGGGCGTGCCGTTGATCCTGAGCGTGCTCGACTATGGGACAAAGACTGTGAGCCTGGCGGCCCTTGTCACGCCGAGCGGTGACTACGAGGCGGACTTGCGGCTTATTCAAAGCCATTATGCAAACGCCGTTGGACGGCGTCCGGAGAAGTTCGTGACGTAGATTCAGCCTGGCCGGTAGGCCATGTTCCGGCCAGACCGATGCAATGTCCGCTGGTTTCGATGCGCAAGTTCGTGACCGACCCTAAAGATCGCGCCCGTCGTTCGTGCACCGTTGATTGAAGCCCAGATGTCTGACGCACCACAAGAAGCAACAGCGATCCTAAATGTAACGCTCCACAAGGACGGGGTGCTGCAGCCAGCTATGCACGCGCTGAACGCAGCCGCAGGCGTCGTTGTCGTGGCGCTGCGCGCTATAGAAGAAGCGGAGTTAGCAGGCCCAGTCACCATTAAGGGGCGCGACATGGCCTTCCAACTGGAGGTCGGGCAATCAACAGAAGAGGCCCGGCGCAATGCGTACCGCGGCTGGCTCTTGACGAGAGGATTTCACGATTTGGTTCGCGGTCTCCATGGGTCACTTGAAGAAGCGTATTTGTGGACGGAATTGATCAAGTTACAAGGTCGACCCCTGCCAACTTCGAACTTCGATGATCTCGTTGCGAAGCTAAAGAGAGAAGCAAACGCGAAAAATCTACCAGACCTTCTTGACGCGGTCAGTTCGGGAATGAACTCGCGTTTTTCGTGGGAAGCGCAGGCGCTGTCACTCAATCGGGTACGCAATTGCCTTGAGCACCGCAACGGAATTGTCACCGAACGCGACGCCGGTGTCGGCGCGACCACGATGCAGCTTTCTGTGCCGTCCATCCAGCTGACTGTAACTCATACGGACGGTACCGAGGCTCCGTTAGCGCCAGGTTTGGTCGTTGAAGGCGGAGGAACGGTCTCCCTGAAAGTTGCTCCGCGTCACATTGAGTTTAACGTGGGCGATCCGATTGTGTTTACGTCCAATGACTTTGGCGAGATCGCATTCGGTTGCTGGATCATGGCTCAGAACTTGGCGGGCAACCTGCCTCTGCCGCGTGAGAAATCCGACAGGTAGAGGCCTACCGCTGCGCGTCGAACCTTCAGCGATGCAAAATCTCAAGCGCGGCACGCGCCGTATCGGCTGTGCCGTTGATCGCGGGGCGGTCCATTGAGGCTTGGCCCGAGATGATGCGTTTGTAGACGCCCTGGCCGATCGAGGCGACGCGGAAGACGCCGAACGCGACGTACCAGTTGAAGTTCGCGATCTTCGCAATGCCCATACGCTCGAAATATTTCGCCACGTATTCGTCTTCTGTTGGTATGCCGCTGGTCTTGAAGTCGACACCGACGAGCGAGCCCCAGGTCGCGCCTTTCGAGTGCCAGAGATAGGCGTTGTAGGAAATGTCCGCGAGCGGATTGCCGATGGTGCAAAGCTCCCAATCCAGCACGGCGATGAGGCGCGGCTCGGTCGGGTGGAACATCGTGTTCTCGGGCCGGTAATCGCCGTGCGTGATGCCGACGCGCTCATCTTTCGGGAGGCTCTTTGAGAGTTCGTCGATGAGTTCTTCCATCTCCGGAATGTGCTCGGTCTCGGCGCCGCGATATTGCTTGATCCAGCGGCCCATCTGGCGCTCGAAGTAGCCGCCCGGTTTGCCGAAATCGCCGAGGCCCACGGCCTCGTGATCGACCTTGTGCAGCTTGGTGAGCGTGAGGTTCAGCTGATCGTAGACCTCGCGGCGATCCGCCGGTGAGAGGTCCGGCAACGTTGCGTCACGGAAGATGCGGCCCTCGAGATAGTCCATGACGTAGAATGTGGTGCCGATGATCGTGTCATCTTCGCAGAGGTGGCGCATGACGGGGACCGGCACATCGGTCTGGCCAAGCGCTTTCATGACGCGGTATTCGCGATCGACTTGATGCGCGCTGGCGAGCAATTGGCCCGGCGGCTTCTTGCGCAGCACATAGTGCGTTTCCTTGCCGCTACGTTGCGTCGTCAGCAGGAAGGTCGGGTTGGAAGCGCCGCCCTGAAACTGGCGCACGACCATGCCGGCGCCGAAGTCTTCGATCTCGCGCTTCAGGTAGGCCTCGAGTTTGGCGTTGTCGAAGCGGTGACGTTCCGCAACGTCGGTCACTTGCGGGGGCATGTGGTTCTCCGCGCGTCCGTGCGCTCTAGCCGGAAGTTTGAGACACGTTATAAGTACGGCAGGGCCTGTCAAACGAGCCCGTACTGGGAGGAAGTCGTGGCGTCAGCCGATGGTCAAGCCAAGCAAGTCTTGCCGCCCTTCAAGCCGTTGCCGCAAAAGGCGCCGGACATCTCGGTCGAGCGCCGGCCAGATGGCGTGGTGCTGGTGCGCTCGAACCACGCGCCGGCGGTAGGCCCGCGCACGATTGCGCATCTGCTCGTTGAGCGCGCGGAGCTATTTCCAGATCGGCCCTATCTGCAACAGCGCTTGCCGGGGCATGGGCCGTGGGTCGGGCCCACTTACGCTGAGGCGTTCCGCGCTGCGGAGGGCATCGCGCAATGGCTGCTCAATCGCGGGCTCAGCAAGGATGACAGCGTGATGGTGCTGTCGGCCAATTCGGTCGAGCACGCGCTGGTGATGCATGGGTGCTATCAATCGGGCGTGCCGATCGCGCCGATCAGCCCGGCCTATTCGCTGATTTCCTCCGATCACGCCAAGCTCAAGCATTGCTTCGCGACGGTGAAGCCGAAAGCCGTGTTCGCGCAGAGCGGCACGCAGTTCGCGCGCGCGTTCGAAACATTGCGCGCGCTCGATCCGTCGCTCTTCTTCGTCACTGTCGATGGGACTGAAGGCTCGACGCAGCTCAATGAGCTGATGGAGACGGAGCCGACGAGTGATGTCGCGGCGGCGCGTGACAGGCTGAACAATCACAGCGTTGCAAAATATCTCTTCACGTCGGGCTCGACCGGGATGCCGAAGGGCGTGCCGCAAACGCACGGCATGATGTCGGCGGTGATCGCGGGCACCGGTGGTCTCGTGTCGCCAGATGCGCCGCCGCCTGAGGGCGTGCCGCAAGCGCTCGACTGGATGCCGTGGAGCCACATCTCGGCGGGAAATATCGGCTTCAACGGGATTTTGTGGGCCGGCGGCACGCTCTATCTCGACGAGGGCAAGCCGCTGCCTGGGCAGTTCGAGACGACCATGAAGAATCTTTACGAGGTGTCGCCGTCCAGCTTCGGCTCGGCGCCGATTGCGTTCGGCATGCTCGCGGAGGCGATGGAGCGTGATCCGAAGCTGCGCAAATCGTTCTTCAAGAATTTGCGCACGCTCGGTTATGGCGGCGCGACGCTCTCGACCGACGTCGCCGATCGCATCCAGGCGCTCGCAATCGAAGAGACCGGTTTCCGGATTCCGCTGACGACGATGTATGGCGCGACGGAGACGCAAGGCATCACCGTCGTGCACTGGATCACCGAGCGCGTCGGCCTCATCGGGCTGCCGATCCCGGGCATGACGCTGAAGCTCGTGCCGAACGGCACGAAGTACGAAGTGCGCGTCAAAGGCCCTACCGTGACGACCGGTTATCACAACGATCCGGAGAAAACGGCCGCCGCGTTCGATGAAGAGGGCTTCTACAAGCTCGGTGATGCGGCGAAGTTCGTCGATCCGGATGATCCCTCGAAGGGCCTCGTGTTCGATGGGCGCGTGACCGAAGATTTCAAGCTCGACAGCGGCACGTGGGTGTCTGTCGGCACTTTGCGGCCTGACATTGTGGCGGCGTGCTCGCCTTATGTATTCGACGCGGTGATAGCCGGTCAGGACAAGCCGTTCGCGGCCGCGCTGCTTTGGCCTGCGCCTGCAGCGTTGCAGGAATTGGCGGGCGATGGCGCGCCCGGAACGCCGTTCGAAAAGCTCACGGCGAAACTGAAGGACGCGCTGAACGCGTTCAACGCGACGTCCGGCGGATCGTCACGGCGGATCGGGCGCTTCGTGATTTTGACCGAGCCGCCTTCGATCGATGCGGGCGAAATCACCGACAAGGGCTATGTGAACCAGCGCGCCACGCTGGAACATCGCGCCAAGCTCGTTGAGGCGCTCTATGCGAAGGAAGCCGCGCCGGGCGTCGTTGCGCTCGGCTGATCGGTGGGCGCAGCGTTATGCTGCGCTCGCTTCCGCCTTCTGCGTGCGCCGGAGGCGGCGCTGAAATTCTAGGGCGCGCTTGCGGATCTTCGGGCGCGCCTCATCAGTGGCTGCGCCCGTGAGCGTCAGCGCATAGCCGTAACATGTTGCCGGTTCGAGCTGATCGGCGGTGCAGCCGCCAAACACCCAGCGCAGCATCACGCCGCTGAACGTGTTGCTCAATTCGCTATGAAGCAGCGCGACATCGATGTCGTCTTGCAGCGAACCTTCCTGCACCGCCTCGTTGAGGAGGTTCATCCAGAACAGGGCGCTCTGCGGCGTGATGAGCTCCGCGCGCAATTCGTCGCTCCCGGCGCGGTCGAGCAACGAAGACCAGATCGCGCGGTAAAATTCGGGCTCTCCGACGTGGTAGGAGAGCGTGATCGCCAACGCCTTGAAGATGCGATCGATGGCGCTGACGTTTTTCAGTTTCGAGAAGCGTTCGCCGAAATCGCGCCGGTCATCAAGGACGGCCATGACGATAGCGCGCTTGGAGCCGAAGAGATTGTACGGCGTCGCCAAGCTGACATTCGCGCGCGCCGCAAGCGCCCGCATCGAGAGGCCCGTATCGCCGGTTTCGCGGATGAGGTCGCGCGCCGCATCGACGATGCGTTTCCGGCGATCTGCTTTGCCTGCTTCGCGTTTGCTCATGCGCCCTGCGTGCTCCGTCCGCCGAACCTAGGCGGGGTGAGACCAGCCGCATAGCCCGTTCCCGCAAAATTTCAGAACGCGTCCTAACAATCGCTTGGCGCGGGCGCGATGCGGCCCTTAGATGCGGGCAAAAGGGAGGCCGCATGCTCAAGCTCTATGATCATCCGTTTTCGCCGTACGCGCAGAAGGTGAAAATCGCGCTGCGTGAGAAGGGGCAGGCGTTCGAAGCGCCGTTGCCGCAGGGCATTGGCGTGGGCGGCGCGCTCGGTGAGTTCGTTGACGCCAATCCGCGCGCCGAGGTGCCTGCGCTGATCGACGGCGACGTGAAGGTTTTCGATTCCACGATCATCCTCGAATACATCGAGGACAAATGGCCGACGCCCGCGTTGCTGCCGAAGACGCCCGCGGAGCGTGCGCGCGTGCGGATGCTCGAAGAGGTGATGGACACGCATTACGAGGCGATCAATTGGGGCCTCGGCGAGTTGCGGGCCTTCAAGCGCGCAGAAGGCGCGCTGGCGGAAAAGATCGAGAAGCGCGCGGCCGAACAGACGCAGGGCTATTATGCGTGGCTCGAAAAGCAGCTGGGCGATCGCCAATGGTTCAACGGTGAGGCGTTCGGCTGGGGCGATCTTGCGGTCGTGCCGTATCTGAACGGTTCACGCGGACATGGGAACGTCGTGCCGGCCGGAACGAAGCTTGCTGCGTGGTTGGAGCGCGTCAACCAGCGCCCAAGTGTCGTCGCGACGACGAAAGACATTACCGACATGTTGTCGAAAGGCGGCGCGCAGATGAGCGATGTCGCCAAGATGGTGGAGCAGGGCCTCTTCAAGCGCGAGTACCGCGATCACCGCTTGGAGTGGATGATCAAGGTTGGCGGGCTTGAGGTGATCACCAAGGGGCTGGAGCGCGACAATATCCGGTTCTCGCCAGACCTTAGATAGGCCGCGCTATCTGGTTTGGCCGCCATCGACGACGAGCGTTGCGCCGTTGATGAAGCTCGCTTTGTCGCTCAAGAGAAACGCTGCTGCGGCGCCGATTTCTTCGGGCGTGCCGTAGCGATTGAGTGGCACCTCGCGCTTCAGCCATCGCGCCCAGGCTTCGGCGCGCGGGCCGTTGGCGTTCGCTTCCCATGAGCCGCCGGGGAAAATGATGTTGCCGGGGCAGATCGTGTTCACGCGCACGCCGGTTCGACCCGCGAAGCGCGAGAGCGCCTTCGACATGTGGTTCACGCCGGCTTTTGTCGCGCCGTAGATGAGCGCCGAGCCCATGGTGTCGACGCCCGCGATGGAGCTGATGAAGACGAGCGCGCCACGCTTGCGCGTCTCCATGCGCTTTATGGCGCCGCGCGCGAGGCGAAACGCGGCGTTGAGATTTTGATCGAGGCCTTGGTCCCATTGGTCATCGGTCACATGGACGCCGAGCGGCGATGGCGAGATGCCGACATTGGCGACCGCGCCGTCGATCGGGCCGAATTGCGCTTCGCAGGCGTCGAGCGCGCGCTCGATATCGGCAGTTTGAGTCATGTCGCCGGCCATGCGCCAGAGGTTGGCGGCGCCGTATTTCTCAGCGAGCGCGGCGTACGTCTTCTCCAGCGTTTCCGCGCCGCGTGCGGTGAGCGCGACTTTGGCGCCCTCCGCAAGCAGGCCTTCGGCAATCCCGAGGCCTATGCCGCGGCTCGCGCCAGCGATGAAGATGATCTTAGATTTTAGGTTCAGGTCCATGCGACGCTTCTACCTCGTCTTGCACGTTTGGGGGAGCGCACTTTGCGAGCGCGGCGGTCCCGGCTAGGTCATTCCGCGCAACATGCATTTGGGACGGCCGCCGATCATGAACGTCGATGAAGCGATCCTCACACGGCGGTCGATCCGTCAGTTCAAGTCCGATCCGGTGCCGCGTGCGCTGATCGAGGAGATTTTGCGGGTGGCGGTCCGCGCGCCGTCGGGCACGAACATCCAGCCTTGGAAGCTGCATGTCGTTGCGGGCGAAGTGCGCGCGCAGCTGGAGCGCGAAGTGCTGGCCCACCGCGAGACCAACCCACCAGATCAGCACGCTGAGTTTCCGCGCATGAACAAGCGCAAGGAGCCGTACCAGACGCGCATGCGCACGCTGGGCAAGGAGATGTACACGCTGCTCGGCGTGCCGAAGGGCGATCAGGCCGCCAATTGGCGCCAATGGGGCCGCAACTATCAGTTCTTCGATGCGCCCGTTGGGCTGATCTTCACGATCGACAAGGAGCTCGACCGCATGAGCTATGTCGATGTCGGCATCTTGCTGCAGACGATCTTGCTCGCCGCCAAAGCGCGCGGGCTCGATAGTTGCGCGCAGGGCGCTTGGAACAATTACTGGAGCGTGACGCGGCGCGTGCTCAACATCCCGGAAGACGAGTTCATCATCTTTGGCGTTTCGCTCGGCTACGCAGACGAGACCGCGCCCGTGAACACGCTCGTTTCGGAGCGCGAGTCGATCGAGAGTTTCGCGACTTTCCACGGATTTTGAGCGCTTGCGCGGCTAAGTAGAACGCGTTTCAATGTCTCCCAATACATAAGGGAGGCTCCGCGATGGCCGATGGCGTGCTCGAAATCCCGGAGATGGTCGGCATTCCGCTTTCGCCCAAGCGCACGGCGCAGGCGAAGACGAAGGACTGGCCGGCCGGCACGGTGATCATCTCGGCCGACAGCCACATGCTCGAAACCGATTGCTGGATCGACCGTTTCCCGGCGCATCTCAAAGACAAAGCGCCGCGCATGAAATTCGAGGATGGCGGCTGGCATTTCTCCATCGGCGGCAAGCCTATGATGCGCTCGAAAGACATCGTGCCGCTCTGCGAGGCGATGGAGTGCAACCCGGGCCTGACCGATGTCGACGCACGGCTGCGCGATCTTGATATCGAAGGCGTCGAGAAAGAGCTGATTTTCCCGCAGCGCCTGTTCGGCCTCTACATGATGACGGACATGGAAATGCGCGAGGAGATTTTTGGCGCGTACAATGAAAGCATCGCCGAGCAATGCGCGAAGGGGCGTGGCCGGCTCTTTCCAGTCATGGTGCCGAACTATTGGAATCCACCGCAAGCGCGCGAGAGCGTGCAGCGCTGCAAGGAATTGGGCGCGCGCTGCCTGATGGTGCCGATCAATCCGCGCAAGGATTTGAATGGCGATCCCATTCTCTACAACGATCCGAAGATGGACGCGTTGTGGGAGGCGATCGCCGATAGCGGCATCCCGCTTTGCTTCCATATCGGCGAAGCGATCCCCACAGCCGCGCCAGGCGCGACAGGCACGTTCGTGCTGACGCAGATGGGCGGTTTCCGGCAGAACTGGGCGATGCTGACGTTCGGCGGCGTGTTCGACCGGTTTCCGGCGCTCAAAGCGGTGTTCGTCGAGGGCGGCATTTCATGGGTGGCGAGCGCGCTGCACGACGCAGACATGATCTATGAATCGTTCCCGACCGCCGTCTATCCGAAGCTCGCGCACAAGCCGAGCTGGTATTGGTTCAATCATTGCTACGCGACGTTCATGACCGATCCGGTCGGCCTCGAAGTGCTGCACCGCATCGGCGCCGACCGCGTAATGTGGTCGTCGGACTATCCCCACCAGGAGAGCACGTTCGGCTATACGCGCAGCGCAATCCAAGCCGTGTTCGATAGCGTGCCGAACGTCGAAGACGCGCAGAAGATCCTGGGCAAGACGGCGCTTGACCTCTTCAACATGCGCTGAGCGTCAGTGCTTACCCAACAACAGCGCCGCTGCGCGCGTCCGTGTAGGCGCCGTTGGCATAAGCGACGGCGCCGTTGACGAGCACGGTGTCCACGCCAATCGCATCGCGGATATAGCGCATGCCTTCGCCCGGCATGTCGTAAACCGGACGCTCTTCACCGCGCGCGATGTTGTCGGGATCGAACACCACGATGTCGGCGGCGTAGCCTTCCTTGAGGCGCCCACGTTCTTTGAGGCCCCAGATGTCGGCGGTATCGGCGGTGATCTTTTTGATCGCTTCTTCCAGCGTCAGCGCGCCGGATTTGCGGACGAATTCGCTGAAGAGATAGCCAGTGTCGCCATAGGTCGAGAACGAGGCGAGGTGGGCGCCGCCGTCGCTCGCGCCGATGTGCATCAGCGGATGCTTGAGGAAAGGGCCGATGCGATCGGTGTTGTCGTGGCCGCCATTGGCCGCGAGGAAAGCGACGTCGAGATCGTTTTCGAGCGAGATGTTGATCAGCGCTTGCACCGGCGTCTCGCCGCGCTCCTCGGCGACGTCATTGAGCTTGCGGCCAACATAAGCCGCCGGCGCTTTATCGCCCCCGCGAATGACGAGGCGCCCAAACAAGGTCTTGCCGCCGTCCGGGCCGCAATCCTCGATCATCTTCTTGACCGTATCCGCGTCGCGCAGCGCTTCGAGGCGCTTGGCGATAGGCTGGCGCAGGATGCGCACCCAGCGCGGCAGGCGCGCGAGAAAGAGTGATGGATTCAGCATTGAGAAGCTGATGTCGATCGGGCGCGTTTGCATTTGCGGCCACACGCGGGCGCCGCGCGCGAATTGCTCTTCGACGCGGCCCATGATCAGGCCCACGTTCTGCGGCGCGAGCGTGGAATCGAACACCGGCGAGAAGGTCGTTGGAATGTCATGCCTGATCGAAAGCTCGGCGAGCTGATCGATGCGCGCGATGGTGAGATCGACGTCGTAGAACTCAGGAACGATCTGCAGCATGCGGCCGCCTTCTTCGCCCAGCACTTGAGCGAGCGCGTCGAGCTCACCGAAATCGGCAAAGCGAGAGGGCACAGGGCGGCCATTTTCATCGACGTCGACAAAGCTCGTGCTCATGCCGATGGCGCCGGCGCGCAAAGATTGGCGCAGCAGTTCGCGCATCGCGGCAATTTCGGCTTGGTTTGCCGTGCGCTGCTGCGCGTCCGCACCCATCACCCACAAGCGGATCAGCGAATGCCCCACGAGGGGCGCCACGTTGATCGAAAGGCCAGGCTCAATCGCGTCGCGATAACCCTGGAAGTCTTCCCAGGTCCATTTGGCGAATTCTTCGGTGAAGGCTTCCGGGGGCATTTCCTCGATCTGCTGGAACATGCCGATGACTGCGCGGCGATCGGGCGCCTTCAGCGGCGCCAGCGAAAGCGAGCAATTGCCGGGAACGACCGCGGTGACGCCGTGTGAGAGCGCAGGGCGCGCGGCGCCGTCCCATAACAGTTGAACATCGAAATGCGTGTGCGGATCGATGAAGCCGGGCGCGACGACGCGGCCGTTCGCGTCGATCGTTTCACGCGCTGCGCCGGAGACCGCGCCGACGGCGGCGATCTTGCCATCCTTCACCGCAACATCGCCTTTGAAGCCCGCCTTGCCTTCTCCGTCGACGACGAGGCCGTTCTTGATGATGATGTCGTACATCGCGTCACAATCCCTCTAGGCTTTGGGGCCCTCTAATATTCTGCGCCAAGAATGGCCGGCGAGGCCGCCGATCGTGTCGACGCCGCAATTGCGCATCAGGTCAAAGCCAATGGCCGCGTCGAGCACCACATTGCCGACCACGCCATTTTGATAGCGCACGCTGAGCACGAGTTCGGCTTCGCCATCGTGCCCCGCCGCGATGGCGGCGGATTCGATGATAGCGTCGCGTTGTTCGGTCATGGCGTGCGCTGCGCTCATCGCTGCGGCGGCTCGATGAAAACCACATCGCTGCCGAGCAGCAGGCCGGCAGGCCGGCGCATGGCGAAGATGTGCAGGTTCCAGCTCTTGATCCGGTCGGCGCCATCCAATTCGCCCGGCAGTGCGCGCGCTGCGAGCTCTTCGAGCGTCTCTTCCGGCTTCGGCGTCACGAAGCGGCGCTGCTTCGAGAGCGCCTTGATCGATCCCATGCCGTCCTCCCTAGAACGTGTTCTAAGTTTACTTGAACACGGGCACGCCGTGCGATCAACCGGGTTTCCGTGCGGGAGAGCGCGCAAGATTGCGTGCTCGGGCATTTGCGTCCGGCGTGCTGGGGCGCCCTTAAGCGCCGGCGCTCACCTGTCCCCGGTCACGAGCAGGAACGGCGCCCACATGCGCGGGTGCGCGAAGGAATCGGCGCCGTCGCGCGTGTCGTTGTCCAGCAAGGCGCGCATCGAGCGTTGCATCGCTTCTGCGGCGGACATTGTCCGGCCGGCGACGGCCGCTTCTTGTTGAAAGCGCACCGCTGCGGTGGTCAGCTTCTGCGCGGCCGTGTCATCGACGGGCCATTGCGACACCAGCAACGCGCGCGCGCCGGCGTAGAAAAACGCGCGCGCCAAGCCAGTCAGGCCCGCCGCGTCTGGCGTTCCGCCGGCGGCGGTGTCGCAGGCCGATAAGATCACCCAGCGTGCGCGCAGCTGCAGCCGCGCCGCCTCGCTTGCGCTCAAGAGGCCATCGTTGCCGTGCGTTACGGCTTGCGGCGGCGTTAGCGCCAGCGATGGCTCGATCAAAACGCCGCCCAGGCGCCCAGCGACGAGGCCATGCGTTGCGAACGCGATCACGTCCGCGCGCTGAAGGCGCAGATCGGCGTTGCGCGCTGTCAACTCCTCTTCATTGGCGGCATCGCCGAGCACGTAGTCGCTGCGCGATGCGCGGAACGTGTTCGCCAAGCCTTCGATCTCGATTCGTGTGCCGGGAAGGCGCGGCAGTTGACGGATCGCATCGAGATCGATGTTGCCCGTGTCGGGGATCACGGCGATGCGCGATCCGGTCCCGCGCGCGGCGGGCGCGCCCTCAAAGCTCGGATCGCCAAGGCCGAAGAACGTCACGTCGCGCGATTGCTGTGTGGGCTGGTCGGCGCGCTGCGTGCGCAACACCGAAACCGAGGGCGCGATCGTCAGCCAGCGTGTCGTGCCGAGCCAGCTCGTGTTCCGCAACGCCTCCGCCTCAAGGCCATTGCCGGTCGGCGGCGCGGTGACAAGTGCGGCGAACGGCGTGTTCAAGAGCGCGCCGAGCGGCACGATGGTCCAGCGCTGCTTGTCCTCAGCGAGCGCGGCAATGTCCGGCGCGCCAAACAGCGCGCGATAGAGCGTGTGGGCCGCGGCGCGATCGTAGGCGCGTGCGCCCATCGGGGTTGCGCCGCCTGGCGCGCGCGGCGCGCTCGATGTGCGCAGCGAACGCTGCAGCGCCGTGATCGTGTCGGTCAATTGCGTGGGATCGAGCGGCAGTTCGGCAAGCGCGGTGCGTTCGCGCGTGGCCGCGAACACGGCGCCGGTGCGGTGGCCGGCGGGCAGGGCCATGTCGCCCGGATAAAGCACGATGAGCACTTCATCTTCGCCGAGCAGCGCCTGCGCCGCCGGCAAGGGCACGGGCTCTGGCGAGATGAGGTCAAAGAAGCGCGGGAATACGTTGCTCAATTCGTTTTCAGCGGCGGTGCGGCGCGCCTGCGCATCCGC